>Ga0187858_10003399_pt1 | contig 15413 bp, 8 predicted proteins | sample June2016WEW_8_15_FD_133015 | JGI IMG/M metagenome (GOLD analysis project Ga0187858, IMG submission 133015) | Peatland microbial communities from SPRUCE experiment site at the Marcell Experimental Forest, Minnesota, USA - June2016WEW_8_150 | ecosystem: Environmental > Terrestrial > Soil >...
ATGGCGGCCTTCTGCTGATCGAGCCCGTAAACCATGTCGTAACCATGTGCGATGCAGTGACTGTAGGCGATGATGATCGACGGGCCGTTGTATGACTCGGCCTCCACGAAAGCCTTGATGGTGTGGCTGTCGTTGCCGCCCATGGCCACCTTCGCCACGTATGCGGTGCCGTAGTTCATGGCCATCATGGCGAGGTCTTTTTTGGCGATGGGCTTGCCGCCGGCCGCGAACTTGGCGACCGCGCCGCGCGGCGTGGATTTGGACATTTGCCCGCCGGTGTTGGAATAGACTTCGGTATCGAGCACCAGGATGTTCACGTTTCGCCCGGATGCCAGCACGTGATCGAGGCCGCCGTAGCCGATGTCATACGCCCAACCGTCGCCGCCTATGATCCAGACGCTCTTTTTGACTAGCGCGTCGGCCACGCTCGCTAGGTCGCGGGCTTCGCGGGCAGTGTCCGGTTGGCAGGCGAAAGCGCCTGCCCCACTTGCCCCACTCAGTTTCTGCTTGAGGAGTTTGACGCGTTCGCGCTGCTGGAAGATGCCGGGCTCGGTGGATTGGTCGGCGTGGAGCAGGGCCTGCGCCAGATCGTCGCCGATGATGCTACTCAGCCGCGCGACCAGTTCGCGCGCATATTGATTCTGCGCGTCGACGGCGAGGCGCATGCCCAATCCGAATTCCGCGTTGTCTTCAAACAACGAATTGGACCAGGCCGGGCCCAGACCTGCGCTATTAGTGGTGTACGGCGTAGTCGGCAAATTGCCGCCGTAAATCGAGGAGCAGCCGGTGGCGTTGGCGATGATGGTGCGGTCGCCGAAGAGCTGGCTGACCAGCTTGATGTAGGGCGTTTCGCCGCATCCCGCGCATGCGCCTGAGAACTCGAACAACGGCTGGAGCAACTGGTTATCCTTCACCAGCGCCTGGCTGAGCAGGCTGCGGTCGATGTCGGGAATCTTCAGGAAGAAATCCCAATTGGCGGCTTCCGGCTCGCGCAGTCCGGGTTGCGGCGCCATGTTGATAGCCTTGTGTTTCACTTCGCTCTTGCTCTTGGCCGGGCAGACGGCCACGCACAGGCCGCAACCGGTGCAATCTTCCGGCGCCACCTGCAGCGTGTACTTCATGGTTTTGAAATCTTTCCAGCGCGCGGGCACGGCTTTGTACGTGGTTGGCGCTCCCTCGGCATAGCGCGAGTCGTAAACTTTGGCGCGGATCACGGCATGTGGGCAGACCAGCACGCACTTGCCGCACTGTATGCATAGCTCTTCGTCCCACACAGGGATCTCGAGCGCGATGTTGCGCTTCTCCCATTGCGTGGTTCCGGTGGGGAAAGTGCCATCGAGCGGCATGGCGCTGACCGGCAGATCGTCGCCATCGCCCGCGATGATGCGCGCCGTGAAATTTTGCACGAAGCTGGGCGCGCTGGCCGGGACCGCGGGACGCATGTCGAACGATGCAGTGGCCTCCGCCGGAACCTTCACTTCACGCAAGTGACTGAGCGTGGCATCCACCGCGGCGAAATTCTTTTGCACCACGGCTTCGCCGCGCTTGCCGTAGGTTTTCTCGATGGCATGCTTGATGGCGGCGATGGCTTCCTCGCGCGGCAGCACACCGCTGATGGCGAAGAAGCAGGTCTGCATGATGGTGTTGATGCGGCCGCCCATGCCGGTCTTCTTGGCCACGTCGTAGCCATCGATCACGAAGAAGCGCAGTTTCTTTGCGATGATCTGGCGCTGCACGGTGCGCGGAAGCTGGTCCCAGACCTCGTCCGGGCCATAAGGACTATTCAGCAGGAACGTCGCGCCCGGCGCGGCCGACCTCAGCATATCGAGCCGCTCGAGGAACGAGAACTGGTGGCAGGCCACGAAGCTCGCGGTGGTGATCAGGTAGCTGGAGTGAAGTGGCTGGGGCCCGAAGCGCAGGTGCGAAACAGTGATCGCGCCCGATTTCTTGGAGTCGTAAACGAAATAGCCCTGCGCGTAGTTTTCGGTTTCTTCGCCGATGATCTTGATGGAGTTTTTGTTTGCGCCGACGGTGCCATCCGCGCCCAAGCCGTAAAAAAGCGCGCGCACGGTGCCGGGGACTTCGCTCGAGAATGCCGGGTCATAGTCGAGGCTGGTGTGGCCCACGTCATCCAGGATGCCGATGGTGAAATGGTTCTTGGGTTTCGGCTTCAGCATCTCGTCGAAGATGCCCTTCACCATGGCGGGGGTGAATTCCTTGGAGGAGAGACCGTAGCGCCCGCCGATCACCCGCTTGCCGGCGATCATGGCTTCGCTGAGCGCGTTAACCACGTCGAGATAGAGCGGCTCACCGGAAGCGCCCGGTTCTTTGGTGCGGTCGAGCACGGCCAGCGTCTTGACGGATTCGGGCAGCGCGGCCACGAAGTGCTCGATGGAGAAGGGCCGGTAGAGGTGCACCTTCAGCAATCCGACCTTTTCGCCTTGCGCGGTGAGATGGGCGACCGCTTCTTCGGCGACTTCGGCGCCGGAGCCCATCAGGATCACGATGCGGTCGGCATCGGGCGCGCCGAAGTAATCAAACAGGTGGTATTGGCGGCCAACCACCTGCGCAAACTTGTCCATGGCCTTTTGCACGATGCCGGGGCACGCGGTGTAGAACGGATTCGCAGCTTCACGCGCCTGGAAGAAGACGTCGGGGTTTTGCGCGGTGCCGCGCATCACAGGATGATCCGGGGAGAGCGCGCGGGAGCGATGGGCGCGCACCAGGTCTTCGTCGATCATGGCGCGCATGTCTTCGGGCGAAAGCTGTTCGACTTTGGCGACTTCATGCGAGGTGCGGAAGCCGTCGAAGAAGTGCAGGAACGGCAAGCGCGCTTCAAGGCTGGCGGCCTGGGCGATGAGCGCGAAATCCATGACTTCCTGTACGGAGTTGGAGGCCAGCATGGCGAAGCCGGTGGCGCGGGCGGCCATCACGTCGCTGTGGTCGCCGAAGATGGAGAGGGCCTGCGAGGCCAGCGTGCGGGCAGCGATGTGGAACACCGTGGCGGTCAGCTCCCCGGCGATCTTGAACATGTTGGGGATCATCAGCAGGAGGCCTTGCGAGGCCGTGAAGGTGGTGGTGAGCGATCCGGCCTGCAGGGCGCCGTGCAGCGCGCCGGCCGCTCCGCCTTCGCTTTGCATTTCGATGACCGTCGGAACGGTGCCCCAGATGTTCGGCTTCAGCTCGGCGGACCACTGGTCGGCCCATTCCCCCATCGGCGATGAGGGCGTAATTGGATAGATTGCTATGACTTCGTTGATCTGGTGGGCGACGTAAGCGGCTGCTTCGTTGCCGTCGATGGTGACTTTCGGCCGCGTGATGCTGGATGGACTGGTCAAAACTTCCCCCTCGTTGTGGAATCTAGGTTGGTTGCCTGCTTAAACTCTATTATAGGACCTGTTTGTCGTAAAAATCAACAGTGGCGAGCAAAGCTCGCCAACATCGACGGAAGGCGTCGATGTTGCGACGCGGGGACACGGCGACGCGGCGACGCGGCGATCCGCCTTCAGCCTGCAACATGGGAGTGCGGGCGCCAGGGGCGGAGGAGGGGTTGTGTTTTTTGCGCGCCCGGCCCTCGACTTTTGAACGATCGAAGCCAATTTGGTGCGCTTCGCGCCCCGGAGACTGGAGGCGGGGGCAGGGTGTTTTTTAGGCTCGCCCCAGTTCTGGACAATCAAAGCCCAACGTATTGTAAATACAAGACTTCTTTGCCATGTAAGCCGGCCGCCTGGAAGGATTCCCTCTGGACACCGCTCGGCCGCGGAAAATTCGGTTCTTCCAGTTGTGGGCGGGTTGAGGAGACAAACTGGGACGGAGCGCGACTTTTGCAGGGTAGCCGAGCACCGATACGATATTTTCACCCAAGATTTCCCCTTGACCTGTCTATAGCTGTAGGGTTGACACTAGATTCAGGGCCATGTGGACAGTCTCCAAACTTGCCGCGCACTGCGGTTTGAGCCGCGGCACGCTGCTGTATTACGAGTCCATCGGACTGCTGAAGCCGCCTGCGCGCAGCGCTGCCAATTACCGGCGTTACGGGGAGCAGGATCTGCGGCGCTTGCAGCAGATATGCGCCTACCGCCATGCCGGCTTGACGCTGGCGGACGTCCGGGCGATTCTGGACCGTCGCGAAACCGATGCCGCCGGGGTCCTGAAACGGCGGCTGATCGCGCTCGACTCCGAGATCGAAACGTTGCGCGCCCACCAGCGCGCCATTCTGAAGCTGCTCAAAACCGATTCATTTGGGAGAAAAAAGATGATCACAAAAGAGAAGTGGGTAGGCATTATGAAGGCCTCGGGGCTGACCGAGGCGGACATGCACCGCTGGCACGCGGAGTTCGAGCGCGCGGCGCCGGAGGAGCATCAGGAGTTCCTGGAATTCCTGCATATTCCGGCGGGCGAGATCCGGTCGATCCGGGATTGGAGCCGGAAGGAGGCGCGGTGATTTTGTGATACGGACCGCACCTCCTGGTCCGTCGCCTATGAGCCGACGCTCGAAGCGATCGCGTGCTCGGCTAGGACTTTTCCTCGTAGTACTAAAACTGTGTCGTTGCTACTTAACACGCGGCACTCGGGAATTTGAGGAGGGTCGCTAAGTGAGTGAGAAATCGGAGCAAAGAATGAGTGCGCCTTTTGTGGCAATATGTCCCAACGAACAGACCCAGACATAATCTCGACAATTTCTTGCCGTTGGCCCTTGACACGACTTTAGTACTTAGGGCAAGATATTTTGATCCGAGAAACAATGACCCTTCGTCAACCGATTCTTACAACTTCACGAGCGCTCCTGCCGGCCCTGCTGGTCTTCTCGACTTATGCAGTAGCTCAGACTCCGATGTTGAATTTTACGACACTCTACACGTGGTACGCCAGCCCATTCTCGGGGCCTTACTACTCGGGTGTCGTGGTCGGCACGGGCGGAGTTCTATATGGCACGACCTTCTATGACGGGGCTAATGGCTATGGTTCCGTTTACTCCTTAACCCCACCCGCAACGCCGGGAGAGCCTTGGACACCGGCCGTGATCTATAGCTTTGGAACCAATGCGGGAGACGGGGCCAACCCTAACGCGGGTGTGGTGATCGGCGAGGGCGGGGTGCTTTATGGCACAACCTCGAACCCAAGCGGTGGCGCAGTGTTCTCATTGACGCCGCCGGTACCTCCAGCGACGACATGGACGGAGACCGTGCTCTATTCTTTTGGCACTAACGGAGCTGGTGACGCACTCGCGCCGGGCGACGCCGGTGTGGTGGTCGGCGCGGGCGGAGTGCTCTACGGTACCACCTGGGGCGGCGGGACAGTTTGCAACGATGGTTATTCTGGGGGCTGCGGGACTGTGTATTCACTCACGCCGCCGGCATCGTCAGGCGGCGCGTGGACTGAGCGAGTCCGCTACCGCTTCCGGGGACACAGCAAGGCGGACGGTGCGGTGCCACGACGAGGCGTGGTGATCGGTGGCGGCGGTGTGCTCTACGGTGCCACTCAGTATGGCGGGTCCGCTGCCTGCGGTGGTGGAATGGGATGCGGGACGGTGTTCTCGTTGACCCCGCCGAATTCGCCGGGAGGATCCTGGACCGAGGCGGTGCTTCACAGCTTCTCGGGCACCGACGCTCTTGGCAGCACCGATGGCGGTGATCCCCTTGCCGGGGTGACCATCGGGAGTGGTGGCGTGCTTTATGGAACGACCAATGTCGGTGGCGCTAATGGAGGTGGCACGGTGTACTCGTTGACCCCGCCAAGTTCGTCGGAGCCCTCCTGGACAGAAAACTTGCTTTGTAACTTCCCAACCGGGAACTCCCCATATAGTCCTCAGGCCGGTGTGGTGATCGGCAGCGGAGGGGTGCTCTATGGGACTTCTGTTATCGGCGGGGCTGCGACAACTTGCGCTGACGACGGCTGCGGCACCGTTTATTCCGTGACGCCGCCCAAGTCCACGGGTGACTCCTGGACGGACAGCGTGCTCTACTCCTTCACCGGCGGCATCGACGGGAAGGGGCCAACAGCAGGCGTAGTGATCGGCGAGGGTGGAGTCCTCTACGGCGTCAGCAATCCGGCTGGAAACGGTGTAGTGTTTTCCTTGGGTCCCGCCCCCACCACCACAACCGTTACGTCCTCCCGCTCGCCCGCGTTCCTCGGACAGCCCGTGAAGTTTACCGCCGCGGTCGCTTCCTCCTTTGGCGCGATACCAAACGGTGAATTAGTCACCTTCTACGATTCGGCCACAGAGATCGGCACTGGCAGAACTGAAGGCGGCGCCGCCACCATGACTACACCGTCGTTGACTCTCGGCACACACGGCATCACCGCCACTTACTCCGGCGATTCCTCATTCGAGTCCAGCACCTCAGCGGTGTACGAGCAGACGATCAACGCGGACCCAACCGCTACGTTGCTGACCGCCAGCGCGAATCCCTCCGCCTATGGCCAGGCGGTGGCCTTTACCGCGACGGTAACCAGCTCGATTTCGGGCGGACCCACGGCCGCCGGCACGGTCACCTTCAAGAACGGCACGTCTGTTGTGGGCACGGCTACGCTTGACCCGCAGGGCTCAGCCGTTTTTACCACTTCGACGCTGGGAGCCGGGACTTACTCAATTACCGCTGCATACAGCGGAGACGCGTCCTTGGCAAAAAGCGTGTCCGCGCCCTTGGCCCAGACAGTGGACCCAGCCGCGACCGCCACGCAACTCATTTCATCGGTGAACCCTTCGGCTCCCGGTGAGTCGGTCACGTTCACGGCGATAGTTACGTGCGCCACTACGGATGCGGCCGGATTGGTCACCTTCACCTCCGGTGCCACCGTGCTGGGCACGAGTAGCCTTGTGAACGGCTCGGCTAAGTTGGCAGTCAACACTTTGCTGGCGGGCGCTAGCACGCTGACCGCTACTTACGCTGGAAACGTCAACGTGAAAGGTAGCGCAGCATCCATCGTTCAGAACGTGGAATGATGCTTGAATCTGGATGTGGCGGCCGCGTAACAGTGAGAGAAATCGTCACATTAATCGCGTCTTAACGGCAGCAGCGACAGGTCTCATGTCATCGCGACCATCTGAGCCCGCGCCCGAGCACGAAGATAAACAGCAGGCAGGCAACGGCGGCGGCAGCGATCCACGCATTGCTGCGCGGGATTGGCCCGACTCGCTCTTCGTCACTGCGCTTCCACATACGCATCAGGCCGGGCAGGCTCAGCAGGCCGGCGTTCGCGCCTAAGGTCGATGGCAGCGCCGATGCCAGGACATAGAATAATCCAGCCGGATTTAGCAAACCCGCGAGGCCGGCCAGAATCCCATCTGTGAAGTATGGTGTCCAACACAGCAAACGAAGCCTGCGCGATGCCTCGGGATCGCCGCGGAATTGTTTCAGCGTGGCGCCCACCAGCAGCATCGATGCATAGTACGAAACCGCGCCCAGCACGACCAGGCCAAGTTGCCAAACCCAGTGCGGTTGCAAGCCTCTGATCACCGCCGCCCAGTCGCCGAAGTTGAAGACGCCGGAAAAGAGGAAGTAACCCGTGCCAGTGAAGAGATTGCCCGCCATCGCCAGAACCAGGAAGTAGCGAACGGCGGGCCGGTAGCGCCGAGGTCTGCGCAGGACGAACCAGAAGATCGCTGCAAAGAGAAGATTGACGAGCGTTCCATTTGCCGAGATCCAGCGCGTTTCGATGTCGCTCTGCAACGCGACCGTGCTCATGGTGATGCGATGGGCTCCGCTCAGCCAGGCTGTCACTCCGTGGCCCAGGCCTTCGTGCAAAATGTCCTGCAGGATGCAGGCAAGCGCGGAGATGGCGACGAGGGTGAGTCGATCGTCCGGCGCGGAAAGCGGTCGGCTAGCGGGCATCAGGTCTTTTATAGCATGGCCTGGCGAAGGCGCTCGCCGCTGCCTTCATGCAGATCGTTCGGTGTATGCCAGATCCACGCCTTACACGTAGCTCGCCCTATTTGGGTCGAACACATGGGGATGGCGATTTTGCTGGAACAATTCGAATATCGCCTCGACGCCCTGCGCGAGCTTCAAATTGCATTCGGGTGTAGTCAGCGGGACCACCCAAAGAAAATGAACAGGGTCGCCCCTTAGAATCAATTCCTTCGGAAGCGTAAGGTCACGCATCACGATTGGCGGAATCAGAAGAATCGTGTCCAAAATGGAGCTACCCCAGAAGGGCGCGGGAGGATTCCCGTTCGGGATCGTGTGACCCGGGCCAATCGAAGTCTTCTGGTCATGCGGAAAATGAGCCAGCCACCGCATCGTCTCGACGTATTCCTGTTTCGGCTCCGCGCAGTAGAATATCAGCTCAGCTCTTCGCGGAGTTTTGGCGCCGGCCGGGACACTCATCGCCAGATCGCTCATTCCCGAGGTTACAACCGTGCAAACCGCGCGCCCATCTTTCCCTCCTCGATAATATGCGTGGACCTCGACGTGGGGAATCAGCGGGATGGCTTCCTTAAAGACGGAATGGGGCTCGCCGAAGAACCCCTTATAGACCTGTTTCCGAATTTCGGCAAACTGAGCGGTGGACTCATCTGTAAAGCCGATTCGGCTCGCAGACCAGACCTTCCTGTCATACCGGTGAATGACCGATCCTCCCGGCGAGGTTTCAGGTTGTTCAACCTTCTTATCGAACGATTCAGACATTATTGTCTTCCTTGATCCGGCGTCTCGGCTACGTGCGGCGCTCCATCAGGCTGCGGAAAAACGCATTAAGAGCGCGGGCCGCGGATCGACACCGATGAATGCCGATTGAAAACAAATAACTCGGTCTTGTTTTATCGGCATGCATCAGCGTGCATCTGCGGCTAAGTTGCCTTTTTTCCGTAACCCGTTAGTCTAGCTAGACTAGTGGGACTGCGCACGGAGGAATTATAGCGCAGAGAGCGTGATAACCTTCGATAGCAGTTATGCGCGACGGCGGAAGACCGCGTGCTGACGCGCGCAGCTCCGAATCGGAGCCGCGACCGTCAGGGAGCGGACGTCACACTTAATAACTCAAACCGTAACCGTACTTGAATAGCGGGTCGTAGTTAGCGTCACCCTGGTGGCTCGGGATCTGCGCCATCGAACGGGGCCACGAGAAGCTGAGCTTGCCGGCCGGTTTGTAGCCGCCGAACAGGACATCCGCCACGCCGTCGCCCTCGGTGCCGGGCAGCCACGCGGCCACGAATGCATCTGCCTTCTCGAGCGTTTCGCCGACGATCATGGGCCGTCCGGAAAACAGGATGACTACTACGGGAATCCCGGCCGATTTCATGTTTTCCACGGCGGCGACGTCCTCCGGCGCCAGGTGCAGGTCGCTCGCGTCGCCGTTCATTTCCGCGTAAGGCGTCTCGCCGATCACCACCACACCCACATCGGCGCCAGCCGCGCCTTTGCCATCGGCACTGAAAGTCACTTTGGTCGCCGGTGAGACGGCCTTCTTGATGGCCTGCAAAATGGTGGTGCCGCCGGGGGTCACATTGCCGCTTTTGCCCTGCCAGTAAATCGTCCAGCCGCCGCACTGATTGCCGATGTTATCCGCGCTCTTCCCGCCCACATGGATGCGCTTGGCCGACTTCGCCAGCGGCAGGGTCGCGCGGTCGTTCTTGAGCAGCACCAGCGACTCCCGCACGGCCTCGCGCGCCAGTTCCCTGTGCTCGGGCGATCCGAACTGCTTCCAAAGACTGCGGTCGGCAAGCTGCGAATGGTTCTTATCCATCAGGCCCATGGCGAACTTCACGCGCAAGATGCGGCGCACGGCGTCGTCGATGCGCGCCATGGGCACCGTGCCATCCTCCGCGGATTCCTTCAGTTTCGTGAAGAATTCCTCGTAGTGCTCGGGCACCATTACCATATCCATGCCGGCGTTGATCGACGCGGCGATCTTATGCTTGTAGTCTCCGGGTAGTTGGTCGATGGCGCCATAGTCCGAAATCACAAAGCCTTCAAAACCGAATTCATCCTTCAGGATCCCGGTGAGCAGCCGCTTGCTGACGGAGCATTTCACGCCGTTCCAACTGTTGTAGGAGGGCATGATGGAACCCACGCCCGCGCGTATGGCGGTGATGTAGCCTTGCAGGTGGATCGTGCGCAGGGTCTTTTCATCCAGCCGCGTATCGCCCTGATCCAGCAGCTTGCGGGCTATCGTGCTGGTGCCGTATGTGGTGCCGCCGTCGCCCGCGTAGTGCTTGGCGCAGGCCAGCACGGAAAGCGGGTTCGAAAGATCGTCGCCCTGCAGACCTCGCACGGCGGGGGCTCCCAGTTCCTTGACGAGGTCCGGCTCTTCGGCGAAGCCTTCATAAATGCGGCCCCAGCGTATGTCGCGCGGCACCGCGACGCACGGCGCGAAAGCCCAATTGATGCCGGTGGCGCGCACTTCGTTCGCTGTAACGCGGGCGATCTTCTCGATGAGCGCGGGGTTGCGCGTGCAGCCCAGCCCGATGTTGTGAGGGAAGATCACAGCGCCCAGGACGTTGTTGTGACCGTGCAGGGCGTCCACGCCGTACAGCAGCGGGATCGACAGCCGGGTCTTCAGCGCGGACCGCTGGTAGCGGTCCACCAGGTTGGTCCAGGCTTCCAGGCTGTTGCCTTCCTTGGGGTCGGAATCGCCGCCACTCAGCAGCGATCCGAGATGGTATTTATCGATGTCGGAATCCGCTTTGAGGAACATCTGGTCGGGCTGCGTCATCTGCCCGATCTTTTCGTCGAGCGTCATTTTCGCGAGCAGGGCATTGGCCTGCGGGTCGAAGGAAGAAAAAGTCTTGGGCTGGGATGCACCAGTGCCGATCAGGCAAGCCAGCGTGGCGACGCACACAAAGGCGGCGAAACGGAGTTTTACCATAAGAGAAAATCATACCATCATGTCTGATGATTCTACGGGATGGGTGGGGCAGGCGCTTTCGCCTGCCAACGGCGAACTAAAGTTCACCACTGCGATTCATTCGCTGCGCAGCACCGTCATCGGATCCACCGCGCCTGCCTTCCGGGCAGGAACGTAGCACGCGGCCAAGCCGATCCCCGCGAGCAACACCGCCGCGATGAAAAACGCCAGCGCATCGATGGCCTTAACCCAGTACAGCACGCTTTTCAAGACACGCGTGAGCAGAAGAGACGCTCCTACGCCGAGCACCAAACCGCTGGCGATCAATACAACCCCGCGCCGCAGAACCAGGGTGATAACATCGTTCGCCGTCGCGCCGATCGCCAACCGAATCCCGAATTCCCTCACGCTTTGTTTCACTACGTACGCGATCAGCCCGTACATCCCGATAGATGCCAGCACGAGGCCGAGTCCCGCGAACCAGCCCAGACCGATGGCGCTCAGACGCTCCCGATACCCCTGCTCATCCAAGTCGTTTTCGAGCGTCCCCACATACGTGATCGGCTGGCCTGGGCTGATTTCCCAGACCGCTCTCTCGATAGTTGTAGCCATGTCGAGGGGCGGGCCGGCGGTCTTTACCACGAAGCCGATGGCGCCTGGCGGATCCTGCATGAATTGGCAGTAGATCGTCGGCGCAAAATTCTCGGAAAGCATCGGGCGCACATCGCCTGCTATACCCACAACGGTGAGCCAGCGATCCGGCGGTTGTCCATCGATTCGCACCCGCCTGCCGATCGCGTCCGCGCCGGCGAACAGCTTGCGAGCGAGTCCCGCGCTCAGGATCGCCACGTTTGTCGAGTCAGCGCGATCCTGCGAGGCGAATGTGCGCCCCGCAATTAAGGGGATGTCCAACGCGCCGAAGAACTCGCCGCTCACCAGATTGGCGCCGGCCTTGACCGCATCCGTCGGGTCGACGTCCGCTCCCTCCGCAAAAACCGCGCTCCGGCCGAAACCACCGCCGCCCGGTATATTGTAAGCTGCCGCCGCCGCCCGCACGCCCTGAAGCCCCTGAACCCGGTCGAGCACGTCCTGATAGAACCGAACCAGACGCTGCGGCGGCGTGTTTCGTCCGGTAGGCGTACGGAACGTGAGCACATGATCCGCGCGAAAACCCATGTCGTGATATAGCGCGTACACACTGCGCATCGTCAACCCCGCTCCTGTCAGAAGAAGCACCGACACCGCCAATTCGCCGACCACGATCGCATCCAGAAAACGCTTGTGCGCGACGCCTGGCGAAGAGGCGCGCGCGCCGAGGTTCGCAGTAGACGAACGAACTGCCGGGGCGAGCCCGAATAACAGTACGGTCGCCAGCGAGGCCACGGTTGAAAAGAGCAACACGGGCGCGCTGACCGTGATCTCCTCGACGCCCGGCAGCGGGATCGGCAATTTCATAGGCAGCAGCGTACGTGCCAGCGGAACCAGGACCAGCGCAGTAGCCACGCCGGCCGCTTCCGCCAAAAGCGCCAGCACCAGGCTTTCGACCAGCAACTGACGGACGATCTGGCGTCGCGTCGCGCCCAGCGCTGCGCGTATGGCCATCTCCCTTTCGCGTTCGGTCGCGCGCGCCAGCAGCAGACTCGCCACGTTCGCGCACGCGATCAGGAGCAGGAAGCCGACGGACGCGAGGAGCACGCCCAGCGTCGGACGGAAGAAGCGTGAATACTGCTCCCGCACGCTCACCACTCGCGCCCCGCGATTCTTGTTCGTCGCAGGGAAGTGGGTCTCCAGCCGGCTGGCGATAGCGTCGAACTCCGCCTGAGCTTCCGTCCGGCTCGCGCCCTGCCGCAATAAGCCCACGCCCATCAGCGGACGCGACTGCCGATCGTTCGGCCTTATCTCGAGCGGCGTCCACAGGGCGAACTCGCGTATATAAAAGAAGAACTGCGGCGGCAGCACGCCCAGGACGGTATACTTGCCGTCACCCAGCATTATTTGGCGGCCCACGATGGAGCGGTCGCCGCCATACTGCGTCTGCCATAATCCGTAGCCGAGGACGACGACGTCGCTGGGATCGCCAGTCGCGAATGTTCGGCCGAGGAGAGGTCGCACGCCGACAGTTGTGAAGAATCCGGGCGTGACGCGGCCGCCAATGACCTCGGTGGGACTCGCGCCTTCCCTGATCGAGTAAAACCCGAAGGTCAGCCCATCCAGACGTTCGAGGGTGCGAGTCTGCCGCTGCCAAGCCACGAGATCCGCTGGAGGGACGGTGGCAATGGGAAGACCGAGTTCGGCGCCAGGATCCCGCCGCGACGTGCGATCGAATTCCCACAGAAGCATCAGGTGCTTGGCGTTGGAGTAGGGCAGGGGACTGAGCAACACCCCGTATGCAAAGCTGAAAACAACCGTGGCCGCGGCGATCCCCAGCGCCAGCGTAGTGGCCGCCAGCAATGAGAATCCGGGGCGGCGGGCGAGGGTTCGAAAGGCGGTCCGCATATCTTGCATTAGACACGTTGTGGCCCCGCCGGGTTCCTCTCTAGGGACTGGGGGCTAGGAGCTGGGGGCTAGGGATGGGCATGGGAGGCGCCTGTGGCCGCCTACCCCGGCGCCCGGCACTCGCTAAAATGAAAAGGTGACAGGTCACGAGATCCCGACAGCCCCGGGGCGACCCGAGATCGAAATCTGTCGGGTAGGGTCCACATGTCGACGAACTTATGCGGCAGAAACATAATGCAATATGCGGAGGCTAGGAACACAATGATAAAGTATGCGGCACCTTTGCTGTTGGCATGCGGTTTGCACGCTCAGAGCGATTCCATCTCTATCAACGGGACGGAACTGAGAATTGGAATGCCCAAGTCCGATGTTCTAGCCTCGCTTGCGGAGCGAGGTGACCTGGTTAAGCTGAAGGGAATTGACGACGCATGGTGTGTCAGGTTCAAGGATGATCTCCCCAGAAAGTCTGGCTGTGGGAATTTCATTCAATTTGGCCGGGATAAGCTTGTGGTTGTGTCGAGAGCAATGGGGTCGGCGAACGGAGAGGATGCTGCCGCTATGATTGCTGCACTATACTCGACGCTGGACGGCTTGGCGAAATCTGGAAAAAATGTTCTAGCCTTCAGTACCAAGGAAGTCGAAGCGGATGACCACATTCGACTCCGTATCATATCGTTCTTTGGCGGCACGAAAAAGTACACCTTCACGACTCAGCAGCCAGTAGGCTCACAATCCGCAAGCAGTTCGTCGGTTGATCTAACCGAGTCTTTCGCGTTGCCGTCGGATCGAAGGGAGTAAGTCTTTCCACCCAGGCCGGAGAGAAGGCAAGCGTGACAACATCACACCAGAAGGGCAAGGCGCTCGAAATGGCCGTATATGCCCTGGAGTCCGCAATCCTGCGGCAATTGCCCGGTTACAACGAGAACACGTTTCACATCGCAGGCAACAAGATCATCAGCATCGGCGGAGTTCACCATGAAATCGATATTTGGGTAAACGTCGATCGAGGGAGCGGGTACAGTGCAAATTTCATTTTTGAATGCAAGAACCGGGCAGTCAAGGTAAACAAAAACGATATTGTCGTTTTCGGCGAGAAGATTAGGGCGACGCAAGCGCAGATAGGCTTCCTCGTCGCCCGATCCTTTACACGCGATGCCGAGGCCCAGGCATCCACTGAGCCACGAATCCAACTGTTGCGCGTTCGTGAACTGCCCGTCGACGAGGTGCCGGTGCCGATCCAGCGCTTCCACGGCATTGCGGAGGTGGAAGGGTCCCGCCAAAGCGAGTGCCGCGTCATATGCGGCTCTGAGCAGGGGAGCCTGACCGGCGTCGATTTGGGCACGGCACATTTCACCATTGACGGTGAAGAACAGGACCTGGGTGCCTATCTGAAGGACTGGATCAACGAAGAAATAAGCAAGCGACAAAAAACCTTTCGATCCGAATCGGTAGCCGAGGGGGTTTATCCGTTGGCGTTTGACGCATCGAGAGTCTTCTCCGACAGGGAGGTAGCGGTTAATCACGATCATGTCGCACAAATGGCGTTATCGGGCAAACTTGAGATGCGCGTCGTGCATGGAACCATCGTGTCACGCTTCGATGTGGCGACCCGCGGCCGGATCTTTCAGTGCTTGGTCCAATTCCCGAACGGAGCCAGCGTCACGATGCATCAGTGGGCGGTTCTCCCAAAATGAACTTTAATGAATGTTTTCAAATGCCGCCCGAGGTCCTGTTCCACCGGTATTTTCAGAGCCACGCTTGGCAAGTTCGCCGTGGCGAGGATGGAGGACTACTCGATCCGTACCGGGGCAAACACGCCTTAGTGGGGTTGAACCCGCCACAATTAGGACCGCTGTTGGAGGCGATCCAAAAAGTAGCGAATGAGGAGCTAAACAGTGCGCGACATCAACACCCGACGCACCCTCCGTTTCATTGTGATTACATCGACTGCGAAAAAAGTATAAATGCTCTCGCCTTTCGCCACGGGGGCTATTCGTTCATTGGAATAACCGTCCCGCTCGTCTACAAGCTGTGGGACCTGAGCAGTCGGCTAGGCCGTGCGGAAGTCGTTGGGCAGCCGTCCGGCGGGCGGCTGGCGGCCGAGGAATGGTGCGAAGCGCTTCGGGTGG
>Ga0187858_10003400_pt1 | contig 15412 bp, 13 predicted proteins | sample June2016WEW_8_15_FD_133015 | JGI IMG/M metagenome (GOLD analysis project Ga0187858, IMG submission 133015) | Peatland microbial communities from SPRUCE experiment site at the Marcell Experimental Forest, Minnesota, USA - June2016WEW_8_150 | ecosystem: Environmental > Terrestrial > Soil >...
AAACAGGTACACAGGAAGAGCAACCGCAATGTAGCTCCGGCAGCGGTCCCAGAGCGCGCTGCCACGAATTCCTTCGAACCACAGTACGAGCAGCACGAAAACCGCTCCCGCCAGCAGATCCATACCCGTTGTAAGACGCGTAAGCAGATTGAGCCCGAAGGCACTGGAGCCGATCAGCAAGGCACGTCGGCTGCCGCTGCAGACCCATTCGTACTGATACGACAGCCCGGTCAGCGTCAGCAGAAAGATGTAGTTGTTCTCCATCATGTTCTGCGTGTAATGGAGATGTGTGGTCAACAGCAGTAGAGATAAAACGCCCGCGACGGATTCCTTCACGCCGAAGTTCAATTGCCGCAAAAAGCGAAAGCACACCAACGCGGTCAGCACAGTGACCAGAATGTTGATGGTGTAGCTGACGAATACATTCTTTACGCTGGGATCGTTGCCGTTGTAATTACCAAAGACCGGAAGCCGCTCCACGTAGGTCCCAACCAAGTCGGCCGGCAGCAGGAGCAGCGACTGTCCAATGCCGTACCAGCTCTGCAGCTTGCCATTGCGGCCATGAACGCCAAATTCGGGATACTCCTGTGGAAACACCGGAGGTTCCGAGGTCCACAATGCATGGGCGGATTGCAGCCGATGTTGGGTGTCGGCTGTGCCCAGCTCTCCCGATTGCACGACGAATGCAATCAGACCCGCGGCCAGCGCCAGCAGGAAGATCGGATCGCGAAACCAGCGCGGAATAACAGGGGTCGGCATCGAATCAGCAGCTCTGATCTACTACGCCTTGCCACAGTGGTCAACCATACAGAATGATGAGATAAATTCGAGGCAGCAGTGCAATCACGGTCGTCACGCGCTACGTTTGTCCACCGACGGCAATTCTCGCACATCACCATCCAACGCGTCCCGTGACGTTCTCGCCTGCTCAGCGTACTCCATCGAAGACACCGGTATCACGCGCGATTCGCCGGTAATCAACCGCGCGCCCCGCTCGTACGTGAGATAGCTCCAGGCCCACTGAATCATCACCAGGATGCGGTTACGGAATCCGATGAGGAACATGATGTGGATAAACAGCCACGCCAGCCAAGCGAGGAATCCCGAGATGTGCACCCTGCCGAATTGCGCGATGGCCGCAGCGCGTCCGATGGTCGCAAGCGATCCCTTATCGAGATAATGAAACGCCTCGCGGGAGTTTCCCCCCAGGTCCGCTGCGATTTGACGCGCCACGAACTTGCCTTGCTGCATGGCCACCGGCGCAACTCCAGGCAGGAGATTGCCATGCTTGTCCTTCATGGTGGCCAGGTCGCCAATGACGAAGACCTCACGATGTCCGGGAATGCTGAGATCGGGCTCGACAAAGACCCGTCCAGCACGATCGACGGGCACTCCTAATGCACGGCCCAGCGGTGAGGCTGAAACTCCCGCTGCCCATAGCACCACTTCGGCAGGCAGTATTTCATTACCAACGCGAACCTCTCCTGAACGTACATCGCTCACCGCTGAGTTCGTCCGGACTTCAACTCCCAGGTGCTCGAGCTGCTTCACCGCGCTGCGCCGCAGGTCTTCAGGATAGGCGCTCAGGACCGACGGGCCAGCCTCCAGCAACAGAACACGCGTCTTGGTGGGATCGATATTGCGGAAATTCTCAGCCAGCGACTTGCGCGCGATTTCGGCCAGTGTGCCGGCCAATTCCACGCCGGTCGGCCCCGCACCGACGACGACGAAGTTAAGCGGCCGGTGAGTTCCGGTCAGCGCAGCCTCCCGCTCGGCAAGCTCGTAGGCCAGCAGAATGCGGCGGCGCATCTCCAGCGCGTCTTCAACAGTCTTCAGGCCAGGCGCGAACGGCTCCCACTCATCGTGCCCAAAGTATGCATGGGTGGCGCCGGCTGCGACGATGAGATAGTCATAGCTCAGCTCGAAGCCGTGAATTTGGACGGTTCGGCGTTCAAGATCGAAGGTTCGTATCTCGCCGAGCAGCACCTCGACGTTCTCATGCTTGTGCAGGATCTCGCGGATGGGCGCGGCAATCTCCGCCGGCGAAATACCGGCGGTCGCAACCTGATACAGCAGCGGCTGGAAGGTGTGATGATTGCTGCGGTCGACCAGCGTGATTTGGACGGGCAAGCGGGCCAGCGATTCGGCAGCCTTCAAACCACCGAATCCGCCTCCCACGATGACCACACGGGGACGGGATTTGTCATTCATGGCTACACATCATGAGATGCCCGGGAAATCGCATCGGCGGCAATTTCAGGTCTTGGGACGAGCATACCGTACGGCCTAACGGCTCTGATCTTCCGTCAGGCTAGCGGCGCGGGCCTTAGCGCGCTCTGCATCGGCTGAGCGGCCCTGTGATTGATATATCTCGGCAAGGTTGAGCCATGACTGGCGCGCATCCGGTGCAAGCTGCACCGCCTGCTCCTGAAAGAAAGCCGCCTGCTTCGGATCGCCGAGTTTGCTCCAGGCTTCTGCTTTACCAGTGGCCACGCTATATGCAAACGAGCCTTTACCGGTTGACTTCTTTTCACTCGCGGAAGCGCTGCGCAAGGCTTCGTCGAACGCCCCCAAAGCGTCGTCCGGATGCCCGCTGTTGAGCGCATAATAGCCCAATTGAACCAGCGTCGCCCGCGGATCGGCTTGGAGCTCGGCTGCCTTTCTCATGGCCGCGATCGCATCGCTGGCGCGGCCTTCTCTGATGCAAAATTTAGCCAAATCCGACCACGTATACTCGCTGGGGCTTAGCGCAATCGCAATCATCAATTCTTTTTCCGCTTCGACCCCGCGATTCATTCCCGTGAGCGCTCCGGCTCGCGCCAGATGAGCTGCGGTGCTGCCGGGAAAAATTGCGATCGCCTTATCGCTGGCCTCAAGCGCATCCAGATTGCGGCCGAGCACGGTCAGAACGCCGGCGGCATTGACCCACGCGGCAAATTCCTCGGCGCGGCTGGCAAATTCCGCTTCTACAGGCAGCGGCGCGGTTGCGCAGTTCACTGGGAAGCGCTGGATCAGCGCCTCCGTCTGCGGCGTGCGGCGAACGAAAACAACGGACACCTCATCCAGGTAAACCGGACGCCATGTGCTGCTGGCGCAAAAGTCCTTCAGTTGACCATGCTCGATGCCGTCGCCCCGCGAGAAAAGAACCGTGTTGATGTTGTAGCGGTTGGCCTCCTCATCCCAGACGGCCGAATCCGGCGGACTCTCCAGCAACAGCCGGTGCCGTTCCACCCGCGGCAAACCGAAGAGCGTGTCCCGGCCGTCGATGTAATCCAGGCGCTGAGGACCGAGTCTCCAGCTGACATAGCCTCCCTCGTCGTAGGTGTTGAAGATCTCTCCGGGAAGATTTTCGCGTTCGATGAATTCAGCCGCACGCCGCGGGAACCACCAGCTCAGTCCCGTGCCGAAGGTCGCCAGGTCCGTAGAGGCGCCGAAATAATGACGGTCAGTCACCAGATCGGCGGAGCGCGCATAGGTAAGCATCGCAAGCAAGATCACCGCAATGCCGGCCAGAACCGTGCGCAGTCGTGGTAGCCTTATCCAGGCGCCGACGCGAGCTATCCCCACAGAAAGATTTTCTCCCCCGATCACGACCACTACACATGCGAAAACCGCTCCCATGCGGATATGGCGCACCGGAGCATAGGCTGCTGCAAAGAGCAGGATGGCCGCTCCCAGCTGACCTCGCAGTAAAGCAATTACTGCGGCCACGACCGCGATAGCCAGCAGCGAAAATAGGGCACTTCTTATGCCTCCCACCGAGAAAGCGGCGCTCGCCGTGGGCCAGTTCACGCGAACACCTTGCCATTCCGCAATCCATGTCTGCTGTTCTGAGCTGGCGCGCTGCTGCATAAGCAGTGCCCGATAAATCCCCCAGCCCCAGGGATTCACCACCGTCGCCACGGCCGTTGCCACAAACCAGAGGGAGGCACGCCGCAGTCGTTGCATCGCAGCTCGCCGCCGCACCGCACCGAAAACAAACTCCAATACTTCCGTGCCGACGTAAGCGACGATCAATCCCAGTCCCGCAGCAAAACCGAAATGAACGTTGACCCATACCACCATCAGAATCGGCAGCAACCACAGAGGCGCGCGTCCCGTCTGGTAGTTCTCCCACAGGATGGAGAGAAACGCCGCGAACAGCACCACGGTAAACATGTCGGCGCGCGGCGGCGTGCGCTCGGCGATGAGAGGGACCGCGAGAATGGCGATGGCGGCGCTGGCGGCGGAGCCTCGCCGCAGCAGCAGGGCGACGGTCCCGGCACAGGCAGCAGCGCTCATCCACGACAACAGCGCATACCCACCGAGCAGGAAAGCTAAGTAGAACACCACCCCCGCACCCACCGGATAAAGCCAGTGCTCCCCTTGCGCCGTGAACGATAAGACATCGGCGGAAGGAACGTGATGATGCTGCACGACCCAGCGCCCTGTCGCCATCTGCCAGCCTGTGTCAAGATCAGCGACCGTCCGCAGTCCGGCGAGGAAGGCGTAGGTCAGCGCCAGGCAAGCGAGAATCAGGAAAACACGCCGCTCGAGAGAGGAATCTTTTCCTGTTGCAGGGCCAGTGGTGGTCGGGATCACAGCTCTAGAGTATAGCGAGTCGAATGGTTGTCGGCGACCGCGGATGTATGCCGTTCGCACGAAGTGACGCGTGAATTCTCGGTGGCGTTTCTCACTCGAGGCGTGGGCAATGTCTGTCAGGCTGCTTGTGGTAGATTAAATTCACGTGGGCCCGTAGCTCAGTTGGTAGAGCAACGCACTTTTAATGCGTGGGTCGCAGGTTCGATTCCTGCCGGGCTCACCAAAGAAAGCAACTAGCCACTAGCAATTAGCAACCAGCTCATAACGCTCACCGCTCACCGCTCGACGTAAGCGAATTCCAAGCTAATTGCTAGCGACTAATTGCTTCTTTCCACATAAACTGCCGTCCCGTACGCCAGCACCTCGGTAACGCCCTGCATCACCTCGGTTGCGTCGTAACGCATGCCGATGACCGCGTTCGCGCCGAGCTCGGCGGCGTGCTGCAACATCAGTTCGAAAGCATGCTCGCGTGTCTTCTCGCACAAGTTCGTCAGCAGTGTGATATTGCCGCCAACCAGCGTCTGCAAGCTTGCGCCGATGGTGCCCACGATAGAGCGCGAGCGCACGATGATGCCGCGCACCAACCCTAGATTCCGTACGATCCGGTAGCCGTCGAGAGTGAAGGCGGTGGTCACCATATTGTGGGGAACGGTAGGAGAATAAGAGTTGCCTGTAGCCGCAGTGCTGGTGCTCATAATGCCCTCCTCAGAGAATTCCGGGGGCAGAATATCACGGAGCTATGCACCCGGTCAGTGCAGCCGTGAACCTGCCGCACTACACTGGGAAAGGAGAACCCACAAGCGTGGCGCAGCGGCCCGGCTCAAAAGAACAATACTTGTTGACCGTACTTTCCATCAGCTTTGTCCTGGGGATGGGAGTTGCCGTTGCGGTATATTCTGCATGGAAATTCGGGGCTATCGCGCCGGGACTTCACAATGTGTTGAGCGCCGTCGCGTTGCTGGTTTGCCCGCCATTCATATTGTCTGCAGCAATCGGCCCCACTCCGGACTCCGATCTCGCCCTGACGTTGATCGTCGGGACCATCGTCTTCGCCAATGCCTTTCTTTACGCCGGTGTGGCGGCAGTTGGATATTTCATTTTCACTATTATGGCCAAGAGAAAGCGGCCGCGGTGAAGTCTTATCCCGCAGGTTGCTGCTGCGTCATGCAGTGCAGCGCTCCCAGTCCCCAGATGAAATCGCGGCAGTAGATGCCGACTGCCTCACGCTCGGGAAACAACTCAGCGAGAGTATCCAGCGCGGTACGGTCGTTGGCATCGCCAAACACCGGCACCAGCACTAGCTTGTTAGCGATGTAAAAATTGGCATAGCTGGCGGGCAGCCGCTGACCCTCAAAGTACACCGCCTTGGGCATGGGCAGCTTAACCACTTTCAGCGATTTGCCTGACTGGTCCGTGCTCTTCTTCAGCCAGCGAAAATTCTCGCTCAGCGGCCCGTGGTTGGGATCGTCAGGGTCAGGCTCGTACGCGGTGACCACGGTACGCGGGCCGACGAAGCGAGTGATGTCGTCGACGTGCCCGTGCGTGTCGTCGCCGGCGATGCCGCGCTCCAGCCAGATGACCTTTTCGATGCCAAGATAGTCGGCGAAGATTTCCTCCAGATGTTCCCGCGAGAGTCCCGGATTGCGCTGTTGCACTTCGCTCAGCAGGCATTCTTCCGTGGTGATCAGGGTTCCGCGGCCATTGACGTCGATGCTGCCGCCTTCCAACACGATGCGGTGCAGCTCGCCATCTACTCTTAGTTCCGGCTGCCACTCCGGAATCCGCAAGCGGGTCGCGATGTCCGAACCGGCGAGCGTATCGAGTTTCCAGTCGCTGTACTTGGCCCAGGCGTTGAAACGCCACAGGGTCGCAGCAACGGCAGGCAGGCCGCCTTTGCTCGAGTCTCGGCAGACGAAGATTGGGCCGTAGTCGCGCGTCCAGCTGCGATTGGTGGGAATCCGAAAGAAGCGAATGTTGCCGGCGGGCTTTCCCGCTGCGGCGGCTTTCGCGGGCAGCACATGCGAGCGCACTAATATCTCACGAGCCTTGGTCTCGGCCGTCTCGTCGTTCACCAGGATGTTTAAGCGTTCAACGCGCGCAAGATGGCGAATGATTTCCGCATAGATCCATGGAATCGCTTCAAACTTTCCCGGCCAGTCCGATCGGTTGTGCGGCCACGCGATCCAGGTCGCTTCATGCGGCTCCCACTCGGCTGGCATGCGATAGCCAAGCGCGGCTGGAGTCTGCGGCAGTTTCTTGGGAGTCTTCGCCACGGGTTAAACCATGAACCGCTGGGTGATGGGCGCATAAGCATCGACACGACGGTCGCGCCAGAACGGCCAGTTGCGCCGCACATCTTCCATGCGGCGAAGATCGACCTCAGCCACCAGTACTTCTTCTTTGTCGTGCGAGGCCTCGGCGATAACCTGACCAAACGGATCGGCGATGAACGAGCCGCCCCAGAACTCCAGACCGTTGCCGGGCGCCTGGCTGCCGCGAATGTTGCCGGTCTCGAAGCCGACGCGATTGGGCACGGCAACATACACTCCGTTGGCGATGGCATGTGCCCGCTGTATAGTTCGCCAAGCGTCGTGCTGCGCTTCGCCGTATTGCGCCTTTTCGTCGGGATGCCAGCCGATCGCGGTCGGATAGAACAAGACGTTCGCACCCTGCAACGCGGTCAGCCGTGCGGCCTCGGGATACCACTGGTCCCAGCAGACCAGCGTGCCGACCTTTCCGAACTCAGTTGCGAAACTCTTGAACCCAAGATCGCCGGGCGTGAAGTAAAACTTCTCGTAATAGAGCGGGTCGTCGGGAATGTGCATCTTGCGATAGATGCCCGCAACCTTGCCGCCCGTATCCAGAATGGCAGCGGTGTTGTGATAAAGGCCAGGGGCTCGGCGCTCGAACAATGACGCAATAATCGTGACCTTCAGCTCGCGAGCCAGGTCGCCAAGCCGCTTTGTTGCCGGGCCGGGAATCGGCTCGGCTAGATCGAAGAGTGCTACATCTTCGCGCTGACAGAAGTACTGCGTCTGGAAAAGTTCGGGCAGGCAGATGATCTCCGCGCCCTTGCCGGCGGCCGCGCGCACGTGTTCGACAGCCCGCTCCAGGTTCTGCTCCGGTTCAGGCGTGCACGACATCTGTACCACACCGATGTTGAAGTTTCGCTCGATCAAAACCGTGCTCCGGTGAAATTCATTGCTAGCATAGCATCCCATGCGCCGCAGGCTTCGCTGTCCCGACGATTGTTGCCGCACGATGAAAGCCGACGCGCGATGCTCATCCCACTCATTGACGGAAGCCGTGACGAACCTGTAGCTTCAATTCTTCAACAACTGATCACACATTGCGCGTGAGCGATTTTCGCGCATGTTTCACAAGTCATCGAGGTGAACGGTGAGCAACGAGCACGAAAAGAGTCACGGCGAGGGCATCGATCGCGTATTGCACGATCCCATCTCCGACAAGCTGGTGCCACTGGAACCGCTGGATCTGTCGCAGGTCCACAGCATCGACGACCTGGTACGTGGGATGGGCCGCACGGCGTTTACCGGGCGGCAGGTGGGCGAGGGCGCCGACGTTTTGGAAGCGATGGCCCGCGACAAAGAGTGCTTCATCGTGATGACACTCGCCGGCGCAATGACGGTGGCCAAGCAAGGACTGATCATCACCGAACTTATCGACCGTGGTGTCGTAAAGGCCATCATCTCGACGGGAGCGCTGATGGCGCACGGACTGGTGGAGGCCGCCGGCCGTTCGCACTTCAAGTATGACCCGCGGATGGACGATCTCGAACTCTACGAGGCCGGTTACAACCGCGTGTACGACACCCTGGAGCCGGAGACCAACCTCGACTTCGTAGAGACGATTGTCGCCCGCATTCTGAAGGCCTGGAACCACAACGAAGTACTGTGCTCCTACAAGCTGAATCGCGAGATCGGTCGCTACCTGAGCGAACACGTCAAAGAACGCGGGATTCTGAAGTCAGCATTCGAAAACAATGTGCCGGTGTTCGTCCCGGCATTTAGCGATTCGGAAATCGGGCTTGATGTGGCGCTACACAACCGCGCGCGGCGCAAGAACAACGTTCCGCCGCTGCACTACGACCCCTTCGAGGATTTGGAATACTACGCGGAGACGCTACTGAAGCAGGAACGTCTGGGAATCTTCACCATCGGCGGCGGTGTTCCGCGGAATTGGGCGCAGCAGTTTGGACCGTACATCGAACTGAGGCACCGGCGCGGCGGCGAAGAGCTGCCGCTGAAGCGCTTCCACTATGGGGTACGCATCTGTCCTGAGCCGGTGAACTGGGGCGGGCTGTCGGGCTGCACTTACAGCGAAGCCGTGTCGTGGGGAAAGTTCGTTCCGCCTGAAGAAGGCGGCCGCTTCGCCGAGGTGCTGCTGGATGCCACGGTCGGGCTGCCATTGATCGCGGGCGCGGTGCTGGAGAGGATCAAGAAATAAGCGGATGCGGTGGCAGCAACCGGACACAGCCGGGGCTGGAACAACTTGACCTGTATCCCGGGGGGAGCACGCCTTCAGAGGCCGCTGAAAAAGTCGTTGAACGCGAGTTGTGCCGTCGGCTAAAGCCGACTCGGAATCGAAAATAAAGCACTTAGACGCTAGCCTAAAGGCTAGCTCTACCCGAACAGCTCAAAATCGCGACTTTTTCAGCGGCCTGTTCAGGCGTGCATGACAGCCCGTTGAAATAGGGTTGGCTTTAGCCGCTGAGGTAACTCTCGCGGAATTTACCCCAGCGGCTGAAGCCGGCTCTGGATCCGGAAAATAGCGATCGACGCGGACCTGAAGGTCCGCTCTACCCGAACATTACTCCTTCTCTTTTCACACTCTGCACAATCGCGCGAAATTCGTCATCGCTGACGAGGTTGCCGTTGGCGATGGCATTGCGCTTCACTTTTTCCAGAACCGTTGCGCGCTGCGAGTCGGCCACATCCAGCCCCAGTTCTTCCGCTTTCAACCGAATGCTGTCGAGGCCGCTCTTCTTGCCGAGAACAATGCCGCGCCTGGCGCCCACCAGCTCGGCCGCGTAAGGCTCGATGGCTTCGGGAATGTGAAACTGGCTGGCGACTGCGCCGCTCTCACGCAGGAACAGGTTACTGCCAATAAGCGGCTTCCAGCCTTCCAGTTCGTACTTCCCGGCCCTGCGCACGAATTCCGAGACATCGCGAATGTGTTCCAGCTTCATCTCGACCGGCACGTCGTAGAGACATTGCAAGGCCAGCGCAACCTCGGCGATGTCGGCATTGCCGGCTCGTTCCCCCATGCCGTTGATGGTGCCTTGAATCCAGGTCGCACCGCCTCGCACGGCCGCGACAGCAACCGCCGTTGCCAGGCCGAAGTCGTTGTGACCGTGCCAGTGAATCGGAATGTCGCTGCCAGCCCACTCTTTCACCCATCGCACCAGAAATTCAGCCGCCTCGGGCGTGCAGACCCCGATGGTATCGACCAGCACGATCTCTTTCGCGCCAGCCTCGATGGCCGCGGAGTATACATGCCGCAGAAAGTCGAGGTCCGCGCGCGTGCCGTCCACACCGAAAAAGGCGACACGAATTCCATTTTGACTGGCATAACGAACCGCGTCGCTGGCCCGCCGCACGGCTTCTTCGCGTGAGATGCCATACGCCTTCAGCTTGATGTCGCTAATAGGCGTCTCAATCACTGACACCTGCAAGCCCAGTCGGACCAGCTCCTCGACATCGCCGCGCGTAGCGCGCGCAAATCCCCATACTTCGGAGTGCTTCAGCCCAGCGCGGAGGATCAGCGAGATGGCTTCGCCATCTTCGGCGGAGACCTTCGGGAAACCGGCCTCGATGCGTCCGACGCCAAGCTCATCGAGCTTCTTCGCAATTTCAAGCTTTTGCTGCGGACTGAAGATGACGCCGACGGTCTGCTCGCCGTCGCGCAGCGTGGTGTCGTAGAAGCGAATCGTTCGCGAGCGATCAAAATCGGGCCGCACATCGGGCCGCGAATTCAGCTCGCTCGTCCAGACTTTGCCGGCAAGATCGCTCATTGCGCGGTTCCCTGCTCTTTGGCTGAGAGATCTGGCGGTTTCTCGCCGTAAGCCTGCTCCCACGAGATCACCGGATTGCGAAGAACGCCGATCTGCTCGATCTCGCACTCCATAACATCGCCGGCCTTGAGGAACCATGCTTTGGGATCGGCGCTGAAAGCCGCGACCCCGGAGACTGTGCCCGTCGACACCACGTCGCCCGCGCTATAGCCCATGGACGAATAATGCGCGAGGATTTCCGGAATCGTGACCGACATCTTGCTGCTATGCGAGCGCTGGCGCACCTCGCCGTTGACGCGAAGCTCCATCGCAAGATTGTGAGGATTCTTGATCTCGTCAGCAGTAACGATGTGCGGACCAAGCGGACAGAATGAATCGATGGCCTTGCAGAAGCTGAAGACTCCCGACTTCATCTCTTCGCGCTGAATATCGCGCGCGGTGATGTCGTTGAAGATGACGTAGCCGCCGACGTACTGTTCCGCCTCTTTCGCGGTGAAGTGTTTGCCAGCCTGCTTGAGGACAACGGCCAGTTCAAGCTCGTAATCCAATTCCTGCGTCAGGTGAGGCGGGAAGATGACCGGCTCGTCAGGACCGATGATGGCATCGACGTTCTGGAAGAAAACAATCCACGGCAACACGGGATGAGCGAAGCCAGCCTTCTCGGCTTCGTGATGATGCTCGCGAAAGTTGCCGGCAGTGTGAAAAAACTTCTTGGGAAGTATTGGGGCCCTGATGCGGACCTCTGCGCGCTGGTAGAAGATCGGCTCGTTGTCTACGCCGGCAACCGGCTTCTGTGCGGTGACATAGTCGAGGGCAGCCCGAGCGGCGTCAAGACTGCGATCTCCGCCGTCGAACAGCAGACGCATGTCAGGCGGGACGCGAGCGTCGCCGCTGAGCCGATAGGCAGCATCGCCTTCTTTGTCTCGAAGGAGCAACTTATACGCGGCATTCAAGTCAACAATGCGACCATCAGGCGCAAGCGCGCCAATGCGCTGGTCCGTGGACCTGGTCAGAAATGTCACAAGTCTCATGAGGTCTTGGTGATGTAGAAAACGCGATCACTTCACCCGCGAATCGAGTTTATTGGGGATGCCGCGGTTTCGCAAACCTTACTGTGGCTGGCTTTGTTCAGGTGGGAAATTGTTCCCAGGCTGCATCGGCTGCTGCGGTTGGAGCTGCTGTGGCGTGTTCTGCTGCTGGCCAAAGCCGCCCTGCTGTCCAAAGCCGCCCTGCTGTCCAAAGCCGTTTTGCTGTTGTCCCAAGCCGCCTTGTTGTTGGCCGTTCATCTGGCCAGCGGGAGTCCCAATCTGCGCTCCGCCTATGGTTGTCGGCTGGTACGGTCCGCGCAGCAGCACATTCTGCTGGTCCATCATCGGGTTGTAGATGAACTGCCACTCGTTGTAGGTTTTCTTCTTGTTGTAAATGCGAATTGTCTTTTCTTTGTTCAGGCTGGCGACACCGACAATGGCCCCGCCACCAAACTGCGTATTGCCCCCAGTAGTGTTTTGTCCGAAGGGCGAATTGCCTTGCTGATTGCTGCCCCCGGGCTGGTTGCCGCCAGGACCGCTCTGCTGGTTATTGCCAAAACCGAAGCCCTGATTGCTTCCCGATTGGCTGGATCCGGAATCGCTGCTGGACACTCCCTCGGAGTTATTACCCTGGTCGCTGTTAGTGGGAAACCCGACCGTGCTGCCCGGATTGCCTTGCGGATAGTAGCCCTGACCGGAGTTCACCGGAAATCCGCTAATCGACCCCGGCTGCTGTGACTGCTGTTGGGAGGCGGAACCGAAACCGCTGGCACTCGAACCACCCGGAATGACCATGCCCCCGGGCGTTAACGAGCCTCCTTGCCCTGCTAGCGCGGCAGCGGGTGTACCCGGCCCAGCGGCATTCAATAACGACGCAATGTCGGCATAGTTCAGCAGTTTCCATTTGCCGTCTTTGGTGAGGGGGTCTTTGAAGCGCTTGCGAAGATAACGAATCTGGCCTTTGTCGAGGTCATCCAGGCTGGCCGGATAGCGGCCGTTCTTCTTGTAGAACTTCTTGATGGCGCGCGCGTACTCGGTGCCGCGGTGGATCATCTCCTCTTCACGATCGCGCTTAATTTGCTGCACCACCTTGGGCGCCACATAGTAGGTCGCGGTGATGACCATGAACGCCATCATGAGCATGATGGCTAGCAACAGGTATCCGCCGTCGCGCTGGCGGCGCGCGGACGAGATGTGACGCGGATTGTGGTGCTGCTGCTGCATCATGTTATAGGCCGATCTAATTCACCGTACCTTAAGGCTGCCACCGTGGTGTCATCCTGCACTGAGCGGAAGAGTTTGCGTGTTGTTGGTCAGCACGTCCTGTACTTCCACCGAATTCGGGCTAATGTGCATGATCTTGTAGCGACGGTCCACAATGTCTCCCTCCTTAGCCATAAAGATGTCTTCGCCCTTTAATAGAAAGATGCGCTTGCTGCCACCCTTAGGGCCGGCAAAGCCGTAAAACTTCAGATCGATGGGCGGCGGAGGCGGAGGCGTATAGACCGCAGCCGGCTGCTTATCCGGTGGCAAGGGCGTGGGAATCTCAGGAGGCGGCGCCTCCGAGCGGAAGATATTGCGGCCTGTGCCCTTATAGGTAACATCTTCAGCCGACTTCAGCAGATCGAAGCGCAAACTTGGATCAAGCGAGTGCGCCAGTAGCGGGTGCGGCACCTTGCGTCCCGTCTGAGATGCGCCGTGCTGGGCGGAGGCCGATTGCGCGGGCGCGGCTGTGTCCTCGCCTCCACCCATAAAGGTGTGAACCAGGAAAACCGCGGCCACAACCACCAGCACGCCGGCGATGATGGTCTTCTTCTTGTTTTCGGTTCCCAGCTTCACGACTTTGGCGCTCCCGCGCGCAGATAGGTTTCCAGCTTCAATTGCAGACGAACGTTGCCCTGCTGCTCGCCCAGGGCGATCCCGTCAATCAGGAAAAACATCTTGTCGCGCTCCAGGCCGTTGATGAACTTGACTTCCTGAAGGTAGTCACCGGAGAGGGCAATCTCGATGTACAGCTTGCGGACGTCCTCGACGGCGGCAGGTTTTTCTTCATACTTGATGCCGGAAAGATGCACATTCGTATCGGCCGCCACCTTGCCCAACTCCTCCGAGACATCGGAATACTCCGCAGGAAAACGATGGCCGTAAAAGACGGTGATGCCGTCTGACGCCTGCTTCAGCTTGTGGTCCATGCCGCGCGTGGGAAGGACCTCCTGCTGCTTTTCCACCAACTGAGAGTGCAATTTGTAGTAGTCGCGCTGGCGCGCCTGGCGCGAGCGACCTGCCGGCGACAGGAGATATCCCACACAGGCCAGATCGAGCACCGCCAGCACAATCACCACGGGCATTAGCTTGGTGCGAGTCTCACGAATGCTAGCCATCAGTGCCCCCTCATGTTGCCCGGAGGAACGGGCTGATTCTGTGCCGCATTGATGTGGGGCGCCATAGTAGGCGGTGGGAGCAAGCTTCCCTTCGGACCGCCGTTCCCGCCTGGCCCGGTAGCTACGCTCTTCACTGGAGCAGCGGGTACCGGCGATGGAGTAGCCTTCTCGGCGCTGGCACTCTCGACATCCGGCTTCTCCTCAATATCGGCCGCAGAGGGAACATAAATCGCGGCAATATCGAACTGGATAGCCCCTGAATTGGCGCTCTGTTCGCTGGTGTTGGCCACGACATTCTCCGCTACCACCTGCGGTTGCCGGAAATGGCTGGATTTCTCCATGTTGCGTACCAACTCCACAGCGCGGTCGCGGGAATCGGTGGCCACCACCACGTGCAGCACCAGATCGTTCGTCTTGCTGTATTCCGGCTTCATGGACACGACGTGGAGTTGCGGCGGTACGATCTTTTCCATCACCGTGAAGATATGCGTCCAGGACATGGCCTTGCGGGCAAACAACTCGTTGAGGAACTCCGACTGGTCGGCGATCACATGGTTGGCAGGCTTGTTCAGGATGGCACGCGCTTGCGACTCCTCATGATCGAGGGAGTCGATCTGCGCCTGTACGTCGGCCAATTGCCGATTGACACCTCGGGAATGCGCGCGCTGGTAAAAAATGTAGCCGCCAAGAGCGATCGCGGCCACTGCTAGCGCGGCAATCAAGGCGGTCATCCGGCGCTTGTATTCGCGGGCGACTTCGTACGGTTGGCTGGCGAGATTGATGTTAAGACGCATCAGGAAACCAACGCTCCCACGACTCCGGCCAGGGACGAGCGCGCCACGTTGCCGGCCGCACCGCCCGCCACAGTATTTGAGACCAACTCTTCGACACGAATATTGGAAGTGCCGCTCAGCGCATCCTGCAATGCCTGGGTTGATTCCACGCCGGTGACCAATACGCGATCGACGCCGACCCCGTAGCGATCTTCGAAATAAACCAGCGAGGTGTTCACGTCGTCCACCAGAGACTCGCCGGTGACCGCAGAGCCGCCATTCTCCAGCGCTCGATACAGCAGCAACTGGTCCTGGTCGACGATGGCAAAAGTTGTAGTCCCGTGTTCCACCTTAATGATCATGGTGGGATGTGAGGAGTCGGCCAAACCCAAAGCGGCGACCATCGATGGCAGCACGGTGCCGGCGTTATACCCAGCCTCGCGGACCAGCGACTCGTATTCTTCCAAAACGCTGCGCGGGGTGACCGCAGCTACCACGCGGATGGGAGTGGCTGTTCCCTGCCGATCGAACGACACGGCCGCGTGTTCCACTTCGAACGGCAGCGACTTCTTCAAACGAAAGCGGACGACGGCATCAGCATCCTGATGTTTTTCG
>Ga0187858_10003409_pt1 | contig 15368 bp, 8 predicted proteins | sample June2016WEW_8_15_FD_133015 | JGI IMG/M metagenome (GOLD analysis project Ga0187858, IMG submission 133015) | Peatland microbial communities from SPRUCE experiment site at the Marcell Experimental Forest, Minnesota, USA - June2016WEW_8_150 | ecosystem: Environmental > Terrestrial > Soil >...
AACCGGTCCCGATCTCGTTGGCTCATCCACAGCTCCTGTTGTCTTTGCATCCCGACATCTTGCCGGTTCCCAACAGGAACTTCTTACTTTGCTGGAAGAGGATCTTTTCACGTTGCTGCGACAGTCGAAGGCCTGATTGGAGCGCCGGCTTCATTGTTTGGTATAATCCACCACAATTTCGAGGACAGACTGATGACAGAGCGGCGGCCCGGCGCTCCAAAAGACAGTCCGACGGAGATCACCCAGGACGGAGCCCTGACGGCTGAATTCCTTCCGGCCACATTCAACGTAGGCTCAAAAATCTCGGGACGGTTTCGCATCGAAAAATTTCTTGGCCGTGGCGCTTTCGGTGAAGTCTTTCGCGCGCACGACGAAGTGCTCGGCAGGTCAGTAGCGCTGAAGGCGTTCGTGCTCAAGAAGCAGGGCTCGCAAGGGCGCGTGGAGACCGCTCTCGAAGAAGCGAGGACGATCGCCAAGCTGGACCACCCCAACATCGTTTCGGTCTTCGACGTCGGCCGCGAAGGTGACGCCGCGTGGATGGCCATGCGGTTGGTCCCGGGCGAGGGGCTCGACACGCTCCTGGCCCGCGAGGGGAAAATCGAGCTGAAGCGCGCGGCGCCACTGCTTCGCCAGGTCTCCAAAGCTCTCGATCATGCCCACCGCAAGGGGGTCATCCACCGCGACGTGAAACCGTCGAATATTCTGGTCGAGAAACGCGAAGACGGAAGCGAGCACGTCTGGTTGGCGGATTTCGGCATCGCCGAAGTGCTGGCGGGGGAGGCGACACCCTCTCACGAACGACTTATCGCTGGAACTCCCAGCTACATGTCGCCGGAGCAGATCGCCGGCAAGCGGGTTGACGCCCGGTCGGACATTTTCGCGCTCGGCTGTGTGGCCTATGAGCTCATTACCGGCGAGCGCGCCTTTCCGGGTGAAACGCAAACGGACGTCATGTACCGCGTCGTGCACGACCAGCCTGCGCAAATGGGTCAATTGAGCGCGCTGGCGGGGAAAAAGTTTGATTCGCTTTGCCGAAGGGCGCTCGCCAAGTTTCCTGAGGACCGCTACCAAACTGTCGAGCAGGTGATGAAAGAGCTGGAGGATTTGGAGCGCGATGACGGCAAAGGCCGGGCAACCGTCGCAAGCGTGATACTCACCAAAATCTTCCGCACCGGCGAGACGGCTCGCTGGGACGGCGTCCATCTGCTGGCGGTCCATGACCTCTATAAGACATACAAGTTTCGCCGCAAGGTTCTTTGTGGAATCAGCTTGACTGTCAAAACCGGCTCCATCTACGCGCTACTGGGAAGAAATGGATCGGGCAAAACGACTTTCATCCGCACTTGCCTGGGAATCTATCGAAAGGATTCCGGTTCCATTTCCATTTTCGGGCGCGACCCTTTTCGCGACGGCCCCGCCGTCCTGGGCCGCCTCGGCTACGTCCCCGAGACCTTCGTAGCTTACGACACGCTCACCATCGGTGAAATGGTCCAGTTCCTGCGCGCCTTTTATCCGCGCTGGGACAACGCCTATTTCTACCAGCTCCTCGGCCGCTACGAACTTCCCTTGGACGCGAAAATCCGCGACTTCTCCAAGGGCATGAAAACGAAAGTGTCGCTGCTTTCGGCTCTCTCGCACCGGCCGGAGTTTTTGCTGCTCGACGACCCCACCATCGGCCTGGACGCGGTTACGCTCGCCGAGGTCTTTGAAACGCTCCAGGACGTTTCACGCCAGGAAGGCACAACAGTTTTCATCTCTTCCCACAATATTGATGAAGTCGAACAAATCGCCACGCACATCGGATTCCTCAAGGATGGCAAAATGCTGCTTTCAGACACGCTCGATGGATTGCGGCTGAGGACACGCGAGGTGCGGCTCACATTCCGCGACGATGTTCCGCCGCTACCGGCCATCGAGCAGTTCAAGCCGGTGAAATCCTCAGGACGGCGCCTGACCGGCGTGGTGTTTGACACCTCGTCGGGCGCCTTGGAAAAACTGAAGGCTCTTAGCCCGATGGACATGGATGTCCGCGAACTGACCCTGAAGGAGATTTTTGTGAATCTTCTCCGGTGACACTGGAAAAGCTTCTGTAAACGAAAGGAAGAGATGGCAAGGAAGTTATTTCTCTTGCAGTTCAAACGCGCGCTGGTCCCTTTCGTGGTGTTCGCGCTCGCTTCCTACGGCGCGCTTTACTTGGCTGAGCTGTGGTTTATCCATGTCACCAAAAACCCCGCATCCGTTCACGACGGCGTCAACATCCTAATTTTGGCCATCATCGTAATCCTTGCCTTCCCCACGGGAGCGACCGCGTTCTCAAAGGAGTTCAAAGACACCCATTTCTTGTTCTTGCAGTCGCTTCCCATCAGACGCGAAAGAGCCTGGGGCGTTCTTGTCCTGGCAAGTCTCGCGGCTTCCCTGATCTCTGTCGCTCTGTTCTTTGTTTTGCGACCTTCGCTGGTTGGTGGATTCGGTGATCCCGAAAAGGCGCCTCTCCTGTTAACCGGCACGTTCCTGTACTACTTCGTTTTCTTTACCGCCGGCTGCTGTTTTTCCCTCCTCTTCGGAAGGATGGTTTTCTGCTATCTCGCAGGATACCTCGTAACCGCTGCCATGACCGCTGAAGTCATGCTGATGGGAGCGTATTCGGGATCGGAGCCCGTGGGAGAATACACGCTATCTTACCTGCCGACGGGGCGCGATTTCGATCTCTCCTGCGTCGTTGTCGGATGGTTGCTCGTCAGTCTTGTCTACCTGCTGCTTTCTATGTATTTTTATGTTTACGGTGAATTCAATTTAACGAGGACGCAAATCAGAAATGCTGCATCGATCGTCGGTTCCCTCGGAATCGTCTGGGTAGTTCTCGCGGTTTCTGTGAACGCCGGAGCCTTCGCCGCCTACGATCGATGGGAGACCGAGCAGTACGGGTGGCGTCAAGCGACGGTTGACGTCAGTGGGAAGTACTTTTCGGTACTTGAGCGGCGTACACGCCATCCGCAATTTGCGCGAATTCACATATTTGATGTTGCAACCGGTGCCCGGCTGAGCACCTTTGCGAGGCGAGGAATTGCACGGGTCGCTTGGTCATCTGAAGGCGGCGTGCTTCGACTGGCGATTAAAGAAGATTCGCCACTTTACCGCCTCGGCTACATTCTGCCCGGTTCAGATCGCCTTGTATATCTCTCTCCCCAAGCTCACCAGCTCCTAAGTAAGAAGTTCGCCTTCTCGCAACTTCACGGCGTGGAATCCGTCGCGAGAGGAAAAACTCTCCTGGTGGTCAAGTCCGGCGATACAGGGAGAATCGTGTCCATGGATGAGAGCACGGGAGAATTGACGGAGCTCGGAGAAGGATATCTGGACGGTTACGCTGAGATCTTTCCTTTACCCAACGAGAATCTTATTTGGTTCGGTAACGAAGAAGCTCCTTCAAGGCTGTGGCTTGCGGGCTCGGATTTCCGTGAACTCAAGTGGGCGCCGTCGCCGGAGCCAGAAAAACAGTGGAGCTGCGTCCTCTACGGGATCATTTACAAGACTCGGGCCGCATGCGTCAAGGAAATGACCAGGCGATTTCCATTCGGCGCCAACGGAGACGGAAAGCGAAAAGTGGATGCTCAAGGCTGGTACGTCGCCCCCGTACCTTCCAATGGCTTCTTTTCGCGATTCAATTGCTATCTGGATGACGCAACCAAGGTGTTCTATCTACAACATGACGCGGCCGTTCAGCATGGAAAGCTCTTCGTCTTCCGAGGCCCGCAGGAGGGTTGGCGGTTGGTCGGAGAAGGTATTCCTCTCAACCGATCCAAGTGGGAGATCCCCGACCCGGGCGCAATCGATTTTGTTTCCAATCGGGTCGGCTCGCTCACGGTGGGTCAAGCCCTTGCTGCGTACTACGCTGAAAAGGCTGACCGGGTTCACGGGTATTTGTACGACTCCGCCCTCGACAAGACGATGGATCTTGGCAACTATCCCAGGCCGAGCGAGAATCAGACTTTCTCCGTCAACATCAGGCACGTCGAAGGACTCAAGGGCGAGATCATATTCCTCGGGCTCTTCCGCTCACAGAAATGGAATGGCGTAGCCTTTAGATATGAGCCCATGTCTGGTTCTCTCGTAAAACTGCAAATGGCAGAATCGCTGGCGGGGCTATCGCCATACTTTCTTGTGCACATGGATGAAGACGGCAACTCGATCTACGAGGAATGGAACCCCTTCACCCTGACCTTGGTCAGTGCCGATCAAAAGCAGCGCCAGCTCTGGCCACCGGCCTCACATTAACGAAGGGGGGAAGACCAAGCCAACATAGACGCTGTGTAACGCCATAGGGCGGGGCGAAGTCGCTCAACTCCTGTATCGTCAGCCAGTCGGAAATTATGGTGGGCGTAGCGTTTCAGGATGCGTACGTCGGGGGGCCGAAGACGCCGCGATAAAGCACCCCAGCACCTGTCAGGCGACCTGGTCCCCCCTTATTGTCGCACTTGGGTCCTGGTCCAAAAGGTTGAAATCCGCTGTCTCAGGCTGTCGCTGCATATCGCTGATTTAGCGGGGATAAAAAACCTCTAGGAAACCTGGGAAGTGGGATTTCAGATGGTCACCAGACTACAGTCAACTGACCAATTCCCCTCATTGGCTCGGCATGAGAGGCGGACGCAGCTTGCTGGTCATTTGGCTGTGTTGTAGGGGCACGCGTTTAACCTCCGCGAGCAGCGTCTCGGGAATACACGGTTTCAGCGTCAGCGATAACGAAGACACCCTACTTCAAGTGTGCCAACCTTGATCTCTCATTTGCCAAGCCGGCAGGAAATCCGAGTTCGGCGATCCTTGCCCGTCTTGCGAGCCGCATCCTGTGCGCTTCTGGTTTTGGCTCGCCCGGGATTTGATGCTGTCAACAAAACGGTCCGACGGGTCGTACTTCGTAGGAGTGGCTCCCGCTTGCAAATGACGCTGAGAGCATTCATACTCCCAATGTGAGCCTCAAGAATGCGGCACTTCTGGCATTGATCGGGATGATCCTGCTAACGGTTTTGGTAGGGGCAAATTTCATTTCCACCGTATCAGGGGTTGTGCGTGGTCTGATTCCGGCGATGGCGCTGTTGACGTCGCTGGTTGATCTGTTCGCGAGCCTCAGTGTGGTGGTATTCTTTTACGTCTTCTACCGAAAGCAATCCTGATACTCGAAGAGTGCCACATCAAGCCGCCGCAGCCGGATTAACTGATGACCCGCGCCGTGGACTTGTGTTTCGCCAAAACTGCGCCTCCCCCGACGTGGGGGACGTTCCTTGACAGTCACCTGAGGCAATGGGTCTCGACGGGTTTCTTAGCGGGTGCCGATGGTGAACTTTCGAATCCTCTTTGTCTTTGTGGTTTGTTGCCCACCATCGGCGCCGCGGGATGCATTTCAACGTCACCGCCCATCCCACATCGTGCGGCAGTTATCGTGCCGTAAGGGAGTTTTTGGCGCAGACAGGCGGTGCAACCACCGGTGAACCCGGCCATCAAGTAGTCGAGCGTCCCCGTCAAAGCAAATCTTCGAAACTTGCAGGATTGGCCTCAGATTGAGGAGATCGGTCCTGCCTTGTCGCCATGTGGCGGGTAAACCGGCTAGGCATTCGCCTGCCACGTCACGTGCAAAATCGGCAAACCCTTCGGAGTTTACGGGGAGTAATCCGCCCGCGGCCGCTAGGGGGGTTCGAAAAAGCTGTCGGCACGTTTCCGGCGAAGTGCGATGTTGGTCTGCCACAGGCACTTGGGTTTCCGTAATGGGGGATGTGCAAGAACCAAATGGTTCAGTCACAAGCTACGGTACACGGCGGCTTGGCACATCAGGGGCTGTCCTGCCGCATACGGTGGGACCCAGATTTTCAGACGGGGACAGTCCTGAAAACGACGGTTAGATGCCCTCCGAAGAACTGTAACCTTGCAGTTGTCTAGGGAGTGTCTAACGGTCGCATCTGCGTATTGTTTATCGGTTCGAGCGTCTTGACTTACCGACAAGGGTCATCTTAGGATACACGCCGAAGCCACAACGACGGCATATGGAAGCCTATCGTAATATCGTCAGAGCCCTTCCGGCACCTTCCAGAGAGCAAATCGGCAACTTCGTAGACTTCGTCAGCTCGGCGCACAGTTGGTACAAACACATCCCGCTTGTCCCACCGGGAGTCCCGTTTCACTTCTTTCTGAACCCCTACGTGGCCTGCGAGTTGGCCACACTCCGCAGGAAGATAGAGTATCGGGAGCGGACGACCTGCGGGTTCCACTATTCTGAGCTGTCAACGGAGGAATATCGGCGGAAATATGGCTATCTTGATTACCGCTGCCGCCCGCAGTCCATTCCCGCCGTTCGGGACCCGGAAGACGTGCGCATGAACCGCGATCGGCGGATCTTGGTTCCTGACGAAATCTGGCGAGCCGGCCAGGTGAACCTGACCGGGCTCATCCACCCCCAGGCTTCGCACCCGAACATTTGGGCCTACTTGTCACAGCGGATGCCGCGCTTCGCCGAGGCGGCATGGACGGAGCAGATGGGCGGAAAAGAGACGTTCTTTAGACTCGTCGAACTGGCGAAACGATACTACGAACTCCCCTCTTCTGAGGCTGTATCCTACCGTCGGGAGCTGGAACTCATGGTCAACCCTGAGCGCGAACGCCAGAGAGGATTCATGCGAGCAGCTGTTGAGAGAGTTCTTCAACTCGTATACCTCTAGCTTTATGGGGTTCCAAGTTTGACCTAGACTGCACCGAATCTTGCACTTACAGACACTTTGCCGAATTGAGAGTCAACTGTGGCGCGGAAACTTTAACGGTGTGCGTTGACTTGACTGCACACGCGGCCTAAGATGGCCGACAACGGCAGGTCACACGCCGCGATCGGCAAGACCCTGGCCATTGCCGCATCGTCGAGAAGATCGGTGCGGGGGAATGGGGGAGGTCCGTCGCGCCAGCAAGGAAATCAGAAATGAGGGCTGATGCGTTGGTTGATTCTTAGTGACATCCACTCGAACATGGAGGCACTTCATGCAGTCTTGGGAGCTGGGGCTCGTGAGTACGACCAGGTGCTATGTCTTGGTGATGTAGTTGGATATGGGCCTGACCCAAACCTGGTAGTGGAATGGGTCAGGGAAAACGTCCGTGCTTGCGTTCGCGGAAACCACGACAAGGTTGCCTGTGGAATTGATGACGCATCTCAGTGCACCTATGAGGCTCGTGTTGCGGCACTATGGACGCGAGGCCAGCTCACTCCGAACAACTTGCAGTATCTGGAGCGGCTGCCACAGGGTCCGATGTGCATTCAAACTTTCCAAATCGTCCATGGCTCAATAGGGGACGAAGATAGATACATAGTGACACAACCCGACGCCTGGGAAGAGTTTCGCAATCTTGCGACAGAACTGGTGTTTTTCGGGCATACACACCATCAGGGCGGCTATTTCCTGGATGTCACCGACTCTCTACATGAGCTGAAGCCGTCGTTTTTCCGTGGCTGTTCGCGGGTGGCGCTTGAACTGCTACCCGGGGAGAAATACTTGCTCAATCCAGGGTCGGTAGGGCAGCCTCGGGACGGGGACAACCGCGCCGCGTTCGCTATCTACGACGCCGAGCGCCAGCAGTTGGAATACTGGCGCGTTCCCTACAATGTAGAAGCGACACAGATACGTATGGAAGAATGTGATCTTCCTGCCGCTCTTATCCAGCGCCTCAGCTTTGGCCACTAGCCGCTGGCTTCGTTTCGCTGTCCACCGCGTTATCTTGCCTATCGACCTCACGGGTGGCAAGATTGGTCGTATAAGGGCCGGCAAGTCTACAGAGTAGGCTCACTTGGACGTGCAGTCGGCTTACCACAAATTGAGCCGAAAAGGCAGAATGTAGAACGGTGGCCAAGGCTGTCTGCTCGATCTTTCTTGACAGCGAAGCGCGATGATAGGATAAGAGAGGGTAAGTTCACCGTGGAATTAAGAAACTAGATCCGCGAGACGATAGAGGTGGGTTCTGTCAACGTCGCAAGCTGCGGCCAGCCCGCTGGGAATTCTACTTTTAGTCGCCGCGATTTTCCTGGTGATCAAGAGTCCCAAGAAACTGCAAACCCTCGGCCGGATGGTGATCGTCTTCGTGGTGACGGTGTCGCTATTCATCATCCCGGGCGCAATCCTGCGTCTGGGGGACCCCCAGGCTTGGGGAAGAATTGGGGGTCTCGTCGGGCTGCTCATCGCCGTTATTGCGGGCTGGTGGCACACGCGTTCTGTCACACGTGCCGGCACGGAAGCGTCAGGACGGCCAAGCCCAAAGGACTAGCCAGCGTGGGCGCAGTGGCCCCCCAAAGGCATCAGTATCCCACTGGACGGATCGTCGCCAAGCCGGACAAATGGCCCTCAAGCTCAGATCCCCCGAAAACGGCGCTCGAGGGAATAGATCCTGCCTTGTCGCCATGCGGCGGGTAAACCGGCCAGGCATTCGCCAGCCACGTCATGTGCAACATCGGCAAACCCTTCGGCGTTACTCGCGGGTAGCCGCACCTCCGCAGCGAAGTACAGGTCAAGAAAACCGTTAAGCGACGGAGCAGTGTCTGAGGAATTGGTTCGAGCAGAGGCGGTTCGGGACTGATGCTTGACGTGAGGCTCAGTCCGAGCCAACAGGAGCCGAGGCGCGCCAAACTGAGAACGTGACCGAGGTGTTCCTTTTTGACCAGAGGCGTGGTTCCCAATGAACAGACAACTCAGATCCCGGTCTGTCAGGCTCTAGAAGCAGTTGGAATTTGAAGATGGAAACCTTGGTTTACGTGGCTTCGACGTGAAATCCTGAATTCCATGTTGGCGGAGAACAAGCCTATGTGCAACATCAGCAAAATATCTTCTATTTACTGCTTGGCAGTGGCATCCATCACACTGATGTTTGGACTTGCGGGATGCAGGACAAATCCTACTGTGGACAATAGCGCGCAGGCTCAACCGACGGGCCCACCGACCGATCAGGCGCAAACTGGTCAGTCGCAGGATCCCATTGCTGCTGCCAACCTGGCCCCCACCGCCGTTACCTCAGATAACGTTTCCTACAACGGGGATTACGCCGAAGCGGATGACGACACCAGTTACGGCCAGCCCGTACTTTATGCATCAGAACCGCCACCGCCGCTGCCCGAATATTCTCAGCCTGAATGCCCTGGCGACGGCTATCTTTGGACGCCCGGATATTGGAGCTACGCTTCCGATGGATACTACTGGGTACCAGGTGCATGGGCGCGGCCACCGGAAGTGGGCTATCTGTGGACGCCGGGATACTGGGGAAATACCGGCGGCAGATATCGCTACAACAGTGGGTATTGGGGGCAGCATATCGGATACTACGGAGGCATCAACTATGGATCCGGCTACGAGGGAGCCGGCTATCAGGGCGGGTACTGGAGCCAAGGCCGTTTCAACTACAACCGCTCGGTGAACAATGTGACCAGCACAAACATTCGCTCGTATAACCGCGCAGTGACAAACACAGTCATCAACAACATCACCATCAGTAACACCACAAGTCGTGCCAGTTACAACGGACCGGGAGGCATCACTCGCCGGCCTTTGCCGGTGGAAGTCGCCGCAACGCGTGAGCAGCGGATTCCGCCGATGAATACGCAGATGCAACAGCGGCAAGAGGCGGCTCAGAACCGCCAGCAGTTTGCCTCCGTCAATCACGGGCGGCCTGCGGTCGTTGCCGCGGCTCAGCCAATTCCGGCAGGCAAACCGATTGCCCCAGTCATTCCCGCTCGCGCTGCTGCGGCAACGCCACCAGCGGCCCCGAACGCGCTGCCGAATCGTAACCCACCGGCGCCTGCAAAGCCTGCTGATCGCCTAGCCGAAAGGCCCGCTGCAAAGCCTCCTGAAACGCCGGCTGCTCAACCCACGACAAAACCAGTTCAGCCCGGACTACTGGCAGCTAAGCCTGCAGCTCCGCCGACGAAATCCACCCCGGCGCGCGAGGAACGCGCCGCTCAACCATCACAACCCCCTGCACGTCAGCAATCAGCGAAACTCGCAACGCCGCCACCCGCTTCGCCCAAACCGTCCCCGATGCCGCATGCCAAACTGGCTACCCCGCCTACGGCTGCGAAGCCCGCAACGCCGCCACCTGCTTCGCCCAAACCGCCCCCGATGCCGCAAGCCAAACTGGCCATACCGCCTGCGGCTGTGAAGCCGGCGCTACGTCCGGCTCCGGAAGCTAAACCCAAGACTCCGCCTCACCCGGTGGAGAAAAAGGAACCGCCAAAGGATAGGCCGAAGCCGGGGTGACGGGTCGTAGCTTTGAGCCTTAGTCTTAGCCGAACCCAGCGACCGGCCAGGGGCGGCACCATTATCTGGAATGACGAACGACGCCATCGCGCAATTGAAAGCAACCCAGACGTCACCATCGCTTTCGTATAGAACACCCTGCGGCGTTACTCGCGACTCATCGCCAAGAAGTCTGTCGAAACCAACTGGGTAACATGATTGTTGAGGAAGGCCCGCCAAGTCCGAGATGGCGGCCTCCGTGTATGCACCATGTACCTCGCTACGGTTGCCTGAGACACATCGATTCCCAGTTGGAGCAGCTCCCCATGGATTCGAGGTGCTCCCCAGAGGGGGTCCGCCAGACTCATCTTGCGAATGATCTCACGAATTTCTTAGGCCAATGCCGCCCTTCCAGGCTGTTCGTGACGGCTGTTCCAAGTCCAATGCGGACGGAATCCCTTGGGATGCAAGGCGATCACGGTTTCGGGTTTGACGATGACCCGGGCTCCTAGCTAGTTCGCCCGCAGACGGCGGAAGCACACCCACAGAAACCCGTCGACACGATTCAGCCGCGCACGCCCGCGCTGGGCTCTGCACAACACGTTAATTTGGTGTCGGAGCGCAAGGATGTCCAATGGTAAAGCCGCCCGCGTCCAGAGCGAGGAACACAGAGGGCACTAAGGGAAGCAAAGAGAGGGAACATAGGAGCGAAAGCTTAGCAGCGGAACCGGGCTAACATCAATTGATTCAATTTAGATGGGGTCTTCGGCAGCCACAGGCTGCTCGCTCCGCCACACAAAACAAAGAGCAAGAAAAAACCTTGACTCCCGCCGCCCCCTTCATAGTTACACTACTCGCTGCCGGCCGTGTTGTGGGCCAGTTTCGGACCAATCCGCAGTTCCAACAGAGCCGTTCGTCGACGGCGTGATGTTTTCCACTTCCGGTCTTGGCGACATATCCGAATTTGACTCTTATGGTGCCACTCGGTTCACGGCCGGGATCTTGCCCGGGTCCTCAAACAGGAACTTGGGGTTGATGCGGGCGTCGTGCCAGCGGATGCCGAAGAACAGGTGTGGTCCCGTGGAGCGGCCCGTCGATCCGACCCGGCCGAGGGTGTCGCCCTTCTTGACCTCCTGCCCGACCTGGACCTTGATCTCGGAGAGGTGGAAACACATGCTGATGAGGCCGTCGCCGTGGTTGATGAACACGGCGTTGCCCTCGAAGAACATTTCCTTGGCAGCGACCACCGTCCCGTCGGCGACGGCCAGGACTGGCGAGCCCACCGGCACGGGGTAGTCAGTCCCCATGTGAGGCTGCGAGGCTAGCGTTCCGTTGTAGACCCGCTTCAAGCCGAACGACTTGCCTGCGGGCAGCGGTCTGGCCGGCACCCCAAGGGGCAGCGTAAACTTCGCCGGCCCCTCTTTTCTCATCCACACCTTGCTCAGAAGCGCCTGGTCGCGCGCGTCGCGCCGGAGGTCCCCCGCCGAGGGGTGGGCTTGCGGAATGTCGGGAAGGGTGATCTCCTCGGTTCCGTAGTCGTTGGGCTCCACGGACATGCGGGCGAACTCCTTTTGCCCGGTGCCCCAGCGTGCGATCGTGATGATGCCGGGCTTCTGCAGGATATCGATCGGATAATAGCAGGTTTCCTCCAACGCGGCCCAAGAGCGACCCTTCATGCTGCAGCGCTTTGTGCCCGTCGCCACCCAGCGGACCAGCGTGCCCGGAGCCGCTGGGATTGTGGCTTCATGCCCTTGCGCGGCCAAGGCAGGAGCCGGAATCGAGCAGACGAGCGCCAACGCCCCAATCATGAGACAGCGGAGAAGAATGACCATCTTGAATTCCTCCTTGCACCAAGAATGCGAAGTTGGATCTACACGGTGCGCGAACCGACAAACCCAGGACTTCCATTTTCGAATCCCGGGTAGCTTCAGGTACACGCTCAAAGAGAATCAAGATCCTGGAAAACGCTAACAGGTCGAGACTTGAGCTGTCTGTTCAAAAAGGGATAGCTGCGTGTTCGAAAAGGAACGCTGTCAACGCGAATCATGCGTCTATCGGGAAGTTTGCCGTGTATGCCTCGCGAAGATGTACAATTTGCCCGCGCGACGCGCCCCGCACGAATAGGGATAGCCCGCGCACGAGGGATAACTGTGCCCCTCCCATCCGAACTGCGAGGCAAGAGTTCGCGAAGAGAGACCCTCTCGAATCAAGTCTGAGAAGGAGTCTAATCTCAAATCCACCTTACGAGACAAATTCCGATGCCGCAAACACCACACATCGAGCGTCATTTCACTGGATCCGAAACAGTTCGAGACGTTGTGATTGGAATGTCAGATGGATTGACAGTTCCATTCGCCCTGGCAGCAGGTCTGTCGGGCGCCATCAATACAACGAGTATCATTGTGACCGCGGGCCTGGCAGAAATCACCGCAGGTTCGATCGCCATGGGACTGGGCGGTTATCTGGCCGCGAAGAGTGACGCGGAACACTACGTCAGCGAGAGGTTAGTAGAGGAATCGGAAGTCGCTGAGAAGCCCGACGTTGAAGCGAGTGAAGTCACCGAAGTCTTCCAATCCTACGGTCTGACGCCGGAAGAGTGCAAGCCCGTTGTGGATGCATTGAGAAAACGGCCACAAGCCTGGATTGATTTCATGATGCGATTTGAACTGGGTCTTACGAAACCCGATCCCAAGCGGCCGGCGATCAGTGCCGCAACGATTGCAGGAGCTTACATCGCAGGCGGTTTCATCCCGCTCGGTCCGTACATTGTTTTCTCGACGGCCAACGCGGCGCTTAAAGTATCGGCAGTCATTACTCTTTTCGCGCTGGCGGTTTTTGGTTACGTCAAAGGCCGCTTTACGGGCGCGCCACGGTTCCGCAGTGCAATCCAAACAACGTTTGTGGGTGGGTTGGCTGCCGCCGCGGCATTCATGATCGCGCGCGCAATTTCCTGACCGCCAAAGGGAGCGACTGCATGGGAAAGGCAAAATCGCCCTTCGAGGGTTTCTGGGATAGGCCGCTGAGCGACCTGCTTCAGCAATTGCCGGCAACTCCGGTGGGGCTGACCACGGACGAGGCGACGCGGCGCTTGCGTCAGTATGGCCCGAACAGCCTGGTGCAGAAGTCGCGTTTCGCTACGCTATTCTATGTTTTCCGTCTCTTTTCCAATCCCCTCGTCATCATTCTTCTTGTTGCCAGCGGCATATCCATCGGACTGGGTGACCCGGTGGGCGGGTCGATCATCATCGCCATCGTTCTGCTCAGCGTACTGCTCAACTTCTTCATGGAATTCCAGGCTCGACATGCGGTGGAGGAGATTCAGAAGCAAGTTGCCACTACGGCTGCTGTTCTGCGTGACGGACGAGAACAGGAACTGCCGGTAGCAGTGTTGGTCCCGGGAGATGTCGTCCACCTCCATGCTGGAGACCTTGTGCCAGCGGACGCCCGTCTACTCGATGTCAAGGATCTGCACGTGCGCGAGTCAGCGCTCACGGGGAGTCGTTGCCCGTCGAGAAGGCAGCAGCCGATCTTCCCGCGGGAAAACACGGCGTCGCCGACGCGAGCAACAGTGTTTTCCTGGGCACTGCCGTGCAGACGGGGATCGGTGCCGCGGTCATTTGCTGCACCGGGAGAGACACCTCCCTCGGCGAGATTGCCCAGCGGCTGTCTACGCGGCCGCCCGAGACCGAATTCGGGCGTGGCATACGCCACTTCGGGATAATGATCACCTACGTGACGATGTCGCTTGTGCTTTTCGTCCTGCTGGTCAACCTCATTTTGCACCGTCCGTTATTGGAGTCTTTCCTTTTCTCAGTCGCGCTTGCGGTAGGGATGACGCCCGAGCTGATGCCCATGATCATCACCGTGACCCTGGCTCAAGGCGCGCGGCGGATGACTAAGAAGAAGGTTCTCGTCAAGCAACTTTCGGCCATCGAGGACTTTGGCAGCGTGGAGATCCTCTGCAGCGATAAGACGGGCACGCTTACCGAAGGAGAGATCGTGCTTGACCGGCACGTGGACATCCAGGGGAAGGAAGACGAGAACGTCCTTCGCCTCGTCTACCTGAACAGCTACTTTGAAGCGGGCATCAAGAGCCCCCTTGATGATGCCGTCCTGAAGCACGAGCGCCCTAAGATCGTGGAGTATTCCAAGGTGGACGAGATTCCCTTTGACTTCAACCGGAAACGACTGTCGGTGATAGTGCGGCACGGAGACGAGCACCTCCTGGTGACCAAAGGCGAGGCAGAAAGTGTTTTTGCCATCTGCAAGACGGTGACCATCGATGGCTCCCCCCAGCCGTTCGACGACAGCCGCCGGGCTCAAGCGGCAGAGACCTTCCAAAAGCTGAGTTCCGACGGTTACCGCACTCTCGGCGTGGCCGTCGTAAAGGTGGAGAAGCAGGATGCTTACAAGGTGGCGGCCGAGCACGATATGACGCTGGCGGGGTTCGCGGCATTCCTTGACCCGCCCAAGGAAGGAATTGCTCTCGTTCTGGATGCGATGAAGCAGAATGGGATCTCCGTGGTGATCATGACCGGCGACAACCAGTATGTGACACAGAAGGTAGCACGTGACGTCGGGCTGGCAGCGGACCGCATTCTCACCGGGAACCAAGTCGACACGATGGACGATGCCGCTCTGGCCGTCCAGGCCGAGAATGGCGCCATCTTCGCCCGGGTGTCTCCCGAACAGAAGAACCGGGTCATCCTCGCTCTGAAGACCCGTGGGCACGTTGTCGGGTACATGGGCGACGGCATCAACGACGCTCCGTCGCTGCACACGGCGGATGTTGGCATTTCAGTTGTGAATGGCGTCGATGTGGCCAAGGACGCTGCGAAGATCATCCTCCTGGAGAAGGATCTTGCGGTCTTGAACGATGGGGTCATGGAGGGACGGCGCAGCTTCGCCAACATCATGAAATATATCATCATGGGCACGAGCTCGAACTTCGGCAATATGTTCAGCATGGCCGCGGCATCGCTCTTCTTGCCATTCCTGCCCATGCTCCCGACGCAAATACTGCTCAACAACTTTCTTTATGACGCTTCGCAGATCAGCATCCCCAGCGACAATGTTGATCCCGCCCTGCTGCACCGGCCCAAGCGATGGCAGATTGGGTTTATT
>Ga0187858_10003411_pt1 | contig 15359 bp, 8 predicted proteins | sample June2016WEW_8_15_FD_133015 | JGI IMG/M metagenome (GOLD analysis project Ga0187858, IMG submission 133015) | Peatland microbial communities from SPRUCE experiment site at the Marcell Experimental Forest, Minnesota, USA - June2016WEW_8_150 | ecosystem: Environmental > Terrestrial > Soil >...
AATTGACTCCGTTGACGCTTGTAACCGTGCCATTGAGGTTGTAGGTGAGTGCCAGATAATACCATGTGTTGGCAGTTACAGCCGGCAATGTGACTGATGTGTTGACGAGTTTGAGAGTAAGAGCGCTGCTGGAGAACTGAAGAGCAAAAGCGCTGTTGGCCGGCTGACTGCCGGACGCAGCACCCGTAGTATCACTGTCTGAGAAATAATATCCCGTGGTGGGAATGCTGCCCGGCACGTAAAAAAGCAACGATAGCGAACCCACCGCCGTGGATGTGCCTTCACCGCTGATAACGGCCGGGGTGGTGAGAGAAAGGTAATCGCTGGTGGCTGGGAATAAGGCCGCGTCATTCGCGTTGCCAAAATAATCGCTGCCGAAAGTGGCGCCGCCGTTGGCGGTGAATGTCGCCGTGCCGCCAATAGCATCCACCAGATTGCCATCGAGTTTGAAGTAGTAACTTGGTGACTGACTAATGATGACGCTTTGATAGTTCGAACGCGCCAGCGTGCTTGAAGTCCCCACGTTGACGGTCAGCGTGGCGACGGCGCTGGTTACGGAGCCAATGCTGTCGGTCACCACCACGGAATAATTGCCGGCGTTGGTGCTTTGTGCATTGGTGATGGTCAGCGAGGCGTTGGTCGCCCTCGCCAGGGTATTCGTTGCATTGAACTGCCATTGATAGCCAAGGGTGCCATTGCCATTCGCGCCCACCGTGAAGGCGGCATTCTGGCCCGCTGTGACGATTTGGTTGGTCGGCGGACTGGTGATGCTCGGTGCGTGATACCTGGTCAATGAATAAAAGGCAACCTTGGCGCCATCGGTGGCGCAGTTACATTGGTTGGTGGTCTGGCTATAGGCTCCGGCCTTGAAATAAACCTGGTTGGTCTGCCAGTTCGCATAGCCGGCTCCGAACAGGTTAAACGTTTTGTTGCTGTTATTGATGGTGACCGACAACAACCCGTTCGTCACCGCAATTTGATAAGTAATCGGGGTTCCAATACTGAGGGTTCCATAATTGTAAGACGAACTGGAGTCGACGTTTCCATCGGGCCAGACGTTCACATAAATTTTACTGTTGTTGACAAACATGATCATTACCATCGGCACGACATCGCCGCCACTGACTTGTTCGTGGACCTGGCCAATGCAAACCTTCAAAGTGTCGGAGGGCACATTCGACACCACGCAGGTGGCGGTCAAGCTGTGTGTGCCATAGGGAGTCCAGTTCACGCTGGTGTTACCGGGAGACAACTCTTCACGCAGTTCGCTGCGGGGATGAGTCGAGCCGGAGGTCGTGGCACCGTTGTCCGGCACCCAGAACGTCATCGCGCCGTCGTTCGTTGCCGTGTAAAACCAGGCGCTGGTATAGCCATTGGTCAGTTGCGCCGTTGATATCGAGGCCGAAGCGCCAACGTTGGTGCCATTGCTGTCCACGGGCAATTGGAGATACCAGTGGCTCAAATCAAAATTGCTTCCCGGCGGCAGGCTCGGATCAAGCGCCCGGGCCGGAACAACCGCGAAACGGAAAATCGCGAGGAAGGCTGACCATAAAATCAGTTTCCGCCTAATTCCCACCATGCTAAACCATATCATAATTTCAGGAAAATAGCGCGGAAAAGTTCCCGTCCGCCACCGAACAGCATAACCTTCGTCCTTCGCAAAGCACCGCCTTCTGGAATGAAGTCATTCTTGAATTCCTCCAGTGGGCGGCGGCGGGAGTTTACGTGGAGCGTTCGTTGAACCGATGTCAATCCTGGCCGTCTTGAAAAGTAAACGCCCGCGGCTGGCGGCGAATTGACCGTCGCGAAAATTTTTCAAGGCGGCGGCGAGATTGCTTTCGGGAAATTCGGGCGCGGCGCGCAGCAGAAGTTCGCCAAGGTCGGCGCGATTGGGTTCGTGGATTTGTTGAAACGGCCATTTTTTGCCCGCGGCGGCATAAGGCGACATGAATTCCAAACCCTTGAGCAGGCTGCGTCCGTCGGGCGTTTGGTAATGCCACAAATCCACGCCGATATTCTGACCGATGCCGGCCAGATCAATCAACGCCCGCAGATTGAAAAGGCTGTAGCTGAACGAAAGAGTGCGCGCCAATTCAAGCGGCTCGCGTCCGTCCGGTTGAATTTGTCTGGCCACACGCACACGGCGCGCATCCAGAACAATTTTGCGGGCGAAATCGGTTTTGCCAATGAACATGGCTATGGCCGCAGCTTGCGTGTCATAAAAGCTTCCGTGGTTGTTGGCGGCGTGAGCTTCGCCCAAACCGATTTTGCTCGTCGTAAGCCACTGAAAATACTGTGTCATCCACACGAGCATTCCGCTTTGATCGGCGGCGGTCCAGGATTTGGAACCCGCCAGCAGACCCAGCGCGTCCACCAATTCCACCAAACCGCGCGCACTGATTAGTCCGGACGGACGGCCTTCGGTTTCGCCGGGAATGCCCTGGCCGAAGTTGAGATTCGGATTCATTTTGGTCGCCGGATTCAAAAACCAGACGCGCAGAATTTCCACGGCTTTGGCGGCGTATTTTTCATCGCCGGTGAAATAAAATGCGAGAGCCAGTGTCTGCGCGCTCGAACAAACCGTGCCGAACCGTCCGGCGTCGGAATCTTGTCTCGATTCTGGATTTCGCTCGCCGTCGCGACGAATATATTTGCCACCGGCAGAATTTGTGTCGCGCCAAAAATACGGCGCCTGACTGACGTAATCGTGTTTGTCTCCGCCGGGCGGAATCCTGGTTTTGTCCATCACCGACGGCGGCTTGATTTCAAGCGCCTCGCGCGCGTCGGCAAGCAATCGGTCGAACGCGGGCTGGAGCGCTGGATCACCAGCAGCCAATCTGGCTTTGGCGTCGGCGAGTACGTGCGGGTTGGCGCAAACAACTTTTGGCAGCACGGCTGGGATTGGCGTTGAATCGGCACGGACTGCAAAAACACATTGAAAACAAAAGGCGAAAACAATCAGCGGCAATTTTAATGTGTGGAACATACCTCGTGTCAGTCACCGGCGGGCGACCGGTGAGCGAAGACAAATGCGCCACCATCAAAACGGCCAGCTTTATCGAGTGATACCAGTTTCAGCATGTAATTGCACTGTTTCGCATTTTTTGCAGCGGTGCTCTGTGAGCGCCGGTGAAAACAATGGCGGCGGTCACAGACCGCCGCCACAGTACAAAAACAAACTGTAAATGGCATGAAACAACGACCGCACAGGCGGCCACTGCCACCGTCACTTTCCCGTCATGCCCGGAAAGCTCTGCGTTTCCAAAGGACGAGCAACCCACTCAGGCCAAGCACCGCGCAAGTGGATGGTTCGGGCACGGTGGTTGTCAGTGCGTTAAACTGCGCCGTGATATCGCTGCTGCTTAACACGCTGCTGAAAGTGGCCAATTCATCAATTTCACCGCCCGCAACACCGGCAGTGCTGGTTGCAGGAACACCAACGACGGCGGCCTGTTTGTTGCCGACGATAAATGTGTTCCCGTCACCCAACGTGGCGGCCGTACTCAAATTTCCGCTCCCGCCTTTCTGTTCAAACACTGATGAAAGAGTTCCACCCACCGCCCCAAGATACCAATTGACTCCGTTGACGCTTGTAACCGAACCATTGAGGTTGTAGGTGAGCGCCAGATAATACCATGTGCTGGCAGTCACAGTCGTCGGCGCGCTGTAAGACTTGTTGCCGATTTTCAACGTGAGAGCGCTACTGGAGAACTGAAGAGCAAAAGCACTGTTGGCCGGCTGACTGCCGGCCGCGCCACCAGTCGTCTCACTGTCCGAGAAATAATATCCTGTGCCGGGAATCGTGGCCGGCACGTAAAAAAGCAACGATAGTGAACCCACCGCTGTGGATGTGCCTTCACCGCTGATAACGGCCGGGCTGGCAAGAGAAAGGTAATCGCTGCTGGCCGGGAATGAGGCCGCGTCATTCGCGTTGGCGAAATAATCGCTGCCGTAAGTGGCGCCGCCGTTGGCGGTGAACGTTGCTGTGTTGCCAACGGAACTCAGCGAGTTGTCGAAGTGGAAATCATAGGTCGGACTTTGTCCGGTGACCGTGGTTTGATAATTGGCGAGGTCCGCGCGAACCGCAGTGGTTGCGAAGGCCAGACTTATTGCGATGGTTAGGAATGTTTTCATAGGATCATTATTTCTAGGGTTATTTAACACTTCACTTTTCGTTTTTTTGCTGGTTAGTCAACGATTACTTTTTCAGGCGATAAAATTGCGCGCTGCCGGAAATTGAATTTGTGACAACATTATTAGTTCCCACGACGAACGACGCGCCTGCGCTCAACCAATTTGGCGACGCAAGATTTGTCGTGGACTGCAAGCCGTAGCCGGAATCCGTGCTGGACGGCCACGAAAGAATCGCGTTTGAGCCGGAGACGGCGATGCTCAACTTCGGCGGCGGTCCGGCGGAAACGGAGAGCGCGCTGAATTGCGCCGCGACTTCATTCGTTGTCAGCAGCCGGTTCCAAATGGTGAATTCGTCCACCTGGCCGTTGCTTTGTCTGCCGCTGTTGACAGCGCGGAAGCCGCTGGTGAAACCAGTATCGTTGCCGATGTAAAAAGTATCACCTTCGCCGGCGAGCGAGCCGATGGTCGCCGAGAAAAATCCGGTTTGCAACGTCATGCCCGGACGCGCCAGCCACCAGTTGACTTGCTTGTTGGGTTGGGTCTCATCGTAGGTCATCGCGAAGTAATACCATTCGCTGAAAAAATTGGTCACCGGCAGAATGACATCTGTGGAATCGCCGAAACGGATTTTCAGCGCCAATGGATTCGCGCTCGTCGTGTTTTCAAAAAACAGGGCGAAGCCGTTGCTGTTTGTAGTGGAGCCGCCCGCGGAAAAAACGAATTTCTGCCCCGTGTAATTTGTGCCCGCGAGCGGATGAAACAAACAGGAAATGGAACCTTTGCCGCTTCCAAGCGCGCCGGTGTAAGTGCCGCCGCCGTTGAGAAGATTGGTATTGGCAACCAAGGCGTCCGGGCCGGCAGAAAAGTAACAGGCGTTTGACTGCACTTCAAAATAATCGCAGCCGTAACCCAATTGAGGCGCGCTCCCGTTTATGCTCAAGACCAACGACCCATTCACCGAATCCACCGGGTTGCCGTCCAATTTGAAATAGTGGGTCGGCGATTGGTTCGTGATCACGCTTTGATACGTCGCGCACGGCGGCAAGGCGACGTTTGGCAGATTGGTGAACTGCGCTTGAATTTCATTCGTGGTCAACTGGCGGCTCCAAAGGGCCACTTCATCCACGCGCCCGTCGCCCGGGTTGCGAAGCCCGGAGGCATACGTCGTCTGGGCACCGATGAAGAAATCCGTTCCGTCGCCGGCCACTGCGTTCACGGTGTTGGTCGTGGTGCCGCTGGCGAGCGTGCCGCCGCCGCTGAGCCGGCCCAGATACCAATTTGCCTTGTTTGTATTAGGCAAGCCGCCGGAATTGGTGGCCGCTTCGTTGTAAGTCAGGGCAAAATAATACCACGCGTCTGGCACGATGTTCGTGGCCCGCAAAATCGTGGTAGAGGCATCGCCGAAACGCACCTTGAATGAACCCGGATCAACGGTGCCGCTGTTGGTGTTTTCTATGAGCAGGGCGAACGTGTTGCTGGCCCCGGCTGTGCCGCCGGCAGAAAAAACAAAATGCTGCCCTGCGGCTCCTGACGGCGGAGGGCCGGGATCAATTGTCCGAAACAGCAATGTGATCGAGCCTGTGACAGTGGAATTCGTGGTCGCCGTGCCGCCGCCGTTAATCAAATGATGCGTTGTGTCGTAAGCCGTGTCAGTGGTTGCGGTGAAGTAAATTGCGTTTGTCGGATTTCCAAATATGTCGTAGTTGAATGGGAATGAACTCGACCCCGAGGAATAATAGTAGCTCAAAGTCACCGGCGGACTGCCGACGACGCTCGTCAGCGACCCGCCGTCAAATGTGAAATAGGAACTGGGACTTTGGCCGAGCACGATCGCTTGATAGCTGGACAAGGTTTGCGCCGAAACGCCGAGGCTGAAGCACGTCAGCGCCAGCAGGATTGTTGAACCGGTTTTCATAAAAAAATTCAATTTTTGTCACGATTTTCCCAAAGCGTTTGCGTCCACGTTGTCGCCGCCATACTGAACTTGATCGGATGCGCGCTGTAATCGCCGTAAAGCACGTTCATGGACGAAAGCGCGCTGTGACAAAAATACAAGTCCAAACAGCCGGCGGGGCTGCCCGACTGCAAGTCGGTTTGGGCCGTGTCCCACTGGATATTGGAATAACTTGTGTTCGCATTGGGTTTTTCCTGTTGGGCTTCCACCACGACGATGGTTTCCGTCGAATTGAGCATTGGAACGGATTTTCTTGGATTTTTCGCCGTCAAACCGACGCTGTTGACTTGGGTGCCGAGCATGGCGCCCGCGCACGCATACGTGCGTGATATTTCGTTGGTGCCGAGGCCTGTGTATCTTGCGCTCGGACAAACGAACACTTGGTTTTCCGCGCTCGAACCCTGGCCGCCTTTTTGAGGCAGATACGATGAGATTTCCTTTGTCCAGATATTTGAAGATGATCCATCGGATGCCATCGGGAAATAATCACCGTTGTCGTCAGTGTACATCTTCAACGAAAGTCCAACTTGCTTGAGATTGGCAACACACGCCGTTTGGTAGGCTCTTTCTTTCGCCTTGGCCAAAGCCGGCAGCAGCATCGCCGCCAGAATGGCAATGATGGCAATGACCACCAACAGTTCAATGAGGGTGAAACCCCGGCCCTTCCGGTCGGTTCCAGAAATGCCTGATGGAATGTTCACGGGCCATGAAAAGTTCTCAATCATGTTCGGATTAACGATACAAGTTAACACATTTGTCGCACCACATCTATTGAACGTTCGTTCTATTCACCGTTCCAAGAATTTCACCACCGCCTCGGTGCGTGACTGGACGTGCAGTTTTTCGTAAACTGCGTGCAAATGCGCCCTTACGGTGCTCAGGGCGATGCCGAGCTGGTCGGCGATTTCCTTGTAGAGATAGCCCTTGGCCAGCAGGGCAAGAATCTCGTGTTCGCGTTTGGTTAACTTTTCCATATCGGATTGCGGTTTATTGATATGCTGGAAATGGTTCACGACCTTGCGGGCAATCTGCATGGACATCGGCGCACCGCCGGCGTGGACCTGTTCAATGGCCTGGATCAATTCCGTCGGCGGCATGTTTTTGAGCAAATAACCGCTGGCCCCTTTGCGCAAAGAATCAAAAATCAAATCATTCTCGTCGTAAGTGGTCAGCATCAACACCTGCATCTTGGGCATCCGCTCCTTGAGCCGCGTGACACATTCAATGCCGTTCATCTCCGGCAGGTTGATGTCCATCAATACCACATCCGGTTCTTCCACGGGAATCTGGCGCAGCGCCTCTTCGCCATTGGCGTGAGCGCCCACACAGCGCAACGATGGTGCCCGCCCCAACAACTCGGTCAGGCTCTCGCGCGTGCCACGGCTGTCTTCGACAATGGAAACTTTGATCCGCATATCGCGTTTCTTTGACTTTGGGTCAATGGTCTTATTCATGCAATTGAACGAACGTTCTAGTCAGCCGTCCGGCCAGGGCAGATGCAAACTCACTTTGGCGCCTTTGCCGGGGCGGCTTTCCAGTTGAATCTCTCCGCCGATGTCGGCCATGCGCTGGCGCATATTGCGCAGGCCGTCGGCGAGCGCGTCATCCGGCGCGTTCTCGAAGCCGCGGCCATTGTCCTCAAGGCAGATATCCAATGCCCGGTCGGTGACGCTGGCCCGCAACCAAAGCTCCGTGGCTCCGGCATGTTTCACGACATTGTGCAAGGCTTCCTTGATGACGAGAAACAGATTGTGGCGCAGGTCGGTGGAAAGTTCATGCAGCGGAATTTGTTCGGGAAAATCCAACCGGCAACGGATGCCCGCCAGCCGCAGATAATCCACCGCAAACTGGCCGGCGTAATCAATCAAATGCGCCAGCGTGTCGTTGCGCGGGTTGACGGCCCAGACAATTTCATCTAACGACTTGATTGCCAGTCTTGCGGTTGTCGAAATTTTTCCAAGGCGCGCGGCGACCTGCTCCGGCTTGCCACGATCTTGATGAGCCAGTTCGCCGAGGAAGGCAATTTGCGTCAGGTTGGCGCCGAGGTCGTCGTGGATGTCCTTGGCAATGCGGGCGCGTTCTTTTTGCAAGGCGGCCTGCGCTTCCAACACCCGCAACTGTTTTTGCAGCCGGCGGAATGAAACATAGCGCACTATGGCAATGACCCCAAAAGTGAATGCGGCCAGCACCGTCAATCGGAACCACCATGTCTGCCAGAAAAACGGGGCGACCACCAAACTCAATTGCGCGCCGGTTTTGCTCCATTCGCCGTCATTGTTGCAAGCTGTGACCTCAAAGGTGTAATCCCCGCTGGAGAGGCGCTGATAAGTGGCGCTGGGACGGGTGTCGGCGGCGACCCAATCATCTTCAAAACCCTTGAGGCGATAACGGAATTGGACGTTTTCCGGCGCGTTGAAACTCAAGACGGCAAACTCGAATTCGATGCGCCGGTGTTTCGGCGGGAGGTGGAGCTTTCCATTGGTAGAAGTGATATTCACTGTATCATCGCCGGGGTTCGCGGTTTTCGGAAGAATGCCGTCATAACGAGCCACCACCCGGTCATCCACCAGGATGCGCGTCAACAAAGCCGGTGGCGGTTCTGACTTTTGATCCAGTTTTTTGGCATTGACCACGACCAGTGCTGTCCGCATGGGAATCCAAAGCCGTCCATCGCGACTGCGCAGAACGTCCGGCGAATCGCCAAAGGTGCCTTGCAAGCTGGGCAGGCCATCACCGCGACCGTAATGAACCGAACGCACGCGTGACGCGCGCCCCACAAAAAAATCCTCCAGATCCTGCACGCGCACTTTGGAGATGCCGCGGTTGGCGCCAAACCACAGCCAACCGCAGCCATCAGCAACGATGTGGGAAATATAATCGTCATAGAATCCCTGACCGGCATTGATTTCCGCATAATTTCCGCCCTTCATGCATCCCAAGCCCCAGCCGGCATAACCAATCCAAAGTGCGCCGTCGGGCGTGGCATAAAGACAACGGATCGAGGCAAGCTGTTTTAATGGACGCGGTGTCACTTCCTCAATCTTGTCCCCGGTAACGCGCAGCAGGACTCCCTTGGAGGTGCCCGCCCAGATGTTCCCCGCTGCGTCTTCGGCCATCGCCCGGATCGTCCGGCTGTTTGGCGGAACGTCAAAGGTCTGGATGTGGCCGGCGCGCAGCCGCAATATGGCAGGAGTATCTTGTCCAATCCACAAATCGCCGTTCTGGCTGACCAGCAACGTGTGGATGGGTTTCCCTTGAAGCTGCCCGGCATTGCTCCACGTCACAAACCGGCCATCGCGCCAACAAAAAAGACCGTGCAAACGAGTGCCAATCCAGAGCGCGCCTTGAGGATCCGATGCGATGCACGTGGCATCCCCGGGCCATTGGTCATTCACCGGGACAACCTCCCACCGTTTGCCAGTTTTCCGAACCAACACCCCATTTTGCGTGACCGCCCAAATAACGCCATTCGTGTCCTCACAAATGGATTGAACCGACGCAACGGGCAATCCGGTTTCGACTCCTTCCAGCGTGATGGAGCGGGGCCGGATGCGATCCAGGCCGCCACCAAAAGTTCCCGCCCAAATATTTCCCGCCCGATCCTCCAGCAGGCTCAAAATCCCCTGATGGGTTGTGGGGATGGTTTCAAAACCAGAATGGTAGTGGCGGTAAAGGCCGCTGTACGATGTGCCAATCCAGACAGCGCCTTCATGATCCTCAATCATGACCGTCACCATCGTGCCGCTGTTTTCCGGATGAAACCCGCCAAAATCCTGAAGCTTTCCATTTTCATCACACTTGAAAAGCCGGTAGCCGGAACAAATCCACATGCCACCATCCCGCGCGGCCGCCAGGCATATGGGTTGTGGATCCAGGCGGCAAAGCGTTTGAAAGACTCCGTTGCTATAAATCCCGACCTGGCTGGCCTTGGCAAACCAGACGAGACCACGGTTGTCTGTGGTTAACGCGCGTATATCCAGTCCCTCGGACAGTCCTGGTTGTGCCTTGAACGAATTTACTTTGTCGCCTTTAACCCGATAAATTTCGCCGCCACGATACGCGATCCACAACCCGCCATCGGCATCCTCGCCCATGCCGCTCGGCATGTGTAAATTGGGCAAATCCTTTGTGAACGCGCCGGACGAACTGCCGTTGAGATAAACCACCGCACCCCGATCCATCACCAGCCACAAACCGCCGCGCTGACTGTTCATCATGGCGATGATGCCCCGGTTGGGCAGGCCCACAACATTCGTCAGTGAAATATCCTCGAAGTGCAGGCCATCAAACCGCGCCAACCCGCTGGGCGTGCCAATCCAGAGATATCCGTCCGCCGTTTGCGCCAAACCGGCCACACTGTTGTCCGGCAGTCCATCATCCGTCTGCCAGGAGCGCGTGAGCCAGGCCGCATTGGTTTCCTGCGCGAGAGCCGCGCCCGGGGACAGCAAAACCAGTCCGGTCAACAGCCGTCCGAGAATCCGGCAAACGAATGAGGTGGACACGATTTTATGTTAACCCCCGGCGCAACTTAATCAAGCGTTGCGGAAATTTTGCAGTGTATTTATTCAGTTGGATTAGGTCGGATTAGGTCGGATTCAGTTGGATTGGGTTTGACCGAAGCGGGATGGGTTTTGCCAGACATTTCCGTGTCAAACCTGAAATCTTTCCATGGCAAATCGAACCGGAAGCGGTGAAGCAACTCGGCCATTTTTTTGCCATACTCGCCGCCGCCAAAACATTCCGCCACTGCTTGGTTGTGCATCGGGCTTAAACATATTTCAATCAGGTGGTTTTTGTTTTCCCGATCCAGGCGTTCCAAGTCTTCCTCGTCCTCGTATTCCACTTCCCGGTTCCAACGATCGCGTTTAATGAACGTCCGCACGGCCCGGTGATCATCACGCCGCAATTGGGAAAATACCCGATGCACTTCACAAATGATCTGCCAGCATTTTTCCGGGTCGGTCTCCTTTTCCAACCGGGTCATCGCCTGGCGGATGAGTTCCACCGCCAGCACGCCGGCAAATCGGTCGCTGATTTCCATGCCGTCCGCCGCCTCATCCAAGTCGTCAGACTGCTCGGTCAGCCTGCTTACCAGCGAACGGGTCTCCTTCTGCCGCAGCCACTCCTGATGGGCGCCCTGCTTCCATTCGGAGAGGTTCTGTTTGGTGACGGCGCGTCCGCCAAACTGCTCTTTCAACACTCTCTGCACGCCCGACAAGCCATTGAGCCATTTCACCAGTTCCTTGCCCGGTTCACCATCTTCGATGCGGCGACCCAACTGGTCGCGGATGCTTTTTGGTAATCGCCCGATTTTTCCAATGTGAGTGATGCTCTTAATTTTTTTAGCGGTAACGGCCACGAATGTGGCGGTTGTAGTAAACGCCCAAGGACGAGGCGTGCACGAATGCCATATAAACGGAATCGGGGACGCCGTGATGATCGTAAATGCGCCTGCGCGGCGGAGCGCTCCGTGAGGTCAACCTTGCTCCACTTGGCGATAAAATCCTGGGCGGTCATGGCCGCGTGGCAAATTCAGCGGGTTTTTCCCGAATCGGCATGGGGATTTTCTACACGAAAGCGGCGGCGGTGTCATGCTTTATGGTTTTGCGGGCGATGGCGCAGGAGTGCGTTTTGAACGCTCGCCTAATCATACAGGCAATGTATTGCCCGCCTCGTCCGGCTGCGCTCCACATTGCACCGTATCCGGCTGGGGGAGCACGTCTGGCGCGGGCTGCTGGGGCGTGAGCGGATGCCGGCATGGCAGCGCGCAGATTTGATTTCGTTCGTCGTCGCCAGCTGACTCGACCACAACGCCAGCGCCTGCTGGCGCGCTACCACCAATTGCCAACACAAATCTGCGGAGCATTGCCGCGGCTTGATAAATGAGCGATGATTGCGGCAGGGCGCGGCAAAATTGGAACAACTCTATTTTGACAACCGGAAGAATAAATTTCCCGTGGGCGGCATGATGGTGATGCTGTTCGTGCCATTGTTGGAAACTGCGCAACTGCTGTTCGACCAACTACGGGCCGATTTCCACTCGATAAAACCGTTGCGGATCAGGACCGAGGGAATCCGAGGCGGTCGCCGTTGAATTGGTTGCGGTGATGGCACTCCCTAAATTGTTCCAGCTCATTTGATACAAATTCGTCTTGAACTGTAATTGGTAAGTTTGCCCCGCCAGTGCGCTCCAAGTGAGCGTGATCGTCCCGCCGGCTTTGGTCACTGATTGGAACACCGGCGCCGGCGGGGACACCAGGCTGAGACGGAAAATGGCACCGTTGCCATACGCACCGCCAGAGGATGTCGTTCCGTAGAAATTGCCATCCGTGCCCTGCACCAGAGCGGAATTGGGATAGGCGCCATCACTGCCGCCGGTAAAGGTATACACCGTAGTCAGCACGCCGCCGGGAGTGATCTTGAATACCGTGCCAGAGTAGTTGGCGCCGCCGTATTCTGCCGTGCCATAGAAATTGCCATCGGCGCCCTGCACCAGTCCGGCAGCAGGATTAGCGCCATCCATACCGCTGAACGAGCACAGAGGAGTGAACGTGCCATTGGTCATGATCTTGAACACCGTGCCAGAGTAGTTGGTGCCGCCGTATTCTGCCGTGCCATAGAAATTGGCGTCGGCGCCCTGCACCAGTCCGGCTGCAGGATAAGCGCCATCGCTGCCGCCAGTGAATGAGTAGAGGAGGCTCAGCTTGCCGTTGGTCGTCATCTTAAATACGGTGCCATACCCGGGGGGATCCGAACGGGATTCGAACGATGGGCCGGACCCAGAGCGGTTGATGCCGCCGTATTCTGTCGTGCCATAGAAGTTACCATCGGTGCCTTGCACCAGCCCGCCCTCAGGCTCAATGCCATCTCTACCACCGAACGAGACCAAGGAGGTGAATGAGCCAATGGCAGTTATTTTGAAGACCGTGCCATCATCCAGGTAGTAGTCCACACCGCCGAAGGATGTCGTGCCATAGAAATTGCCATCGGCGCCCTGCACCAGTCCGGCTGCAGGATTAGCACCATCAATACCGCTGAACGAGTACAGAGAAGTGAACGTGCCATTGGTCATGATCGTGAACACCGTGCCAAAGGTATCGCCCCATTGGTCCTCGTACGCGCCGCCATATTCTGTCGTGCCATAGAAATTGCCATCGGCGCCCTGCACCAGTCCGGCAGCAGGATTAGCGCCATCGCTGACGCCAGTGAATGAGTAGAGGGTGCTCAGCGTGCCGCTGGTCGTCATCTCAAATACGGTGCCAGAGTAGTTGGTGCCGCCGTATTCTGTCGTGCCATAGAAATTGCCGTCGGCGCCCTGCACCAGCCCGTTTGGGCTGCTGCCATCACCACCGCTGAACGAGTAGAGGGTGGTGAGCGGCGAGTTCGTTGAGGCAACGACCGTGAGCGTCAGGAGCTGATCGTAGATGCCGCCCAGACTGTCCGCAACTTCCACGGTGAAATTGAACGTGCCGCTGGCAGCGAGCGTGCCCGAAAGCAGGCCGTTGGTGGCCAGAGTCAGGTTGGGAGGAAGCAAACTGGCGGAACCGGACGCGAGCGACCAACTGTAAGGCGATGCGCCGCCAAAAGGCACTCCGGCGGCAGCCTGCAACTGCTGGCTGTAATTCAGGTAATTGGTGCCGTCGGGCAAAGAAGTCGTGGTGATCTGCAGGGCGTTGCTGATGCCGATGGAAAATTGTCTGTTGGTGATGTTCACGCCGTCGCTGAGTTGAATGGTGAAGGTGAATGTGCCGGCAGCGGTGGGTGTGCCATTGATTTCGCCGGATGTAGGGTTCCCGGTCAAACCTGGCGGCGGTGTTCCGGAAATGACCGACCCGGTGATAGGACCGTTGCAACTGGAGACCAGCAGGAACTGGTCGTAATAGACGTTGACTTCGCCGGCGGGGAAGGACGTGGTGATGATGGAAATGCCGCCGCAAGGTTGGACGATGAAATTGTTCGTGGCATTGTTATTGTTAATAATTGCCGTCTGGTTGTCGGGGCACTGATAAGTGCCGCTGCCAAGAATGTTGTCCAGGCTGTCGTCGCCGCCATTGCAATTGATGCTGATGTTCCAGTTGCCGTTGGCCACGTTCATTGAATAATTGCCGTTGGCGTCGGTGTCCACATAGTTCGCCTGGTAGTTCGTGCCGTTGATGGTGGCATTGGCGTTCACGCCGACGCCCACGATGTTCGTACCGTTAGCTGTTACGTTGCCGGTGATGTAATTGGTGGCGAGCAGGGCGGTAAAATTCTGGAGCACAGCCTGCCCGGCATTGATATCGCCGTCTATGGTTTCTTGTGAAAAAACATAGTTGGTGAGCTGATTGTCGCCGTTGGCCTGCACATACCAGTAATCGCTGGTGCCCGAACCCAGCACACCCAGGACATAGTTCCCGTTTGCATCCGTGTAGCCGTCTGTTTCATACAGGTTGTTGTTGTCGCTGGCATAAACATCAAGGGCCGGCAGGGGATTTCCCAGATTGTCCGTGACGCTGCCATAAATCAGCGCCGTGGCTTCGGGAACGGCCAGGGTCACACCCGTCGCGGGAGCGGTGACATTGGTTTTATTTTGCAACCCCAGATAGCCATGAACAATCAGCGCCGTGTCGTCCGCCTTGATCTTCCATGTGCCGGCGGTGACCGGCACGTTGAAATTGCCATTGGTATCGGTAAAAGCGATCGCAATCAGGTCGTTGGCCTGCGCCGGAACCAACACTCCGGGCAATCCGATGCTGGAATTGTTGGCATCAACAACCTGTCCGGAGATGCTGGACGTGGCGTTGGTGAGCGTCAGGTTCGTGGTGATGGACTGGTTGTTGGTCAACGTGAGCACCGGCGCGGTGTAATTGGCAACATAATTACTTCTGAAAGCCACCGGCACATATGTTCCCGGCGGCACTGCAATGGTGTAACTGCCGGAATTGTTCGCAATCGTCCCCGCCACCGGGCCGAGGCCCGGGACAAACAAAAGCACCACAGCATTGGACACCGTGGTGGTGCTGTTGCTGACCACGCCGGTGAATTTTTGCGGGAAGGGAAAATTGGTGACGCTGAAACTGTTGGTGATCGGCGTAAAACCGCCCTTGGGCTGGGACAGCACATACAAATAGTTGCCGACGACGTTCTGCATGAAATCCCCGTTTTGAAAATTCAACGTCGCGGTGATGGCGCCCGTCGTGGCATTCAAATCGCCGGGCACATTGAAATTGGTCACCCCGCCAATCACAAAGTTGGTCCCATCCTGCAACGTGAACTGCTGCACCAGCAAATC
>Ga0187858_10003416_pt1 | contig 15347 bp, 17 predicted proteins | sample June2016WEW_8_15_FD_133015 | JGI IMG/M metagenome (GOLD analysis project Ga0187858, IMG submission 133015) | Peatland microbial communities from SPRUCE experiment site at the Marcell Experimental Forest, Minnesota, USA - June2016WEW_8_150 | ecosystem: Environmental > Terrestrial > Soil >...
AGCAAGACACACTGTGTTTTTCATTTCAACTCCTTATGGTTTAAATTTCGTCTCTTGCTTATCAAATCTCTGTTGCTACGCTGCTCGACTCAATTCCGTCTCGGCTGTGCAACTCTCTCGCTTCCATGTCGGTACTATGCAGGTTTCACAGCAGAGCGCACATCACGCGATAAGAGGTTTTTTCGCTACCACTGCTGGGGATGAAAGGGGATACCACCGCGGGCGGCACGAGGAGATACCACTATTGGGTAGATAGAAGCAGCGCTGCAACAACTCCCCCATTACCGCTTTGCCCTCAGTGGCTAGACGGTATCGGGATCGAGGCGTCCCGCCCGACCCCAACCGCCATACCCTGTTTGTCGTCGCAGGTCACACGCGTGTTTTCCACAGTTCTCAACAGGCTAGGGATGGAGTGGAGCAAGGGAAACGGGGTTCGGATGAACGATTGGATCTCCGAGGATCGCCCTTCCCGAAACCGGTCCGGCCGAAGCCAGCCCGTTCGCGACTGCTAAGATCCTCAAACGGAAAGCTGTTCGAGAGGAGATAAACAGGCGCATCGGCAGCTAAAGGGTTGTATCCTTTTTCATCCACGGGGAAGGCCAGCCATGTTTCGCCGGGTCTTGTCTGCTTCAGTTGCAGCTGCTGAGGCAGGATTTCCAGTGCACGTCCGTTAGGCACTGTGATTTGTCTTTTGTCGTTGGTGATGTCCAGCAGGAACGGAATCTTCATTAAGTACGCTTCGCCCGGAACAGTTCATAAACGGCCAGCTCCTTGGCTGCGCATTGCTGCGAAGCGCACCAGCGGCATAGGCCTGAGCCCTCAATCGCTGAATTGACTCCGTCACAGCTCCCTGATCAGCCGTGAACGCCTCTCCGATGGCGGCGTAATCGTCGATGTGCTCCGCCATCATCTCCAGCACTTGAGGGAAATTCACCAGGGCGATAAATGCAGGATCGAATCCCTGACTCTGAGCCGTATCGGTCAGCGCGGTGCCCGTCAGACCGGGGTGCTGCTGCAACCAGGAATTCACATCCAAGATTTCCTGCGGATTTGTCGAGGCCGTAGTGATCTGCGACAGCAGGGAATCGGGATAAAGAGCGACCGGAGCCAGCAACTGATCTAGTTCTTGCGGTGTCGGGACCGTTGTCTGCGCCGAAAGAAGCGGACCGAAGTCCGGAAAAACTACCAGTGTGATCAACAACAAAATCGCGCTGAACTTATATGTCTGTCGCACAAAACACATCCTGACTCCCTAATTGGCCGACTTATTGGTTGGAGATTTCTTATTAAGCTCAGCTAGCAACAACTCAGCCGATGGCGGCGCCGGTACTGCGCCTTTGAACACAATGTCCTGCGCGCTCACTTCTTTCCCGTACAAGTTCTTATTGGCATCATTGTCAGGGCGCAGGGTTGAGCCGGAGAGGGAAATTCCTGCAAACAATCCGCGAGCGCGAGAATAGGAAAGAATCTCGGCCCGCATCGTTACATCGGTTTCCGCAGACGCGTTCCGTCCCACTGGCCCCGCCGCAGCCGAGACGTCCCCTCCCAGTTTGACCTTGCTGCTCAGAATGCTCTTGGCCGAACGGGGACTCATCAGCAGCAGTACGAAGTCGGTCGCCTGCCCACCCACTGCGGAAATCGTCCGACGCCGATCTCGGTTTTCTCCGACCAGCGCCGGACAAAATCCACCACTTGATCCCGTACATCATGCGGCACCCAGCTCTTGGTCAAAGCTCCCCAAGACTTTTTTTTAGCGCGATGTGCTCGGCCATCAGTTCGGCCAGGACTTCGTCCTTGGTCTGTACCTTCTTCTCCAAGAACTCGATCCGCTTCTGCTTCTCCTCGACCTGACGGATGGGACGTTCCTTCGCTTGGAAGGCGGAAGCTCCGTTTTCAAAGAACTCCTTCTGCCAGCGATAAAACACGGTGGGTTGCAGCCCCTTTTCCTCACACAGAACAGAAACTGGGACCTGGTCTAAGAGGTGTCGCCTCAGGATGGCTACTTTTTCTTCTGCGGTGTAGTGATTGCGCTCTTTTTTCATACGTTCGCTCCGTTATCTTAACGGATGAACGCTTTCTCCATTTCCAGCTGAGGCAGGACAGTTCCCCAATGGATGGACCAAAAAACATCTGCCCGCTGACTAAACCTTTTCGAAGAAGTGAGCAACTTTCCTGCCGGATTCTTCGGCGTAATAGACGGTCACCTTCGCTCCCTTTTCTGTTCCCTCCGCCATTTCCTTGCCGGCGTCGGCAGCGGCATGGTCAGTAAGATCGAATGTCTTTTCGGTTCCATCGGCGCCCTTGACGGCCAGTGTCTTTCCGCCACGGTCAATGGAAGTAATGGTGCCCTTGGTCGCCTTGAGGCCGTCCTTGCCAACCCGATCGACCTCTACTGCTGTGTCCTCGGTCCCGCGCGTCGTATAGTGCGTTACTACTTCAGTACCTTTTGTAATCCCATGCCATGAATCCTTGGCGCCCTGGACTGTGGTCTCTCCCACAAAGTGAAAGGTGCGGTTGGTGCCATCTGCGGTCTTTACGACCAGGATATGCGCACCCGAGTCCACTTTCTGCACGAAACCGTGAACAGCGCTCACAACGTCATCCGCAGCAAACGCAACCGAAACCAGCGACAGAACGAGGATCCCCTTGATAATCTTGTTCGTCATTTTATTCGCTCCTTTTATTGAACGCCCTTCACGATCTAGTTTCCAGCTCAAGTTTTTGCTTCCCTGTTGACCAGAACCCGTTCTCGGTCATGCAAGACAACTACCAAACGCAAATTCCTATTTAAAGAACACTTAGCGGAATCGCGACTCCCGCTTTGTCGGGAATTCCCTGAAACTCGCGAAACTGTCGAACGAGCTTCGCGTCCGACAATCGAATGGCCGCAAAACAGGGAGCATCTCAACCAAGCCCACACCCAAAATGTTTTCCATCAATTTCCCCGTCCCACCATCCAGTAAGCGCCCGTCCGCGGTCGCCGCTATACCCACATTCCTGGCCTTGGTTGTGCTGGTAGCTGTTGTCGCGACGGTGAGTGTGGTCCTCACAATCGCTGGATATCTTACGGCTGCCATGCGGCCAGAATCACGAAGAGAAAAAACCTCTCCGGATTGCCGCCCCGAGATCGCGAACCAGCAGATCATTACATTAGGATTCTTCACAAGCGCTGCGTAGATTCGAAGTCATCGCACTGCCCCGTCGCTCACGACTCGGGCGTATTATAGCTTCCCGGAAGTTGCGCTTCGTTCGGTACAACCGTGAGGTTGAAGTCCACGGTTCACTTTTCAATGTTGTCCTGCACGACTAGAGCTTCGTGCCAGGAGGGATGTGGCGATGGACTCCCCCCACTAGTGATTGCTTTAGAGATCGTGCGAAGCGATCGAATTTCCAAACGACGACGCCCCCATGCCATCCTTGCGTTGACTTTGCCAAACTCCTGCGAGTGCGCTCTTGATTCTTCGCCTACCTCAATTCATTTCCAAAATGATGGAGCGGGCGGATCCAGCAGATCCGCCCGCTCTCTGCTTACTTCGCAGCCGGCACCCAGACCGCGTCCGGTGCAGCGAACTCTACACCCGCGACCTCAGTGCTGAGGTTTACGTATTGCAGCCCCGCCTTCTTGCCCGGGTGGGCGGAGAAGGTCAGCAGGTACTGGTTATTAAGTATATTCTGCAGCTGATCGACGTACGGCGTGAAGCTCACTGGGGTTTGCAGACCCAGGTAGAAGGATTCGCCTCCAGTTACATCCGCCAGCTTGGCGATGCCCAACTGCCCTCTGGTCGCTTCCCAGTAGTTACGGTGCAAGCGGCCCACACCGGAGTTATAGATCGTGTGAATGATTGTGCCGGTCCGCATGGCGACATCACCCGCCGTATCTACATCGGGATTGATAGACAATCCGAGCCCGGGAATGCCGCGTCGTGCGCGATCGATTCCGTCCGTCACCATCACCACTTCGCGGCGGTTCTCATTAGCAGGCCACCGTTTCATGAGGTCAATCACCGAAAGGTACGGACTCCCGTACGCTCCCACGGTACCTAGCGGCAACCGCAGCGCTTTGGCTGCTGCTGCGTGGTCCGTCGTGAAATTCTGCAGGATCTGAACCGTTGCATTGCTCATGTATCCGACTCCGACGGAAGTCGTCGACGGCTGAGCGTTAATGAACGCGCGCAGATCGTCGAGGTGCGACCCCAAGCTGGTGTCGGACGCGTCGTCGATCAGGATGAACAGATCAAGCCCAGCACGGTCTCCCTGGGCCGGAACCCATTCGGTCACTTTCAGGCTTTCCTTGCCCTGCTTAACGACGACATCCTGCTGGGTGATTTCAGGCATACGTTTGCCATCGGCGACGTTCGCCGTAACCGTCATCTTCACGGGAACGGTAGCTGCCGCAGTGTCCTGTGCGTTGAGGGGGACGACGCTCACAATCATCACCACCATGGTTAGTACAGACCAGAACGTCTTCATCATTCTTGATTTCATCGCTATCTCCTTATGGTTTAAATTCCGTTTCTTGCTTAAGAAATCTTCGTTGCTAGCCTCTCGACTCACTTGCGTTTGGCTGTGCAACTCTCTCGCTTCCATGGTGGCAGTATGCGGCTTTCAATGCACCGCGCACATCACGCGATAAGTGGTTTTTTCGCTACCACTGCCGGGGATGGGAGCGGATACCTCTAACCAGGAGCTTCCCGGCTACCACTGCAGACGAAACAAGTCGATACCACTATCGGGTTGATCAGAAGCAACTGCCGGCGAAAGGTCGTGAAGCGTTGTGAACACTATCGCGAGCATGCGCTGCAGGACTGCTTGGCACGGGACTGCATCGCCATGGCCACGAGGGCGCCGATGAGGGTAGCGGGGAAAAGCTGGCCGACGACGGCCTCAGCCATGGTAAGCGAGCGCGCAAAAGGAAGCAGCGGGGCAATGTCGCTACCGACGGTAGTCAGCGTAGCGAAACTGAAATAGGTAAGTTTTGATGCAAGTTGATCCATGTCCGCCGGTGCACTCACGAAGCGGAAAGAGCCTGGGATGAGCTGCTCAACGAACTGAAAGGCAGAAGCCCATGCCATGCCAACCAGAAGGTAGGCGCAGATGCCGCCCTGGATACGGCTCCAGGTCACCGGACCTTTGCGAAACATCACGAGCAACACAATGCGGATGTAGAGAAGCAGCGTGACGGTGGAAAGAAAGCTGTCAGCCCGATGAAGAAACGGAGTGGGATGGAGACGCGCGGCAATTGACGCCGTCGCACTCGCAAAAACAACGGCGATTACGAAATCCCTGGTGATGCGGCTTTGGTTTACGGCCGATGCGCCGAAAACCATCAGCGCAATCACAATGATGTGGAACAGAAAGCGGCCCGGAAGCGCGGCCTCGCGAAGCGGTGTGATTACAAAGATCAGGATGCCGAGGGACATCGTTATAAGAGTAAGGCCAAGGTCACCAGACCAGAACTCGCTCATGTGCTTGTGCAGAACAAGGCTTCGGGATTGATTCGCATCATTCGTCAAGAAAGAGCTTCTCTCACCGATTACGGGGCTTGTGAGGCTTGTCATTTCATCTCCCTTTGCATTGTGGCTCAGCGGTTTTCACGGATCACAGCTAAGCTGGGCACTTTCTCGGTTTTATGGAGGAACTATGCGGCTTTCGAGCCGAATGCGCATCACCGCATAGAAGGCTTTTTCAGTACCGCTACCGGGTATAACGGAAATACCACTATGCGGTAAGTCGGAAGAAGCTCCCGATGCGCCAGAAGGGACTAGGAGAAAGAATTGAAGGCGGGCATTCTTGAACGCTGGCGCAAAGGGTAGACACGTGAGAGAGCTACGCTTTCGGTGAGTGCGAAGAAGACGGGCGAGGGATGATAATCTTGCGGCGCCCGAACAAGTGGGCATCCAGCGAAAACGCTCCTGGACCAAGCAGGGCACAGGCCATCGCCATAATGAGGACATCGAAGCTGAACGGGTTGCCCTTGAAGAGATTGTAGTTCGGCGCCGGTAGCCACAAGAATGTCATACCCAGGCTACCCAGAACCGATAAGGCACTCGCAAATGGGGTCAGAAGCCCGACGAGCAACGAACTACCGCTCGCAAGGGCTAGCAGGCAAACGACCCACGTCCCAAAATTCAATTCCTGCAACTCGGGCAGATAGGCGAAACCCTGAGTGATCAGCGTTACGCCAGTCGCCAGCCGCAGCAGCAGCAGGCCCATGCCGGGCCAACCGCCGGGAAATGTGGAATACAGCCGTTGCAAGTCCTGCCTCCTGAAATCGGGCCGTAATAGCCGACCCTGCAGGAAAGACTAGCAACTGCCATGCCGGAAAGAATCCCTAGGGCTTGGAATTTTGCCATAACCCTTTCTAGGTACTGCTACTGCGCCTGAATACCTCACAAATGGATGATTCCTCGCCTTACCGCGATCGCAACAGCTTGCGTGCGATCACTGGCTCCCAGCTTCTCCATGATGTGCTTGATGTGGACCTTGACCGTCTCTTCTGAAATGAAGAGCTTTTCTGCGATGTCGCGATTGCGGTTACCGCCGGCGATCTGCTGCAGGACCTCGATTTCGCGGGCCGTAATGGCCTCGTCACTGTAATGTTCCGCAAGATGCGCCGCTATCTCCGGCGGAATGCGCTTTTTCCCAGCATGCACCTGCCGCACTGCCTCGACCAGTTCCTTGGGAGGCATGCTCTTGAGCATGTACCCGCGCGCTCCGGCCTCCAGCGCGCGCTGAATTTCTACATCGCCTTCCGAGGTGGTCAGCATGATGATCCGGGCCTCCGGGAATTCTTTCCGGATCGCAATCACTGCGTCGATCCCGCTCATCTCAGGCAGCCTGATGTCCATCAGCGCAATGTCCGGTTGATGCTCTCGAAAACCTTGTATGGCCTCGCGACCGGTGGATGCCTGCCCCACGACCACCATGTCCGGCTGATTGTTAATGAGTGTGGCGATTCCCTCACGCAGCAGGGGATGGTCGTCGACGCAGAAGACACGGATGTGTGGCTGCTCGCTCATTTTTCTCACTCTCTACTCCACTGACGATTTACTTCCGTTTTTCCCCTGGAACAATCCGGTAAGCCACTTCGGCAAGCGATCCGACGAAACGGATTCGAAAGCAACCTTGCCCGGGATGGAGAGTTCAACTTCGGTTCCCGCGCCCGGACGGCTCAAGACTTCTAATTTTGCTCCAATCTGTTCCGCCCGCTCGCGCATGCCCGAAAGTCCCCAGTGCCCCTCGCGTCCCGTTTGCAGCACTTGAGCGTCGATGCCGCATCCGTCGTCGCGCACCAGGATACCCAAGTTGCGGCTTCCATACTCGACCTCAACTTCAATCTTCTTCGCTCGGGAGTGGCGGAAGGCATTGATCACCGCTTCACGGCCAAGACGGTAGACTTCGTCCCAAACCGCCGGGTTCAAAGGCCGCGGCACGCCTTGCGCGATGACACGAAACGTAACGTCTTCCTGGGCGGGAAATTCTTCCCGAATCTGGGAAAGCGCTTGTTCAAGATCATGGGAACCGCGAGCCGATGAGCGGAGACTGCGAATCGCGTTCCGGCCCTGCTGGCCCACCTGATGCATCAACTCGATCACGCGCTGCACGATCGGTTTGGCCGGGGAGTCTGCGGGCAAGCGATCATTTGCGATATCCAACTGCATGGCGGCGCTGAAAAATCCCTGCAGGAGTGTGTCATGTAAATCGCGGGCAATGCGCTCCCGCTCTTCCAGGCGTTCTTCGAGCCGATTCTGCATTTGCGCGGCCAACTGCCGTACCCGCAGGCGATAAACAGCCAGAACGGCAACTCCCGTGGCCAAAACAGCGCAAAGACGGAACCACCATGTCTGCCACCACATGGGCTGGACCTCAAAGGGGAAGGTGGCTTCGGAGCCATTCCACAGGCCTTGGCTGCTGCTGGCCATCACGCGGAAGAGGTACGAACCAGGACTGAGATTGGTGTAGACGGCGCTGCGCTCCGTTACCGGTTCGCTCCAATCTTTATCGAAACCGTCGAGGCGATAGCGGTATCGAACGCGCTCGGGATTGGAAAGGCTCAACCCCGCATAGCTGAATTCGATCCTCTGACGCGCGGCCGAAATGCGAACGGGTCCTTGCATGTCGATGGGGCTCTCGTCCGCGGAAATTGCCTCGATATGAACCCGCGCTGGAGCGGACCTGTCAGCAACTCGAGTAGGATCCACGACGGAAAGTCCGCGATTCATGGAGAACCAGATTCGCCCGAGCGAGTCAGCAAACACCGAACGCTGCCTCTTTACGCCTTCCAGACCGTGCAACCCGTCCTCTGCCAGGTACTCCCGCACATCCGCGTCGCTGAGCTGGCCCGCCAGAAGTGCGCTGCGCTTCACTCGCAGGACGTGACTTGCAGTCGCGACCCAAAGCCAGCCGTTTCCGTCATCGGCAATTCCGAATATTTGCTCGTTCAATGGGGCTGGCAAGTGTCGAAGGGCCTGCACATGATCGGAAGCAACGAAAGCGAGGCCGGCGGCGCTGCCGATCCAGAGTTTTCCCTCAGAGTCTGTCAGCAGGCAGTACACATCCGCCGAGGGCAGACCGTCGCGGACGGTAAAGGCATGCCATTGCCCGTTCGACAACGCACTCAATCCATTCGGCGTGGCAAACCACATGGTTCCGTCGGGCGTTTCCGCGATCGAAGTCACTGTGTTCGATAGCATGCCATTCGCGGTCGTGTAATTTGTAAAGTGGCCATTCGTAAACTTAGTTACTCCGCCACTCAGCGTTCCCGCCCATACGCTTCCATCCTGGCTCTGCTCAATGGCAAACACGCTGTTTTGGGCAAGTCCATTGGCCTCGGTATAAGTTTCTGCGGTTACTGACCCACCTCCGTAGCGCAGATATGTGATACCGCCTTGTTGCCGGCCCACCCAAAGGTCGAGTCCGTCACCTGTGATCGAATAGATCACGTCGTGGCCCAGTCCGGCGTTGCTGACGCTTCCGACTCGGCCGCCTTTCAGCCAGTACAGGCCGCCTTCCAAGGGAGCGAACCATAAGCGTTGCTGGCCGTCCACGTAGACGGGACCATTGCTATCAGACGGCAAACCGTCCGCCGCCGAATACGTAACAAACGCGCTATCGCGCAGACGCTCAATCCCTAGCGAACTGCCTGTCCAGATATTCCCTTCGCGGTCTTCGAGCAGCGCGGTTACAGGTGCTCTGGGTCCGCGTTCGCTGTCGTCGCGCGAGACGCCCTCGGCATTGAATCGCAATATCCCCGCCGGAGTGCCTGCCCAGATGTTTGCGTCTCGATCGCGGATCAAGGCTAGCACCTGGGTGTGCTGAAGAACCCGCGGGACGCCGAACCGAGTCAAATCCGTGCCGCTCCAGCGCACCACCCCCTTGTCGGTGCCTACCCATAACTCGTGATCGCTGACGGGGAGAATGCAGTTAATCTTCTGGTCGGGCAATCCGTTCGCGATGCTGGTGATCTGTCCCCCGCTCACATAGAAGAGACCCCTGTCTTGAGTGCCCATCCACACTTTGCCGTCGGCGGTTTCAGCCAGTGCGATGACGGGAGAATAGGGCGGCGCCAGACGATGAGTCACCACGCCAGTGGACCAATCGGAAAGAGTTGCCACATTGCTGCGAGTTTCTTGCGGGGTGCTCGGCATAGAACTCGAGGAATCTGCCTGGGCCGTGAGCGGCAGAAATCCTCCCTGGCTATAGCGGAGAGCGCCAAGCGCCAGCGACGAAACCAGGAAATCTCCATTCGAGGCTTTGTACATGGCGGTAATACTAAAGGCCGCCTTATCGTGTCCAGGCTCAAACTTTCCGTTGCGGTAACAAAGAACTTTGGTGCTTTGCAGGCGTATCCACAAATTTCCTTCGGCGTCCGTCGTCAGGCCCAAAACTGGGCCAATCGGTGACGAGCCTGGGATCGCCTCCTGGAAAAGGTGAAAGTTCAGTCCATCGAAGCGCACCAGACCTTTGTCTGTTCCGACCCACAGATAACCGTCGCTGGTTTGAGCGATGGCGTAAACAAACCCTCCCGGGAAATCCTTCTCGCTCCCCCACCGGTCGCGGATGTATTGGGACAGTTTTCTGTTCGGATCGATGGCATGCGCCGAGTTGGCGAGACAGAGCCCGGCAAGTGCAGCCAGCAGCCACCTGAACAGCCAACGCCTTCCGAACGGGCCGTCACGGTAGATATTGGAATTTGTCGACAACAACCTCGGCGTCCTTTTGCAACGGGCTTTTATCGCTGGGAACCAGACATAGATTCATGACCACCGCCGCATCGCCAGCGGTAGGAACCCCGGATGTGAAAACGTGTTCGTAAACGGCCGGGGCTCCGGCTCGCATGGTAGCTCCGCGGACCGTGCTAAAGCTTGCGCGCCCGGACTCCCAGCGAAATGAGTGTGTCAGGGTCCCGGCTGGTTCGGTGAACTCCGTCAAATTGCCGGGCGCATAAAAAGGCTGAATGCCGTACTGCGCATTATTCTTATTCGCAGGATCGCCCCAACGGCCGATCTCGATATCCATCTCGCGGTAATACTCGTCACCAAAGTCGTCCCATGTATACACGCTGAAAACGGCGGCAGGTTCCAGACGGGACGTATCGCTCACAGTCCATACATAGGTTCCATAGCCCAAGCTGCGCGCGAGATGTATTTCGCCGCAGGTCCAACCTTCCGCTTCTTTGGTGATGCGCAAATGGAGGGATCCGCTGGCATCAGTAAACACGTTCGCCGGATCATAGGGATGATTCATGCCGGAACGATCGGCTCGAATGGTCCGAACCTTCCAATCGTATCCGCTAAAGCGAAGTGGCTTTGTCGGCGCGAGCTGAGGTGGGCCAACTCCTTTAACGATCTCCACGGCAACCACCGAGCCGCCTTGGGTCGGCGCGACATCCATAGTTGCCGGCGGATGATACCCCGGCTCGACCAATAGCGCGGCGTACTCAAACCCCAAGTGGGTGGTGGTGCTCCATGTCGAGTCGGCTTGAATTGGAATGAGCGATTGCTCGGGCCACGGCTGCACCCACCACGGGCCGCTCCTGGCATACACGACAATCTGCTGACCAGGTCTCGCTCCGGTTACTCGACCGGAGACGGTATCAACTCTTTCGCGGCCGCCTTGCGCGTTGGGTGGGATCTTGATGAATTCGATGTGCGGCCCGGCGGGGGGGCCTTGCCGCGAATGGCAACCGCTCAGAAGCAGACAGAACAGCAGAAGCAGGATCCGTTGCCAACAGAGACTGGCAGATCTCAACAATTTCATTCAGCACCCATCCTCCGGATGGACTCCTTAACCGACTTATGCGATGCGACCGATTGTACAACTGCGCGGTCTTGGGCGGGGCCGAAGGAATTTCTGTCTGGGAAGAAGTCGACTCACTCGTCATGTTTCAGCGAGGATTCCAACTCGTCGACAACGGCATACGTTAGGTGTGCAAGCCCTCATCCCGCTCGCGGTTCATCCTCCAAACTCGGCTGCGCCGTTCCATACCAACTGCACGGGGATCGACAGGATTAGAAATCCAAAGATGCGGTTGATCGCACCCACCGCGCCTGGTCCCATGCGCTTTACGAATGGACCTCCTAGCGCCAGCAGAAGATAAACTGTGAGTCCGATCGCAACAATCCCGATCACCATGCCGAGGTAAGAAAGAAAGTTGTCGGCGTCGGCGGCGAGTCCCATGACCACACAGATTGAGCCCGGTCCAGACAACATGGGCATAGCCATCGGGGTAAGTGAGATATCTTCTTTGGTCAGTGCCTCGCTGCTCTCTTCCATAGTCACTCGATGCGAGCCGGTAACCATGCCCCATGCCGTATTCGCCACGATCAGCCCACCTGCGATTTTCAATACCGGCAGCGAAATTCCGAAGAAGTTGAGGACGAAGCGGCCAAAAAGCATAAAAACAACCAGGATGGCGACCACATAGAGGGCGGTCTTCAACGCCGCATAACGACGCTCTTTCGGGGAGTAGTCCGTGGTCAGACTAAAGAACAGCGGAATACCGCCCAGCGGGTTGACGATCGGAAAGAGGGCCAGGAATGTCTCGGTCGCCGCAGAAGGCAGACTATGCAACAGATGCTGAATAGCCTGGTTCGTGTTCATCGCCGGTGTGCCGGGAAGTTGGAGTATACCTTTTCGATCTTACAATGGGCGATTAACCGCAGAATTTCTTTCGCGCAGAAATATGCGGTACCGCCACCTCCGTCTGCCAAGCTCTTGTTGGATGAGCTTAGTAAGAAATCTCCGACCAATAGGTCCGATAACTAAGGGATTGAACGATCTGCTAGAAGGATTTTCGTCTGATCAATCCGCCAGATGGCGCTCCTTCGCCTTAGGCGCGATCGTCATCGGCCTGTTCACTCTGGGTTCGCGCCTGTCCCGGTAGCGTAACCCGCGATCGGTCACTGACTCTCTTTCACAAAGCGTCCGTCAATCGGCTGAATCGGCCGGGCATTGTCGGGATAAATGTCAGCAAATGTATGGATCTGCTCTGCCGAGAGGTGCATCGGAGTCTTGAGCACAAACCAGGTCACGCCCTCGCTGCAGGGCGGGGTCGTAAGTGACCCTGCGTACGTGTAGTACGCAGTGTTAGGCGGCAAAAGATCAACCGCGTTGATTTGAGCTCCGGCGATCTCTTTCTCCTTTCCCTGGGTCTTCGGAATTCGCGCCCATATCTCAGCCAGAGCTTCATTGGCGCTTCCTTCCTTCAGCAGAACGGCGACCACAGCCAGTTTTCCATCCTTGTCGGCGTGGACCAGGTGGATCACCATGCTGTATGCATCGCCATGGATGCGCTCTTCGCTGGGATGGTGAAAGTGAAACTGCTTCAGCTCATAACGGTGATCCCCCACCGTTATGAAGCTTCCCGGAGCGTAGTTGACTTGGATCGTGTGGCCATTGTTGATGATTCTGAGCGAAGTACTCTTGTACTCGAAATGGATCGCCGGGAGTTCAGCTGGCGTGACATCGCGAATATCGATCGGAGACTGCTGCTTGCCTGTCTTGCAGGTGGAGTATTCGGGCTTCAGATCACCCCAGTGTTGGGGCCCGCTTTCCCCTTCGTAGGCCCACTGATGCTGATGATTTACATCCTGCGCGGGAGCAACTATCGCGCCTCCGGCTATTACGACAACAACAAGAGCCCAACTAGTCCAGTGTCTTCTCAAGTTGACTCCTTCCTTCTTTTTGCAGGAGATCTTCCGCCGTGGATGCCATAACGCAGGCTGGCGACATCAGCGCATTTTACGATCCTCGTTGCCGAACGGGTGCGATTGATTTTGTATTCGCTTGCTTCGTGCCACCAGGAATACCGGGTTTCGAGGCTAAGGAATGAAGATACACCAGAAACCCGGTTCCTGTTTTTTGTTATCCATTCACGCGAATCGTTCTCAATGTCAGAGACGATCCCACTGCCACGAGACCCGCAGTCCAATCAAGGACAGCATGGTTCCCGTCTCCGGCAGTTCCGCCGGAGTCTCGGTAGCCTGAGCGGCGGGATTCGCCGGCTGCACCAGCATGGCGAAGAAGATGGGTTCATCGGCTGGAGGCGACGGGACTGCTTGGGGCGCAGTCCCCGATACCCGGGTCTGCTGTGAAACCACGGTCTCCGGCGTCTCGACAACTCTGGTCGCGGAAACCTTCATTCCCTTCTTCAAGCCCCACGCTTCCTTCAGCTCTCCATTCACGGAAATTTTCTGGCCGTCGGGAATCTGGAATTGCTGGTTCGTTCCGTCTTCCAGCGTCAGGATCACAGAACGTGGCGGATTTACATGCCATACCGTCCCGCTCTCATGCAGCGAACTTCGGTCGCCGCAAAGTCCTTGCGGGTCTTGGCCCTCATGCTCCTCGTGGCTCTGGTGGCCCCAGCTCAAGCGTGGGCTTCCAGCGATCAGCCATCGAACGCGAAAGCCGCGAATTCGCTCAGTTCGGGCGCCAGTTACAAGGTGGGGAATTTCGTCGTCAGGATTGGTACTGGGCAATTTTGAAGGCTCCGGCTACAACCTCACCTACATGAACGCGAACGACAGGAACGTTGCTCACCATCACGAAACATATGATGCAACCCTGTGCTTTATATCTGGTGCGGGCAAAGTACTGGTGGACGAAGCATTCTTGGAATACGGCAAAGGATCGTGGTTCAAGGTCCCGCGCCGGACCAAGCATCAAATACTTCCTGATACAAATACGGTGATGCTGACTATCCAGAATCCGGCAACGACCTTTACCGACAAGGGATGGGGAGACATCGTCTTCGACGAAAAGCTCTATTAGGGCCATTGGAAGCGATTTGCAGTGAGGGCTGGAAGGCCCTCCCTGCTCCGGGATTGGGCGTCACCATGGACATAAGCGACTTTGTAAGTGGAGTTAGTCAATTTGATTCGCAATGCCAGCACTGACTCTCATCCCCGGATTACTTTGTGATCAAACGCTCTGGAGTTCCCAGATCGAAGCTCTTGGGAGTTATGCGGATATTACGGTCGCGGACACAACCGAGCGGTCGACAATATCGGAGATGGCGGCAGCCGTTTTGGAAGCCGCTCCGGAGCATTTCTCTTTGGCAGGCTTTTCTCTGGGCAGCCAGGTTGCTCTGGAGATCATGCGCCTCTCCAGAGAACGCGTGGACCGGCTGGCGCTGTTGAGCGCCACTCACGGCGGACTGCCTCCAGCGGTGAAGAACTCCATCCTCCATGCCGCAGCGGTGCTCGAGCAGGGCGGCTTCGAGCAATACCTTGAAGAAGTCTATCCCACGTATGTGGCTCCGTGCCGGGCTGAGGATGCGGAGTTAAAGCGCGTCTTTGCCAGGATGGCACGCACGGTCGGAGTTCAAGCCGGGTTGCGACAGATGAGGGCACTGCTCGCGATCGCGAATCCATTCACGAACCTTGACCAGATTTCTTGCCCAACGGTGATCGTCGGCGGTCGAGAGGACCGACGTATCCAGCCGGCAGCGCATCAAGATTTGGCACAAGAGGTTCCGGGTTCAGAGCTGGTGATCATCGACGACGCAGGACATTTCACCCCTCTCGAACAACCCGGCAGGGTAACGGCAGTTCTGCGGCACTGGTTGACAACGTAAGACCCAGTCGACCCGGAGCTATGCAGATTCGGTACGAGGTTACAAGTCGTAACCTGCCCAACGGAGAGTTGCGATTAGCTTTTTGCTTGCAGAAATGCCCTATGAACCCTACGATGTCAAGCGCAGAAACAAAACGTGGATTGGGACCGTGGGGCCGCAAAGACTGAACTGAATTACCACGAGATATGTACAGCCTGATTCGCCAACTTGTCCGACCTTACCGCGGGACGCTCTTCATCATCCTGATTGCCATGATGGTGGAGACTACGAT
>Ga0187858_10003429_pt1 | contig 15327 bp, 9 predicted proteins | sample June2016WEW_8_15_FD_133015 | JGI IMG/M metagenome (GOLD analysis project Ga0187858, IMG submission 133015) | Peatland microbial communities from SPRUCE experiment site at the Marcell Experimental Forest, Minnesota, USA - June2016WEW_8_150 | ecosystem: Environmental > Terrestrial > Soil >...
GCCACGTAGCTTACCGGCTCGCCGCCCGCCGCGCTGAGTTGCGCTGTGTTGTGGCTGGAGAAGCCCACGACATCGTCCGAACCTAGCAACCGGCGCGCATCCCGCGGCGGCAAATCGTCCTGTCCCAAGTGCAGCCCCGCTTCCAGCAGCATCGCGATATCAGCGCGGTCATCTATGATGAACGACGCGCCCGCTTCCAGGCACATCCGTGAAATCGCCGTCGCCTGATCGAAGACCGTGCGGCTCCAGTGCCCTTTGTGCCGGAATTGCAGAATGCCGGCGCCGCCCTCCAGGAAGGCGGCCGCTGTGCGGGTGCATGAAAAGAAGCGTGCTTCGAGTGAGCTGGTATCCAAGATTGGATACAGTCGCGGCATTGCGCCGGCAAGAGTGCCGGCGCGGCAGGTATGAGTGCCTGCGCCACGACTCATTGCAGGTTCCTGTCGAAGAATTCCGACGCCCTACGGAACGCGTCGATCAGCGTCTCGTCCCGCACGAATATGTGGCTCTCCTCCGGATAATAAATTTCCGAAAAATCCTTGCCTTCCTGAACCAGCTTCTCGCTGAGCTGCACCGCATCCTGGAACATAACGTTATTGTCCACGATTCCATGGACAATCAGAAACGGGTTCCTCAGCATGCTCGAAAAGTGAATCGGCGAGCTGCGCCGGTAAGCTTCGGGGTAGTCCTGCGGCTTGCCCAGCCGCTGCTCGGTATAGTAGGCGTTGTAGTTCTCCCAATCGTTCACCGACGAAAACGATGCACCCGCGCGGAACGTATCCGGCGCCAGAAACATCGCCATGGCGGTCATGAAGCCGCCATAACTGGAGCCCCAGATGCCGACATGCTGCATATCGACGTTGCCCAGACTGCGCAGGTAATCCACGCCGCCCAGCACGTCGTCCAGATCCCGCCCGCCCATGTGCAGATACACGCCGGTGCGCCAGTCGCGGCCATATCCGGAGCTGCCCCGGTAATCCAGGTCGAGCACCACGTATCCTTTATTCGCCAGCGAGCAATTGAAGACATAGCGCAGCTCCTGGTAGGCGCCCCACTGTTTCAATACGCTGGTCGCATAGCCGGAGCCGTGTATGAAAAAGACCGCCGGGCGCGGCTTCTGGCCGCGATCCTCGGGACGATAATCCGGCGGCAGCAGCAGCCGGGCCGCCACCGGCTTGCCATCGCCCCGCGAAGGAAAGCTCACGAAGCGCGACACCGGCCATGCGTAATTCGCGAACTCCGCGCGTGGCGAAGTCGTGACCCGGTTGCCGCCTACGTGCAGGTCGAACGGATTTCTTACGTCCGCCATCAGCATAGCGGTATCGCGCCCATCTTCTGAAACGATGCCGATGTTCATCCCCTCGCGGGAACTGAGCCGCTGCTGGCCGGAGCCGTCCGGTTTGATGCGGTAGAATTGGCGCTCGGCGGTGCCCGCTTCGGTCGCGGCAAAATAAATGTAGTCGCCGGCCCATTGTGGCTCGTGCCCAAACGAACGGTCGTTGTCCACCTCCCAAGCGCCGCGCGTCAACTGTCGCGGCTCGCCGCCATCCTTCGAAACAACATACAGATGCGACCAGCCGGTGCGCTCGCTGGTACACAGGATGCGGCTGGAGTCCGGCGACCATGCCGCGAAGTACGGCTCTACCCAGACGGCGTCCTTCTCTTCAGCCGCCACGCGCGCCTTGCCGCTGATCGGGTCCATCACCAGAATCGCGGCCTGCTTCAAATTGGCATGTACGACGGTGCGCAGCAGCATGCGGGAATCCGGCGACCACTGTGGCGTTCCGAACCCGTTGACTTTGTCGCCCCAGGGCCCCGGCTCCATGGCCGTTGGCGCGCCACCTTCGGACGGAATAACGTAGATCTTCACTTCGGTCGCCGGATCGCCCGGCAGCGTCCGCGGAAAGCTGTCAGCAGTCACCAGTCGCCCCGAGTAATTCGGCAGCAGCAGCTTTCTCCCGGCGCCCGTGCGCACGGTATAGACGAAGCGTTTGCCATCCGGTGACCAGCGCCATCCGCCCAGCGCCGCGCCTTCGCCCTCAATCTCGGTCACTTGCCAGAGTTGCGCTGTGCGCAGATCCTGAACGAAGAGCTGTCCCTCGCGCGAAAAAGCCAGCTTGCTCCCGTCGGGTGAGAAAGCCGGATTGGTCTCGGCGGTCTTGGTGCGAGTGAGCCGGAAGGGTGGCTCCAAGCCCGACGTGCTTACCAGGTACAGATCGCCGCGATAGGAAAACGCCGCCCGCGAGCCGTCCTTCGAGATGTCGTAATCCGCGATGCCTTCCGCCGGCTCCGCATACCGCTTCTGCCGCTCGTCTTTCTCAGCGGCGGAGCGGTTCAACGGATCTTCTACAGGCTCCAGATTCGTGAGCTGCGCCAGGTGCTGTCGATCCGGGTGATATGCATAGAGGTCCAGAAAGCGCCCGCCTGCGGCATTCCACAAGAACAAAAGCGTGTGTCCCTGTTTGGACCACGCTACTTTCTGAGGCGGCGTCCCCCAGGCAAACGGCCGGTGGAATAGCCGCTCCAGCGGCCACGGTTCGGCCCTCAGCAATCCAACCAAAACGAAGAAGATGGCGGCAGCTCGCATGGGACGGCGATTGCCAAGATTATCACACCTGGCGCCGGTTTCGCGGAACTTGTTTGCATTCCCGCCGCGCAACGCTGCGCGCCGAAACAGGCCCTCCACGAAAATACGCGCTTGACGGCGACAGCACCGTCGAGTACGCTTAATCACAGTTACGGGGACCACTTATGCCATTAACTAAGTGTTACAAGCGCTTTCGATTCTCTCCAGTCCTCACCCTGTTGCTCGCCTTCGCAACAGGCTCACCGGCCGCTCCGCCGGATCGCATTACGCAGCCCGTGGATGGCCGCGCCACGCGCACGATTCCCGGGAATCTCCAGCCGTTGGCTCAGCCGCAGTTCGATCGCGGCGCCGTCGATCCCGGAATGCAGATGAATGACATGGTTCTCTTAGTGAAGCCGTCCCCAGCCCAACAGGCCGAACTGGATAGCTTACTCGTCGACCAGCAGAATCCCTCTTCGGCGCAATTCCATAAATGGCTCACGCCCGAACAATTCGGCGACCGCTTCGGGCTAAGCGCGGCGGATAACTCGAAAGTGGTCGCGTGGCTCCAGGCCGCGGGTTTCACCATAAATCGACTCGCCCGCGCGCGGAACTGGATCGCCTTTAGCGGCGCCGCCGGGCAGGTCTCGCATGCCCTGCATACATCATTCCATAGCTTCCAGGTTAATGGCGAGACACACTTTGCCAACACCAGCGCGCCGTCCGTACCGGCAGCACTGGCCGATGTGGTAGGGGGCTTCCTCGGGCTGAGTGACTTCCGCCTCAAACCGTTTGTCAACATCCTGCCGGCGGCTCTGAGCGTGGGTCCCGAATACACCAGTGGCTCGTCCCATTTCCTGGCGCCTCAGGACTTCGCCACCATCTACGATGTGACGCCATTGTATCAGGCCGGCATTGACGGAACCGGATTGAGCATCGCGGTTGTCGGGCAATCCGATGTGTCGCTCACCGACATAGAAGCTTTCCGCAGCCGCTATGCTTTGCCGGCCAACGACCCGCAGTTGATTCTGACCGGTCCGGATCCGGGCTTCAACGGCGCCGAGGTGGAAGGCGATCTGGATCTGGAGTGGTCGGGCGCCATCGCACCTAACGCAACCATTTATTATGTGTACGAATCCAATGCGTTGGACGCCATCCTCAATGCGATCGATCTGAACATCGCCCCGATCATCAGCAACAGCTATGGAGCCTGCGAGGTTGACGCGGCTGCGTCTTTCTTCCGCTCCTTCGCTCAACAAGGCAACGCGCAAGGTATCACCCTGATTAGCGCGTCGGGAGATTCCGGCGCGGCTGGATGCGATCCGCAAGGATACCAGCCCTTCGCCACGGAAGGCCAGATGGTCGATTTTCCCGCCGTCATGCCCGAGGTCACCGGTGTCGGCGGAACGATGTTTGTGGAAGGGAACAACGTCAGCACCTATTGGTCGTCTACTAACTCGACAACCTACGGCTCGGCACTCTCATATATTCCGGAGACGACCTGGAACGAATCCGGCAGCGATGGACTGCTGGCCAGCGGCGGCGGCGCCAGTCTGTTCTATGATAAGCCCGCGTGGCAGAGCGGGCCCGGAGTTCCCAACGACAATGTGCGGGATGTTCCCGACGTCGCTCTCAGCGCCGCCGGCCACGACGCCTACCTCATCTACTCGGAAGGCTATGACTTCGAGGTTTATGGAACCTCGTGCGGGGCGCCAACTATGTCGGGCATGGTCGCTCTCCTGAATCATTACCTGCTCAGCAAGGGATTCTTATCCCAACCCGGGCTTGGCAACATTAATCCGCAACTGTACCGCCTGGCGCAGAGCGCCGGATCGGCTTTCCACGATGTGACCAGCGGAAACAACGTCGTGCCATGCGCCCAAGGCAGTCCGAATTGCCTCACCGGCTCGTTCGGCTACCAAGCCGGAACGGGGTACGATACCGCGACGGGCCTGGGGTCGATCGATGCGAATAAGCTGGCTATGGCATGGAACGCGGCGACGAACGGCGTCATCGTGACCCTGTCGGCACAAACCATTACGGGCAACGTGAATGCCAGCGTCTCGTTGACTGCCACGGTGGCGCCCGCATCCGGCAAGGGCACTCCTACGGGTACTGTGGATTTCAGCATCAACGGCACGCCGCTCGGTTCAGTCGCGTTGGTCTCCAGCGCAGGCCAGCAGACCGCCACCGTGAACTTCCCGCTCTATCTGGCTGGCGTCGGCGCAGCACTTTCAGCGGTGTATTCGGGCGATGCCGCCTTCAGCTCCGGCGGCGCGACCATAGCGGTTCAACCCACCACCAATCCCGGCCAGGCCGCCATTGTGCCGTACGGGCCCCCTGACGTCTGGCCTTCCCCGCCCGATGCGCAGGGTTTGAGCTGGCAGACAACCATCACCCTACAGGAAGTGGCCGGTACACCCGCGATGGTCACTGGCTTCACCATCGACGGCCAGGCGCAGACCCTCTCGCAATATTTCCCTTCGCCATCCATCCCGGCGAACGGCTATGTCACGGCGACAATCGTGTTCCGCGACCTTACTACGCCGGTGACCCGCACGTTCGGATTCAGCGGCGTGGATCCCACCGGACAGACATGGTCGCGTCAGATCGCGGTCGTCTATATGCCTCCGCCCCCCGAGGAGAATTTCACCCTGAGTGCCACGCCCCTGGTAGTGACTCAAAACACGGCCGCCGACCCTTCCTGCCAATGGTCCGTTCAACTCAACCTCGACGATCTAGGCGGCTTCTACAACTTACTGTATGGGTTATTCGTTGGCGGGATTAATCAGTCGAGCCAGATTCCGGCCATTTTCGGCACGACGCGATTCGGCGCCTATGCTTCGTTGCAGGGCACGCTCTGCTTCAGTGGGATCACGCCTCCCGCAACGGATGTCATCGCGGTCGAGCTCTACAGTGGATATTCCGAGGACGTGACCGTCGCCTTCGCAGGTCCGCCGGCAAATCCGGCGACCATCTCACCCTCGCCAGCCGCCATCAATCTTTCGGCATCGAACGGCGCCCAAACGGCTTCGGCCACTCTGACGGTTAATCTGTCCGATAACTCGCAGCCTTGGACGGCATCCATCTTTCCCGCGAATCGCACGACCGGCTGGCTTTCCGCCTCGCAGCTTTCCGGCACCGGAACAGGGCAGATCGTATTGACGGCCTCCCGCGCGGGATTCGAGCCGGGCGTCTACCAAGCCACTATCGTCATCCAATCGCAAAACGCCGCGCCGCAGTCGATCAGCGTGCCGGTGATGTTCGTCATGGGGGCCAGCACATCCGGTACGTCCATCAGCGGCGTCGCCAATGCGGCGTCCTTCCAGACGACGGTCAGCCCAGGAATGCTCCTGTCGGTCTTCGGCACACAGTTGGCGAATTCCCCCCAGGTCGTATCCACTCTTCCGCTGCCTTACTCCGCCGCCGGCGTCTCAGTCACTGTGAACGGCCTGGCGGCGCCACTACTCTATATCTCGCCGACGCAGCTCAACATCCAGGTTCCTTATGAAGTAGGCGCCGGACCGGCGGTTCTGGGTGTGAATAACAACGGACAGATCGCTGGTTTCCAATTCCAGATCGCTCCGTCCGCGCCCGGGATTTTTGCGGACGCGAAGGGAAACCTGGCGCCGACTTCGAGCGCCACCCAGCCACAAGGCGCAATCACCACGCTATACCTGACCGGCGCCGGTGAGGTTTCGCCGCAGATCTTTACATCCTTTGCTCCACCATCGGGGACAGGTGTCTCATACCTGCCAGTGCCGCTTTTGCCGCTCTCGGTAACGGTCGGTGGCGTTCCGGCTTTTGTGTATTTCGCCGGCATTCCGCCATCGTTAGTGGGCACGACGCAGGTGAATTTCCAGGTGCCTGAGACGGCTCCGCTGGGAGTTCAACCGCTGGTAGTTACAGTGAACGGCGTGCAAAGCAAGGCGGTGAACCTGACGGTCACGGCTCCGGTACCGGCCGCGCTGCGGTAACCTCCGGGCCGTAATGACCCCAATGGGAACCCGGTTCCAGTACCGCCTTCACCCGCATCACCCAAGAGGATTCTTGCATACGAGGTAAGATCCGTGCGATACTTTGGCGCGAAGTGTTGTGTACGGTTTCGCACGAAATAATAAGCCGCGCCTCAGCGCGCTCAGAAACCGCCAAAAGGAGACCATGAGATTCAATCGCTTAGCCCTGATGCTCCTGGCAGGGATGCTATTCGTTGCCATCGGCCTGCGTGCGCAGCCCAGCCGTATCGTCGAGCCGATCAACCCTGGCCTGTCCATCGAACTGCCTCTTAACGTTCCCTACAACGCGCAAGCCCAGTATGACCAGGGACCCGTGGCGCCGTCCTATTCCATGACAGCGATCTTGCTGCTGCTGAAGCCGTCGAGCCAACAGCAGGCTGCCCTTTCCCAACTGCTGGCGGACCAGCAGAATCCGTCCTCGCCTAGTTATCATCGCTGGCTGACCGCCGGGCAATATGCGGACCGCTTCGGGCTTAGTCAGGCCGACATCGACCAGCTCACCGATTGGTTGCGTTCCCAGGGGTTCGTGGTCAACTATACGGCGCACGGCCGGAACTGGATTGCTTTTGATGGAACCGCCGGACAAGTTGCGCAGGCGTTCCGCACCGAGATTCACCGCTATGTGGTCGGTGGCGAGACGCACTTCGCGAATGCAACCGGCCCCTCTATCCCCGCCGCCCTCGCGGATGTCGTGGCTGGTTTCCGCGGCCTGAGCGATTTCCACCCTCAACCGCTGTACCATCAGTCGAAACCTGTCGCCCCGGGCCCAAACCAGCCGCGCTATACCGACCCGACCTTCACCAACTATCTGGCTCCGGACGATATCGCCACCATCTACGATCTGTTTCCAGCTTTAAATGCAGGCTACGATGGCTCGGGGCTGAGTCTCATGGTCATGGGGCAGACCGACATTGCGCTGTCCGATATTTCCGCCTTTCGTGCCTTATTCAACCTGTCGAATACCCTTCCCACTACCACGCTGGTCCCGTTTAGTAAGGACCCAGGAACCACCGGTGATATCGGCGAAGCGGACCTGGACCTGGAGTGGACGGGCGCCGTTGCGCGGAACGCTACGATCATCTATGTCTACTCGACCGATGTCTTTACTTCGGCGCAATATGCCATAGACCAGTCCCCAATTCTGGCGCCCGTTATGAGTTTCAGCTATGGCGGGTGCGAAGCAGAAGACCTGAGTTTTCTGGATTCTGACCGGACGCTGGCCCAACAAGCGGTTGCCGAAGGGATAACCTGGGTGGCCTCCTCGGGTGATACCGCTGCGGCGGAGTGCGATTCGGATACGGCGTCGGAAGCCACCCACGGACTGGCGGTGGAGGTCCCCTCCAGCATTCCGGAAGTCACTGCGGTGGGCGGCACCGAGTTTAATGAGGGCTTCGGCTCGTATTGGAGCTTCACAAACGGGCCCAATTTGGGTTCGGCTCTATCGTATATACCCGAAATGGCCTGGAACGACACGGCGAGCCGCGGCACTCTCTCGGGCGGCGGGGGCGGCGTCAGCATCCATTACCCCGTGCCTTCCTGGCAGACTGGTGCGGGCTTTCCGAACAACGGATTCCGTGATGTGCCAGACGTGGCTTTCACTGCGTCGGCCGATCACGACGGCTACATGATTTGCACGCAAGGCAGTTGTCCGAACTCAGCACAGGGCTTTACCCCGATCGGTGGAACGTCTGCGTCCACGCCGGTCTTCGCGGGGATTCTTACGCTGCTGAACCAGTATCTGGTCACCATCGGCGCCCAAGCCCAAGTTGGCCTGGGAAACATCAACCCCAAGCTTTACTCTCTCGCTCAGAACGCCGCGGCTGCCGTATATCATGACATTACCGTCGGGAATAACATCGTTCCCTGTCAGATCGGCACACCGAACTGCACCACGGGCTCCTTCGGCTATAATGCTGGCCCCGGGTACGACATGGCCACTGGCCTGGGTTCGGTCGACGGCACTAATTTGCTTGTGGGATGGGCGCCGGCGCCACTGACGATCTCCGGACAGGTGACACTCTCCGGGAACGCGCTTAACGGGGTCACGATGAACCTAAGCGGGGCGCTGGTGCGCTCCACAACGACCAGCGGTTCTGGGGGCTACGGATTTTACGTGGAGGCTGGCGGCCCCTTCACCGTAACGCCTTCCTTGGCCGGATTTACTTTCATCCCGCCCAGCACGACCTTCAGCAATATGACCGTCAACGAGACGGCGAATTTCACGGCCCAGTGCGGGTATTCCGTAAGTCCCTCGGCGCCCTATCTCGATTCGACCAGCCAGGCAGGCCCCACCCTCAACGTTACGGCCGGCCCCGGTTGTGGCTGGACCTCGTCTGCCGGCGGCTTTATTAGCCTTACTTCGGGCGCCAGCGGGTTCGGCGATGGCACGGCTACATTCACAGTAACCGCTAATAGCTCGGGGGTTGATCGCACCGGCACGTTGACGGTCGCCGGCCAGACCATTACGGTTACACAGCGGGAGACAGCCACGATCTTTACCGACGTCAGCCCCTCTACTTTCTACTTCGACGGCGTCAACATCATGTACACCTCCGGCATCACCAACGGCTGTTCGACCAGCCCTCTGATGTACTGCCCGAACGACGATACTACCCGCGGACAGATGGCCGTGTTTATCGTGCGTTCCGTGCTGGGTGGAGACAACTTCACTTACTCCCCGACGCCGTATTTCACCGACGTCCCGCCTTCCTATCAATTCTTCAAGTGGATTCAGAAGCTGAAAGAGCTCGGAATCACCACCGGCTGTACAGCGACTACGTACTGCCCGGCAGATGACGTGACCCGCGGGGAAATGGCTGCGTTTATCATTCGCGCGAGGTATGGACCCACAGCGACCTTCAATTATCCAACCGTGCCGTATTTCACTGACGTTCCACCGTCATATCCTTTTTTTGCGGATATTCAGAAGATGGCGGAAGTGGGAATTACCAACGGCTGTTCGGCAACTCTGTTTTGTCCGGGTGAGTACCTGACTAGAGGCGAGATGGCGCTTTTTGTAGTGCGCGGGATGCTCAATCAGCTTCTACCGGCCGGCGCCGCGATCTTGACGACGGCCAGTCCGAACACGGCCACGTTGGGTCAGGTCTTGACCGTAACGCTAACCGGTGTGAACACTCACTTCGCGCAAGGCACGAGCCAAGTGACCACTGCGCCGGGCATCACGCCATCGAACGTCACGGTGACGAGCGGAACCACCCTGACCGTCCAACTCACAGTGGCTTCTAACGCCACCGCCGGGCCCTATTCCCTAGTCGTGACCACCGGCACGGAGGAAGCCGTGCTGCCAAACGGGTTCACCGTACAATGAGTGTCAATATCCCTGCTCCCGCAGACGCTCGACCGTCAACCGCGGCTTCAAATCCAAGTTGCGGATCAGCTTCTCCACGTGCTTGGCCAGGATGTCGCATTCGATGTTGACGCGGTTGCCCGGCTGATAAGTGCCGAGCGTGGTGTTGCGATAAGTGTGCGGAATGACGGTGACAGACAGGACGTCGCCCTCGAGTGCGGCGATGGTCAGGCTGATGCCGTCAATCGCCACGGACCCTTTGTACACCAGGTACGGATCGAGTTCGGCCGGCACGCGCACTTTGAGCCACCAGTTCTCGTCGCCCAGCGCCTCCAGCGAAAGGAACTCGCCAGTGCCATCCACGTGGCCTTGCACGATATGCCCGCTGAGGCGCCCGGTCGGCGAAAGGGGCCGCTCCAGGTTCACCCGCGAAAGCGCCCGTAATGCGCCCAGGTTGCTGCGCCGCAGAGTTTCCGGCGCCAGGTCGGCCGAGAAGGAATCCTGCCGCGGGTCCACCGCCGTGAGGCACACGCCGTTCACCGCGATGCTGGCGCCTTCGGCCATATCCTCCAGCACTTTTTGGCAATGGATCTTCAGCCGCGAGCCGGCTACCCGGCTCTGGATCGATTCCACCGCGCCCAGTTCTTCAATGATCCCGGTAAACATTCAACCCTCTTTGACGATGTAGCCCTCTACGGCGAACTCGTCGGGAGCGATGGCGTGCAACTCGGTGCGGTGCACGCGAATGGCGTCCGCGCGCCGGCGCCGGCCCGCACCACCGGCCATGGATAGCGATTCGAGCCCGCCCAGGATTTTGGGCGCGTAATAGAAGAAGATCTTGTCCACCGCGCCCGCTTCCAACGCGGCCCAATTAACCTTGCTGCCAGCCTCGATCAGCACCGATAGATACTGCTGCTGCGCGACCGCCTCAATGGCGCCCCGCAAATCGGAGCGTCCGTCGCGGCCATCCAGAATCAGCACCCGTACGCCGCGGCTTTCCAGCGCCTTGCGCCGGTCGGGCGGGGCGGCGGAAGTCCCCACTACCAGCACATCATCCGCGGCGCTGCGCACCATCTGCGAATCGAGCGGCAACCTAAGACGCGAATCCAGCACGATGCGCAGCAGTGGCCGGCTGCGCGGCAGGCCCGTGCGGTCCGTGAGCATACAATCGTCCGCCAGCACGGTGCCGATGCCGGTGAGGATGGCGTCGGCATCGTGCCGCACCTGCTGCACGTGCGCGCGCGCTCTTTCGCTGGTGATCCAGCCGCGGTTGTCATCCGGCGCCGCGATCTTGCCGTCCAGAGTCAGCGCCGTCTTCAGCGTCACCAGCGGCAGCCGCGTGCGCATGAAATACGCGAAAGCTTCGTTCAGCTTTTCCGCTTCGGCGGAGAAGTCGCCGGCGATTTCGGTTTCGATGCCGGCCGCGCGCAGTTGCCGCAATCCAGCGCCCGCCACCAGCGGGTTGGGATCTTCCATCGCGATCGCCACGCGCGCCACGCCCGCCGCGATGAGCGCGGCCGTACACGGTCCCGTCCGTCCCTGGTGGCAGCAAGGCTCCAGGTTGATGTATAGCGTAGCCCCGCGGGCCCGCTCGCCGGCTTCCTCGAGCGCCAGAATCTCGGCGTGTTTGACGCCGGCCCAAGTGTGGAAGCCGCGACCCACCACTTCCCCGTCGCGCACCAACACCGCGCCTACCAGCGGATTGGGACTGGCTTGCGCGCGTCCCTGCCGCGCCAGGTCGAGAGCCTCGCGCATGTATCCGGCGTCCGCGTCCTGCCGGTGATCGCTCATTTTTCGAAGAGGGAGGCGATGAACTTCTCGGGATCGAACGGCAGCAGATCGTCCACCTTTTCGCCTATGCCCACGTAGCGTATGGGAATGTTCAACTCGCGCGCAATCGCGATCACGATACCACCCTTGGCCGTGCCATCGAGCTTGGTAAGAACGATGCCGGTCACGCCGGAAGTCTCCGTGAACTTGCGGGCCTGCTCCAGGCCGTTTTGTCCGGTGGTCGCGTCCATCACCAGCAGCACCTCGTGCGGCGCATCGGGAATCACGCGCGCGGCCGTGCGGCGCATTTTTTCCAGTTCGGCCATCAGGTTGGTTTTCGTCTGCAGGCGTCCGGCGGTATCCACGATCACGTAATCGACCTTGCGCGCGCGCGCCGATTGCAAGGCGTCGAACAACACCGCGCTAGGATCGGCGCCCTGCTTCTGCCGGATGACATCCGTGTTCGTGCGCTGGCCCCAGATCTCCAGTTGCTCGATGGCGGCGGCGCGGAAGGTGTCGGCGGCGCACAACAAAACGCTGCGTTGCTCGGCGTGGAAGCGCTGCGCCAGTTTGCCGATGGTGGTGGTTTTGCCGGAGCCGTTCACCCCCACCACCAGGATCACTGCGGGGGGCTCGGCCACGCGCGGCACTGGCCGTTCGGAAGCTTGGAGAATTTCGAGCAGGTGCTCGCGAATGAGTCCCTCCAACTCGGCGGCGTCTCCCACCAGCTTGCGGTCCACGCGCTCGCGTATGCGCTCCAGGATCTCCTCGGTAGTGCGCACGCCGATGTCGGCGCTGATCAAAGTGAACTCCAGCTCGTCCAGCAAATCCGCATCGATCTGCTTGGCGCCCTGCAGCATGTCTTCCAGGTGCGTGACCAGGCCTGCGCGGGTTTTCTGCACGCCGCTCTTCAATCGCTCCAGCAGCGTGGGCTCTTGTTCTACCGAGCCGAATAGCGTTTGAATCATTTTGGGACTATTGTAGCAATCATGGGAAAGGTAGCGATTTTTGGCGCAGCCGGCCCGATCGGCAGGTTCGTGGGGACGGAACTGGATCGCCGCGGCATCCCCTTCCGCGCGGTAGGCCGCACCCTCGGCAAGCTCCAGGCGGCTTTCGGCAATCTGCGGCAGGCGGAGTTGGTCGCCGCGGATCTTTCGGATGCGGGCGGGGCTACACAGGCGGCGCGCGGCGCCGACACCATCATCTACACGCTGGGCGTGACATACAACGAGTTTGCCTTGTATCCGAAGTTGATGCAGGTGGCGGTGGACGCGACCGTGGCTGCAGGCGTCGGGCGCTTTGTGCTGGTTACAGGCGTCTACCCCTACGGCATTCCGCAAACACAGAAAGTGGCGGAGACGCATCCGCGCGTTCCGGTTTCGATAAAGGGGCGATTGCGCAAGGAGCAGGAGGATATCTTGATGGCCGCGGGTGGGCGCGGCGCGCTGCGCCACTTGGTGGTGCGGTTGCCGGACTTCTATGGACCGTATGCCGATAATAGCCTCGCCAATCCAATTTTTCGCGCGGCGCTAGCCGCCAAAACCGCCAACTGGCTGGGACCGGTCAGCACGCCGCACGAGTTCGTTTTTGTGCCGGATGCCGGGCCGGTGATCGTGGAGTTGGCATCACGGGACGATTGCTACGGCGAGGTGTGGCACTTCGCCGGGCCGGGCGAGATCACCGCGCTCGGTTTTATCCAGAAGGTCTACCAGGCCGCCGGACGCGAGCCGAAATTTCGCAGCGCCGGCCGATCCATGCTGCGCGTGCTGGGCTGGTTCAATCCTTTGATGCGTGAGCTTCCTGAGATGCTCTATTTGCAGGAAACCCCGGTGCTGCTCGACGATGAAAAGCTGCGGCGGAAGCTCGGGCAGGTGCACAAGACCACTTATGACGAAGGGATCGAGATCACGCTGGACTGGATGCGAAAAGGGTGAGGCAGGAGGGCGAACTTCGTTCGCGGTTGGCAGGCGGAGGCGCCCGCCCCACCTATTTCGAGGCTAGCCAGTATCCTGGGCGCGTGTGGGCCTTGACATCTTTGCGGCCATCTACTTCCACCAGGATCTGGTGGAAGCCGCCTTCATCTTTATTGCTGGGGTTGTACGAGATCAGGTACTGGCTGTGCAGTTCGGCGCCGATGTGCTGGATGGCATCCTCCAGGCCGCGCTGCCGCACAAAACCGAATTGTTCGCCGCCGGTCCCCTTTGCGAATAGTTCCGACGGACTGTCCACGAAGACGGACTTCACATCCTTGAAAATCTCCACCATCAGCGGGACAAACTGCGCGCTGCTGCCGATGCTGCCAGTGGCCTGCATGACCGTGTTCGGTGTAGCCGGAACTCCCGAAGGCAGGGGAGTCATGGCCGGCGGGCGGTTGTCGGGCCGCCCCGAATCGGCCGGCGCCATGATACTCGTGACCATCCGCGAGATATCCACCGTATAGACGCTCACGTTGCTCAGTTGCGCGTCGATCAACGCCTCGCGCGCGCGGCCCTCGCTGGATTTGTCGCGGGTCTCGCTGATGAGCAGCAAGATGCGCCGGCGATTTGACGGCCGCGTACGCAATTGCCGCACCGCATCGTCCACCGCATCGATCATGCGGCTCTGGCTGCTCCCCGGCTGAATCTTCTTGAGCGCTGCCGAGATCTTGGCAGGGTCTGAGGTGAACTCCTGCATTCGCCTGATACGCGAATCGAATGCCAGAATCGCCACTTCACCTTCATCGCCGGTCACGATCGGCTGGATCATCCCGCCGGCCCTTTGGATCTGCGGCAGTATGGATTCCACGCGATCGTTGGCCTGAATGGCTATGACCATCGACATAAGCGGGAAAGCCACGTCCACACTGATCTTCTGCTCCTTGTCGTTGTCGTAGAGATGGAACTGGCCCGGCCGCAGGCCATCCACGTAGTTGCCATCGCGGTCGACTACGGTGACCGGGGCGACTACCACTTCCACCGATACGGGGAATCGTGCAGCATCGGACTGCTGGGAGTCTGTTGCTGTGGCGGGGGCTTGCTGATCTTGCGCAAATAGACCGGCGCAGAGCCAAACGGCGAGCATCAATCGAAGAGCAGGCATAGCATTCCTGACGTTATTGATTTGCAGAACGTTCCGCACCTGGATGCCCGGTCCGGCCTTGCAAGAGATCGAGCACGTGGGGCACTAATTCCACGATAGCATCCAAAGACTCCACCGCGCCTTTGGGAGAGCCTGGCAGATTGACGATCAGCACCGCGCCCCGCGTGCCGCCGGTGGCCCGCGATAGTGCGGCCATAGGCGTGGAATGCGCTCCACGGGCCCGCATCAGTTCGCCAAGGCCGGGGATCTCTTTGTGCAGAACCGTACGTGTGGCTTCCGGGGTGACATCGCGCGCGGCGACGCCGGTGCCGCCGGTAGTGAAGATGGCCGCCACGCGACCACTGTCCGCCAGCGCCGCCAGCCGGCGTGCGATGAGCGCGGCATCGTCCGGTACGACTTCGGTCAGCGAAACGTGCCAGCCCAATTGCTCCAGCCGCTGGCGCACCGCCGGACCGGAGACGTCGGTCCGCGCACCGGCGTGTACGGAATCGCTAACGGTCACCACCGCCGCATCGATCATGAGGAGAGTGTACCGCATGGGGAGGCGAGCTTCGCGGGCCGTGGCTGCTTCAGCCAACGGTCACAGCGAACCA
>Ga0187858_10003437_pt1 | contig 15302 bp, 11 predicted proteins | sample June2016WEW_8_15_FD_133015 | JGI IMG/M metagenome (GOLD analysis project Ga0187858, IMG submission 133015) | Peatland microbial communities from SPRUCE experiment site at the Marcell Experimental Forest, Minnesota, USA - June2016WEW_8_150 | ecosystem: Environmental > Terrestrial > Soil >...
AGCTCTTGGGATATCTGTCCGACAAAGGGACCTTCTTCGCTGGACGCGGGTCACCACAAGGCCGCTGGATCGAGGAGGCGACCGCGGTGAGCTCCATGTCGGTGGCGGTTGTCGGGCCTGCCGGCACGCCTCTTCTCGGCTACCTGTCGGGAAACAGCTTCTTCGCCGCCGAGGGCCTTACTCCCACCAACTGGGTCCAGGAGGCAACCGGGGTCGTCCAGATGGCGGTCGCCGCGGGCACGGCCGCGGGCGCCTTGCCTGTCCTCGGCTACGTCACGACCACCGGCACACTCGAGATTCTCCAGGGCCCGCTGTCCGCGCCATTCACCTCGCAGGGTCGCGACGTCTCCTCGCTCGCCCTGTCGAGCCTCACAGATTCCTGAACCGAAGTCTTCGTGAGGCGAGCTCATCGCCTGGCCGGATCGAGGAGACGTGGCGTTCGAGACGATGCGCTCGCCGGCCTCCTCGACCCTGATGCTACGGTCAGTTTGTCCGTCCGGACAAACAAATCAAGGGGACGACCAGCACTTCCGATGGCACGGAGACCGTGCCGAACCGGAGGAACAACCCGGGCCCGCGTCTCCAGAAGGTCTTCGTCACAGGAGGCAGACAGTGAGCAGGACAATCCCGAGCACGCCCCGTGCCGACGGATTCCGCATGCCTGGCGAGTTCGAGCCGCACGCCCAGACCTGGATGCTCTGGCCGGAACGCCCCGACAACTGGCGCCTGGGCGCCAAGCCGGCGCAGCGCGCCTGGGTCGAGGTCGCCTCTGCCATCGCCCAATTCGAGCCGGTGACGGTCGGAGTCAACGACGACCAGTTCGAGAACGCGCGCAATCTCCTGCCAGAGGCCGTGCGGGTCGTAGAGCTTTCCAGCAATGACGCCTGGGTGCGAGATTGCGGTCCGACCTTTGTCGTCGACGACAGGGGCGGCGTGCGTCTCGTCCATTGGCGGTTCAACGCCTGGGGCGGCCTCGTCGACGGCCTCTACTTCCCCTGGGACAAGGACGAGATGGTGCCACGGAAGATCGCGGAGCTCGAACGGGTCGACCGCTACCGGGCACTGCTCGTGATGGAGGGCGGCTCGTTCCACGTCGACGGCGAGGGCACGGTCGTCACCACAGAGGAGTGCTTGCTCTCGCCTGGACGCAACCCAGAGCTCTCGCGCGAGGAGATCGAGCGCTATCTGCGTGACTACCTGAACGTCGAAAAGGTCCTCTGGTTGGCCCGCGGCATCGATCCCGACGAGACCAACGGCCACGTCGACGACGTCGCCTGCTTCGTGCGCCCGGGCCTGGTCCTCGCCGGCATCACCGACGACACCGACGACTGGCGCTACGAGCTCCTGCAGGCGAACCTGCGCCTGCTGGAGGAGGCCACCGACGCCAGGGGGCGCCATTTGCGCGTCGAGACCCTACCCATGCCGGCGATCATGGAGCTCACCGAGGAGGAGGTTGCCGGCATCGACAGCGCCGAGGGTTCGATCCCCCGGCGGGCGGGCGACAAGACGGCCGCTTCGTACCTCAACTTTCTGATCGTGAACGGCGGCGTGATCATGCCAGTCTTCGACGACCCCAACGACGCCGTGGCCAAAGCGAACCTGGAAGCCGTGTTCGAAGACCGCCGGGTCGTGACCGTGCCTGGACGTGAGATCGTCCTCGGCGGTGGCAATGTGCACTGCATCACCCAGCAACAGCCGGCCGCCCTCGGCGGCGCGTCTGGGCGATGATCATGGTGAAGCTCCAAAGCGGGGACCGTGGATCGAGCAACCCCAACGGAGACAGGAACAGGGAAAGGGACGAATCGTGAGCGACGACAGCAACAGCTTCAGGTTGGACGGGCGCAAGGTTGTGATCACGGGCGGAGCCCGCGGCATCGGCTTTGCCATCGGCCGGGCGGCGGCCAGAGCTGGCGCGGCGGTGGCGCTGCTCGACCTCGAGCAGGCAAGCCTGGAAGAGGCGGCCACGAGGCTGCGGAGCGAAGTCAAAGGCGCCGAGGTGCTGACACATGTCTGTGACGTCACCTCCTACGAGCAGGTGCAGTCCACAAGGCAGGCTCTCGAGGCGCGCTGGGGCAGGACAGATACCCTCGTCAACAACGCCGGGATCGCCCACCACGTCGCCGCGGAGTCGATGAGCGTGGCGGAGTGGGACCGGATGTTGCAGGTGAACCTGTCGGGCGTCTTCTTCTGCAGCCAGATCTTCGGCCTTCCGATGATCGAGGCGCGCGGGGGCGTCATCGTCAGCATCGCCTCGATGTCTGGGCTCATCGTCAACCGCCCGCAGCCTCAGGTGGCCTACAACGTCTCCAAGGCGGGTGTGATCATGCTGACGAAGTCACTCGCCGCCGAGTGGGCGCCCTATGGGGTGCGTGTGAACGCCGTCGCGCCCGGCTACACCCGCACCGACCTTGTCGAGCACCTCCTCGGGAGCGACATGGTCCGCGACTACTGGATCGGCGGCACGCCGCTCAGGAGAATGGGCTCGCCCGACGAGATCGCCAACACTGTGATCTTCCTGGCCTCGGACGCCGCCAGCTTCGTGACCGGAGAGACCCTGGTGGTCGACGGAGGCTACACGCTCTGGTAGAGAGTGAGCCGGCAGCGGATCTGACACGATCAAGACCATGAAAGGGGCGAGAGATGGCTATCACCTTGGATCAAGCGATGGCGGTGCTGGCGTCGGGCGAGAGGCGGGCTGCAGAGATCGGCGTCCCATCGGCGATCGCGGTCGTAGACGACGGCGGCAACCTGAAGGCCGAGCACCGAATGGATGGTGCATCTCTCGCGGCCATTGAAGTCTCACTGAGCAAGGCGTTTGCGGCAGCCGCGACCGACACTTCCACGGCCACTCTCGCCCAGCTTTGCCAGCCCGGTGAGCCGCTGTACGGCCTGCAGGCGACGCACCATGGCAGAATCGTCGTCTTCGGGGGCGGCATCCCCCTCCATGCGAGCGGAAAGTTGGTAGGAGCTGTGGGCTCGAGCGGTGGAACGGTGGATGAGGACGTGATTGTGGCCGAGGCAGCCGCAGCCGCCTTCCCAGGAGCCTGAGGGGCCCTCGGTAACCTCCGAGCCGGCTGCTGGCCAGCGGGCCCGCCGGTCTGCTCTTCGCTTCACATGCGGGTGTATCCGCTGCCAAACGCCCGAAGTTGACCCTGGTGGGAGGGTCCTTTCCGCGTTCAGGACCGGCACCGCGTCCAGGGGAAGTTCCTCAAGTGACCGGTGACTCGCGCCGAAACTAGAGGGAGCGGATATGAGGTCTGGGGGACCTGTGTCATGTCACTGCTCCGGGCAAATGACGCGAGTGCTGTCACCAGACCCCAGCCGTCTGGTGCTAAAACCACGCCCCAACGCGCTTGGCGGTGGTTCCTCGCCCTCGAGGCCGTTCTCGCTCTCGTCTACTTTCCGTTCGGGCTGCCGCCTGAGAAGCCTCTGATCTTCGGTTGGCTTCCGTGGATGGAGTGGGCCGGCCAGGTCCCGGCATGGGCACTGCTGGGATTGTCAGCAGTCGTGGCGATTGCCCTCGGCGTGAGGCACAACCGACCGAACGCCGAAGTAGCCTGGTGGTTCCTCGGGGGCGGTTTGTTCCTTTGCATCACTGGCGACACGACCTACAAGTTCTGGCACCAGATCCTCGGCCAGCAGCACATCCCGTTCCCGTCGATGATCGACGCGATCTACATCCCGATGTACCCGATGCTCGCAGTCGGGCTGCTGCTTCTTGCCCGAGCGCGCGTTCCCGGCGGCGATCGGGCCAGCCTGCTCGATGCGCTCACCATCACCCTCGCCGTCGGCCTGCTTTCTTGGATCTTCCTCATCGGCCCGAACTTTCGTGCGCCCGGTGGGCTGCTGGTGCGATTGAACGCTGCCGGGCGCCCATTTGGGGATGTCCTCGTCCTGGCGATGCTGGCGCACCTTTGGACCGCTGGTGGCATTCGCCACACCGCCGGACGGTTGCTGGCCATAGGAGCGCTGGGGACGCTCGTCTCCGACTCGGTGTACGGACTGGCCAACCTCCACCCGAGCTGGAATTGGCACGACGGCAACGTGGTTGATCTTGGCTGGATCCTGTTCTACGCGTGCTGGGGCGTGGCGGCACTGCACCCGTCGATGCGGGCGTTGTCTTTGCCGAGGTCAGTCTCACCACCACGTACAAGCCACACACGGACAAGGCTGCTCGCCATTGTCTCGCTCATCGCGCCGGCGGTGCTGCTCGCCGAGACCTTGCGCGGCGATACCGTCGACGCCCCAGTCATCGCCGTGGTCGCCGGGCTCATGTTCCTTCTCGTGATCGCCAGGATGAATGGTTTTGTCCAGGCGCATGGGCAAGCTGTGGCGCGAGAGCAAGCTCTGCGCAGGTCGGTCGCGAACCTCGTGGCGGCGTCGGACCGCGATGTCATCTACCAGGCCACGATCGCGGGCGTCAGGGAGCTCGTCTCGCACGACGGAGACGACTTCGGGATGACCTTCGCGGTGACGAACACGGAGGGTGAACCGGTGGTCGTCACGAAGTCGGGCGATGGCCCGACAGAGGGACCGCAGAGCTTGACTGCTCTATGGGCCAGGGCCCGACAAAGCCTGGCCGACGGCGGGGTGGAGAGCTATGTCATCGAGACGGACACCCGACCGAGCGGCTCAGCAGCACACGAGTTGTCTGAACAGCTCGTGTGCCCCTTTGTCGCCAAGGACCAGCTGCAGGGGCTGATAGTTGTCGCGAGTGCCACCAAGCTTCCCTTCGAGCTTCGGAGCTCGATCGAGATTCTCGCTGCTCAGGCGGCGATGGCGATCGGCCGCGAGACGATGACCGAGGCTTTCCACGCGCGCCGCGGTGAAGCTCGCTTCCAGACTCTCGTGCAGAACGCGTCGGACGTCATCCTGATCGTCCGCCCGGACACGACGATCACCTATTGCACTCCCTCAGCCAACAGGATCCTCGGTTACCCGGACGGCTCCCTCGAGGGGAGGCAGTTCACCACCCTGCTTCACCCCGACGACGTCGAGCAGGCGTTGGCCGGGTACACAAGCGTGGCGTTTCGAGCGGGAGCATCGATCTCGGCGAAATGGCGGATCCAACACTTCGACGGATCGTGGCGTTATGTCGAGGTGACGACGACCAACCTGCTGAGCGAACCGACTCTCGAGGGTATCGTCCTCACACTTCGGGACGTGAGCGAGCGCACGGATCTCGAGGAGGAGCTGAAGCATCAGGCCTTCCACGATGCGTTGAGCGGGCTCGCCAATCGCGCCCTTTTCCGCGACCGCCTCGAACATGCCTTGGCGCGGGCAGCCCGGTCGAAGACGTCCCTGGCCGTCCTGTTCCTCGACCTGGACGATTTCAAGCTGGTCAACGACACCTTGGGACACACGGCCGGCGACGCTCTCCTGGTGGCGGTCGCCGGGCGCCTCCTACAGTCCCTCCGGAGCGGCGACACGGCGGCCCGCTTTGGCGGCGACGAGTTCGCGATCCTGCTCGAGGAGACCACTGGCCGGGAGGAGGCCTGTCTGGCCGCCGAACGCCTCATCTCCGCCCTGCGCGCGCCAATCGTCATCGACGATCACGAGATCCAAGTGCGCGCCAGCGTCGGGATCGCCCTCAGCCAGGCGGGGCGCAAGGACCCGACCGAGTTGATGCAGGCGGCAGACGTGGCCATGTACGCGGCAAAAGCTCACGGCAAGGGCTGTTACGAGGTGTACCAACCCGACCTTCAGACAGCCATCGTGCGGCGTCTGGATAGGACCGCCGATCTCCAGCGTGCCATCGAGAGCCGGGAGTTCGTCGTGCACTACCAGCCGATCGTGAGCCTCGACGGCGGCTATACAGTCGGGCTGGAAGCCTTGGTGCGCTGGCGTCATCCAGAGCATGGACTGCTGCTTCCCGACGAGTTCATCGCCCTCGCCGAGGAGACCGGCCTTGTCGTGCCGCTTGATCGCTTGGTGCTCAAAGAGGCGTGCTTCCAGACGCGCGAGTGGCAATTCTGTCACTCGGGCGCCCGTCAGATGTGGGTCAGCGTCAACATCTCGGCCAAGCATTTCCAACACGAGGGTCTGGTGGAAGACGTCTCGACAGCACTGCGGGAGTCGGGTCTCGATCCTCGGTTCTTGGTGCTGGAGATCACCGAGGGCGTGTTCCTCCAGGAGGCCGAGTCCGTCATCGAGCGGATGCTGGAGCTCAAAGGGCTCGGCGTCAGCTTCGCCATCGACGATTTCGGCACCGGTTACTCGTCGCTGAGCTACTTGAGGCGTTTCCCCATTGACATCTTGAAGCTGGACAAGTCGTTCGTGGACAACGTGGCCGTCTCCGCCGAGGACGGCGCGCTCGCCGAGACGATCGTCCAGCTCGGGAAGAACCTGCATCTTCAGACTCTCGCCGAGGGCATCGAGCACGCCCCCCAACTCGAGGCACTACGTGCCTTGGGATGCCAGCTTGGGCAAGGCTTCTACTTCACCAAAGGACTACAGGCCAGCGAAATAGACGAGTTTCTCTCCCGGAACTCGCTGGTCGAGACTCCGGTGGAGGCTGTTTGGCTCGCTAACCCCTCTCTCATCGAGGAGACCGTCGGCTGATCGCCCCCGATCTCGAAAGCCCTCGGGAAGCCCGGTAACCGTCCGGAGGGTCCCTGGAAGTTCTGGGAAGTCTGGTAACCCTGCGAGCGGGGAGACTCTTGGGTCAGCTTTGCTCAGGACTTGGTCGCACGACCGAACGTCGGCGAATCGCATCGGCGACCATGGCTGTCCAGCCCGTTTGATGGGACGCGCCGAGACCAGAACCATCGTCACCATGGAAGTACTCGTGGAACAGGATGTTGTCGCTCCAGCGCGGATCGTGTTGCAACTTCTCGGTCTGCCCGAAGCACGGCCGTCGCCCGTCGGACCCTCGCAGGAAGAGCGAGAGCAGACGTTGGCGCAGATCCTGGGCGATGACGTCGAGAGACACCCGCTGGCCCGAGCGAGTGGGATACTCGAGGGTCAGCTCTGCGCCAAAGAACTGGTGGTAACGCTCAAGGACACTGATCACCAGGCAGTTCAGCGGGAACCAGACAGGACCACGCCAGTTCGAGTTGCCGCCGAACATCGGAGTCGTGGACTCCGCCGGCTCGTAGTCGATCGTCGACGGCGTTCCCGCCACTGTCAGCTGGTAGGGATGATCGCGGTGAAATGCCGAGAGCGAACGGAGGCCGTGTGGCGAGAGGAATTCTGCCTCATCGAATAGCCTGCTGAGCAGGCGCTGCAGGCGGTCTATCCCCAAGATTCCGAGCAGCAGACGCTGACTCCCCGGCTCACCCTGCAACAGACCCAGTGTCGTGAGGCCGCCTTCGGTGTCCAGTCGCTCCACGAACTGAGAGAACTGCTTGCCGAGCTGTACGGCCTGCTGGAGCACCTCCTCGTCGATGACGCCAGCCGCGAGGAGTGGGATGATGCTGACCATCGATCGCACCTCGATCGGCACGGCGGTTCCGTCTGCGAGGATGAGCCTGTCGAAGAACAGTCCGGCCGTCTCGTCCCACATGGCCTCGCCGTCGATCGCGTGCCGGATGGCCGCAAAGTGCTCGAGGAACTTGACGACAAGGTCGATGGCGGGGCCGTTGCCCCTGCGGTGCAACCTGTAGGCGATGTTCGCCATTGCGAGCGAGTAGAACGCCATCCAACCGGCGGCGTTCGATTGCTGCAGGGTCGTGCCTGGCGGGAGGTGGGAGCGATCGATGGGACCGATGTTGTCAAGGCCGAGGAAGCCACCCTCGAACAAATTCGAGCCGCTGGCGTCCTCTCGATTGACCCACCACGTGAAATTGACGAGCAACTTGTTGAAGATCCGGGTGAGAAAGTCGGTATCACGCTCGCCATCGATCACGAACACCTCGAGGGCGGCCCACGCCTGCACCGGCGGGTTGACGTCACCGAAATCCCACTCGTAGGCGGGGAGCGCGCCATTGGGATGCTGGAACCACTCTCGGCAAAGCATGGCCAGCTGATACTTGGCGAAGGCCGGATCCACATGGGCGAGGGCGACGCAATGGAAAGCCAGGTCCCATGCAGCAAACCAGGGATACTCCCATTTGTCGGGAACCGAGATGATGTCGAAGGCTTCAAAGTTGCGCCAGCGGGCGTTGCGCCCGTCCTGTCGCGAGTCCGGCGGCTTGGGCTGGGCAGGGTCACCGTCCAGCCAGCGGGCGACGTCGTAGTAGTAAAATTATTTGCTCCAAAGCAAGCTGGCGAAGGCCTGACGCATGACCGCGGCCTCGTCCGCCGAGATGCCCGTCGGGCGGAGCTCCCCGTAGAACTCGTCGGCCTCGGCCCGACGAGCGCGGATCACCTCATCAAAGTCGGCCCCGAGCGAGCCGTCAGGATGCAACCCTTCGGGCCGCAGTCGCAGACGGACCGCGGTGGTGTCGCCTCCCGGCACGGTCAGCTGATACCAGAAGGAGCATCTCGTGCCGCAGTGGTCGGGATTGACCGTGGCCGCGCCGGCAGTGACGTGGTCGTTTATGCCGTCCTTCGGATACGCGGTTGTCGACGCTGCACCGAAGAGGCGCCCGCAGTTGGTTTCGTTGTCACAAAACAGCAGCTCTGGCTCGAGCCCACCGGGAGCCGCGCCTCCGACCAACTCGAGTCTTCCGAGGAAGGGATGCGACAGTCCGACGGTCGCCGGGCCTGTTTGCTCGAGATGTGGCCGGGGTTGCGCAAGGTCCCATGCCCACGTGTTTCGAAACCACACGGTGGGCAACACGTGCAACTGAGCGGCAGCCCGTCCGGCGTTCGTCACTTGCACCTCCATAAGGAGGTCGTGAGGGTCGGCTTTGGCGTAGCGAACCTCGACAATCCAGTACCGGTCGTCGTCGAACGCTCCTGTGTCAACCAGCTCGTATTCCCTTTCCCGTGCTCCCCTGATGGCGTTTTCCCATTCCAAGTCCTCGTACGGGAACGGGTCTTGCGGGTAGTGGTAGCGCCACCGGTTCCAGGCATGACTAGGAAGAGCATCCAAGTACCACCAGTACTCCTTCACGTCTTCGCCATGGTTCCCCTGGGGTCCGGTCAGCCCGAAGGCGCGTTCTTTGAGGACGGAGTCGCGGCCATTCCATAACGCCACACTGAGACAGAGCCGTTGCTCGATGTCACTGAAGCCCGCTAGGCCGTCTTCGCCCCATCGGTACGCCCTGGAGCGGACATGGTCATGGGGTAGGTAGTTCCAGGCGTCGCCGTCGTCGCTGTAGTCCTCGCGGACCGTCCCCCACTGGCGCTCGCTGACATAGGGGCCCCACAAGTACCAATCGCTCGCTTGGCGCAACCCGTCTTCGAGCCTCCCGAAACTCCGAACCCGCTCCCGCTCGGCGCTCATGGGTCCAACCGCCCACCGGCGAGAATTGCTCCCGCCGTTATCAGGACAGCCGGAGCCCGCATGGCCTGGACCGATCGGATGGCAACTTCGTTCATGGACGGCTCGTTCCTCGAATGTCCCCCGCGCTCGCCGTGGGCGGCCCGACGGGCCGAGGCTACAGTTCCTCCCGGATGCGTCGAATCCCGCTCTTGCGTAGCTCGGCCACCAATCCAAGCACCCACAGACACAACCGGCGCGCACTATGAGTCCGCGGGATGCGCCTCGAGGAGTCGAAGAACCACGATCCACACGGCGAGGGGAAGGAGGAGGTCATGACCACCGCGAGACCCGTCCAGACGTCAGCCGGCTCGCTGCCCGGCCAGCCGTTCCCGCTCGGTGCCACGCCGTGCGATGCGGGAACGAACTTTGCGGTCGCTTCCTTCGTTGCCGACGCGGTCACGCTCTGCCTGTTCGACGAATCTGGCAGCGAGACCCAGATCCCGCTGCTCGAGTACGACGCCGGTGTCTGGCACGGGTTCCTCCCCGGCGTCGGACCGGGCCAGGCATACGGCTACCGGGTAAACGGACCCTACGACCCGGCACGGGGGATCCGTTGCAACCCTGCCAAGCTGCTCCTCGATCCGTACGCCCGGGCCACCTCGGGAGCGTTCCGATACGGCGCCGAGGTGCTCGGCTACTCGGCCGGTAACCCGGACCTGCCGAGCGGGCTTGATTCGGCAGGGCACGTCCCTCGCAGCCTCGTCGTGAACCCGGAGTTCGCCTGGGGCAACCACCCCCGCCCCGCGCACAGCTATGAGGACACCGTCATCTACGAGGTTCACGTCAGGGGTTTCACGATTACCCATCCCGACATACCGCCTGAGCTACGGGGGACATATGCCGGACTGGGGCACGAGGCGGCCGTCGCCCATCTCGTCGAGCTCGGGGTCACCGCGGTCGAGCTGCTGCCCGTCCACCAGTTCATGACGGAGTCGTTCCTCTTCGACCGCGGTCTCACCAACTACTGGGGATACAGCACGATCGGCTTTTTCGCTCCGCACGACGGCTACTCGGCACTCGTCAGGGCTGGCCAGGAGGGTGGACAAGTGCACGAGTTCAAGGCCATGGTGGACGCTCTGCACTCTGCCGGCCTCGAAGTCCTGCTCGACGTAGTGTTCAACCACACTGCCGAAGGCGATGAGCTCGGCCCCACACTTTGCTACCGCGGACTCGACAACCCCGCCTACTACCGGTTGGCGCCGGGCGATCCCGGCCATTATGTCGACACGACCGGGTGCGGCAACTCCCTCAACGCGGCCGACCCGCTGACCCTGATACTGATTATGGATTCCCTGCGGTACTGGGCAACCGAGATGCAGGTTGACGGCTTCCGATTCGACCTCGCCGCCACGCTCGCGCGCCAGCAGGCAGACTTCGATCGCCGGGCGGCTTTCTTTGACCTCGTCGCACAGGACCCGGTCGTCTCGCGAGTGAAGCTCATCGCAGAACCCTGGGACGTGGGCCAGGCGGACAGCTACGACCTTGGCGACTTCCCGCCGTTGTGGCGAGAGTGGAACGGTCAGTACCGCGACACCATGCGCGACTTCTGGCGGAGCCGGAGCGGCCTCCTCGGCGAGTTCGCCAATCGGCTGACCGGGTCCGCCGACCTCTACCGACCCGGCAGACGACGGCCGACGGCATCTGTGAACCTCGTCACGACGCACGACGGGTTCACCTTGGCCGATCTTGTGTCCTACGACTGTAAGCACAACGAAGCGAACGGCGACAACAACAGGGACGGCTCGGACGACAACCGATCGTGGAACTGCGGCGCCGAGGGCCCGACCGACGACCCGGCTGTCGTTGCCCTTCGGCTGCGCCAGTGTCGGGTGCTGCTCGCCACGCTCTTCTTGTCGTTCGGCGTGCCGTTGCTGCTCGGCGGCGACGAGCTCGGCCGGACGCAGCAGGGTAACAACAACGGATACTGCCAGGACAACCCAATCTCCTGGTACGACTGGGGACGCACTGACGCGGAGCTTCTGTCCTTCGTCAGGCAGCTGGTGACGCTGCGGAGAGAGCATCCTGTGTTCCGGCGGAAGAGGTTTCTCGCTGGCGTCGAATCCTCCGAGATCGAGTGGTTCACGCCCGCGGGTACGGCCATGACCGTCGAAGACTGGACGGACCCTGACGGTCGCTGCCTAGGTGTCTACCTCGACGGGAGCGACGACCCCGATCGCGGCGCAGACGGCACGTACCTCGTCGATGACGACTTCCTGATCTTCGTGAATAGCTGGTGGGAGGCGGTCAGCTTCTGCATCCCGCAGCTGCGGCCCAGCCAGGTATGGACCGTCGAACTGGACACCTCGGATTCCCTGCGGCCAGCGAAGGCGGGCCCGCTCACCGCCGGAGCCCCGCTGACCGTCGACCCCCGTTCGCTGGTCGTCTGCAGATCCGGCGCTCCAGGGAGCCGAGCAGTCAGTCTTTGACCGCCGGCCGGCACCTCATTGCCGCCGGCGCCGGCGGAGCGACCCCAGGATTGTCACTTGTGAGGGCGTAGCTGGAACGCCAGCACGATCTCGGAGATGCCGCGGAGCATCCGGATCTCGTTTCACCCAAGGCGTCTTACGCCGTTGGCGACCGAGAACAGCCTCAGCGAAGATCTCGAGCTCGCCCGCCAAGCTACCGGCACGAGGGAGGAGCTCGCATCCCGTAATCGCGTAGCGCGCCTTCTTCGCCTGCCGGCCGAGCCGGAGCGGCCGATCACGATCGCCCCTGCACGAGGCGCGCTCGTCGACGCACGCACGATTCGAATCCTCGACCTTGTCTTCCTGGCGAAGAACGCCACCGGTGACGTGGCATGGTCCAATTCAACGAGCTCGACCAGCTAGCGGCCGGAATCCCTACAGTGTTGTTCGCCTTCGGCCACTCTTTTTCCGCCGGAATCGTCACCGCCGTCGTCTTCCTCCTCTATACCCAGTTGGACAATCACGTTTTGAGCCCTCTGGTCATGCGTCTCCGAGGAGACTTAAGACTCGCCGATTCGCGTGGGCGAAAGCAGTTTCACCACGAAATGTGTGGAATCTGCTCCGCGTGACGATCAGTACGACTACGTACATCCTGGATTCGAAGCGCAGTCGCTCTTCATATCCTGAAAGCCATGGAACAGTCACGACCCCTCACCTACCTTTCCTATTCGTCGTCGAGTGCCGTACCTGTGGCGCAGACGGAGACGGCTGACTCCGAAAGCACATCGTGTCCTAGGCGTATGTCGGGTGCGTCGAAAGTCGACCAGCTCGTGTTCGACGGCTTCCTCCGACTGAGAAGATGCTCACGAGGCGCAGTCGTAGCCCTCAGTGACCGCATCATGATCACCAACTCCATCGCCGGCGAGCTCCTCTTGCCCTCGGACCGGCTCCGCCTGTGGGCCCTGGCCCAGACCGTCTTGTCGGAGGGCGGCAAGCCCGCCAGGGAGATCGCTTTGAGCAGCGGTGTGTCCGTGTTCGCCCGATGCCAAGCCATCCTCGCACAGGGCGTCCTAGTGGGTGCTCTGCTTCAGCTTTCCCATCCCTTGAAGGCCCGCGTACGCTCAAGCTCCTCGAACTCGCTCGACTCCGCTGTAGCGAGATGGCGAAGCCTCACCGATGCCGAGCGCGCCGTCGCCGAGGTCGTGGCGCTGGGGCTCACCAACCGCGAGGCTGGACGCCGCGTCTACCTCTCCGCGCACACGGTCGACGCTCATCTCCGGCAGATCTTTCGCAAGCTCGGTATCAACTCACGGGTCGAGCTTGCCCGCATTGTCGGCGAGCACCACCATCAACTGAAGAGCATCGAGGGTCGTACGACCGTCTTGGAGTCTTACCGCTTCCGTGAAGATGCCTGTGCATGGTCGGCTTGAACGCTGCTCGACGTGAACGACCTGCGATCACAGGTCCTCCGCGGCAAATTCGCCCCCCATTGCACCCGAACTCTCCGAATGCAGTTCAAACAATGGCTGTGAAGTGATCGAAAGCGATGCCCGCGGCATGGGCAGCCCCTGGGGTGACCGAAGTGGGCGACCGGCTCTCGATGGTGCCGAGACATCGAGTCTCCTTTCGCGAGGTGACGAACCGTGGTCGAAGTTGCCCTCCCCCTCCGTCCAGGGGGGCGGGTCGAAGGCGGAGGCGTGGGTGGTGGGAAGGTGGGGAGAGGTTGGCAGCTGTGAGATCGACGCCGGTCAGTACTCGGTTCCGGCCTCGAGCAGTTTGCGTAACCCCTCATCAACGTCGGCGCAACAAGAGAAGCCGCCGGCTGCGTACCAGGCCCACGGTCCGCAGCCAACCGCGACCACGAACACCGTCCACCACAGGTCCTGCAGCTTGAACGCAGTTGCGCCATCCAGGCGGTCTGTCACCGAGGACGGCACTGAAGTCAGCAGTGCCACGTCACCTGACTTGAGGAAGCTCGATCCCACAGTGGCCGACAAAGCTTCGGTATCGCTGCCTGTTCCCAGCCCGCGTTCCGCGTGCGGAGCAACCACACCGAACTGACTGCATACTGCTCACCACTCGGCTTGTTCATGACGTAAACACCAGCGATATTTCCACCGCGCACGGCGCCTACCAGGGCGCGCTCTCGGAGAGCGATCGAAGCGGTGCCGGGAGCTTGGTTGGTGCAGCCGTGGCGGAGAAAAAGCCCAGCGGGAAGAGGACCGTCGCCAGAACCATGCATACGTAGCCAAGAGTCTTGCCACCGAGGATCAACCGGTCCTTGCGCAGGCCCCACGCGCAGAGCACGGCAAGACTGACGGTGATCACTTGTCCGAGTACCAGTACCAAGACCCCCGACCTCACCTGCCGAGCTCACCTCCTCCGATCGAACAGGCCCAAGAAGAAGAGAAAGACGTTGAGGGCGTCAAGGAAGATCGACGCCGCCATGAGCGCTGCGGAAGTCTGGTCGGTCGTCACGCGAAGGCGTTGAAAATCGAACATGGTGAGACCCGCAAAAATGACCAACCCAAGGACGGAGTAAATGAGCGAGCCGTTCGGTATCTGCGCGAGGATGGTGATGACGCCAAAGATGATGAGACCCAAGAGTGCCCAGGACGCAACACGCGCGAGCGCCGAGAGGTCTCGTTTGGTTGCGTACCCCGCCGTGCCGAGCCCAACCATGAACAGCGCCGTAGCTCCAGCAGCCTCCCAGACAGCCTCCGGATTAGTGCTCGCGTAAAAGACAATGGTCGGCGCAGTTGCTAATCCCATGAGCGTCCCGAACCCGAACAGCAGGCCAACGGCTGACGAACTTGATCCTCGAACTGCAAACCTCATTGCGATGAGGCAGGCGAGAGCCGCGAAGTAGAACACCCATCCCCAGCCATACGACAGAGTGCGACCAAGGTAGCTTCCGAGCGCGAACAGACCCATCGTGACAGCTACATACCCCATCGTCTGGCTGAAGAGCGTTCGCGTGTCTCCTGCGTCGCCAAACCCAGCGGCGTCGTCTGCACGGCTTATCTGTCTGTTCATCTGGCACCTCCTGTGGCTCGTCCTCGCCCCGAAGAAACTGGGCTCCCGATCGCAGCCGGTCCTATGCGAGAACTCTTGCCGCATGGTCGCGCCTGGCGCTGCTGGGAGCATCCCGCACCCGCGTAATGCTCACCACCGACGCAACAACGCCCACAACAGGCCTTTCTCTGTGTCTTGTCGCCTATAACGCGATCGCGTGATGCACTCGGAGCCTCACCCCTAGACAATGTCGGTACGCCACGTTCATGGGAAGGGCTCGACTTGAACTATCAAGTCAAAGCACCGATGCAACCAGTGTGTGAAAGGCGCCAGACAGCACTAGCGCCGATCCGCGTCGTGGTCACGACGTACGCTCCCGGAAACCACCGAGCAAGTGACAGATCCTCATGATGCAGAATCGCCATTTCACCAGCTCAGCCAACTCGGGGCCGCCCCGCGACCCGCCCCCGCCCTCGAAGACTCCCTCCCAGCCGCCGCTGTGGCGCTGGTGG
>Ga0187858_10003441_pt1 | contig 15286 bp, 7 predicted proteins | sample June2016WEW_8_15_FD_133015 | JGI IMG/M metagenome (GOLD analysis project Ga0187858, IMG submission 133015) | Peatland microbial communities from SPRUCE experiment site at the Marcell Experimental Forest, Minnesota, USA - June2016WEW_8_150 | ecosystem: Environmental > Terrestrial > Soil >...
CCGGTTCTACCGGTTCTACCGGTTCTACCGGTTCTACCGGTTCTACCGGTTCTAACGGTTTTACCGGTTCTAACTAATTTTACCGGTTCTACCGGTTTTACCGGTTTTAACGATCCCGGCCACGCTCCGGCCCGGTGTCCAGGAACCTTCCACCTCGGTGCGCAACGGGTGGTCGGGTATGCCGCGGCTGCCGCGATGAATCGCTGCCACCAGCATATCGACGGCTGCCGCCCCGACGATCTCGGAGTTTTGGTCGATGCCGCTCACGCCGGGATATTCATTCGAGTCTCCGTCCACATCCAGCGACGCGTAACCGACCTCGCCGGGTATATCCAGGCCTCTTTGTTGCAAGAGATGCAGCCCGAATCGATCCACACTGACGATTGCATTTGGGCGATAGCGGTCGAACCAGCGATCGAAGTCCGGTTGCCTTGGACTCTCCAGAATCAGCGGCGGAGGCATCCTCTTGGCGCCCCACTGATTGCGATACCGCAGGTAGGCTGCCGTCCATTTGCCATTGACGCGCAGGTCCAACGCTTCCTCCAGTACCAGTCCGATCGATTTGTAGTTCAATTTGGCCAGCTCTTCGAGCGCCCGCAGCATCGAGGTGTACTGATCGTGAACGGCGCGGTCCAAATCCGGCCATTCGACGGTTTCGCTGATTTCCACGGCGGAGAACAATTTGAAATCGAGCCGGATCGACCGCGCAGCTTCCCCCGAGAGTCTGCTTTGCAGCGGTGCGATGACCACGCCTTCAATGCCGCGGTTCCAGATGATGTTGCTGAGACGCGATAGCGCCATGCCGGGCTCGTCCATCCAAAATTCTTCAACGTGGTAACCGTATTCCTTCGCGCGCGCCTGAGCCCCTTCGACGTACTTGCGTTCCGCCGGGTACAGTTTCCAGGCCCGTGCGGTCGCGCCCGAAGTCAGCAGGGCGAGACAGGCTGTCGTGCCGGCGGGTTTCTTGGCGCGGATGTGGGAGAGCAATCGCGCCACGTCCGGATCCGGTTCGTACCCCAGTTCCCGGGCGGCCTTCAGCACCGTTTTGCGAGTCGCTTCGGAAACGCCGGGCTTGCCGCGCAGTGCCAGAGAGACTGCCATGCGCGAGACGCCGGTCTTGTCGGCAATTTCCCGGAGCACGACTCTAATCTCTTTCGCCACACCGGCATTATGCGTAATCTTTACGTAAAGTCCAGAGAATTCGCGCTAAAAGCCGTGTCCCCCGTGTGTCGGAGCGAATTTCATTCGCGATCGTTCGGCGCCGGTCTCCTGACCGCGCCGAATGCCTGACCGTCAGGTCTCCGCCTCCACCTCGGATTCGGCGCCGGTCTTTTACCCCGAATCGTTACCCCGAATCCCTTTCGGGCACTTTTCGGGGTCCGACCGTGCCGCCCGTCCTGAACGTCGTTTTCGGCGTCGATTGACCGTGCGGTCTCCAGATGTCGTCGGTAGGGCCACGCTGCTGCGCGGCCAGGGTCATGGCTCTGCCATGACCGAATGTTAGAGGTTCTACGGCGATCCAACCCGATAGAAGAGATGCGGGTTGCCGGGAGCGTTGGTGTCAGTGAACGACACGGAGCTGCCGGCAGCATTGGTGATGATGCTGTACGTCAGGACCGTCCAACCGGGCGGAGCGATGCCGGTAGTGGATTCAACATGGTAGGCAAACCCCGGTGTTGTGGCGTAGAGGATGGTCACGGTGGAATCGGGATTCACAACGATCGACTGGATGGCCAGCACTCCCAGCATCCCGTTGGTCACGAAGCTGGCGGTTTCCGTAATCGGACCGTCCATCGTGACCGAGGCTGAACTATTCGATCCCGAATACGATCCGGTCCCGCTGCCGGCCCAGCCGCTGAACGCACAGCCGGCGGAAGCCGTGGCGTTGATGCCCACGACCGCATCGCTGTTGTTCCAGCCGCTGGCCGGACTCACGCTTCCACCCAATCCGGCGTTCATGGCCAGGTAATACTGCGTCGCGAAGTTGGCCGTATAGTTCGTGCTGGAAGTCGGCGCGACTACGTGCGATATCGCCCCACCGTCGCTCCACGTGCTCCATATATTTTGCACCCCCGCGCCTCCGGTCTGCGGCGTCGTGGTGGCAATCGTGTGGTTCGAGCCAGTAATCCAACTAAAGGCCTGGGCATTGGTGTACGTGGTTCCATCCACCGTAAACGACACCCCCGCCAGACTCGCCTGCACCGTGACCGGGATACTGAAGTTCGCCGTCTCCGTGATCGGGCCGTTCATCGTGATCGACCCCGGATTGTTAGCTCCCGAATACGAGCCGCTGCCACTGCCCGTCCAACTGCCGAAACTGTAATTGTTGGAGGCTGTGGCCGTGATCGTGACATTCGCTCCGCCGTTGTTCCAACCGCTGGACGGGCTAACGTTCCCACCGGTGCCGGCAGTCATCGTCAGGTAATACTGTGTGGCGAAGCTCGCCGTGTACGTAATGTTGGTGGACGCCGTGACCATGTGCGAGATGGTCCCGCCGTCGCTCCATGAACCCCAGATGTATTGAACGCCACTGCCCCCGCTCTGCGGCGAGGTCGCCGCGATCGTGTGGCTCGAACCGTACGTCCAATTGAACACCTGCGCGCTGCTGTAGTTGGTGCCGTCCACCGTAACGGCCGCTCCCGACGGGCTGGTCTGCACCGTGACCGGAATGCTGGAGGTGACAAAATAGAAAGTGAATTTCGACGAGGCGTCCAGGTATTCCACGATCGTCGAATTGCTGACGGTCATGCTCCCGACCGCATCGCTCTTTGCCCAGAGACCGTTCCGTCCGCTGGCCCCGAGGCCGTAATTGGGAATGGTGATGTAGGACGCGAACGCATTGGAAAGGGCGCCTGTCCCGGGGGTGTCCTCTCCGCCAATGACGCTCATGCCGTCCGATGCGCTGTTCACAATGTTCAGGTTGTTGAGATTCAATCCCGAGATGCCGTTGGTGTACGTGTCCAGGCAGATCTGCAGAGCGGCGCGCCATTCGTAGCCGGGATCATATCCGCCGCACCGGTTCAGTTGGCAACCCTCGGCCACCGTGGTTCCACTGAAAACATTCTGTCCGACGGGAAACGTGGTGCTGATCAGGATGCCGCAGCCATAGGTGATGTCCTGGAACAGACAGCCTTGGATCTGGTTGTTGGCCCCGCCATAGATCGCCCCGCCATTGGCCAGGAACGGCACCAGCCCCGTGCACTGGGTGAACACGTTCTCACCGGGCGTATAGCTTGCCCCTTCGTACGTGGCCGGCCAGATGGCAAAACAATCGTCCCCCGTGCCGCGCGTCGTGCAGTTGGTGACCGTGGTGCTTTGCATCCCCACATCAATATTGCATCCATCGGCGATGGTGTTGCGAAACCGGCAGCTGTTCACCACCAGGCCTTGAGAATTCACGATCCAGGCCCCTGTCTTGGTATGCTCCACCCACATGTTGGAGATGGTCGACCCCGTGCCATAGTATCCGATCAGGCCATCATTCGGTTCGTTGTCGTTGCGGTAGTTTAGTTTTCCAACGATCGCGATGTCCGACATGTGAATGTTGCTGCCGGTTCCGTTCAGCGCGACACGTCGGGATGAGTTGGTGTATAACGTGGGACTGCCGACCAGCGTGGTGTACCACATGCCCGCCCCCCGAAGCGTCAGATTCGAGGGAAGATTGAGGTTGGACGTGATCAGGTAATTGCCCGGCGGCAGGTACACGTTACTGTTCGACTTGATGCAATATTGCACGGCGGTCGTATCGTCGTTGGATCCGTTGCCAGTGGCACCATAGCTCATGACGGAAACCGACCCGGCCGGTTGGCTGATCGGAGGAGGCACATACTCCAAATCAACCAGGTCGATAACATAGTTGGTGGCGGTGTCGCTGGCGTCGACCTGCAGCGTGATCACTTCACCGGCGGTAATCGACCAGCCATTCGTGCGGACCTCATCGAAAAAGTTCCTTGGCAGCCCGGCGCTGGAAAGGTTGGTCCACGGATAGTCGCCGTAAAGCCAGGAATACCTGGAGGTCATCGGCAATTTGGCCGCGAAGGCACCGTTTGTGACGCCGAGTACTCCATTGGTATACAGGCTGAGGGTGTAGTCGGCTCCGACGCCATTGGTGGTATCGGGGACACTGTAGCGTACGACGATCGCGTTGGCGTTCGAAATGGCGGTGAATTGCACGTATTGCCCGGTGGCATTGAGCTGGACGCATTCTCGCCCGGACGCTTCCGATGAGACGAGATTCGGAGCGTACGTCGGTCCAAGGACCGTGCCCGTGTTGGTCATGTTCTCGGCTTCGTACGTGATCCACGGCACGCTCGCGCCGCTCGTGGACGGAGAAGATACGACGCTCGTGCCGTTCGTAGGAGGCGGTGAGTTCGAACTGACTCCAGAAGCGCCCTGAATCTCCATGGCGTTTAGATAGCCCAGATCGCCCTGCGCCCCGACGAATCCGATGTACATGATGCCATTTGACTGCGGTGCCATATTAGTGAGCACAGCCACCAAGTCCGTGTTCCACTGCGCCGGGGTCCCCGGAACCTGAACATCGAGGCTGACCGACGCTATCGGACTCGAATAGGTGCTGTCGGTGTAGAGCGTGTACGTTGTCGCGGTATCCGTGCTGTAGGCATGCGAGCCGAAAAAGGTCAGGTTGTACAGCGTACCGGTAACCATGCCCTGGATTTCGACATGCGAGTTGACGTAATAGTGATAGACGCCCGATTTGTAGCCCAGGTCCCCCAGCGCCGCGGCGTTGATGACCACGTCATTCGTATTGAATGTGATCCCCGCAGGGCCATTGTACGAGTCGTTCCCTGCCGTGTAGTCGAAATCCAGCGCGAGGCTCGTCGCTTGACCCGTTGTGTTCGTCAGACTCGGGAAATAATGGCCGGCATCAACGGCGTTCCAATAATGCCCGTTCGGATCGGGGCTTGGCACGTTGGTGCCGCGGTAGACGGCGGAGGAACCGTCCCCCATGGCAATCAGCCATTCCTGGCCTCGAGCGGGAAAAGCGAAACCCAGGATAAGTAGCAAGGCGCCTCCGGCGACAAGACCAAAACTGCGACAGGAGTCACGAGTCCCCCTCTGACCAGCCGATCGTCTTCCAGTATGAACCCCACGCCGGGCGCCACCTCGAATTCGTCCCTCCCGGCCGCCTGTCGATCCCTTTGGAAGCATGTTTACACAATCCCACTTCGGACCAGCATCGGGGTGGCATGAAGCATCGTGGCTTTCATTACGTATCTTCGCCCGGGCACTGTAAAACGGCCGTACCCCTAAGTCAGCAAATTTGTACGCTTTACGTAAACTCAGTAGTGAATCCGCCATTGCCCTTTCCCCCATCTCCTGATTGCACCCTCATCCCTCCTCGCGCCCCCCCGCTCCAGGCGTGTTCGGCGCCGGTCTCACGACCGCGCCGTCTGACCGACCGCAGGTCTCCCGCTCTTCTTCTTGCTCTTTCTCCCTGCTCTCCGCTTCAGGCTTTCCGATGCCATCTCTGTGTCCTCTGTAGTACTTTGTCGTGACATCGTTGCATTCTGCGAAGATTTCTCAGCTAATGCCCTTCGATTCGCGTCTATTCGCGTTCATTGGCGGTCAACCGCCGTTTTGGTTGCGGCTTTGCCGCGCTGTGTCTCTGTGGTGAATAGGCCGTTGTCGCTTCCCGCCCCGCTTTACGCTCTCCGCTCCACGCTTTTCCTCAGTGCCAGCTCCGCGCGTCCGTCGCCGAGAAGCGAGGCCGACAACCGCGGTTCGAACTAGGAACCGAGAACCTTGAACTTGGAACCTGAGACATATTTCACCCGCCCATTTCGTGTCAGTTTACGTAAAGCTCACCCCGCATTGGCATTCTGGGCCGGATTTGGTTTGCTGGATCCCAAAGAACCATTAGCGACAAGCCGAGCCATGAGAGACGGCTCTTATCCTAACACCTTGGCTCCGCCCGGACGGTTTGCCCCGGCCTGGATGAGGCGCACCGGTCCAAAAATGGGTGCAGTCCGTGTTGTTGGGATTAGTGAGCTAGACTGGTTTGGCAACGTCTTCCTTTGAAGAAAACCGAATACCAATGAGTCCGAAAATATCGAATCAACCCTGGTACGCCATTGGCGACCCGTGGCTTTTGACGCAATCCGAGTGGTCAGCCGAGAAGAATATCTACTTCGAGACGATATTCACCCAGTCCAATGGATATATGGGCGTCCGGGGGTATACCGAGGAACCCAACCCAGAGTTGAAGAGTTTTCGGGAGGGGTACTTGGCCGGAGTCTTTGGTCTGATTGACAAGGCCGCGTTGAAACAGGTCCGAGTCGACTATGGCTGGCCCATGCTGGCCATGATCACCCTGCCGGAACTGTTTGCCTGCGAAATCAAATTGGGAGGGGAACTCTTCAACATTTCCCAGGGGACCATCAACTCGTTCAGCCGATCGCTGAATATGTATAACGGTGCGTTGTCCCGACACGTCACCTGGATCAGCCCGAAGGGGTTGCGCACCCAGCTGCTGTTTGAGCGGTTTCTCTCCGCCGCTGAGCCGCACCTCGGGATGCAACAAATCACGCTCACGCCGGAAAACTGGACCGGTAAGGCCGTCTTGACATTCGAACTCAATGGCGCATACCCGACTTATTTCCGGTGCGGGGACCGGTCGCTGCCTCATTTGCGTGAAGATCTTCTCCAGACCGCCGAAGTCAGCCTCGGCGCGGCCGGGGAGGCCAATCTGAACGTCCGGGTAAAGGGTTCGGGACGCACAGTGAATATTGCATCCAGTGTCGCCGGTGCTCCTTGCGTCATGTCCGCAAGAAACTCAACGGTGTTGAGACAACAGGTCACGCTGGCGCTGCGGAAACGCCAGTCAGTGACTGTCTCTCATGCTGTGGCTGTCGTCAGTTCCCGGGACGAAGTGGAGCCGTCGCGCGTTCATGAAGTGGCCACCAATATCGCGCGCGAGGCGGCCGGGGACGGTTATCAGAAATCCCTGGCTAAATCGGAAAAGGTCTGGCGCCAGCGCTGGGCCAAAGCGGATGTGACCATTGACGGTCCGGCCCGGGATCAAATCTACCTTCGATTCGGCTCGTTCAGCCTGCTGCAAATGGCGCCGTTTCATACGGACACGATCAGCATTCCGGCCCGCGCGTATGCCTTCAACCGCTATCACGGGCTGTATTACTGGGACAGTGAGACGTTTATGATGCCGTACTACCTGCACACGTTTCCCGAGGTGGCCAAAAATCTGCTGAGCTTCCGCTATCGCACCTTGCCTGGCGCGCAACGAAACGCTCGACGATTGAAGTCACCGGGCGCGTGCTTTCCGTGGATGACCGATTCCGACGACGGCACGGAACAGGCGCCATGGAGTATCGGTGACTACGTGTGGCATCAGAACGCGGACATTGCTTATGCGATCGATCAATACGTGCAGGGGACTGGCGATGATGGCTTCATGCGGGACAAAGGGCTGGAGATCCTCGTGGAAACCGCGCGCTTCTGGATGTCGCGCCTGGAGGAGGATAAAACCGGTGTCGTGCACTTGCACAACACCGTCGGGCCTGATGAGATCGACAAGCACGGCAAGGACAATGGCTACACCAGTCTGATGGCCCGGTGCCATCTTCGATTGGCCGCGCGTTGGCTCAAAAACATCAAGGCCACCCACCCTGCCGTCGCGAAGCGGTTGACCGAAAAACTCGAGATTGGCGCCGCCGAGGCGGCAAATTGGTCGAACGCGGCTCAACGAATGGCGGCGCCAATGGTTCCCGGCCGCAATTTTCCTCTGCAGGATGAATTCCTGCTCGGCAAGAAACCGCTCGATTTCAAAGGAATTACCGCAGATGAAGCCTACGCCATGCGGCATACGCACCGGGTGGTCAAACAATCGGATATCATTCTGGTGATGTGCTTGCTGCAGGATGAATTCAGTGTCGAGCAAATGCGTGATGCCTATGACTTTTACGAGCCCATGACGCTCCATTTCTCGTCGTTGAGTTGTAACACCCACTCCATCCTGGCTACCAAGATCGGCCGCGAACAACAGGCGTATGATTATTTTTGCAAAGCCGCCGGGTTGGACCTGGATGACGGACGGGGGACGATCGACGACGGGCTGCACGCCGCGGCATTGGGCGGCACCTGGCAAACTCTGGTTTACGGGTTTTTGGGGATGCGCCTGCTCTCCAATGGCATCGCGTTTGAACCGCGCCTGCCCCAGGCCTGGAAATCCGTGTCGATTCGGATTGCCTACCGCGGCTATCGATTGAATTTGACCTTCACCCACGACGCTCATCGATTGGAGGTCGAAGGAGAGGGTCAAGCGGGGGCACAGGTGACGCTGAACGGCGACACCCATGTTCTTCGAGATGAATTGAGTGTGACTTCCTCGCCAACCAGGGTGGGAAACCTAAACGGCAGTTTGCTGCGAAACGCGTAGTCGCATGGGCTCAATTCATGCCGTTATTTTTGATCTCGATGGTGTCATTGTCTCCACCGATGAATGCCACTTCCATGCCTGGAAACAGCTGGCGGATTCATTGGGAATTCCGTTCGATCGCAACTCGAATCACCCGCTGCGCGGAGTCAGCCGGATGGAGTCGTTGGAGATTATTCTGGAGAAATCAACCCGACGGTATTCGTCGGAGGAGAAACGCAAACTGGCCGAGCGCAAAAATACGCATTTCCGTGAATTGCTGAAGGGATTGTCGCCCGCGGATATCCTGCCCGGGGTGCTCGACCTGATCAAAGCGCTAAAACAGCGGCAGGTGAAGGTGGCCATTGGCTCCTCAAGCAGGAATGCGCGCCCGATCCTCAGCGCAGTGGGCCTGGAAAACGAGTTCGATGCTGTCGTCGACGGCAACCTCATTACCCGCTCAAAACCAGATCCAGAAGTGTTCCGGATCGCCGCCGAGCAGCTCGGCGTCTCCCCGGAGGAATGTCTGGTTGTGGAAGACGCGGACGCCGGAATCGAAGCCGGATTGGCCGCCGGCATGAAGGTGCTGGCGGTCGGCTCCGCCGCCGGGCACGCGGGAGCCACGCGGTCCGCAGAGAATTTGTCCTGTATTTCGGTTGACGAACTCCTGTTGGCGGAAAAAGTATGCGCCAGATGATCTCCACAATCCAACGTCTCCTGCTTTTCGATGCCTCTTCCTGTCATCCTGAGCGCAGCGAAGGATCTCTCTCGTTTTCCACTCCCCACGCCACCCTCCCCGCTTCCCGCTCTCCGCTACCCGCTCCGGTCCACTTCTCCAGCCTCTCCCGAGTGCCCCGTCACCCCAATGCTCCACCACTCCATCACTCCACTCCTCTTCGGAGGATTTACGTAAAGTGAACTTCTCGTTGCGCCTGGAAACAACACTTGTCAGAGTGCTGTGCGTTCAAGAGAACGGGACCAGTCAGCGCCGGAGAATCAGAGGTGACATCGCCGGTGCAGTCCCACTCGGAGACAGGAGATGCGCGATATGATGGAGCAAAACAATCTTCATTCTGAAGAACGCCCAACGAGCCCCGGGTTTACTCTGATCGAATTGCTTGTTGTCATCGCAATTATCGGAATCTTGGCCGGCATGCTGCTGCCGGCGTTGGGTCGAGCACGCGACAAAGCTGATACCGCGCGCTCCATCAACAATCTGAGGCAAATCTTCCTCACGTTACGCTGTTATGTCGACGATTACGATGGGTATTGGCCCAAGCCGATGGGTAATCTTCCCAATCCCAATGGGCAGACCGATCCCACTTGGCGGCGCAATATTTGGGAACATTGCTATGGCGCTTTCCCCACCGACTACGCGGGCTTCATGAGTGCCATGGGCCACCCCAGCTACGGTCAAACGATGTGGTGCCCGCTCATGGTTCGACATTTCGGTCAACAGGAGCACCAGGTTGGCCGCGGCAGCTATGCCATGGCCAAGTACTTTCAGGTTTCCTATACATGCACACCGGGTACGATGCCTGGCCCCTTCCCGTGCAGGTACCGGCGCGATGGCGACCCCGGAATGGTGGGGAATATCGAACCAATTGTCATGACCGGGTCGGTTGGGTCCACCGGGGCGCTCGATCCGAGTTTTGGCACGTATGATCTGGTCGAGTGGGGCACTGTTACTGCCAATCCCGTGCCGAATGGAACCGACGGTTGGATGTATCTCAATTATGCGTACGGTGGCATGGCCTTGGGGCTCTACCTTGACGGCCATGTAGATACCATCTCACAGCAGCAGGGTGCCAACCCGCCTCTTTCTACTGCCATCAACAGTTTTGACACGTTGCCATAGACGGAAGATTGGGTTTGACTGGTTTTAAGCATTTTAACGGTTTTTACGGTTTTAACGCTCCTAAGAGCCGCATACGAGCAAACTGCGAGATTTGATACACCTTTTTTGATCCGGTGAGGAGCGGCGTTGGATTTACGGACCGAGGGAACAATTCATTCATAGAGAGGGAGAATCATGAGGACAAGCAAAGCGATCACGAATTGGGGATCTATGGCCGTCGCGCTGATGCTCATTCTGGGATCGGCACTATCCGCCCGAAGCCAGTCGGTCTTGATCAAGATGGGTGATAACCAGAGCAACCAGGGCACGAACGCGCCCAGCCCGGACAGCAATGGGAATTACTGGAACAGTGTTGACAGCACCCTGTTTTTCACCACCCTGACGAACATCGACGGCACGGTCGGCGGGTGGCCGGGGTGGACGGCGGCGTTTGGGTTTGAGTCGAACATATCGAACGCGGTCGGCAATACGGGCGCCAGCAATGGCCCAGCCGGGCCTGTCCCACCGGGGACACCCGCTAATTGCGTCATTGAAGCAGCCGCGCTGGGCGACTTGGGCATCAAACAAGCGGTGTATGATTATTACGTCAATTCCGACTTTGAGCTTCAAAACTTGTATCCGTCGCGGTTGTACACCTTGACCTTTTTCGGCTCGCATTCACAAAGCCCCAGCGATTACACGGTCTACTCCATTTTTACGAACAGCTCGTACACAATGCTGGAAACTCAGGTGACCGAGTGGGCACAATATCCCGGCAACCCTGCCGTCCCCAATTCCAATATGGTGGTGAGCGCCACCGTTTTGCCGTGGACCAACGGGACGCTTTATGTCCAATTTTTGGGAACGAACAGTGTCGGCGGAGGGATCGGCACCAATGGCGCTGGTGGTTATCTCAACTGCATGCAGGTCACACAAGGGCCGAGCACGAATGCTCCGCCTGCCGCCACCCCGTTGTACCAGACCACTCTCATCCAGTTTGGGAACTATTCCCTCACCAACTGCGCCCTTGGGGGCGGCTCCTACACCAACTGTTTTTCCACGCCGAATCCGGATATCTATGGACATTACTGGAACTCCATGTCCGCCGCCGCTTTCTTCCCCACCACGAACGCGGTCGGCCAGATCAACTCACTGGGGTATTCTGCCCAATCATCGGTAGGAGGCCTCGACTCTTACAACGGGCCGAGTTCCGGCACCAACGGAGCCACTATCGCCAATACCGTCTCCGACATTGCGACCAACGCCCTTGGCTATCTGGGCGTGCCGGCTGCCGTGTCCGACTATCTCGGAGGCTACTGGCAAGTCTTCATCGACGGCTTGGATCCGACACATCAGTACGAGTTCACCTTCTTCGGCTCGATCAAGTATCCAGAGTGTGACATCACGTCATACACATTCTATAACAATTCGTTTTCCGTGCAACTTGCCCCCGAGGTCACACTCAATGTCGGCAGTGGACAACTCAACAATGAGGACCGGCTGGCAACTGCCATCGTCACGCCTCCATATGACGCCGACGTCCAGATCGTCGTGAATTCTGCAACGAATAATACTTATTTTGGCTACCTGAACGCGATGTCGATTGTGGATCTGACACCGTATCCCGCTCCCACGGCGCCGCCCGTCAACGCCACCTGGTTGCTCAACTTTGGCGACGAAAACAACCCGCTGAATGGAGGTTATATTCGCGGCTTCGCCAACCCGAGCCCGGATATCTGGGGACACTACTGGAACAGCCTGGATACGAATTATTACGTCAATCCGGTCGTTCTGACCAATGCCGCCGGCGCGGCGACAGCAATGACCGTCCAGTTCGACCTCAGCAATCCCGCGTACTCCAACGCGGCCAGCCTCTTTGCAGCCGACGACTACAATGGCCCGTGTTCCTGGCCTGCTGGGCCGCTCCCAGGGCTCCCCAGTAGTACGACCAACGCCATCATTAACACCAACGCGCTCGGCTATTTGGGAATCGATGGCGCCGTGTGTAATTACTATGTCAATTCGCACTTCATTTTGCAGGGCATGAATCCCGCCCATCAGTACACCCTGACCTTCTTCGGCTCGCATGCGTACAACACCGGCCCCGCATCCCTCCAAGGCAACGGTTACGACGCCGTGACGGTCTACAACGTATACAGTGATCCGGGTTACTCCTCACTGATCGCTTCCACCAAACTCTGTGTTGGCGGCGGTTACCTGAGGGATTGGAATATGCATAGGCTGGCGGTCATCGGGCCGATTTACCCATCCGCCAGCGGGGCCATGTACCTCGACTTCATTGGTTCGCAAGGCGACACCGGCTACCTGAACGACATGCAGATCGTCGACGATACCGCGGCCTCGCCCCCGCCCAATCCGTTTACCACGTGGCAGGATTATTACTTCACCGCGAATGAATTGAGTAATACCAACTACAGTGGGCCGAATGCCGATCCACTGGGCAAGGGCATCAGCAACACCAATCAGTTCCTGGCCGGATTCAACCCGACCAATAGCGCGGCTTATCTGCACATTATCAGCGTCGCCAAGGCCAACACCACCAACCTGGTAATCACGTATTTGGGCGCCAGCGGCGACACCAACTACGGCTCAGGGTTTAGTTCGCGTACGAACGTCCTGGATTTCGCCGCGGGCACAGGTAATGGCAGCTACGCGAATAGCTTTGTCAGCACTGGCCAGACCAACATTCTCAGCGGCGGCACCGGCCTCGGCACCGTGGCCAGTTTCATCCAAACCAATGGAGCGACCGGGCGATCCGGCTACTATCGCGTGCGCGTGTTGCTCCCGTAGCTCAAAAGAACCAATTTGGAGCGCAGTCGTAGTGGGGTGGGCGCCTCGCCCGCCAATGAATTTGGAGCGCAGTCGGAATCGATGAGAGGAAATCCATTAACCGGAACCTCCGTTCACGACTCGGTGAACACAAACATATCTACCGCCTGCGCTCCCCCGATCTTTTCGTGGTAGATTGTAGCCGCGCCTCTGCAAGGCGCGTGCCGTTTCCTCGCCGATGTAGCCGCGCCTCTGCGAGGCGCGTGCCGTTCCCTCGCCGGTGTAGCCGCGCCTCTGTGAGGCGCGTGCCGTTCCCTCGCCGGTGTAGCCGCGCCTCTGTGAGGCGCGTGCCGTTCCCTCGCCGGTGTAGCCGCGCCTCTGTGAGGCGCGTCCTTTGCTTCCCAAGTCTTTTCTCGGTAGGGCCGCGCTGCCGCGCGGCCAGGTGTAGCGGGCGCTTTTATGGGCGCAAGTCGTTGCCGTTTGTAGGGCAAGGTTTACCCCGATTCCCAGGTCGGGGGCTCCGCTTGCCGTCGTTCAGGCTGCTCTTTCTCCCTGCTCTCCCCATCTTCTCTTAAGAATCATTACAACGCACAATCACTTGCGCCCCAGCAGCTTATGATCAGTCATCTTGGCCTCCGGTGTCCAAACCAAGCCAGTTTACGTAAAGTAACGATTCCCTTCCATTTGGACGCCACCTCACCGAGAATGCGTCACAGAAGAAGCGAGACGAGTATGTTGAGAAGCAGATGGCTTTGCGGCTGGATAAGACATCCGATGGCTGCATGGCTGCTGGGAATGACGGGTAAGGGAGAATTATGAGGGTATTGCGAGTATCAGGCAATCTTGGATTTTTCGCCCAAGGCGCTCTAATTCTCATCCCAAAAGGGTTGCCTTGACCGCCAGAACACCAAAAGCAATAAACAACAACATTATCCCCAAAAGGGATACGGAGGGTATGCACGCTATGACGATCAAATCCTTAACGCTTGCGGTGGTGGCCGGGCTGGCCCTGGCCATTTCCACACAGGCACAGAATGTCACCGAAGGTAATTACCTGACTGACATTTCGACCGGCGCCTTGTATGGCGCCTGGTCAAGCGCCACGATTACTTGGACGCCAACCGGTATGGAGGTTCAGTCTCCAGTCGCCAACGGTTATGGTAGCGGGTATTTTATTGTCAATTCCCCGCAATTGGCGAATGCGAATGACAACGCGCTTGCGCTCACGCTGACGATAAACACAGCAAACCCCCTCAACTATAATTGGTTCGGACCGCAACCGGTGATACTCAATGACGATCTGCCTCCACCGACGTCATACACGTACTATGTGGGGTACGGTGGTTACGGAAATCCCGGCAATCCTGCGAATTTCGTATGGAATGGCAACACGGTCACGATTACTTATCCTCTTGCAGCCGGGGAGATAAGCAAAATCCAAAGTGTTGGCGGCGATCACGTATACTCGTTCAACCTCGGTTTGGATCCGGCCGTGATAAACGAGACCCCGTATGATATCACGTTCAACAGCCTCGATCTCATTCCGGAGCCCGCCACCATGTCGCTCGTCGGCATTGGTGCCGTCTTGCTCGGATGGATCAGCCTGCGTCGACGCCACACGTCGTAATCGTTCGGACCAGCAGTAGTATTCCACGCGAACGGATCCGCTGCCCAGACAGCGGGTCCGTTTGCCATTTCTGGGAGGGCGAGGTTTACCCCGATTCTGAATCGGGGCTCCCGCCAAGCCGTCTGTAGCGGCGGTTGGCGCCTGCCCTGAGCGCAGCCGAAGGGACTGCCGGTCGTCACCGTCGCCGCCGTTGTGTAGCGGCGCCTTTTACCCCGATTCCCTGCCCCGAATCCTTTTCGGGCGCGAATCGGGGCTTTTGGGGGCTCCCCTCGCTCTGTGGACTCTGTGTCGGCGCCTGCCCCGATTCCGATATCGGGGTGGTTCAATCTTCGTGCCCTTCGTAGTACTATCCCTGAGGATCGGCGGTTTTTGAGAAGATTTCTTCATGTGGCAAGTGCCTCTCAATTGGTGGCGCAGGCTTGCCTCGAATTCCCATTCGACGCAACTTTACCCCGAAGGATTTCGGGGCTGCCTGTGGCCGTTGGCCTGGTGTTTGTAGGGCGGCCATCTTGGCCGCCGCGGGTGGCACAGGCTTGCCTCGAATTCCTATTCGACGCGTCCCTGCCTGTGGCTGCCTGGCTGCCGGGCCGCCTGCCTCGCGCCGCCGCCTTGCCATTGTAGGGCGGCCATCTTGACCGCC
>Ga0187858_10003446_pt1 | contig 15277 bp, 17 predicted proteins | sample June2016WEW_8_15_FD_133015 | JGI IMG/M metagenome (GOLD analysis project Ga0187858, IMG submission 133015) | Peatland microbial communities from SPRUCE experiment site at the Marcell Experimental Forest, Minnesota, USA - June2016WEW_8_150 | ecosystem: Environmental > Terrestrial > Soil >...
AAGACATTGCTCACGAGGACGGAGGATATCGCCCTCACGTCCGAGTCAACGTCCTGGGTGACGGTTTACAACTGGCCGGTTTTCAGATGACCCTCACTGGCCGGTTTTGGGTGACCCCCGAGGCGCTCCAGTACAGAAACAGCGGGGCGAAGGTGATTGAGACGCCCTGCAACGCAGCCACGATCCAATACAGCGGCGAGTGAACGATCTTCACCCACTTGGAATCAATCTCGATGGTCACCTTGTCCATGTGCGGTTCCCTCCGGCATGAACTCGCTCTGGCCCGTCAACACTACCCAATAAAGCCCTACTGAGCGCCAGCTTCCGTTGCCGGTGCAGCAGCCGGGGCCGTCTTTTTCTCTACCTCCGTTCTCACCGCGGCCTTCTTGACGGGCGCTGCCTTTTTAGCCGCTATTGCTGGTGCCGTTTGGACCGGCGCTTTCGTCGCAGTGGTTTTCTTCCGGGCCGGTGCCGATTTTTTGGCTGCTGCTTTCGCCTTCGCAGCTTTGGCGGCTCTGGCCTTTTTGAGATTCGCCACGAGCTTCGCCCTTGCCGCCGCTGTAAGTCTACGTTTCGGCTTCGCTGGTTCCGGCGTGGCCGCTTCTGCCTGGACCTTGGCTGCTGCCCATCTTTTGCGCTGCGCTTCGGCAATCGCTTTCCTGCCAGCGGCGCTCATCTTCCGGCGCTTGCGCTTGGCGGGTTCCGGGGTGGCGGCGGGTTCTGTGGGGCCACCGGACAGAATGGCTCGGAGTTCGGCTATCTTGGCATCCAGCTTCTCTTTCTGGACTTCCATTCCCAAAATCGCAGCAGTCAAAATCTCAGGCGTGAGTTTCTGTGTTGGCATGTGACTCGATTTACCTCGATTCTTCCATCGAAAACGTGATGCTGTGTCCATACTACACCCGCTGGCACACACGGGCGGCTCAATCGCTTTCATCTTCATGGCGGGGACGGACACCACGAGAAACATCAGCTTCGACTCCATGCTGAACCCGCTACTTTGAAGGTGCTAACTGCGGGGGCAGATTGCCTATTGCGGGGAGTGATGCGGTTGCCCGCTTCAGGATGCGGCGCATTCATTCCTTTCATAGGCGCTCCGTAGCTCGTTCCCACCTTTACCTGAAACACTCTGGCAATTGCACCTGGAGCCGCCTGGAGCGTCCGTCTGGGGTCGGGTGATGATTCGATATCCACGACGGATGCACCACAACAGCAGCCGTTCCCGCTCGATGCTATTATTCCCGGTGGGGATTGAGCGTATGGGGACTCAGCCCTCACACAGCCGGTCATGAGCGAATCGGTAAAGGATCTGGCCTCGTACCGCCGCTGTACGGAGCGCATTCACGAGAACTGGCCCCGTTTTCTCGACCAACGAAAAGAACGCCTTGTACAGCAGGAACGGTTCGGGACTGCCGCCGAGAAGGTCGCAGAGAACATCCTCGAAGACCTGTTCACCATTGCGCTGGACTGGACATTGAGCGACCTGAACAATCAGGTCGAATATGCTGATCTTCTGCTGACTCACGTGCAGCAATTGCCACAACTGGTACATTCCCGCAAAGCGCCCAAGCCCCGGCAGGCGCAACTACTGCTCCCGGGAGGACTGAAAAGAGCCGCATGGCGCGACTCACAACGCGCACGTCGAGGGAGGCGTATCGTAAACGGCGAAGAATAGAAAACTCGGAAACCCTGAAGGCTCAATCTACAAGATGCAGGATGTCCGCTGGCGCGCGGCTCTGGCCACGGGAAAGGATGCGAACGGCAAGCCGAAGCGCAGGATGTTCACGGCCTCCACGCCGGACGAAGGTTGCGGAGCAATTGACGAGGCCCTCCGCGATCGGCAGCGCAGCCTGAACATCGATCCCGAAGCAGAGCACGGCCAATTCCCTTGAATGCTTGGCTTGAGAGCACCGTCAGGCCATTAGTTTCGCCCGAACCCATGAGGGATCGCGCCGCTTTGGCCCACGTTGCACGCGTGCTGGCTGGCTTGGCCTTGGGTACCAGTGGCTGCCTGCGGGCGCAACGTGGGCGGCCTGTTCGGCAACGGCGGCCAATTCCGTGGGGAGGAGCGGTTAGGAAACGGGGGCCTGACCACGTCGTTCGTCACGCTCGATCGATTCTGGGCAGCGTAGCATCGGGGTGGAGGGGCGTTCCCGAGCCCTGTGGCAGACTTCCCCCAAGCTGGCCGTCGCCCGGGATGGACTTCTCAGAACGGCGTGTCATGGGAGTGCTCCCGCTGGAATTGGAAAGGGCCGTCACGACGGCTATTATGGCGAGGCCATCCTTGTAATGGATCTTCTCTGGACCGACATGGCCGACCGAACGTGCACAGCGGTAATAGCCTGATTTACTGCTCTCCCGCTATCATGAAAGCGGCGGTCGGGCACGAGGACTATGGGAATCTATACGATCAAAGACACCGGGGGCGAGCCAAACACCTGGAAGGTCACGCATTTCGCCAATATCAGTGGATCAGAAGAGTTCTTGATACAGCTTGTGGTGGAAATGCCGGAGCTGGTCGATGCGTCGGTGATTTACGAGCCGGAGCGCCAAAGGCTCAAGGAAGCAATCGCCGCAATTCCCGTGGATGGCCTGATGCCAGCGTTCGAGGACCTGAAAAGGATCAGGGCGTCCGTCAACCAAGAGATTCCGGAGCTTAATCGAAGGCAACTCTACGAGACGTTTACCGTCGCGTTATGGCGCTCATACAAGGACCTCATGCAAAGGGCCGCGAAACTGCTGGAGCCTGAAATCGGCTTTCTCTTCCAGGAAGATTCAAAGTTCGAAGCGGGGCTAATCACGTGGGGCAAGAAGCGACCTGTGATTGCGCAGGCTGTCGCTCCATATCTGCGAAAGCAGCGCACGACTTGGCAAAACGAGCTAGGCGCATTTAGGAACTATCTCGAACACAGGAACGATGCAGACCCGGCCCGTTTCGAGAGCCGCTATGCGCCCACCCATGCGGAGATGGTATTTGGAGCCGTGTGGCGGACTATAGCTGATATCCTCGCCATGCTGGTCAGCCTGCATCTACCTCCCGGCACTACGTTGCTGGAGATACCGCCAGAGCAGCGCCATCCGGCAATGCCGCGACGCTTTTGCTTTGAAGTGCAGGGCATTCCAACGCCTGGAGGGAACGCTTGATGTTCGAGCTGCGCCGAGTCAGGTCCGAAGCCAGCACGGAAGGGGTCACCGCGCGGCTGCGTTCCGTGCAGCCGTCTTGCATTTCCTGACGCGGTGTTGTATCTGAGGAGTGGCATGACCTCCCGCGAACGGGTATTGGCCGCGATCGCTCATAAAGAGCCGGATCGCGTTCCGCTCGACCACGGTTCGATGCGATCCACCGGCATCATGGCGATTGCTTACAACCGCCTGAAAGCGCACCTCGGGGTACGCGAGCCTCCCACCTTGCTGTACGACCTGATCCAGCAACTGGCGCAACCCGACACCTGGTACTTGGATCGATTCCACGTGGACGTAATCGATCTCGGCCGGGTGCTCACCACGCCGCAGGACTGGAAGCCGTGGACTCTCCCCGATGGATCGCCGGCCATGGCGCCGGCCTGGTTTTGCCCGGAACGCGCCGATGGCGGCCTGCTGGTGCGCGACCCCGGCGGAACCATCATCGGCAGAATGCCGGCGGGCGCGCTCTTTATCGACCAGTGCTATTGGCCTCTCTCCGCTCCCCAAGGTCTCGACAGCTACGAACCCCTGCCCGAAAAGATGAGCCAGGTAACATGGAGCGCGATTGGGGCTCCGCCATGGGACCGGCCCGCCACGGATGCGCGGCTGGAAGAGATCGGGCGTGCCGCGCGTCACCTGCACGACACCACGGAGTACGCCATACCGAAACAGAAGCAATACGAGACACAATGATTCCTCCTTCGTGATCATAGAGCGTTTTGGTGCAGAAGGCACAGTTGGGGATCTTGTCGCCAATAGTCGTGATTGCGAAAGACCGCGCCAGCCTGCTGTACCTGGTGGGTGAGGGTCGGGAAAGTCGCAACCGAGGAACTGATGGACATCTCAGGTGCTGCGTTTCCCGCTGCCAACCGCATCCCGGAGTGCGTAGCTCTTCTGTTGGGCCGCAGCCCACAGGCAAAGGGTATGATAGAGTGCTGTGGAACATCCGATTGCGGCTGGAAGGCTGGAGGAATTCTCATGATCACGTTTCGAAGCGCCATGCTGTTCCTGGCAGCGGCTGCCACCGTTTGCGCACAGTTCCCCACGCCCGATCAGCAGCCGGATACTCAGGCCATCGTTCTGCCGTTGCGGACCCTGCTTCGGGACTCGCCGGCTGCCGAGTCCCTGAAGGCACAGGTCTCCAAGTTAATGGATCAAGCCGGCGCGCTCCAGAACGCCGGGCAGATCGGCGAAATGCGGCGGGTGCTCGCCAACGCCATCACGCTTTTGCAGGGCCAGTCTTGGGGACCGGCGCAGGAGTTCGCCTGGTCGCTCGCCCTGCGGCCCGACCGCGTGGTCACCGAGCCCGCGTCGCCGCTGATGGTCCGGCTTTCGCAGTTCTACTCCTGCCCTTACAAGCCTGCCGGCGCCCTCGAACTGCGTGCCTCGCTGGTGAACGTCGGCTCCGGGAATGCGCTGGTGCGGCCGCTCGGCGTGTACCCGATCTCGACACGCGACTGGATCGACCAGCCTTTCGGCTTTGACGCAAGTCTGGAGGGCGTCGCCGAGGGCGCCTATCAGCTCAGGGTGGAGCTGCTGGACGGCGGCACAGTGATGGCTACGGTGGCATCACCGATCCATCTAGTGCAGGGGATTCTGTCTGACCGCGCACACATCGAGGGGCGCTTGGCTCGCATTCCGGGACACGAGAGCACGAAGGCGAGCATCCGAAATCCGTACGTGTTGGCGGAAACGGTTAACATCGGCCGCCGCCATCTGAACCAGGCCGATTTCGGAATTCCATTCACGCCGCAGCCGGTGGTGTACGACTTTCAGGCGGGCGTGCGCCAGTCGGCGGAATTGCTGAAGGCGTTGGAAGCCGGTCAGGATCCGCTATGGCAGGCCAAGGGCGACCATGAACGCCATTATTGGTTCGAACCGGCGCGCGAGATGATGCCCTACCGCGTCTACGTGCCGGAGAAATGGGACCGCCGCTCCAAGTTGCCGATGGTCTTCATTTTGCACGGCGCCACTCGTGACGACAACTTTTACTTCGACCGCGACGGTCACATCCTGACGAAGCTGGCCGAGCAGCACGGTTATCTGGTGGTTTGTCCTTTCGGTTACCGGCCGACGGGTGGCTGGGGCGCCAGCGCCATGATGAGCGGCGGAGAAATGGACGCAGCCCGGCTACGTCAGACACAGTGGAGCGAGCAGGACGCTGTCAACGTTTACGACCTGGTTACGAAGGAATACCCGATCGACGCCTCGCGCGTCTACTTATTCGGCCACTCCATGGGAGGCACGGGCGCGTGGTACTTCGGCCAGAAATACCGCGAGCGGTGGGCGGCGGTGGCCTCCAGTGCGGCCGCGATCAACAGGCCGGAAGTTATCCCGTATGAGAGGTTGAAAGACGTGCCGCTGATGGTGGTGGTGGGAGACAAGGACCCGCTGGCAACGGGTGTCCGCGCCACTATCAAGTATGCCAGGGAGCATGGACTCAACCCTGAGTATGTGGAGGTTCCGGGCGCGACGCACGAGACCATAGTCGCACTGATCGAGCCGAGAGTCTTCGACTTTTTCGACCGGCACGTGAGAAAATAGCGCTGCCTTTCCCCGGAGCGGTGCTCGATCACGGAAAGGATGTCCGCCCCAAATCTCTCCACCATCTTCTTGGCGAAGATCGGGCCGATCCCCCTGACCATTCCGCTGCCCAAATATCTCTCGATCCCTTCCGTCGTGGTTGGCGGTACGGTCCGGAGAACCGCGGCCTTTAGCTGCAGCCCCGTGTTCCTTGTCCCGGGCCCACGTGCCCTCAGCGGTCAGCCATTCTCCGGCACAAACAGACGGCGAGGAACCGACCACAGTTACCAGGTCGCGATGGCCGGGGGCTTTCACTCGTAGGACGCAAAAGCCCGAGTCCTCATTGAAGAACGTTACACGCTCGATGAGGCCGGAGATTCGTTCTAAATGTGGCGCGGTGGCCGCCGGCAACGCTTCCACTGCGCTATTCTCGCACGCCAGCGTCGGCAGTGTGCCCGGTTGCCCGCCGGGAAGCGGCTGACCCGACAGTGCCGGAAAATCTGTGCTGCTGCGATATCCTGAGAAGATGGCCGCGACGAACAAACAGCTCTTGCTCGCTGCCCGACCCACGGGCTTTCCCAAGCCCACCGATTTCCGCCTGGTGGAGAGCCCCATCCCCGAGCCTGTCGAGGGCCAGTTGCTCGTGGGCATTTCCTACCTTTCCGTCGATCCGTACATGCGTGGTCGCATGAACGCCACCCGTAGTTACGCCGACCCCCAGAAGCTTGACGAGGTCATGGGGGGCGGAGCGGTTGGCAGAGTACTCGCGTCACACCACCCGAGTTTCGCGGAAGGCGAGTACGTGGTGGGGATGTTCGGCTGGCAGCAGTACGCGCTCTCCGACGGCGCCGGCGTCATGAAAGCGGATCCACAGGTGGCGCCGATCTCCACGTCGCTCGGCGTGCTCGGCATGCCCGGACTCACTGCATACTTCGGGCTGCTCGACGTGTGTGCGCCACGCGCCGGTGACACGGTGGTAGTGTCCGGGGCCGCGGGTGCGGTCGGTTCCACCGCCGGCCAAATTGCCAAAATTCATGGCTGTCGCGTAGTGGGCATCGCGGGCAGCGCCGACAAAATCCGTTGGATCACGGGTGAACTGGGCTTCGATGCCGCTTTTAACTACAAGACCGAGACCCGCTACTTCGAGAAGCTGAAGGAGCTTTGTCCCGCCGGTATCGACTGCTACTTCGACAACGTCGGCGGTGCCATGACCGACGCAGTCTTCTCGCTAATGAACCCGAATGGGCGCGTTGCTATTTGTGGCCAGATCGCGCTGTACAACCTCGAAAAGCCCGACTCAGGCGCACGTCTGTTGCCGCTGGTCTTGGTCCGCACCCTTACGGTGAAGGGGTTCCTCGTCTTCCAGTATGCGAGCCGGTACGGAGAGGCGCTCCCGCAGCTTGCCAAATGGCACCGGAAGGGCAGGCTGAAATATCGGGAGACCGTAGCTGAAGGCACTGAGAATGCACCCTCGGCGTTTCTGGGGATGCTGCGCGGGGAGAACATAGGGAAACAGCTGGTCAGTATATCGAATCTGTAGGCGGAGCCTGCCACCGGCTTCGGGACTCGCGCATCCGAATAAAATGAAGGTGCTTCTTCACGAACACAAACATGGAAAGCACCATTGCAGGAGCGATCGGTCTCGGAACGTACCCGGTTGCGCTGATCTGGGCGGATGAGGCGCCGCAGGGAGCGATCCATTTCAAGCCGGGCGTGTGGGGCTGCGTCATGAGCGCCTTCGCCGCGGTCGCAGCCCGCGGCCGCGCCGGGCGTTACGCGATGAGCGTGTCGATTTCGCGCAGATCCGCCGGACTCAGCTTCCAGAGCGGGGCCGAGGCGTTGGCTCTCACTTGCTCCGGCGAGACTGCGCCGGCGATGATCGAAGCGACCGTGGGCTGAGCGGCCAACCAGGAGAATGCCGACTCCAACAGCGAATGGCCGCGCCCGGCGGCAAATTCGATCAGGCGTTCCACCTTGTCGACGTTCTCTTCGGTGAAAACTTTCGGTCCCCATCCGGCTTCGCCACGGCTGCCCTTGGGTAGCGGTTGGCCAAGGCGGTACTTGCCGGTGAGCAGCCCGTTGGCCAGCGGGAAATACGGCAGGAAGGCCAGGCCCAAGCGCCGGCATTCGGGCAGTACTTCGGCTTCGGGCGCGCGGCGCAACAAGCTGTATTCGTTTTGTACGCTGACAAAATGCGCGTGCGAGCCTGCCGTACGATCCAGGGAGTGCTCCGCCTCGCGAATCTGCTCCGCGGAGAAATTGGAGCAGCCGATTTCCCGCACTTTACCTTCGCGCACGAGGTCGTCCAGCGCGCCCAGCGTTTCGGCGATGGGCGTGTTGGGATCGGGCTGATGGAGCTGATAGAGGTCGATGTAGTCCGTGCCCAACCGGCGCAAGCTGTCCTCGGCGGCTTGGCGAACGTACTCCGGCCTCGCGCCATGGTGCGTCTCATCGAACTTCATGCCGAACTTGGTGGCAATGACGACTTCACGCCGGCGGCCCGCGAGCGCCCGGCCAAGATACTCCTCACTGTGGCCTTTATCGTAGATGTCGGCGGTATCGAAGAAATTGATGCCGGAGTCGAGCGCGGCCTCCACGACGCTGCCCGATTGCGCGGCATCGATGCGCCATCCGAAGTTATTGCAGCCCAAACCGGTCAGCGAAACCTCCAGCGCTCCGATTTTGCGGCGTTCCAAATTTGCTGCCATCATAATCATTTGGATGCGCCGCCAGATGCGCGGATTCAGTTGAAGAACAGCCTCTGCGCGTTACCGCCCCGGATGCGCGCCCGGTCGGCTTCCGAAGCGAACGCCAGCAACTCCTCGAAGCGAATCGCCACGGGGTCGCCCTCGGGTTCGATTCTTCAAATTGGACAAGGAACGCAATCCTGGCCCCGCGAGTCTAACGCACCATGTGTCCGATCGTCACCATTCTCTGCGCCGCCACCCTGGCCTACGCGCAGGACGCCGTCACTTTCCGCACCGGCGTCTCGCTGGTGCACGTCGATGCCGAAGTACTCGGCCCGGACGGGCGCATCCTCAGTGGTTTCCACAAGGAGGACTTTCGCGTCTTCGACGAGCGCAAGGAGCAGCCCATTCTGCAATTCGCCGCCGAACAGCAGCCGCTCGACCTCATCCTTCTGTTCGACATCAGCGGCAGCATGCGCGGCGTGGTCCAGGAAGTGGCCGATGCCGCGCGCCAGGGCCTGCAGCAACTGCACCCAGGAGACCGCGTCTGCGTCATGGTCTTCAACAGCCGCAGCCGCGAGGTCGCACCCTTTTCCGAAGACCTCGATGCCGTCGACCGCACGATTCAGAACGATGTCCTCGGGCTCAACTTCGGTGGCGGCACCCTCATCCAGGCGGCCGTCTCCGACGCCGCCATGCGCTTCCGCCGTGAACCCCACACAGAGCGGCGCCGCGCCGTCCTCATCATCACCGATAATATGGGCACGCGTACCCGCCGCGAAGATTCGGTTGTGCAGGAGTTCTGGGAGTCCGACGCCATCCTCAGCGGCCTGATCGTGCGCAACCCCGCCTATCAAGCGATGCGCACTGTGGGTATCATCCTCGGCCCGCAAAATCTGGCGATGCAGGCCGGCATGAAGGGCATCGCCGAAAGGACCGGCGGCGACGCCCTCACCGCCAACGAACCCGGCACGGCGTTCCAGGAAGCCATGCGCCGGATTCGCACCCGCTACAGCCTCTACTACGCACTGCCCGAAGCCAAGCCCGGCACCACTCGCGCTATTCGCGTGGAGCTTGCACGCGTCGCCGCGCAACGTTTCCCCAAGTCCCGCCTGCGCGCCCGCACCGGCTACGTGGTTCCCTATCCCGCCAAGTCAGTGCCGAGCTCCCGTTAGTGCTTGGTCCGGTCGTCCGGTCGACCAGCGCCGATGGCTCCTGGCAGCAGAGCAATCGGCCTCGGTCGCCTCTGCTCGAACGACCCGGTCACGGCACAATGGTTTTTCGGTATACTGCTAAACTCCAGAGAAGTCGTTTATGGTTGCCCGGATGTTAGTTCACGTCCCCGTGCGACGCGTCGTCGCTCTCGCATTGCTCTGCGCCGCCGCCCAGGCCCAACCCTACGAGCGGGGCATGGCAGGCTGTTACGGCGCAACGTTCGACGGCCAAATGGCTGCCAGCGGCGAAATCTACCACCAGGAGCAGTTCACCGCGGCGCACCGCACGCTGCCGTTCGGTACCACTGTCCGCATCCGCCGCGTCGATACCGGCGCCAGCGTGGTGGTGCTGATAAACGATCGCGGACCGTTCATCGAATCACGCATTGTCGATCTCTCGAACGCCGCTGCGCGGAAGTTGGGCATGGTCGAATCCGGCGTAGTGCCGGTGGCGCTCGAAATCCTGCACGCCGCTCCGGTCGATACGCGCGCGCTCTTCGCCGTCCAGGCCGGCACATTCCGCATACTGGCGAATGCCGAACGCACGCGCGCCCTGATGGAACGGCTCTACGGCGTGGCGCGCATCATACCACGCGTGTCCGACAGGGATCTCTGGTGCGTCCTGGTGGGAGCCGCGTCCACGCAGGCCGACGCGGAGACACTGGCTTCGGCAGTACGACAGTCCGCAAAAGGCATCCAGTCGGCCTTTGTAGTGAGGCTCGTCTCACCAGCGCATTCGGTCACCGATTGAGCGCAAGTAGGCCCTCGCTCTGCGCCCAGAAACGGCCGGTGCTGTTAACCACTGGGTCGTATTGACCAGAGGATAGGAGAGTTCGAAGGCAGAAATCACGGGCTGGCAACGCTTCCTGCGTGCTGGCAACGGTGGGAAAATAGTAAAAGGCGAATGTTTCTCCGCGCGGATCGAACAAACCTATTGTTAGTATCGACCAATGGAGCACCCCAACTGATGGAGCAGTTATGATCACGCGATTCACAATACTGGCGTTGGCTCTCGCAATGTCGAGCCAGGCGGATACGCTCCGTCTGCGCAACGGGTCCACCGTGAACGGAAGTTTCTTGGGCGGCACAGCGGACGACATTCGCTTCCTGGTCAACGACGAGATACAGCACTATGCGCGCGCCCGTGTGGCCGAGATAGTCTTCGGTTCGATCGATGCACCCTCCGCTGGTCCCGAGGCGCCCAGGATGGATATGGGGCCCGACATCGTTGGTGCGCCATTTCTGCGCGGTTCCTCTGGATACATCCCGCTCGAAAAAGAGATCGGGATGATGTCCCGCGGCGGCGGAATGTATGGCATGGGAGCAACCGTGTATCGCATTCAAGGCCCGCGCTCGCCCGTGCGGGTCAGACAAGGAAACCGGCTCGTATTCGTCGTGCGATTGAACCCCGGCGGCGACCCGCGTCAATTCCAACTCTACCGTTTGGAATCGAGAATGGGTTACCGGCAAACGCAACCGACTATGGGCGGAGCTCCGCCGGGGCTGACGGTGACCATTAATGAAGTCGGTGACTCCGTTTACGAAATTACTCCCGCGCGCGCCCTGTATCCGGGCGAATACGCGGTTAGCCCCATGAATTCCAACGAAAGTTACTGCTTCGGTGTTGACTATTGAGCCGTGGCGCTCTCGGCGGCGGAGGCGTTCTGCGGTTGCAAGATTCCCGTGGGCGTGCCGGTCTTCGGCGCGTGTCAGGAGTGCGGCGGCACGGGCGCGGTCTTCCCTTTCCGCTGCCTGGAGTGTGCCGGGTCGGGCCTGGTGGAGGAGCAGCGCACCCGCGATCACGGCGGCGGCCGTCAACCGCTGCACAAGCCTGAACGTGTGCCGCGAGGTCTGCGCGAGCTGCGACCGCTCGGTGGTCCCGTCGTGATACTGATTCTGTAGCTGCGCGTATCCGTGCTGGCAATGGCTGTCAATCCCCGCCAACGCGGCGATTTGCCGCAGCAGGTCCACCATTTCTTCGTGTCCGAGCAGGAATCCGTAACTCGGTCGCCACTTCTCAACTACCGGCCTAAGACTCAACGACATTGTGCACTTCCCCTTCCCGACAATCCGCGCCATACCCGGCGCATTCAATCGGGTCATTCCCAATTCCAGACCCGTCATTTAGCATGCCTTGCCACTATGGGGACTGCAACCACAGACTCGATGGCGCGTGCGGTGGGTGCCTTTTGTCGCCTTTTTGCGCCGGAGCGCAGGTCTGGTAGGACGAAGCCATCCCGGCGCGCAGGGGCGCAACGTGGGCCAGGTGTTCGTGTTGTGCGAGCTTCCCCGGCTGCTGCCATGGCCATGATCCAGCCGATCGCCGCGGCACCCCCGGTGGCGAACGAAAGCCACCCCGTCGCGCCAGTTTGCCCACGTTGCGCCGGCGGCGCCCACCGCGACCAATGTTGCCACCCGGTGGCGCGGGCGCACCCAAAGCCAAACGTCGCCCATGTTGCTGCGGCCCGACAGCCGTCATGATCGGTCGGCTTCGGACCCGGATGATCAGATTGCGGCAACCTTGAACCGGCTTGGATTTCGAACGGCCTTCGACCTCACGTGGACTACGCTGCGCATTCAAACTCTGCGGCATAGGTTCGATCTCCCAGCGTGCAACTCGGGCCAGGGCCCTCCAGCTATGCTGACGTTGGAACAGGCGGCCGAGCGACTGAGCGCGAATCGCAAAACCGTGAGGCGATTGATCGAGAAGAAGATCCTCCCGGCTACGCAAATCGTTCCGGGCGCTCCTTGGGAAATCCCAGAGGAGTCGGTCCAATCATCGGCTGTCATGGAAGCCATCAAGAGGATGGCAACACGTCCGCGGCCGCGGACGGAAAATCGGGAAGGGCAGGAGTCCCTGTTTTCAACAACTTAACAAGGAGGGGCAGAATGTCGAGAAGACGGAGACGCTGTCCAGCACCAGTGCCTTGAGTTTCTGCCAATTGGTTCGTTTGCGGAACTACAATCAAATCAGTCATTTAGGTCCTCATAATGAGCATTATCGCCAGCCATTGTGGACCTTACCTCAGCACGGTAGGGACATCAAGCAGAAACCAGTACGCGGAAGAGCCAGCCGCAGGAGGCGTTCTGGAACCGGCATGCGGCCGAACGATCAAACTGCGCACAACCCGCTTCTTGGCTCAACTCTAGTTGTATCTTTGAATTCACTTTAGCGATACAGTTAAGTCAAGGTCTTGAATCTCAACCCACAGGGAGGCCGACTGAGCAACGACCGGCGGCCGATAACCTCTCCGCGCTGAGTAAACCGCACCTGGCCTTAAGGCAGAAGGGTGGTTGCCAGAATGCATGTTGAGAAGATATGGGCGGAATTGCGTAGGGAACGTGACCTGATTGAAAAAGTGATCGTTAATATTGAAAACCCGACGCGCAAAGGCAAGCGCGGCGGTGGCCGCGCAGCAGGTTTGGTCACGAAGAGCAAACAGGACGAGACAATGACGCCGGCCTCCGAAGCATAGGTCACCTGGAACATTGCAAAGGGTGCGCGGTCAAGTTCCGCCACCCCCGGATGGCGCGACAGCCAAATCACAAGCAGATCTTCTCTACCAATTCCAGCCACCTAACAGGCTCCTCCTGCGCGAGGATTGTTGCGGTTCTTCTGAATGGAGAGCAAATCGATGCCTACAGCTTCACCCGACCTAATCACGCAGGAACAACTAAGCATTGGCACGGACCTGATGGAGAACGTATCCATCGCGGCGCGCATTTGTAAAATCTACATGCAAGAGCTTCAGCATCGCCTGGCTTTGGGCGGAACAATTGAGGCAGGCACACTGACCTTTAGGTCGGAACAAATGTGTGTATGCCACACATATTGCTGAACCAGAATTCCCACCACCGCGGCCTCGGCCACTTCTTCCTGCTTCCTGCAAAAACTCTTCGATCTCGCGCGGGTAGATATTGAAGCCGCCGGATATGAATCAGGTCGCTCTTACGCCAACACAGGGTGTAATAGCCGTCGGGCGAGCGCTCCGCCAGATCGCCCGTGTGGAACCAGCCATATATACAAGCCGACGAATCACCCGGATCACGCCCTGGTATTCTGCGTGGACGAGAAGAGCCAGATTCAGGCGCTCGACCGGAACCCGACCGCGGCTGCCTTTGCCGCCAAGGCCAGTGGGGGCGTGGCACCGACGACTACCCACACAACGGGACCACCTCAGACCAGCCGTGTGATCGCCCAGTTGCGCCAGCGGCACCGCTCGGTAGAATTTCGCAGGTTTCTGGATGTCATCGAGGCACAGGTGCCTACCGCCCTGGATGTGCACCTCATCCTGGACCACTACGGCACGCACAAAACAGCGATCCTCCGGAGGTGGCTGGCCAAGCGCCCGCGATTCCATGTCCACTTCACACCGACGTACGGTTCGTGGCTGCATCTGATGGAGCGATGGTTCGCCGAACTCACAAACAAACGGATTCGGCGTGGAGTGTTCCGCAGCGTCAAGGAGTTGGAAACAGCGATTCGCGAGTACATGGACGTGCACAACGGCCCCCCCAAACCCTTCCTGTGGACTAAGACGGCGGACCAGATTCTGGAAAGTATTGCCCGCTACGCGCGCCGCACTCTCGCTTCCCACCCTGCCGCACTTATCTCACGAACCACTGGGACACGAGACTAGGTCCGAGTATCAGTCATCGCTGTGATTCTGGGCCACCGAACAGTGATCGGCCGAGCCCATCCACCTTGTGGGCGACTAGTTGCCGGTCAGTCGTCGCGCCGACACGGTATCCTGAATTCTGGAGCCGCTCACATTGGAATCGACATACGTCATTGGAATCGATCTCGGCACCACCAACTCGGCGCTGGCGTTCGCGGCGATCCGGGCGGACGCGGATCCCTTTGCCCCGGCCAACGTGCAGGTGATGGCGATCCCGCAGCTTACCAATCCCGGCGAGGTGCGCGAGGAAGACCTGTTGCCCTCGTTCCTCTACCTGCCCGGCAGCTCCGACTTTCCGGCTGGATCTCTGGCCCTGCCCTGGGACCCGGACCGCAACTTCGTGGTGGGGCGGTTGGCGCAGAAACGGGGCGCGGAGAATGCCGGGCGGCTGGTATCCTCAGCCAAGAGCTGGCTATCGCATTCGGGTGTGGACCGCACGGCGTCGCTGGTGCCGTTTCGCGCTCCGGAAGGCGTCGATAAGATTTCGCCCGTCGAGGCAAGCCGGCGCTACCTGGAGCACCTAAGGCAGGCTTGGGATTCGCGCATGCCGGAGGCTCCGTTCGCCGAGCAGCAGGTGTTGGTGACGGTGCCGGCTTCGTTCGATGCGGTGGCGCGCGAGCTGACGCTGGAAGCCGCCCAGCAGGCCGGCTACCGCAACCTCACGCTGCTCGAAGAGCCCCAGGCCGCGTTCTATGCCTGGATCGAGCGTCACCCCGACTGGCGCGAGCGCGTGCAGGTGGGCAACCTGATCCTGGTAGTGGACATCGGCGGCGGCACTACGGACTTCACCTTGATCGCGATCACTGAGCGCGAGGGCGAGCTCGCCCTCGATCGCGTGGCCGTGGGCGAGCACATTCTGCTGGGCGGCGATAACATCGACCTGGCGCTGGCAGGCGCGGTCTCGCAGCGGCTGGCGGAGAAGGGCAAGCGCATCGACAGCCGCCAACTCCAGGCCCTCTGGAGCAACTGCCGCATCGCGAAGGAAAAACTG
>Ga0187858_10003450_pt1 | contig 15274 bp, 9 predicted proteins | sample June2016WEW_8_15_FD_133015 | JGI IMG/M metagenome (GOLD analysis project Ga0187858, IMG submission 133015) | Peatland microbial communities from SPRUCE experiment site at the Marcell Experimental Forest, Minnesota, USA - June2016WEW_8_150 | ecosystem: Environmental > Terrestrial > Soil >...
AGCGGAGACGTGATTCCCAGCTGGGAGGCGGTGAACGGCTCCTGCGGTTGGGAGCCCGTCGTTATGATGCTGTAGCCAAACCGCAAGTCATTTACCAAATGCGGAGACAATACGTCAGTGTCGTCGAGCGAGAGCACTCTTTGATTCAGATTCGCGGTCCCGCCAAAACCCGGAACAGGCAGGGCGTTTGTAAGTCCGAACAGATTGAATAAAGCCTGCGTGGCAGGATTGTTCGCGTCGAAGAACTTGCCGGACAACCGGTTCTTCGCGGATACTTGGAAGTCCAGGTTCGTGTTGAACTGGTCTTCGCGGAACTTGGAAGTGCCTACCACCGGTACCGGAACGGCAGCATTCGATGTAGAGCTGGGGTTCGGGGCCGATGGAATCACGTAAGAGCCATTGGGCAATTTCGCCTGCAGAAGAAACTGCGCGGTGGGACTCAAGCATGCGGGCAGGCACGCCGTTGTCGGACCGACCAAAGCGAAAGACGTTGCCAGCGCATCAATAGCAGCATCGGATCGGTCGTTCGAGAGATTTGCGGGAACGAAGACGGTCCCGATGGAGTTTAACAACGACGTGGCGTTGATCTCCCGGCTTCCTTGATAGGACAGAAAGAACCACAGACGATCCTTCACCAGGGGGCCGCCCAGTGTGCCTCCGAACTGATTGCGTTTGTAAGGCGGGCGTGGAACGTTGGATCCGTTCAGGAAGTAGTTGTTGGCATTGAGTGCGTCGTTGCGGAAGAATTCGTAAAGGTTTCCATGCAGATTATTAGTCCCTGATTTGGTGACGGCGGCCACAATCCCGCCGGCAACGCGGCCCTGGGACGCGTCAAATTGGCTGGTCTGAACGATGAACTCCTCCAGAGAATCGGTTGCAGGTACCGCCAGATTGGGCAGGGAACCCGTGCCAATGGAGTTCGCGTCAGTGCCGTTGATGACCACGGAGTTCGAGGTGGAGCGGTTTCCGTTGACATAGATTGGCGCCGCACCCCGGCCCAACTCGGACGAGTTCTGCACAGGACCTGACGTCCCCGTCGTCAGCGTGAGCAGTTGCTGGAAATTCCGGGTCGGGAGTGGTAGCTGACGGATTTGTTCCTGCTCGATGACCGTGCCCCGGGCTGCATCCTCGGTTTGCACCAGGGCGGGTTCTACCATGACTTCAACCACGGCCATCTGCGCGGCTACTTTAAGGTGGATGTCCAGGCTCGTAATCTCAGTGATGCGGACGACCACGCCTTCTGCCGTCGCCTTGCCAAATCCGGCCCTTTCTGTTTCGACCCGGTACGCTCCAGGGGGTACCAGCGAAAAGGCATAATGCCCGGCCGCATCGCTGCTGGTCTCGCGCTGTACTCCGGCCGTGCTCGTCAGAGTGACCTTCGCATTGCCGATGACGGCCCCACTCGAATCTCGCACGACTCCGGTGATCTGCCCGGTCGTCGGGGATTGCGCCGACACGAGACCGGCAATCAAGAAAAACCCTGTCAAAGTGAAAAGTGAAACAGCCCTCCGCAGTCGCATAGCTTCTCCTTGTGGCTCCAGCCGCTAAATTCGTTTGCCCGATACGACGCGTCCTCCGGTATAGAGAAGAACGAGTTGATCGATAGCCTCTTCGTCGCTCATGGCTAGGTGTCGTTTGGCTCCAAAAAGCTCTTCAGCTAGGAAGTAGGTGAAGAATTGCAAGTAAATAGCGGTATAGGCGAGCGAGGGATCTACTCCGGCCGGGAATTTGACCTTCGATTTCCGAATCACCGCATTCCCGTACATCCGGAGGCCTCCCGCGGTTTCACGAAAGCTATGAATGAAGTGCTTATGCCGAAACTCAACCACATCGATGTACATCAGACGCCAGTAATCCAGATTTTCGGAGACAACCCGCCCGATCGCTCTGGCCAGATTTCTGAGGGAATCTGGATCCAGCGATGCCATCAGGGGAATGAGCTCCTTCTGGCGGATGGCCTCCATCTTGCGGCCCAGGTGATTGACCAGGTCGATGAAGATGTCTTCTTTCGTGTCGTAGTAGATGTAAAGCTTGCCCATGGAAATCCCGGCCTTTTTTGCAATTTCGCGGACGGTAGTGCCATGGAACCCCCTTCGAGTAAAGAGTTGCAGGGCGGCGCGCTCAATCTTGCGTTTGTTCTTCTCGATGGTGCGGTCGAGCAGCTTGGGCATTTATCTCCGAAACCCCATTTCGGATGTTCAGTCAACAAAGCGAGCGCTCGCTCTTGTTGAAGCCTTATGGCTTTTACATCCACTCGATGGACCATGTCAAGGAAATTTTTGAAACGCCTTTCCCCGTCCTGCTAGACTCAAGGCTTTGGAGGCGACACTTTGCCGGCAGTCTATATTCTCTCCGCGGTGCGCACGCCGATCGGGAAGTTCGGAGGATCGCTGGCCTCTCTGACGGCAGCGGACTTGGGCGTGGTAGCCGCCAAAGCTGCGATGGAGCGCGCCGGAATTCAGCCGGAACAAGTGGAAGAAGCCGTCTTTGGCAATGCGCGGCAGGCCGGCGGCGGACCGAATCCGGCGCGGCAGATTTCCATCCGCAGCGGAGTGCCGCAGGAAGTGCCGGCCTTCACCGTGAACAAAGCTTGCGCCTCGGGGCTCAAGTCAATCGCGCTGGCCTACCAGGCGATTCTGCTCGGCGATGCGAACTGCATTTTGGCGGGTGGCACGGAATCCATGTCGCGCCTTCCTTACTATCTCGAAGCGCGCTGGGGATATCGGCTGGGCAATCAGGAACTGGTCGACGGCATGTATCGCGACGGCTTCTTCTGCCCCATGGCGAAAATGGTGATGGGCGAAACCGCCGAGGTGCTGGCCGAGCACTACAAGATTTCGCGCGAGGAGCAGGATGAATATGCGCTGATGTCGCAAACCCGCGCCGGGCGGGCCATCGCCGCCGGACGGTTCGATGCCGAGATTGCCCCGGTCACCATTGAAAGCAAGAAAGGCACAACCGCCTTCAGCCGTGACGAACATCCGTTCCCAGACGCAAGCATGGAAAAGCTGGGCAAGTTGGCTCCCGTATTTTCGAAAACCGGAACAGTGACCGCCGGAAATTCTTCGGGAATTACCGATGGCGCTGCCGCTGTCGTCATCGCCAGCGAACATTTCGTAAAGACGAATAACCTGAAGCCGCTGGCGCGAATCTCCGCTGTAACCTCGGCTGGAGTCGATCCCCGCACGATGGGGATTGGCCCCGTCCCGGCCTTACGCAAGCTGGAGGAGAAGCACAACCTCAGGCTGCACGAATTTGGCTTGATTGAGCTGAATGAAGCTTTCGCCGCGCAGGTGCTGGCCTGTGACCGCGAACTGAATTTCAACCGCGACCGGCTCAACGTGAACGGCGGAGCGATCGCAATCGGGCATCCTATCGGCTGCACCGGCACGCGCATCACGGTCACGTTGTTGCACGAGATGCTGAAGCGCAACACAAAGCGTGGCGTGGCCACGCTCTGCGTCAGCGGCGGTCTGGGCATGGCGCTGGCGCTGGAGAATGTGGTGTGACGACCGCGCGGTTGGCTACGTCCCACAGCCATACTTAATGGGAAGCAACTTAACCTGCAGCGCTGTCTCGCGGGGTCGACTTCTGTTATGCTTCCACCGCACTTCCCCCAGAGCGCACGCGATGCGCCGAGACCTAGCCGGCGCACAACATTAAGGAGATTCACATGCTTCGATGGATCGCTCGTATCTCGTGTTTCTTTGCCTTCATGCTTGCCTCCAGCTTCCTGCTGGCGCAGTCTGAGTTTTCCGCGGAGATCGTCGATTTGCAGAAACCGGGTACGCCCACTCAGGCCAAAATCTACTTCGCCAAGGACAAAATCCGTATCGAGTCGCAAAATTCCGGCCCCCATGCCGGAGGCGCCGTCATCATGAATTTCGCCACCCAAACCTCAATGGTCGTGATGGCCCAGCAGCACATGTATATGGAGATGCCCGCGCAGGCCCAGACCCAGCGGATGGGATATGCCTCTGCCTTCTTCCGGACCGGCGATGTCGAGAATGCCTGCGGCGACTGGCAGAAGATGGGGCACAACGGGGCAAGCTGCCACAAGGTGGGCAGCGAAACCGTGAACGGCCGGAACACCGTGAAATACGAGACCACCAATGCCAGCGGCGATGTCAGCCACTTCTGGCTCGACCCTAAGTTGCGATTTCCGGTGAAATGGCAGGGCAAGAGCAATGACGGAGAGCTTCGCAATATACAAGAGGGAGCGCAACCGGCCAGTCTGTTCGAGATCCCGGCCGGCTTCACCAAGATGGATATGGGCGGCATGATGCAGATGCAGCCGCCGCACTAAAGCTCCCATCGATCTTACTGTCTGGGAGGTCGGCACCGAGAGATCGCCGGCGTTGACTCTGACAAAACGCGCTCGCTATACTTTTCTGAGAGCCCGATCTCAGGAGACGGAATGCCCCTTTCTGCGGTAATCGTGGACGATGAGCAACTCGCCCGCGATGAACTTGCCTATCTGCTCAAGAGCGCCGGCGACGTGAATGTGGTAGCCCAGGGGAAAAACGGCCTTGAGGCCGTCAACCTTATCAAAGAACACAGCCCTGATCTCGTCTTTCTCGACGTCCAGATGCCCGGGCTCGACGGCTTCGGCGTCATCAAGAAACTCCTCGACAAGAAAATTCCCCTGCCCAAGATCGTTTTCGCCACGGCTTTTGACCAGTATGCGGTGAAGGCGTTCGAGGTGAACGCGGTGGATTATCTTCTGAAACCCTTCGATAAGAAGCGCGTCGCGCTGGCAGTACAGAAGGCCCGCGCCCAGCAGGGAGCGGAGGGATTGCCAGCCGAGAAAATCGACGCCTTGATGCGTATGCTGCAGGCGCCAAAACCGCAAACCTCGAAAATCCTACTCAAGGCTGTGGGACGAATGTTTCTGGTGGACCAAAGAGAGATCTGCTACGCCTCGATTGAGGATGGTGTGATTACAGTGGTGACGGCTGGCCCGTCGGGCATGGAAGGCCATTCCAACTGCCGTACTTTGGAGGAACTACTTGCCAGCCTGGATCCAGGCTTGTTCTGGCGGGCTCACCGGTCTTATCTGGTGAACATCAATCGTATTCGCGAAGTCGTGCCCTGGTTCAAGAGTTCCTATCAGTTGCGCATGGACGATAAGAAGCAGAGCGAAATTCCAGTCAGCCGGGCTCAGACGAAGCGACTGCGCGAGCTTTTCGGGCTGTGAGTTCGGCGCCCCTAGACTGCGGTTCTCCGGGGCCATTGTCTCAACTTTCATCGCCCCGGTGTTCATCTCCGCTGCCGCCTGGGAGGGCGCACTTTGGCGTGACCGCGCGGCAGCGGCTCGCTCAGCCCTTTCGACCGATGCGAATAGATCCTTGATTAACGTGCCAGTGTACACGTCCAACCCACATGCGCTCGATCGGGAGTAAGGGCACATTCGTTGCCCATGAAAATGGAGGCCGGCTCCAGTTTCGAGTTCGGCCTCCTGGGGGAAGGTTCAGACCGCCAGCGCTTCCAGACCGATTCGGTCGCGAATGATGAGCGTCGCTCCGTCGAGCCGGATTAGCCTCTTTTTCTTCAAATGACTTAGTAATCTTGTGACCGTCTCCCGCGAGGACCCGATCCGCTGTGCCATCTCTTCATGGGTCATGGCGGAACGCAGGCGTTGCTCGTCCAGGTTGCCTTGGGGAGCACACGACAACAACAGTCTGGCGAGCTTTCCCGAGGAAGAACGGGCCAATACCAGGTCGTGAATGTCGCGGTATGCCCCTTGGAATTCGCGGCTCAGCGACTGGGCGGCGTGCACACCCAATTCACTCTCGTTTTGCAGCAGCGTCATTAAGTCCTGGCGGCCGATAAAATCCAACTGGCACGGCGAAGCTGTTTCCGCGCTCATTTCGTAGTTCGTGCCAGAAATAGCTGCGCTCAGCCCCAATACTTCCCCAGCCTCGGCCTGTTTCAGGATCAGTACTTTGCCCTCCTTCGAAGTCGTGGACAGCTTTACTTTGCCCGAGCAAAGAACATACACCCCACGTGGCGTCTGCCCTTCTACGAACAGCAGCGCACCGGAAGGCATCACACTGTGGTAGCTGGCTCCGTCGATTGACCTCAGCAGCGCCGGTGAGAAACGGCAAAAAAATCCCTCGCGGCTCGCCTTGCAACCCATGCAGCTCTCGATTACGTCGAGACCGTAGGGAGTCCTCATGCCTGCCTCCTTCGTCGAACTTGGCGCGTCTCCATCCTGTGTGCTGCTGTCTTCCGGCACCTGCGGCTTCGATTCTTGCGAACGTTCCAGCAGTCGCCGGGCATGGGCTCGCGTGTCCTGGTTTGAACTGCGCGTGGCTGAAATAACTTCCCATGCCGCACTGGGATCGGCACGCCGTTCCCACTCCACCTGGCAGGCAAACAGGTAAAGCGGATCGGTTGTTTCCGGGTTGCCAATGTGGAGAACCTGATTATGCCCCGGTTCCGGCGTTACTCCGTGCCACGCCTCTCTCCGCAAAGTTTGGGTGGCCTTGGCGGAGATGCCACCGGAGTCCGGCAACAAGCGAACTAAGTTGCTCGGCAGATCGTTCCTGGCCACTAACATAGTTCACTCCCGACGCACATGCGGTTGGCGGTTGACAGGGTGGGCAACTCGTGCGATCAGGAAAAGCCGCCCCGACTCCTCCCAATCAGGGAAGGCCAGTGCACGTATCGTTCCAGAAGGTCCCCATCACAAAAGCGGTTTAACTCACTGAAAGAAATCTCATCCGGCGGCTGGCATGTCCCTTTTGAACCTGCCGGCTGCCGACCGGTCGGCAGATGAAGGATGAGTCGGCACTTCGACCCTATCGGGTCTCGCTGCAGTCTAGTCCGGTTTCTCGCCGGAGTAGTCTCTGCGCGTGATTCCCAGCCGCTGCATCTTCGACTGTAGAGTCGTGCGCTTGACACCGAGTCGCCGGGCTGCTCCGGCAGGTCCAGAGATCATTCCCCCCGTCTCCCGTAGCACCCGTAGAATGTGTTCCCTTTCTGAGTTTTCGAGAGACTGTTCCTCCCCGCCGGCACCCTCTCCCTGGAGTTCGGACAGCGGCGATCGCAATGCTGTTCCTTCCGTGAGGATGACTGATCGCTCGATGAAGTTTTCTAACTCTCTTACGTTGCCCGGCCAATGCCAATTGATCATGGCGTTCATGGTTTCGCTGGGCACGGTATCAATGCTGCGATCCATTCTCCCGGCAAATTTCTGGACAAAGTACCGGACCAGCACCGGGATATCCTCGCGCCTCTCGCGCAGCGGCGGCAGGCGAATCGGGAACACGTTCAAGCGGTAGAACAAGTCGCTGCGAAACTCTTTCTCAGCCACGCTCTTAGCCAGATCCCGGTTGGTAGCCGCGATCAGGCGCAGGTTCACCTTGATCGTCCGCGTCCCTCCCAGCCTTTCGAACTCATTGTCCTGCAACACGCGGAGCAGCTTGGGTTGCAACTCCAGGGAGATTTCGCCGATTTCGTCCAGAAAGAGCGTGCCTTTATCCGCCAGTTCCAGCCGCCCAATCTTCTGGCTCACCGCTCCCGTGAAAGCACCCTTCTCATGGCCGAACAATTCGCTTTCCAGCAACCCCGTGGGAATCGCAGCGCAATTCAAAGTGATAAAGCTTCTGTTCTTGCGCTTGCTGGTGCGGTGGATGGCGCGTGCAATCAACCCCTTGCCGGTTCCAGTTTCGCCCAGGAGCAGAACCGTGGCATCGCTGTCGGCGACGATTGCGGCCTGGTTCAGCACCTGCTTAAGCGCCGGACTCTCGCCAATGATCTCCTCAAAATTCGGCGTGGGGCGGCTCGCACCTTCCAGATAGCGGCTCTCCTGCGTCAGCCGGTTCCTGAGTTGCTCCACCTCGCGGGCAGCCCGCGCGTTCTCCAGAGCGATCGCCAGTTGAAAGGCAACTTGGTTCAGCAGTGTCAGGTCGTCCGTTTTAAAGGCGTCAGTCCGGGTGCTGCCAAGTACTAGAACTCCCAGGGGTCCCTTCGGCCGCAGCAACGGGACATAACACAACGACCTAAGCCCCTCGGCCAATAAGCGATCCCTGGTCTCGGGGTGAAACCCTTGCATCTCATCCCGGTTAAAAATTAGAGACGCGCGTTCCCGCAGGGCTCTGCCCCCCGGACTCTTTGCGGTGATATCGGGATCACCCGTGGGCCACTTCCGTAGGGGGAAATCCATGGCCTGCCGGATCAATTGTCCGCTCTTTTCGTCGTGCAATACGAGCCCCGCGTATTCTTGCCGCAGAACCCGGCGCAGATAGGCGGAGATTTGGGGGAAGGCCTGCGGCACATCCCGCTCCGCGGCCAGGACGCCAGTCACTTCCTTCATCACCTGCTGCCGCTTCTTCTCCTCCCGCAACCTTTCGGACACGCTATGGAGCGATTCTTCCAGTTTCTTTTGTTCTGTGATTTCAACCGCGATGGCGCCGATTTGCGCGATCCCGCCGGTCGCGTCTTTGATGGGAAGGTAATGCGCGAGCCAGTGGCCCGCCTCATCCCGGGTGGGCAGCACGGCACTGATTTCCCGGTTCAAGACCGGCTGACCTGTGGCCAAGAGATGTTCGAGATGCGGCTCAACGAATTCGGCGAAGGCTCCTAGTATCTCGCGAACACTCCTGCCCAAGTGCGCTCGGGCAGGTACGCCATTCATTTCCGCAAGCACGTCGTTGATCGCGAGATAACGGAAGTCTTTATCCAAAATGCAAAGACCCACCTTGGACGCGCTAAAATACGTCGTCAGGACTTGCTCCCAGTCGCTGAGCGCTTCCGGGGCTCCGATCGAACCTGGATTGCCCGTCTCCCCACCAGAACCGGCTCCGCCGGCGATGCTCTTCGGCCAACCAGGAGGAGCAACAGCGCCGCCGGCAGTCAGCACCTTGGCGAAATCTGGCACTGTGATCGGCTGGTCCTTTTCTCTTTCTCCTTGTGGCTTTCTCTCTGTCGTGCCTCGCTCAATCACGGGCACAACCGCCGCAGCCAACTGTTCCAGAAGTTCGACGTCTCGTGGGGAGAACGGGTGATCTTCGCGGCGCGCCACCTTTAGCACTCCCAGCGGGCCCTTCTTGGAAAGAAGAGGACCCAAATACAGCGACCTGACCCCAAGCTCGATGCCGCGCTTGACAGAGGCAAAGGGCAAACCGGCCAAACCTGACTGATCGAGAACCAAACTCCGCTGGCTGCGGAAAGCTTGTCCAGCCAGTGTGCCGTCGATGGGCGTGAGGCCTCGCGGAGCCATCTTTTCGGCCAATTGTGAGTCGTTCATGTGCAGACGCAACGATTGGGTAAGCTCGTCGTAGAGGTAAATGCCAACATAATCCTGTACTGCCCACTTCTGTATGGACCCCAGAATCGAGGCGACGGACTCTTCTAAATCGGAAGCCTTTGCGAAAGCCTCACCCACATCGAGCACTAGCCGCAGCCTGGCTTTTTCCTCCACCAGAGCGGTCTTCGCCAGCGTCTTGTCGAAGCCGAGCGCCACCATCTCCGCCACGCGATGCAGAAACTGGATATCGTGAGAGCTGAATGCGTGGGCCCGCTTGCTTCCGAAGCCGAGCGCACCCAGCTTTTCGTGGACGGTAGTCAAGGGAAACACATAGTAGGAGCGGAGTTCGCGCTCGTGAAGCCATCGCGACCCAGGTTCGAAGCGTCCCTCCCCCAGCAGATCGTCGATTGCCAAGACGGTTTGATTCCGCCAGACCCATCCGACGGCAGCCTCTTCCACGGCGACCTCTATCGGCCCGTGTGGCCACGGCCCTCCCTCCCACACATGCATCTTCATCATTTTTCGAGCTGGATCCCGCAGAGCGAAGTTGACGAAGTCGAAGGGGATAACGCGGCGTAGCTGCGGGGCGAGATCGCCGAACAGTTTGCCCGGGTCAGAACCCGGGTCAGAAGAGGACACCACCTCTGCGATCTCGAGCAGCGCAGAATGGCGCTGCTGGTCCAACCCAAAGTTGGGTCTGTCCAAGGGGAACATTAACACTCCTGCGACTCTCCCCCCTCATGAAGAGACGCCATACCCGCCTGCCGCAGCTGTCTGCACGAATTATAAGCACAAGTGTCAGTTGGGGAGACGATTATCTTCGCGAATTTCGACTTTCGTAAACAGAGTCCACCCGGAACGGGAGTCTGCGATCTTTCAAGTTTTAATGAGGGGTGGCACGGGCGTTCGAAGAGTCGATCGATGCGGGTTATAATCAGCCCATGGCTCGGGGCTGGGAAAGCAAGTCCGTCGAGGCGCAACAGGAAGATGCAAGCGCAAGAACCGCACTCGCAAAGCCGCGTCTGACACGGGAAGAGGCCGGTCGGCTCCGCGAAAAGGAGAGCCTCCGCCTGTCGCTTCAGAGGGTGGTTCAAGAACTCGAGCAAAGCCGCAACCCACGGCTTCGCTCGATGTTGGAACAGGCTCAGGCCGATCTACAGAGGAAGATTGCGCAACTCGAGGCATAAAAGGTCGGGCCATCAGACCAGTCGGTCCACCCGGCCCTTGGTTGGCACCGCTAACGTATAATTAAACCTTCCATGAAAGCCTACGTTTACGTTTCGCTCAAGAAGAGTGTCCTCGATCCCCAGGGCAAAACCATTCAGGGCGCGCTCAAGAAGATGGGCTACAAAGGTTTGGAGGAGGTCCGCCAGGGAAAGTACTTCGAGCTAACGCTCGACGGTGGCCTCAGCCGCGAAGAGGCGCAAACCGAAGTCGAGCGCATGGCTCGTGAAGTGCTCACCAACCCTGTCATTGAAGAATTTCACTGCTCCCTCGCAGACTGAATTCCTGGAGTTCCCGCATGTGTGGCATTGTTGGTTATGTCGGCAAAAAGCAAGTGGTTCCGATCATTATTGAGGGTCTGAGGCGGCTCGAGTACCGCGGCTACGACTCGGCTGGAATTGCCGTTGCCGGCAACGGAGACAAGTTGCAGATCCGCCGCGCCGAAGGCAAACTGCGCAATCTGGAAGAAGCCATCCGACTCAAGCCGCTCGACGGCACTTACGGCATCGGCCACACCCGTTGGGCCACCCACGGACGTCCCACCGAAGAAAACGCGCATCCTCACCGCGATTGCACCGGCAAGATCGTGGTCGTACACAACGGCATCGTCGAGAACTATCTCAGTCTGAAGAAAAAACTGATCGAAGAGGGCCACCGGTTCACAACCGAAACCGATACGGAAGTCATCGCCCACCTGATTGAAAAGCACTTGTTCAAGACCGGCAACGGCCATCGCCCCACGCTCGAAGAGGCCGTCCGCCGTACAGTGAAGGAACTCAGCGGAGTGTTCGCCCTGGCTGTCATTTCTGTCGACGAGCCCAACAAGATTGTCGCGGCACGCAACGGTCCTCCGCTGGTGGTTGGCCTGGGTAATGACGAATACTTTGTCGCCTCCGACGTCCCCGCCATTCTCTATCACACGCGCGACATTTTCTTTCTCGCCGATGGCGATCTCGCCGTGGTCACCGCCGAGGGCGTGCAACTCACGGATTTCGACGGTAAGCCCATCCAGCGCCCGGTTCAGCACGTTACCTGGGACCCGATCATGGCGGAAAAGGGCGGCTTCAAGCACTTCATGCTCAAAGAAATTTACGAGCAGCCGCGCGCCGTCCGTGACACCACCCTGGGACGCATCTCGCTCGATACCGGCCGCATCTTCCTCGACGAGATGCAAATCAGCGAGGCCGAGTTCCGCGCCGCAAGGAAAATCAACATCCTCGCCTGCGGCACCAGTTGGCATGCCGGACAAGCCGGCAAGTTCATGATCGAAAGTTTCGCCCGCGTTCCGGTCGAGGTCGATTACGCCAGCGAGTGGCGCTACCGCGACCCCATCGTTATCCCGGACACGATCACTCTCGTGATTTCTCAGTCCGGCGAGACCGCCGACACCATCGCTGCGCAGCGCGAAGCCAAAGCCAAAGGTTCACACACCCTGGCCATCTGCAATGTGGTCGGCTCCATGATCACGCGCGAAGCCGCCGGAACCATCTACACTCACGCCGGCCCCGAGATCGGCGTAGCATCGACCAAGGCTTTCACCTGCCAGCTCACCGCTCTCTATCTCTTCGCTCTGTATCTCGCGCAGGTGCGTGGCACCATGACTTCCGACCAGACGCGCACCGCCGCGCAGGAACTTACTCTGATCCCAGGCAAAATCGAGAACATCCTCACCCACGACGAAGCCTGTGAAGATCTGGCCAAACGATTCCAGCGCGCCCAGGACTTTCTTTTCCTTGGCCGCGGCATCCACTATCCCATCGCTCTCGAAGGCGCGCTGAAGCTCAAGGAAATTTCTTATATCCACGCTGAGGGCTATCCCGCTGGAGAAATGAAGCATGGCCCCAACGCCCTGATCGACGAAAACCTTCCCGTCGTCATCATCGCCACCCGGGACACAGGCGATCCCGATTCGGTGGTCCGCTACGAGAAGACGATGTCAAACTTGAAAGAGGTCAAAGCCCGCTCCGGCGTTGTAATTGCTCTGGCCACCGAAGGCGACGAAGAGATCAAAGAAGCCGCCGACCACGTGCTCTACGTTCCCGCCGCACCCGAAGAACTCGCGCCGATTCTGGAAATCGTTCCCCTGCAGTTGTTGGCCTATCACATCGCCGTGCGCCGCGGCTGCGACGTGGACCAGCCGAGGAATCTGGCTAAGTCGGTGACGGTGGAGTAGCCACGATCAGGGGCCAAGGTTAATTGGCCGCTTCGACATCGGTGTGTTGAAAGTCATCGCCTTTGAATAACAGCGCCTCGCCCTTTTCCTTCGCCAGCGCATAAGCGAAGCAATCGCCAAGATTAAGCCCCGCGCGATGCCGGCCCTTGCCAAAATCGCGATACGCCTGGCGGGCAATCTCCGCCTGCCACTCTGTCACTGACTCAACCACAATCCCCGATTCCCGGAAGAAATCGTCGAAGCGGCCGCTGGCAATGGGGTCACGAGCGCTGTCAATCACTATGGCGGACTCCACATAACTAACCGCAGAAACGGCACACGCCTCTGCCCGGTCTATGGCCCGCGCCATCGCAGGCGCTTCGGGTTCGGCCCGCAGAATGGCGACGACGGCGGAAGAATCGAGGATCACTTCGGCAATCCTTTCTCGTCATACAACATTTCCCCATGATCAATGGAAAGGTAAGGTTCCTTCATATGAGCGGCGCACTCCCGCCCGATCTGCAAGAGCCGCTCCGCCAGCCCACCCTTCTTGGCGCCGCGTATCCGCCTCAACCTTTCTTCCACCGCCTTGTCCACCGCGGCGGTCATGCTCTCCCCGGTCAGCTTTGCCAACTGCCGAACCCGGCGATGCGTCTCTTCATTCTTGATGTTCAGGCTCATGTCTACCATTCTACCATAGACGGTAGATGTCTACCATTGGCAGCCCATGAGTCTTGGAGAGTCTCATCCCCACTGTTTCCCGGCAGAAGAAAAGGCCCGGACCATCGGGTCCGGGCCTTTTCATTTTGATGGCTCGCCCTCAGCACTACGAGAGGCGAGCTTCATGATCACTATTGGGTAACGGTGACCGTGACTGTGGTGGTGTGCGTAACGCCTCCGCCGGTGCCCGTTACCGTGATTTTGTGGGCTCCCAGTGCGACATTGCTGCCGATGGTGACCGTCATCGTTGACGTCCCTGCTCCGGGCGCCGGTATGGGGTTAGGACTGTACTTGGTTAAGGCGCCGCCTCCCGACAAGGTTATTGCGGAGTGGAAGCCGCCGGCGATCTTGGTGGTGATCGTCGAGGTGCCGGAACTGCCCCGCGCCACGGTAATGGCACTGGGGTTCGCACTGATGGCGAACTTGCCCGTGGCGGTTACCGTCAGCGTAACGGTGGTGGTTTGCGTGATGCTTCCGCTAACGCCGGTCACGGTGATCGTGTAAGTGCCGGGAGCGGTCGTCGCGGCCACCGCCAGGGTTAAGGTGGAGGTGCCAGCGCCTGTGATCGACGTGGGATTGAAGGTTGGAGTTACACCGGTCGGCTGTCCAGTCGCAGACAAGGCGATGGACGAGTCAAAGCCACCGGTGACGGCGGAAGTGATTGTCGACGTGCCACTCGCACCCTGTGCCACCGAGACCGAACTGGGCGAGGCGGAAAGGCTGAAGCCGGCAGTCGGAGCACCGGCGAGGGCGAGGAGCAGGTTATCCCCGTTCGGACTGCCCAAGCCGCACGATAAGCTGTAGCCGACCGTGCACCCCAGGGTATTGCCTCCACTGGTGACGTTGTGGAAGTCGGTGTCATAGTTCGCGCCGGCATAGATGTCGTAAAGCGCCGGATTGATGAAACCGAGAGTGCTGGTGTTTCCGTTCGAGAGATATTGTTCGTTGGCCAGAGCCAGGTAGCCGGCCCACATGGGGGTCGCGAAGCTGGTTCCACCTTCGAAATTCTCGGAGCAGGTGGTTTGGTCGGCGCAGACGTAGAAGGTGAAATTCGCATTGGCTGAAACGTCTGGGCCGTTGCGATAGGTTTGGGAGCACTTGGCGCAGCCTGCGGCCGCGGCCACCTGCCACGAGGGAATCGCAAACTTGTTGGGCGAAATACCGCCGCCGCTGTCACTCCAGCCGGTCTCTGACTTCCAGGGACCAGATGCGCTTTCCGTGTCTAGGTCGGTTCCACCAACTGACACGATGTTCACATCGTCCGACGGCCAAACAAACTCGGCATGGGCCCAATTACCGTCATCGCCGGCCGCTGCAAAGAAGGTTTGGCCTTGCGCCGCCATCTCCACAAAGAAGGGGTCATCGGTGGTGTTGTCGGTAGGCTTCCACGCCCACGAGCAGCTCAACTGCGCTTGCAGGGGGCTCGCGGTAACCATGCCGTTCAGGATGCCGGGATCGTCGAGGGTCTGCCCTGACAAGCCGCCGGTTCCAATCCACATCGTCAGACCCGACATCCCCGGCGCCATGCCGAGTGCCTGGGTCATGTCGATGGTTTGTTCGGTGTCGTCGCAGGTCGGTTCCTTGCAAAGCGTGCTCTGCGTGTCGACGGAGGTAAGCGTGACGGGTACGTTGTTAGTTTGGCCTACGTTCTTATAGTAGGTTGTCAGGTCGGCGAGGTCGGTGCCGATGAACTCAAACAAGCCGAGCGACTGGCCAGTACCGGTGAGAGTCGCCGCGCTGTTTCCGTCGGTGTAGTACGCCGCCCTCATGTCGCTGCCGAGGAACGAAGCGCCGGGACCGGAGCCGGTCGTTGCGTTCGACCTCACCTCGGACTTTGCGCTGGCGTCGATACGATGGTAAGCGGGTTTCGGAGTCGCATAATTGTCCAAGCCTCCGATGTGCCAAAGCTGGACCGCCAGGTCCGG
>Ga0187858_10003457_pt1 | contig 15248 bp, 14 predicted proteins | sample June2016WEW_8_15_FD_133015 | JGI IMG/M metagenome (GOLD analysis project Ga0187858, IMG submission 133015) | Peatland microbial communities from SPRUCE experiment site at the Marcell Experimental Forest, Minnesota, USA - June2016WEW_8_150 | ecosystem: Environmental > Terrestrial > Soil >...
ATGACCTCACTACCGAACTTGGCCGATCCGCTCCAACAACACCGTGGTCCCATCCCGGTATCGGGTCTTCCATCCGGAGTTGTGCAGCAGCAAGTAGGCGACGCCGCTTTCCTGTCGATACAGGACGTAGCGGATGTGATATTTGTCTAAAATTTCCAGCGTATTCTTGACGCCCATCGCATCCAGGTAGTCGGCGAAGACGCCGTTGTATTCGTAAATATCGATCCGTGAGTCGATAAAGACGGGAATATTGCGCATATTCCAGATAAGGTAGCCGCCCCACAGGCAATCATTAAAGACGCGACCCTGAGGCTGGAACTGCTGCAGATAATTCAGGGCCTTCACAGGATAGTTCTGAATCGTGTCGCGCATCAGCTGATCGCGTGACGGAAACCGCCAGATGCAGCCGCCTATGAGAACTATCATGAGAATCGCATTGAGCCAGGTCTTGTCGATTTCGGGATGGTAGGGCGGCAAGAAGTCCAGTGCCCTGGCCAGCATCGGGGTCAACACGATGGCTGCGAGGAACAGGAATCGGCTGTAGGTCATCGCCGCATAGAAGCCGAGGAGCAGGAAGGCAAGCTCGTCAAGTCCCCAGCGCCGCTTCCGTACCAGCGCCAGCACAATCGTCGCAGCCAGCATGAGGAAGATGATCTTGCCGCGGACGCTGTGGAAGTCGAGGCTCATCCATTCGTCAACATGGTTCACATTCAGCTTCTGCTGAAAGGCGAAGTTAAATGGGTAGAACACCAGATGGTAGGTGTAGGGATTAAGAAAGAGTCCAGCGACGCTCAAACTACCTGCCAGCGCCAGCTTGCGCATTTGAACTGGAGTCCATCGCGTGGCCTCCAGTCGTCCCCATCTTCCCTGGAATAATCCAGCCCCGCAGAAGATGGCAAGCAATACCATGCCGATCAGCCAGGAGCCATGCAGGTTGGCCCAAAGAACGAAGAGCGGCGGCAGCAGCCAGGCACGGTCTTTACCCTGCCTGAAGTGCGCCAGAATGAAAAGCTCAGCGACCAGGCACATCCAGCCTGCCAGCAAGGTTCGCGGACCGAAGGAAACCGTTGCCAGCCATACCGCAAGCCAGGAAGCGACAAATGCAGCTTTAACATTCTTTGAGCTGAGGTACGCCAGTTCAAAGACGCCAAGCAGTATCAGCTCAACCTCGGCCAGCATTACAAGATAGATGCCCCGTATACCAAGCCATCGCCATCCCAGGTAGTACGGCAGCTCGCTAAGCCAGGCTTCATTGATCCAGCGGGAGCCCGTCGCAGTGAAGGAATAAAAGTCGTGATGGACCACCGAGTGGCTTTGTACCAATACCTCCGCATTCCGTAAGTGCCACCAGATATCGGGATCGGCGATGCTGCCGCTGTCGAGCAAGAAGATCGCGGCCCCTAAGCCCAAAGCGAGCAGCACCGGAAAGGAAAAGATCTTCTTCCATAGGTTAGTTGTTAGCTTGGGGATCGCGGCCGGAATGACTAACGCGGAAGCTCCAAGTTCCGCCGTCGTCGCTAGCTCTGCCTGCACAGACTCAGGCTAGCGCGGGTCGGACATCGACTGCCATAAATATCTACGTCTTTGCGCGGAATTCATAAACAGGATGGCCCATTCTGACATCGTGCCGAATGGGAAAAGTCTTTTGCCTGTTCGCTCACATAAGCCTTGGTCTGTGCGTTCACTCCGCCGTAGCATTTTTACAGGAGCACTTTCTTTGACGATGGGCCACTCGGTAGCAGCATCGCAGGTTTCGGCGACGGACAGTCAAGGGTCGAGTTTGGTCGAGACTGCAATGGTGGTGCCGATCCTGGTGCTGATGCTCTGCTTCGCTATCGACATCGGCTACTTCTTTATCGTCGCGGCAAACCTGGTGTCGTCCTCGCGCAATGCAGTCCAGTATTCCGGACAAGGTTTCGTATCGCCCGCTCAGCAACAACTGCCTTCGCCGGGAACTTCAGGATCGCTCTCCGACACCGCAGGAGTGGCCGGATTGGCGGGTGGCGACATGTCGGGCCTGGCCAATATGCTTACTAAGACAACGGTGGAAGTCTGCTCGAAAGAAATTGGCATAACTCAGACTTCCAACGGCTATATCACGAATTGCAGTACCTATCCTTCCGGTTCGTTGACATTCACCCCTGATCAGGATCCGGAATCGACAAGCGGAATGCTGACCCAGCGTGTCGACGTGGTCTACACCGTCAACCTTCCGATTCCAGTTAATTTCTTCACCTTTACCATGCCGCCGCTGACCATACATTGGGCAGCCGAGATGCGGGCGGTCGACTGATGACAACAGCTGTCAGCCTGCCGAAAAAGTCGAAACATCAGATCCCTCGCAGCCTGAAGGCCGCTCGGGATGACGAAAATAAAGGGCCGACAACGGCGCACCCGTTCGGCAAGCTCAGGGCATGGCTAAAGCTGCGCCCTTTCAAAACATGTCGCGCCGTCCGGCTCGCTCGCGAGGAAAGCGGTTCCATGCTGATTGAGTTTGCGCTGTCGGTGTGGACGCTGTTTCTGCTCACGTTCCTGATCTTCGAGTTTTGCATGACCATCTACACCTACAGCGTGCTGAATAATGCCGCCCGTGAAGGAGTTCGTTATGCGATTGCGCATGGAACAGACAACAGCGTATGCAGCGGACCCAGCAGCGGCTGTAGTGACAGCACTGGAGCCAATGTCACCAACGTAGTTAAGGGCTACGCCAAAGTTTGTTTTCATGACATCAGCGGCATGACGGTGACCCCCAGTTGGCCCGATGGGACATCCTCGCCATCCAGTCGAGTAGTCGTGACTATCAACTATCCCTACGTGCCGTATCTGAGTTTGCCGGGGTTTACTACTCCAACCATGCAGGCCACCGCCGAAGGGCGGATTGTTTTTTGACGAGGTGTGTGCCATGACATCAGGTGAGATCCAAAATGTGCTCAGGCCGAAACACCGTTGCCATGAAGCTGGCCAGGCGAGCATTCTTGTCGTCCTGATGTTGAGCCTGTTCCTGCTGGCGGTGTTGGCGTTCGCGGTGGACTACACCAATATCTGGTTTCAACGTCAGCAGATGCAAACTGCTGCCGATGCCGCCTGCCAGGCCGGCGCTATGGATATCTATCAGATTGCCAGTGGGGCGACGATGCCTAACATGGGTTTCGTTCTCGGTACCGCCGGCAACTGCAGTTCCTATAGTGCGAATGGTCCAACCATGTGCTGGTACGCCAACAAAAACGGGTTCAACGGGTATAGTAGCGGCGCGGCGACCGTCTCCTGGACCTTCCCCAGTTCGGTTGCAGGCGTGACTGCTCCGCCTTCTTCCGTGGCCCCGTATCCTTTTCTGCAAGTCTCGGTCTCGTTGCCGGTGAAGACGTACTTCAGCACCCTGCTGACGGCCAGTCAGACGCAACTGGTTGCGGCTAGTTCCACTTGCGGACTGACATCGATCATGCAAGGTGCTCCCATCATGGTGCTGCATCCCAGCATGTCGGGGTCGCTGGCTTACTCCGGCGGCGCATCTCTGACCATTGTGGGCGGCCCGCCGCGCAGCATCGTGGTGAACTCCAGCAGCGCCACAGCCGTCGCGTGCAGCTCCAGCGGTGTCATCGATACCAGCAAGGGTGGGCCGAACTTTACCGGCGCCGACGTCGGAACCTCCGGCGGTCCGCATACTGCTCCTGGTCCCTCGACCGGCTGCTATGGAACCAACGGCAATACTGGATTAACAGCGGGCTTTGATGGAGGAACAACTGGCCACTGGGACTGGCCTGCCAGTCCAGTACCCGATCCCTATGCGGCCGTGCCTGCGGCGGCCGGGATGAGAAGTGTCACGCCACTGACCAAAGTAGCCCACGGCAATGGCACTTATTACTACAATCTGGCCGCGCCCGAGATGGATGGATGTCCCGACACGGCGCCCACAGACTATGGAAACTACAACGACAGCACCTGGTGGACTTGTAATCTGGGTCAGTATGGAAGCAAGAGCTGGTATTGTCGCGGTTGCCATGAATACGCTCCCGGATACTATCCCAACGGAATCAGCGAAAATGGCAACGACGTGATTACCTTCTTGCCGGGTGTTTATTACATGGATGGCAATCTTGCGATCGGCGGCAGCGACAGCATCCGCATGGCCAAGGCCTGCGCCAACTCCCAAGGCGTGGTGAACACGACGCCTACAACCGGCAACTGCAGCCCTATGACCCAGACTGCCGGGGCCAATGGCAACGGTGGCGGAGGTCCCTGGACCTGGCATCAGACCGACGGGGTCATGTTCTACTTTCACGGGAGCGCCGTGCCCGTGATCAGCGGGGCATCGGGAGCTCCCGATTCTCCGAGGGTCGACAAGGCGCCGGCCACCGATTTGACATGCAATGGCAGCACGCCGCCTTCTTATTTGAACTTACCCGTCGCGCTGGATACCAATATCATGCTGGCGCAGTGCACGGCGCAAGGCAGCTACTACGACAGCACGGGGGACACCACGGATTCGCTGGGTACGATACGCGGCCTGCTGATGTTCATGGACCATGCCGACACAGGCTCGCCACAGCTGCAAGGATCGGGAACACTGGCCTATACCGGCACGCTGTACTTCCACTCGACAAGCTATGCGACCATCTTCCAAATTCCCGGGGGAACCACCAGTGGAACGCTGATCTGGGGCAACGTCGTTACCGACCAAATGCAGCTTACCGGCAGCGGTGCTTTGATGATGGCGCTGAATCCCGCTGAAACCACCCCGATCCTCAAGGTCGGCTTGTTGCAATAGACGCAGAAAGTCCTGTTCGGCCTGGATCGGCTCCGTTACGGCCCTGCCTGCTTCGGGCCCGATATCATTTGAAAACTGCGGATGCCTTGCAGGCCGCGACAGCCAAGAGCGCTGAAGTCTCAGGTTTCGTTACCAATGACCGTGTCTTTGAGAGACTGAAGATGCTGGAAACCCTCATGCTCGACGATCTGCGGTGAATAGCATTTCCTTTCGGCGGCGGAATTTCCCAGCGTTACCCGTTATACTTCTGCAACGCCGCCTGAGCGGCGGCATCGAACACCCATGGTTTCGCCACCACAACCACTCACCCAGCAGGACCTGCGCGATCTTGGTTTCGGGGCAGTCGTTTCGCGCGAGAGCCATCAGCGCCTGCTGAATCGCGATGGCAGCTTCAATGTGGAACGCCGCGGCCTGGGCGTCCGGGCCTCGCTGAATCTCTATCACGCTTTGCTGACCATGCCCTGGGGACAATTCGCCCTTCTTGGAATTGGCGCCTACCTTCTGGCGAATGCGATTTTCGCGCTTGCTTATTTGGCGTGCGGTCCCAAGTCTCTGATCACCACTGCGCCCGGAATGGACCTGCCTCCGTTTCTGCGCGCGTTCTTTTTCAGTGTGGAGACCATCTCCACTATCGGATACGGGAACGTCGTCCCCATCGGCATCGGCGCCAACCTGGTGGTTACGGTCGAGGCGCTTGCTGGCTTGATGGGCTTTGCCATTGCAACCGGGCTGGTGTTCGCTCGCTTTTCCCGTCCCACGGCGAATATTGTGTTCAGCAGCCATGCAGTCGTTGCCCCATACCAGGGCGTCAGTGCACTGGAATTTCGCGTGGCCAACGCCCGCTCCAACGAATTGATCGAAATCAGCGCCAAAGTGATCTTGAGCCGCTTTGAGCAGGTGGATGGGGTGCATACCCGGCGCTACTATCCCCTCACGCTGGAACGCGACGGCGTGGTTTTCCTTCCTTTGACCTGGACCGTGGTGCATCCCATCGACCAACAGAGCCCGCTGCACGGCGAGAGCCTGGACTCGCTGCGCAAGGCCAGTGCGGAGATTCTGGTCCTGCTGAAGGCGTTCGACGAAACCTTTTCCACCATCGTTCAGACGCGCACGTCGTACACCTCAGACGACGTAGTATGGGGAGCCCGATTTGCCAACGCCTTCATGGCTGATGCGGCAGCGAACTTCGCCAAGAAATCTCGCCACGGTGACAAGGTCGCCGTCGATATGCGGCTTTTCGACATAATCGAACCGGTTCCCGAGCGATTAAACGGTTGAATATCACTTGCCGCTCGCGCACAATGATCGAACACGGTTATCAGGTGAAGACATAGAGATTCACCACGGACGCACGGCGAGCACGGAGGAAACAGAAGAATAAGACTCCGTGTTCTCGGGGCCTCCGTAGTGAATCGACTTGTCCAAACGGAGTAAATCGAGAGCTCTCGGGCTGGGATTGTTGCAGTGCAGTTATTCAGCTTCAGCGCCGGCAATTTGTGTCCGCCTGCGCCCAAACACAAATGGAGGAATTATGGCTGAAGCAGTTCTTAATGGTATGAGGAAAGCCTCTGGCTGGTCCGTCGCCCTGGGCGTTCTGATGATCATCGCAGGTCTCATCGCCATGGTGGAACCCGGCGTTTCCGGGCTGTTCATCGCGCTGATTGTGGGATGGTCCGCCATCTTCAACGGTTTTGCGCAAATCATCTACGGCTTTCGCACTCACGGTGGCGCGCACATGTTCCTGGAGATCATTCTGGGAATCATCTACATCATCGCGGGTGTTTACCTGATAATGCATCCCGTAGGCTCATTGTTTGCGCTGACCTTGCTGCTGGCCTGTTTTCTGCTGGTGTATGGCATCTTCGCTCTGGTGCTGGCGTTCAGGATGCGGCCGCACAATGGTTGGGGGTGGGTGCTCTTCGATGGCATTATCACCATCCTGCTCGGCGCGCTTATTTGGAAGCACTGGCCGATTAACTCTGAGTGGGTAGTCGGGACCTTGTTCGGCATCAGCATCTTCATCTCCGGCGTGACCCGGCTGATGGTGTCGCTGGCCATCCGAAATGTGGCGAGCTCGGCGGCCTGAGTAGGTGGCGAAGTTTCGAGTTTCCAGTTTCCAGCAAACGGCTCCGCCCTAGCCAAATCGAGTGGAGAAAAGCGGGTCCCTCGACTCCGCCTCGTTCCGCTCGGGATGACAGAACGGGGCACCAAACTTGAAACTGTGTAGCTCGCGGCTCGAAACTCGAAGCTTCTACCCGCTCTCCTGCTGTCGTTTCAGCCGTCTGGTTTCGGCTAGTAGCGTCATACTATGCATCAGGTTTTGCATGGTGACGATCCCCACCAGACGCTGCTGATCGACCACGGGAATCATGTTGAGGCCCTGCCGGCCGAGCTTGCGAAAGGCAGAAGCCAGCGAATCGGTGCTCTGCGCAATGTCGAAGGCGCGCACCATGGCCGACTGCACATAGCCGTTGCCGCCGCGGCGCAGCGCGTCCACAATACGTTGCTTGCTGATGATGCCCACCATGTCGCTGCCGCGAACGACAGGGAAGTCATCTTGCAGCGTGTGCACGGCTTTGTGCAACGCGTCTTCCAGCGTGTCGGCCGGCGACAGGGTTGAGAAGCCGGTCAGCATCACGTCTTCCATGCGCACGCTTTCCAGCACCGACTGAAAGACGACCGAGCGGTCTTCGAGCTGCGCACCGACGAAGAGGAAGAAGCCGATCAGCATCAGCCAGGGATTCCACACGCCGAGAAAGATGAACAGCATGGCAAATCCCTGGCCGATAGTCACGGCCAGGCGGGTGGCGCGGACATACTCCATGCGTTCAGCGAAGAGCGCGCGCAGCACGCGGCCGCCGTCCATGGGATAGGCGGGCAGCAAGTTGAAGCCGCCAAGAAATACATTGCCCCAAAACAGCGCGCGCGGCAGGTTAGCGGCGTTGACTAGCGGCCGGCTCCAGAGATTGACCTGCGGCAGAAAGAGAAGGATCACTACTCCCGACACCGCGGCAATGGCCAGGTTCACCAGCGGGCCGGCGATAGAGATGCGGATGTCGCGCGCGGAATCGGGAGTGCGTTGGCCCATATCTTCCATTAGCGTGACCCCGCCGATGGGCAGCAGGATGATGGAGCGCACAGCTACGCCGCTGCGCTGGGCGACGAGCGCGTGCCCCAGTTCATGCAGCACGACGCATAAGAAGATGATGGCGACCAGCGCCAATCCGCGCATGGCGCCCGCAGTGCCCAGCGCGACCGATTGTGTGAACCATACAAACACCAGCAGAAACAGGAAAGTGAGGTGGATGCGGATATCCACTCCGAACAAACGTCCCGCCGGTATCGACCAGCTTCTCATCGCTAAGAACAGCCTCCAGGTTCATTCTATAGCTATCAGCAGTCGGCTATCAGCTATCAGCAAAACCGTACGGTGGAAGCGACGGGCTTCAGCCCGGCGAAACAGATGCGGAACAAGAGTGGCTTCAGTCCTGGGCTCAGCGGCTAAAAAGCCGTATCTTTGATCGCCGTGACGGCACGACTTGAAGTCGTGCCCTGACACAAATCTGAATCCTGCCCCTGATACAAATCTGAATCGCGTCTGACAAACCTCGCCTGTAACCTTCTTGAAAGACCTCAATGAAGAGGTCCGGATTATGTGTCATGTGGCAAACTGTCTGGTGCGCGTTATAGCCGGACAATACCGCAGCCGCCCCTTGCGATCGTTGCCGGGCCTCGATTTGCGTCCCACCAGCGATCGTCTGCGCGAAACTTTGTTCGATATCCTCGGGGCCGCGCGCAGCCTGACAGAAAGCGTCTGGCTCGATCTGTATGCCGGAACGGGCGCGGTTGGAATGGAAGCGCTTAGCCGCGGCGCGCGCGAGGTGTACTTTGTGGAGTCTGCGAAAAAGCACGCCCGGCTGCTGCGCGAAAATCTTGCCGCGCTCGGAATCGAGAGCGGTTACGAACTGCACGGGTGCGAGGTCGCGAAGGCGCTGCCGCTGCTGGAGACGACGGGCGTGGTTTGCGATTATTGTTTTCTGGATCCGCCGTACCGGATGCGGGGCACGTATGAGCAGACGCTGGGCTATCTGTCGCAATCGCGATTGCTGCAGCCCTCCAGCGTGGTTATTGCCGAGCATGAAAAGAAGTTTGATCTCGACGAGCGCTTCGGAGCGCTGGTGCGGTATCGGCGCCTGGATCAAGGAGACGCGGCGCTGAGCTTTTACAAGTTGGCGTGAAGAAGCAGTTGTCGGTGGTCAGTTGTCGGGATTGATCCCCATACCTCTGTGGCAATCAGGAAGGAGTACACCATGCCGATGTCAGGCCCGCACAAACGATGGAAGTACGATCTGCATCCCAGCGTTCAAATGGCGAACTCCGTAATCTCGGAGATGAAGGAGAAGACCGGGCGCTCGCTCGACGAGTGGGTGCGACACGTCAAGAAGAACGGTCCGTCCGCAGAGAAAGAGCGCTCCGCCTGGCTGAAGAAGGAGCATGGTCTCGGCACGAACTATGCTTCCTGGATCGCTGGCAAATCGGTAGGCAAGAGCGACGCATTCGAGGATGCCGGTGAGTATCTGAGGCACGCCGAAGATTTTGTCGACAAGATGTACGCCGGACCGAAGGAACACTTGCGGCCAATCTATGACGAGGTTCTGAGCTACGCCAAGACACTCGGCGACGATATTGGAATCTCGCCTTGCCAGACAATCGTCCCTATTTATCGCAAGCACGTCATCGCGCAGATCAAGCCGACAACGCGCACGCGCATCGACCTTGGGCTGGCGTTGCGTGACACCAAAACGCCGAAGCGGTTGATCGACACGGGGGGATTCGCCAAGAAAGACCGAATCACCCACAGGATCGAAATCACCAGCGTCGAGGATTTCGACGACGAAGCTAAGCGCTGGATGCGAATGGCCTACGAGATGGATGAGTGAAGCAGTTGTCGGGTCGTTGCCAGTCAGCAAAATCTACCTTGGCGTTTTCTTGAAGATGTTCAATTCCACCAGGCCACCTGGACCTTTCACCAGCAATACCTTGTCGTTTAGTTTGGCAGGATATTCTTTGCCCGGGCTCCAGTCGATGAAAACCGCAGCAGGAGCGCTGGCCCGGCAACCGTAGACCGTACCCGCCATGCGCATGAAGATCTTGTACTGGTCTCCATTTTCCGGGTGCTGCGCGCTAACCGCGACTTTTTCGATGGATACAACCGTGGCCGTCTGATAGCCTTCGTCCGGGTTTTGCGCATAGGCGAGCATCGCAGCCATGGCGACGCAGCAGAATACGGCAACCAAATATTTCTTCATTGGTGCTCCTCTCCGACAGCGAATGAAAGTATAGACCGAATGCCCGACGCAGGCAGGAATGATGCAGGAACGATTATCGTAAACAATGCGAGGCGGAACCATCCGATCGGATTACTTGTGGGGTAGGGATTTATCGCACCTTCCGGTGGCCGCGCCATAGAGATTGCCAGCGGCGTCGAAGATCAGGCCAGCAACGGGACAAGCACCGTAGCCGTGGCCGAAGCTAAACAGCACCTGCTCCATCCAGCCTCCGCCCGCTGTGGGCGTTAACCCGAACGCCGTCCCGTTCTCGTAAGCCCCTCCTTCGCAGGTCGTGCCATAGAGATTGCCAGCGGCATCGAAGATCAGGCCAGCAAAGGTATAAGCCCCGTCCGTGCGGTTGAAGTTGAACAGCACTTTTTCGTGGGTGTCAGCCCAGGCGCTGGTTGCCAACAGGGTCACGGCAAAGATCGCGAGGGCTGCCCTCAATCCGATGGAAAGGCTCTTGCCACGCATGAATAGCTCTCCTTCAGCCCAGATACCCACCAATATTTCACGCTTGCGACAAGCGTTTGTCAGTGACTTATGCCGCAGCAGGTGGTGACGGCAGCTCAATGAGAAACACAATGTCTTGGTTGATCGAACGGGTAGAACTGTTGCTCCGGCAAGGAGGCTCCGTCCAGCGTGTTCCAATTACTGTTGTAAACAGCGTTATCGCAAGTTATTCCGAGAACGGTATCAACCGCCATGCACCGGCCAGTACTTTGCGTACGCCAATATGCCGAACACCAAGCCAGAGCAATAGCTAGATAAAGCAGGTAATCGCTTGCAGGAATCAGCCTGGATGGTTTGTTAGGCTGAATGTCTGCTACTCCGCATGTCGCCGGGGCACGCGTTTGGAGAGATTGCACAGCGTCTCATAGACCACGGTGTCGGAGCAGCGGGCCATGTCCCATGCGCTGATCAGCTCCTGGCCGCTGCGGCCAATCAGGACCACTTCATCGCCGCTTGCGGCTCCGGCGATTCGGGTTACATCGATCAGCGTCAAATCCATCGAGACGCGGCCAACGATCGGCGCACGTTGTCCGCGAATCAGCACTTCGCCGTGACCGACCGAGGGATGAATGTGACACAAGGCTGGATCGTGTCCGTTGCGGACGGAAATTTTCCGCGACAATCCGTCGCCATATCCCACCGACACCGCGGCAATGCGAGCAGGCGCGGAAGTGACGTAGGCGCCGCCATATCCCAGCGGCTGTCTGGCGGGCACATCGCGCAATCCCAAAATATGGGTCTTCCAGGAAAGCACCGGCTTGAGCGGCAGGGCGGGAACATCGGCTACCGGGGCACCGTCGTGGCGAGACGGCGCGTACTCATATCCATAGAGCAGCAGCCCAGGCCGCACGAAATTGTGCCAGGTGTTTGTCCGAGAGGCGACTGCGCCGCTATTGGCCAGATGGCGCAGCGGAGGATGCAGTCCATGATTTGCCAGCGTGCGCAATGCAGCTTCATATCGATCAATCTGGCGTGCCGTGTCGTCATCATCCAAGACTTCGGAAGAGGCCAGATGACTGAAGACGCCCTCTAATTCAATCTGCGGCAGGCGCTTCACGGCTTCGGCAAACGACTCCAGCTCCGAAAGCGGCAGACCCAGGCGCGCCATGCCGGTATCGATCTTGAGGTGGATGGCTAGGCTTTGCGTGAGACCGAGGCGTGCGGCTGAACGAGCGAGATCTTCTGCCTGCTGTAAACGGAAGACGGCTGGGGTCAGGGAATGGCGAATCGCTTCTTCTTCCTCGCCGGGATAAAGTCCGCACAATACCAGGATTCGTCCTTGAACGCCGCACTCGCGCAGCACAACGCCTTCGTCGGTCGACGTGACACCGAACCACTTGGCGCCGGCCTGCTCCAACGCGGGCGCACACTCTTCCACGCCGTGGCCGTAGGCATTGCACTTCACGACGGCGCAGATGGTGACGTCATCGCCGACGTGCTTTTGCACGACGCGAAAATTGTGGCGCAAGGCAGACAGGGAAACTTCAGCCCAGTTGGGCCGCGTCTCAATGCGCGAGGATGTCAGGATTGTTGCCAAGCTTCGATCATACAAGTTGCGGAGGATGGATTACGAGAAGCCGGAATCAAGCTGGAAACCTCCTCGTGTTTGCAGGTTCCTTAACGGGCAGTTTGCTGCTGAGACCTATCCATTTATGGAAAGGCGGGAACGTTCACCCGCCTCTGAAGTCCGACCTTTTCCCGTCCCATCTGATCGATTGTCCGGTTCTTGGCCAGGGTCGGCCAAGTATGTGACATTTCTCCGGGTGCCCACACTAAAGAGCTATTGGTATTTGTCTTTCCGTGGTATAAAACCGTCCTACTACTGGTCAGGCAGTGTTAAGGCCAGTACTTTCGCCGGGACGTCTTGTGCCGGTCGGGAACCACGGAAGCAATTGCCAACAATTAAGTAAAGTAATAAGAAAGCTTCCTAGCGTCCATCATGATTAACGTTATCATCGCCGACAATCAGGCAATCTTTCGCGCGGGGGTTGCCAAGCTCCTGGCTGTGGAAGAAGACCTCCGGATCGTCGGGCAACCGCCCGCACCCGAGCAGATACTCAATGCCTTGGAGAAACTGCGGCCAGCCGTAGTCATCTTATCGACGGGTTTCCTGTCCTTCCTCCCCGCGGTTCAGGAGATTGCCCAGAGGCGGCAAATTGCCGTGCTGGTGATCTGCGATAACAGCGAAGACGCTTCCGTCTTCATGCGCATGGGTGTGCAGGGTGTAATTTATCGTTCGGCCAGCGGCTGTATGGTGGTGGAAGCTGTGCGGCGGCTCGCGCAAGGGCAGTCGTTCTTGCAGACTCCGAATTCCGCCGAAGTTGAGGTCAACGATGACCTGGTGGGAGCGCGGGTACGGAAGCGGCTCTCAGACAGAGAATTGCGAATCATCGCGGCCATCGTGCAAGGCTATAAGAACCGTGAGATCGCCGCCCAGCTGTACACCAGCGAGCAGGTCGTCAAGAATGCTCTGCGCAACATCTTCGACAAAATTGGGGTCTCGGACCGTTTGGAGCTGGCCCTTTTCGTCGTGCATCACCGGATTCTGGCCCAGGCCACGGCCACAGTCGTCCTCGATCCGCCGCCCGCGCGAGTTGCTGCTGCGGCCGCGAGCTCAGTCAATCAGCGAGTCAGAGTCGCCTTGCCCTCGAACTCCATTAACTGACTGCCATGCGGTGAGTGGTTCGGTGGCCCGGAAGGCTTAGGCTCGTATCGGGAGACCGCCGCAACCGGCATAGGTCGTTGCGGCCCAACCACTTCCTATTTGCCCGCTATGGTTTTGGAACGCTGTGCGGTTGCCGAATCGGCGCCGTGCTAAAGCTTGGCTCTTTGCAACTTGCGATAGGCCTCGCTTTTCGAGAGCCCGAACTCCTTGGCTACCTGTTTCAGCGCCGCCTTTTCCTCGAGCTTTTCCAGGCCCACCAATTCCTTGACGCGCTTCGCGACCGTATCGCTGGAAGTTGGCGCGTGCGATATCTCTTCCGCTTTTCCGATCAGCAGCGTGATTTCACCCCGGATCTCGGTCCGCTTTTCCAGTTGCGCCAGGACGTCCTCGGCGCGGCCGCGCAGGAATTCCTCATGCAGCTTGGTGACCTCGCGCGCCATCACAATGTGACGCTCCGGGCCGAGCGTGTCCACCACATCGCGAACGCTCTCCACAATGCGATGCGGGGCCTCGTAGAAAATTTGTGTGCGGGGAGAATTGCGGACAGCCTCCAGCGCTGTTTGCCGGGCACCGCCCTTGGCAGGCAGGAAGCCTCCGAAGTGGAAAGAGTCGGTAGGCAGGCCACTGGCGACCAGGGCAGAGAGTAAGGCTGATGCGCCCGGAATCGGCACCACGCGGAGATGATGACGGATGGCAAGCGCCACCAGCCTGTAGCCCGGGTCGCTGACTCCGGGCATACCTGCGTCGCTGACCACGGCCACGTTATCGCCACGTTCCAGATGCACCACCACTTCGGCCGCGCGGGTCAGTTCATTGTGCTCGTGGTAGCTGAGCGTGGGCTTCTCGATGCCGTAATGATTCAGCAGCTTGGCAGTTTGCCGCGTGTCCTCGCAGGCGATCAGGTCCACTTCCTTCAAGGTGCGCAGAGCGCGCAGCGTAATGTCTTCCAGATTGCCGATGGGTGTCCCCACCAGATACAGCGTTCCCGGAGAAGTGGGATCGCCTTCACTAGGAGCTCCAGAATTATGCATTGCCTTTACCACGAGCCAGTGTAGCACTCCAGCAGTGGCGGCACGGCGAGCATTCAGGAGCGAAAAAGTTCCAACATTCCCGTTTGTGCACGTTCCCATTTAATGCTTTTTTCCTCCGACTTCCTGAGCACAGTGACGTCGCTTGGGAGGAAGCAAGCGAGTCGAGGGAGGCCTACAGCGCGACATGCGTGCCCCGCTTCCGGTCAGGTGCGTTTTGCCTGCTCTTGGCGAGCGATCGGAGAATCGCAGGCGCTTATGATTCAACGCGCATTTGCCGATTTGCCATGCAGGTCCCCCCGCGCGCCGTGATCGGAGGCTTCATGCGCTATTTACTGTGTGTTCTATTGTTCACCTGTTCTCTCTTTGCCCAGAACGAAGCCGAAGTCTCGGCTCCCCAGAATTCAGGAGCTGCGAAGGGAGCGTTCTACGTCGATGGAATTGTCTATCAGTACGCCCGCGAAACCGACCACACCGTGGTGGCCGCGGCCCATTCGGTCATCAACCACAAGTTCCTTGCGGTGAAAGTACGGGTGTATAACGCCAGCCAGCGGTCGGTCACAGTGAAGCCGGAAGACATCCTGGTGGAAGACGTTGTCGCCGGTCACGCCGTGGCTGCAATCCCGGGCGCGGAACTCGCACGGAGAATGCGCAAATCGTACAACATGGCACGATTTGGCGTGAATGCCATGGCAGGCAGCGATTCACCGGACACTCCAATCACCAGCGAGATGACGAGTCCTCAGTTCCTGCAGATGATGCGGGCCATGGCCGCGCGAGCCAACAGCGGCGGAGGAACAACAAACAGCATGCTCTATACCGACACGCCCGGTGCTTTGGAATCCGACGAGGAGACGACCCATGCGGAGGAATGCGATGTAGTATGCCGGCTTCGCACTCGCGAGGCCCAAGGCGCAGATGTACTGGCGCAACTGCAGCGGCAAAAT
>Ga0187858_10003461_pt1 | contig 15242 bp, 10 predicted proteins | sample June2016WEW_8_15_FD_133015 | JGI IMG/M metagenome (GOLD analysis project Ga0187858, IMG submission 133015) | Peatland microbial communities from SPRUCE experiment site at the Marcell Experimental Forest, Minnesota, USA - June2016WEW_8_150 | ecosystem: Environmental > Terrestrial > Soil >...
AGCGTGTTCGATTACTGGGATCCGGCGAGCGCGGTGCAAAGAATCCTGAGCGGCGCCGCGGTGGATCAGATGGAGATCCAAATCGACGGCGATTTTCACGAATTCCATTTCAGCGGCGTAGCGCAGGACGTGCTGGACAGCGCAAGCTTCACGGCGGGGCAGGGCAATTTGACGAGTTATCCGATGGAACCGGGGATCGGGGCATTCGACTATTCGATCGTGCCCGGTAATCTGGGCGAGGCGTGGTTGGGAACCACACCAGCGCAATTCTTTACGGTGACGGAAGCGTCGGTGGTGCTGAAGAACGGGTTGGACACGCGGTCGCGGGAATTCGGTTTCAACCTTCCGCAAGCGATCTCACCGGGACAAAGAACCGTGCAGGCGTCGATCGGACTTTACAGCCAGACCGACAGCGCAACACCGGCGCTATACCAGGCAGCGCGGCAGCGGACGCCGATCAGTGTGATGTTCCAGCTCGGCCAGACGCAGGGCCAGGTGATGGGCGTGTATTTGCAGAGCGTGATTCCCGAGGTTCCGCAATTTGACGACAGCGCGAACCGGCTGCAATGGGTGTTCCAGCCATCGCGGGCGCAGGGAACGGTGGACAACGAAATCGCGGTCGCGTTCGGATAGGCATGACATACGAGAGCGTGAAGGATGTGGATTCGAAGATAGCCCCGGGGGTAAGGTTCCGCATCGCGCGGATGTCTTTTGCGCGGCGCGTTGAACTGATGCGGCAGATTCGGGAGCTGGCGCGGCGCATGGAGTTTCTGGAGGCGGGCCGGGAGCCGGGCGAGAAAATGGACTCGACGCTGGTTCAGGTCGAGGTCAACCGGCTGTACCTTATGTGGGGCCTGGTCGAAGTTGCCGGTCTGGAAGTGGACGGGGCGGCGGCGACTCCCGCGGCGTTGGCGGAGAGCGGACCCGAGGACCTGTTTCGGGAAGCGCTGGCAGCCGTCAAAGCCGAGACGGGCCTGAGCGGGGCAGAACGAAAAAACTGATTGTCGCCTTCCATTTTCAATTCTCCAACCAGGCCGGGTGGAGGTGCGACGTTTGCCGGAAGTCCGGCCTGGAGGCAAAGCGCAGGTGCGGCTGGCGGCCGGAGGTGCGCGACGAGGGCGGGCCACTGGTGTGGGCGCGCAGAGGCGTGAGACTGGGAACGTGTCCCAGGTCGTTGATAACGGCCGAGAGCCAAACGACGGTGGAGGAGTTTTTCATTCGAAGGCGGTTGGGCCTGATGAACGAAGAGCAACTCACGGCGCGACAGGTAGAAGCGTTCGCCATTCTGGAAAAGGAACTCGCAGCGGAAATCAAGCATGAGCAGCACAACGCAAGAACAGCTTCTTAGATTCTTTAGGGAGGCCGCCGGAACGAATGCTCCGGAGACGCCGGCGGCGAGCCGCGTGGCCGAATCGAGCGGCAGCCCATTGGCGGAAGCCGCTGCGGGCGGAGCACTCGGGCCGATGAGCGACGCTGGAGGAGGCCAAGGATACGCAGCGACGTCCGTGGGCACGAACACCGAAGGCGGTGCGGAGACCGTGCAAAGCATGGGCGGGACTGGGAGCACAATCGAATCGGCGCTGACAACATTCCTGGAAGGCGGGCTTGGGATTGTTCCGCTGGTGAGCGGCCTGATGGGATTGTTCGACGGCGGCAGCACCGCTCCGCCGCAGCTCGAGAAGTACCAGAAGCCCTCTTCCATCGACTTTGTAAGCGCGGATACGCCGAACGGACTGGAGGCGGCGGACTACGACCAGTTGGGGATGCCGCGGCTGGCCGATACGGCGCTGCCGGTTTCGACCGCAACGAGTTCCTCCTCAGCTAGGGGCTCTTCAACCGGAGGGACCGCAAGCAGCGCCGGGCCGAGCGCAACGGCGATGCCGCAAATGACGCTGAACATTCAGGCGATGGATGCGCAGTCGATTTTGGACCGCAGCGGAGACATCGCGCAGGCAGTACGCAGCGCGATGTTGAACATGAGCTCAATCAACGATGTAATCAGCGATCTGTGACATGGCCTCATTCCCAACCCTCAAAACCAGCGCCGTCACGCAGTATCCGGCGACTAAAGCCGTCAAGTTCCAGAACCAGGTGGTACGGTTCGTGGATGGCACCGAGCAGCGATACCGAGATTGCGCCGGACCGCTACACCAGTGGGTAATCCGCGTGAACGAGTTAGACGAGACGGAAATGGCGGCGCTGGAGGAATTCCTGGAATCGAACCAGGGTAGCTTCGGCAGTTTTTCCTTCACGGACCCATGGGACAACCAGACTTACGGTAATTGCAGTTTCGCCGACGATGCCGTGAACCTGACTTCGGCGGACGAAATCCGCGGTAGCACCTCGGTGACCGTGAAGGAAAATCGGGGATAACCATGAGTGTCTATCCGCAGTTAGCAACCGGGGTGATGAGTCAGTTTCCGATCGTGAAACAACGTAGACCCCGCACTGTGATGAATGCGGCCGCGGACGGGAGATCGATCAAGCTGGCGGACCCGGGCGGCGCGACCGTTGGGTGGCAACTGCAGTACGCCAATCTCAGCGACACAGAGTTGGCTGCGCTACAGCAGTTCTTCACGGCTATGGAAGGGTCGCTGAACAGTTTCACATTCCTCGACCCGGTGGCGAACCTGCTCGCGTGGAGCGAGGATCTGACGAACGCGGTCTGGCAGGCGGCGCCGTTTCTAACTCTATCGGGTGGCGTGGCAGACCCGCTTGGCGGCAGCAACGCGTGGCGACTGGCAAACTCCGGAGAGGGAGCGCAAACGCTGACGCAGACGCTGAATGCGCCGGCCAGCTATACGTACTGCTTCAGTGTATACGCGTTCAGCAGCCAGCCGGTGACGATCCAGTTGCAGCTCGGGAGCAACTCGGCGCAGGCAGCCCTGGATTCCCGGTGGGGCCGCTTTCAGATAGCCGGCACTAGGGACGCTGCGGCAAGCTCGGTCGAGTTCGGCATAGAACTGCCGGCGGGCGTCACGGTAACTGTGTTCGGACCGCAAGTGGAAGCGCAGCCGGCGCCGTCCGCGTACAAGACCGGAACGACGGGCGGAGTCTATGCGAACGCGCGATTCCGCGACGACGCGTTCACACTCACATCCACCGACGTGAACCATCACTCTGCAACGGTGAACATATTCCATGCAAACAGTCTCTGAGTTGAAAGAGTGTGCGATCACCGATACGCCGCTGGTGATATTCGACTGCGCACTGCCGAACGGAGACACCGAACACTGGTGCACGCACGGCATCACAGTCGGGGGCACGTCTTATGCCGCGCGCGTCTTGCAGCACAGTGCGTTCGACATTCAAACAGCCTCGGACCAGGGTGTCGACGGGAGCCCGACCATTACTTTGCTGCTGGCCAACGCGGACTCACACTTCTCGGAGATCGAACAAAGCACAGGCTTCCGGGGCGCGACGATCACAGTCAGCTTCGTATTCTACGATCTACGCAACAACGCACCGCTGACGGACGCCGTGGTTGTGTTCCAGGGGATCTGTAACCCTCCGGACCAGATCAAAGAAGCGACGCTTCGCGTCACGGCGACGAACCGGATGAGCTTGCAGCGGGTGTATCTGCCCGAGATCCGGATTCAGCGTTTGTGCCCCTGGACGTTCCCGTCGACGCCGGCTCAACAGCAGGAAGCCATTGACGGGGGCACAGAGGGCAGCTACTCCCTCTACTATCCGTGCGGTTACTCGGCCGGCCTTCCGGGCGGCTGCGGAAACCTGAATAACGGAGCGCCTTTCACAACGTGCGGGCACGCCTCGACAGACTGCCAGGCCCGCGGTATGTCCGCGCGGTTCGGCGGAATCGAATATGTTCCGCCGGTGATTACGGTGCGAGGCTACGGCAAGAATTGGACAAGTTCCGCCGTGGCGGTGAACCAGGCGCGTTACAGCGACTATGTTCCGATGGTGTACGGAACGGCCTGGTACTATCCGCCAGTCGTATTTGCGCGCAACGATGGGAACCTGACTCGAATGGAGGTGCTGTTAGGAGTCGGGGTGATGCAAGGCGTTTTGACCGTGCTGGTGAACGGTTACCAGATACCGCTTGGCGTGAGCGGGCAAAACATGACCGGCACCGGTTGGTACAACATAGCGACGTTGGGAACGCGAGACGGCGCATTCGATCTGAATTTTCTTAACTCCAACGGCCAGCCGGCGGGAGATCCCTACGGTGGCATGGCGTACCTATCGGTGGTGGTGCCGAATCAAATCAGCGACGGGAACTCGCTGCCTTCCGTCCAGGTCCTGGTGCAAGGACTGATAGTTCCGACATATGACGCTCAAGGAAACCAGCTAAGCGAGGAATTCACCAGCAACCCTGTTTGGATTCTGCACGACATGCTGCGACGCAGCGGGTGGCAGGCTTCCGAAATCGACTACTCGACCCTGGCGCCAGCGGCGGCGTATTGCGATGAGTTAATCAACTCGACGGACCTGAATGGCAACCCGATCACCATCTCCCGATTCGGATGCAACCTGGTGCTGCAGAACAGGCGCAGTGCAGGCGACGTGATCCGTGGGATTCGCAATGCGTCCCGACTGTACCTGACTTACGGTCCCGGCGGCGTGTTGCAGGTCAATGTGGAGAACGCGATGGCGTTGCAACAGCCGGCCCAGAGTCCGTGCTCCAACAGCACCGAACCGCTGAGCGGGGGATGGCCGGCTTACGAGTTTGGCGACGGAACAACGGGGGTTTCGGGGCTCCTGCGAAAAGCGACCGGAGAGCCGGCGGTCGTGGTTTCGTCGCGCAGCATCGCGGACACGCCGAACTCGCTGAGCATAGACTTTCAAGACGCACTGAACAGTTACCAGCAGGACAGTTATACCGTTGTAGATCCGGACGATGTGATCCTGACCGGTCAACAAGTGACGGCTACGCTGATGGCGATTGGACTCCCCAATTACGACCAGGCAGCCCGACTTCTTAAATTCAACCTCGATAAGTCGCTGTTGGGCAACACCTATATCCAATTCGAAACCAGCATCCTGGCGTTCGGGATCAGGCCTGGAGACTTGATCACGGTCACCTATCAGAAAGAAGGCTTCAGCCGGCAGCCATTCCGGGTTCTTAAAATAACTCCCGCGACGAACTACAGAACGGCGGTAATCACGGCGCAGATTCATGACGATGCGTGGTATCTGGACTCAAACGGACAAGATAACTCGCCGGCGGGAACAAACCAGCAGGCAACAGCCACAATTGGGGTCCCGAAGCCGCTGTTGGGCAGCGTGGTGGACGCGAACGGACTGGTGGAGTTCGGCATCGCGGAGACGGATACGACGAGCAGCGACGGGACGATTCAGGCCAGCCTGTCGGTGAGCTTTATCACGCCAGCGGCCGCAACCGCCGCAGGATCCGGCGTGCCATTGGTCAGCTTGGCTGCGACGATTGGAACGGGTGGCACCCTTGCGGCAAACCAGGTCTTGTACTATGCGGTATCGGGTGTGGACGCATCGGGAGACGAAGGCGCGCTTTCGTTCATCGTCACGGCGGTGATTGCGAGCGATGGATCTTCGGTGACGCTAACGGGGCTGAGTTTTACTTCGGGCACCAGCACGTTCAACGTCTACCGCGGGGCGACACCCGCCGAGTTACTGCGGATCGCTTCGAGCCAGATGATGGCGGCGAGCTTTACCGATTCCGGTGCGCAGCCGCAATTAATCGCCCCGCCGGACCCGAATTTCGATCATGCCAACTTCTACTGGCGGATGGAACTGCAGCCGGAGATGACGGCCACCATCTTCTCGCCGACAACAGTAGGCAATCAGAGCCTTCAGATGAGCCCAAACTGGTATCGGGGCATGACGGCGAGGGTTACGCGCGGGACCGGCGCCGGGCAGGAGGCATCGATTGCCGGCAACGACGCGACGACGCTGACTCTTTCGAGCGCGTGGGTGGTAGCTCCGGACGCCACGAGCTACTTCGTGGTGGCGGAAGCGGGCTGGCATTTTGCGGCAATGACGAAAAGCAGCCCGGTGAGTTTCGTGGTCCCCAATCAAGGCGGCGAAACGGTTCAGGTGACTGGGCGGTCGGCGAACGCGGCCAACGTGGAGTGTCCGCCGCTGCTATCGACCGTGACGCGGTGGCAAATCGGGGGGAGCGGATTCAGCGACAGCGCCGCGCCGCCCACGCCGTTCTTTGGGCTGGGCTCCGGAAAGGGCGGCGGGACGCTGGACCTGAGCGGAGTTTCCTTCAGCAGCCTGACCGACACCGAGACGATCTCAGCCGCGACACTGGCCGTCTATTACTGGGACGAACTGCAAGGCGCCACCAGCTTCGCGCTCGCCAATGCCATAGGGGCGAGCGATACGACCTTAACACTGAATGCTCCCGGACCGGCGCAGGCAGGCAGTGTTTTGCAGATCGACAGCGAGGTGCTCGAGGTCACTGCCGTTAGCGACGGGGGCGTGCAATATACGGTCCAGAGGGGCGTGCAGAGCAGCCCAGCCAGCGGACACTTGGAGCAGGCAGCCGTCTATCATCTGACAGGCCTCACAACGATCACTGGGTTTCCACAAGGATTTTTTGGCAGCCCCTATAGCGGCACCTGGAGCCTTCCGGTGCCGCTTCCGGATGTGCGGGTGGTGAGCGCGCAACTGTTTGTTACCAACCAGAAAGGCAACAGCCCGACGGCGAGCGCATGCCTGACGCACACGGTCGACAACGGTCTGCGGACGCTCTCCGGCGGTCAGTATTCGATTCAGGCGGAGGGGTTCCTGTCGGTGGACCAATCGGTAGCGCCGGCGCTGGTGGTGGACACGGCGCACTCAGTGGGAGACATTTACGCGGTGCTCGGCGCAGCGGCGGACGCGACGGTGCGACTCGAACTCAACATCAACGGGTCGGCTTACTGCCAGTTGGTGTTTCAGCCGAACGAGACCATCTCGAACGACGTTAGCGGGCAAAATTTGCCGCCTTTGGCGGCGGGCGATCAGATCACGCTGGCAGTCCAATCCGTAGGGCAGACGTATCCTGGCGCGGACCTAACGGTGATCATTCGACTCTAATGGGAGACGCGCCGTCCAAACTGCAACCCGACCGGGATCTGCAGTGTTACTTCTTCGAGCCATCGGCGATCGCGGCCTTGAGCGAGACCAGCCCGACTGGATTCACGGTCTCCGGTTGCTGGCGGAGCCAGTTCGATTGGGCAGTGGTCGAATGGAACCGCGACAATGTCTTCGAAGACCCTGCCTTGCGTAATCTCCCCGACGGAGACCTGAGTGGATTGCAGCTGTCTTATGAGGAAGTGCGCACTAACTGCATCAATTTTGATTCTACGTGGTATCCGACGGAACCCTGGCCGTACCTCAGGATTTGGGCAGATACGGGTGGAGGGGAAGAGATCTACGAGGTCCCGTTGTTGCAGTACGCGACGCCTCTGTCGACCGCAGTCCCTGCGACCACGCAGCTCCAATTGCAGGGCACACCGACAAGCGGAGACTATATCGAGCTAGCCTGGCTGGACCAACACTACAATTACCAGTTTGCACACGGGGACACGCTGAGCACCGCCGCGGAAGCGTTAGCCGGTATCATCACCGCGAACCAGCAGACCGGACTAGTCAGCGCGACGGCAGACGGCTCGACAATCAAGCTCACCTATCTGGGAGTATCCGGATCAAACGGAAACCGCATCGGCGTATATGGGACCGTGCACGGCGCCGGAACAGAATTCTGGGAGCCGCTTTCCGCGCTGTTTCAGGGCGGTGTGTCGCCTGCCGCCTGGCAAGTGAATTTGGACTTCGCAAATTTGACGGACCTGAATAGCGTCCCGATTCCCGCCGCAAACGTAACGAACGTGCGGAAGCTGCGATGGACCTGGGAGGCGGATATGCAGGCGGCGGATTTCCAGCGGAGCGAGTTTTCCGTGGTCGTGTCGAATTGGACCGTCAGTGGGAGCGGCTTGCAATATCAAGTGGCGGGGCCGGGCAGCCGGCGGATTGAAGACGATTCCACGACGCTCACTTACACCGGCAGTTGGGTCTCCGAGATAGGGAACTACTCGGGCGGGTCCATACACTGGACGGCGGCAACCGGGTCTGCCATCGAATGCTCCTATATTTCAGCGTTTGCTCACACCTTGTACCTGGGTACGCGGGCGCTTGCGAGTGGCGGACAGATGACAGTGCAAGTAGACGGCGGAACGCCGATCATCATCGACCTGGCGCTTGCCGGCGAAGACGTGCTGATGCGAGTGTCGCTAGGGCAACAGACCGCATCCGTTGAACATAACGTCATCATTACCTACTCGGGAACGGCAGGCACCTTAGTGTACTTCGACTTTCTCGAACTCGCGGCTCCGACAAGCAACCTGCCGACGTTCATCGCGATGCCCACCACAGCGGCGGCGACGGACTGGGACACCAACCACTCGCTGGCGCTAGCCCCCGAACGAACGGCATGGCTGGCCGCCACGTTAGGGTTGCGGGGCCGATTGAACCACTATGCCGGAGCGCTACTGTTCTATGAGCTGGTTTGCCAGGGCAATCAATACGCATCTGCTACGATTACTTTCGCCGGGCAGCCTTACTTCGGCCCCGGTGGGCAGACCGAAATCGAGTTGGACGGCACCTCGCTGCCGCATTGGAACTTGATCGGCGATACGGCCGAAAGCATCGCCACTTGTTTTGAACTGTTAATCAACGCTGGTTTGACCGAGGTGTGGGCCCAAGCCAACGGAGCCAGTCTCACGATCACTTCACGGATTTCGGGCTTAGCGGGCGACAGCATCGCTTTGACCGTCAGCACCAACGGTACGCAGTTCACCGCCAGCCCGGCGACGAGCTCGCTTTGCGGCGGCCAAGACGGAACATGGCTTACGGATCTGACCGTTGTGCCGCGGATGAACCGCGCGGCCCGGGACTGGAGCCTCAGTTATTTCAAGGCGCTGAAGAGTTACGGCATCAGCGTAACCGCATCGTTCAGCATGGAACTCGGCAACGGTGACCCAAGCACTGACGCAGGAATTGCTCAACGGTATCCGGACGGCACGGCGTGCAAGGTCAGCACACCGGCTCTACAGACCAACTTCGGGCCCGAAAGCACGACGTTCTGGCAGCAGGTGTATCTTGACATGGCGCAGATCATGTTGAATGCTGGCATTACTCCGTACCTTCAATTCGGTGAGGTTCAGTGGTGGTATAAGGCGGCGCGCGGCGGCATGCCGTTCTATGACGCGTACACGACTTCTTCCTTCCAGGCAGCCTATGGACAAGCGATGGCGATTATCCCCAGCCAATATGCCGACCCGGCGCCTTATCCAAACGAGTGCGCTTTTCTGCCCGGTCTGATTGGCCAATTCACGCAGGCTATTATGACCTTTGTCCGCCAGTCGGCGCCTAGCGCGAAGTTCGAAGTCCTGTACCCGCCGGATGTCAATAATACGCCACTGAACACACTCATCAACTATCCGACAACCTACTGGACGCCGGCTAACCTGGCTTGTCTGAAGACCGAGAATTTCACTTACACCGGCGACCGCAATCTAGATCTGGCGCGCCAGTCGATCCAGTTGCCGCGACAGCTCGGATTCCCACCGTCGCAGAGCAGCCACCTGGTGGGTGTCAGCGATTACACGACGCCATGGGTGAAGGAATGGGGTCTGGCGATGGCGGCCGGAATGGAATCGGTGGTGCTGTTTGCGCTCGATCAGTTGTGCCTCATCGGTTATTCGCTGCCGCTTAGCGTGAGAATTGCCCGAGCGAGGTTCATGGGCCGCTAGCTAAAGCCACTGCGCGGGCTGGCTAGCGGCTACCGCTGATTGGCTTTCAGAATCTTCTTGCGCAGGCGAATGGACGCGGGTGTCACCTCGACTAACTCGTCGTCGCGGACAAACTCGATGGCCTGTTCCAGATTCAGGATGCGCGGCGGCACCAGGCGGATGGCCTCATCGGCGGTGGAGGCGCGCATGTTGGTGAGCTTCTTCTCTTTGACGATGTTGACATCCAAATCCTTCTCGCGCGCGTTTTCGCCGATCACCATGCCCTCATAAACCTCGGCGCCGGGGGCGATGAAAATCTCGCCGCGCTCCTGCAAATTGAAAATGGCGTGGCCGGTGGCTCTGCCGGGCCGGTCCGCCACCAGCGATCCGGTGGGCCGCGTCGGAATATCGCCCTGCCACTCGATGTAACCGTGGAAGAGCGAATTCATGATGGCGGTGCCGCGCGTGTCGGTGAGAATCTCGCTGCGCAGGCCGATGAGACCGCGCGAAGGAATATGGAATTCCAGGCGCACGCGGCCCGATCCGTGGTTCACCATCTTGACCATCTTGCCCTTGCGCGCGCCGAGCTTTTCAATCACCACGCCCAGGAAACTCTCCGGACAATCGATGACCAGCAGTTCGACCGGCTCTTCGATCCCGCCGTGGACTTTGCGGGTGATGATCTCGGGCTTGCCCACGGCCAGCTCATACCCTTCGCGGCGCATCATCTCGACCAGGATGGCCAGTTGCAGCTCGCCGCGGCCCATCACCTTGAACGTGTCGTGTCCCAGTTCCTCGACGCGGATGGAAACGTTGGTGAGCAGCTCTTTGTCAAGCCGCTCGCGCAGGTTGCGCGACGTCACCCATTGTCCCTCGCGGCCCGCGAAGGGCGACGTGTTGATGGTGAACGCCATGGCGATGGTCGGCTCGTCGATCGCGACATGCGGCAGCGGCATGGGGGTCTCGACGCTGGTGACGGTTTCGCCGATGGTGATGCCTTCCACGCCCGCGATAGCGAGGATGTCGCCCGGCCGGCCCACCGTTTCGTCCACCCGTTTCAGCCCCTCGAATGAGTAGAGCTTGGTAATCCTGGTGGTCTGGAGCGATCCATCGCGCTTGGCGACAGCCACCGTGTCGCCATAGTTCAGCGTGCCGTGGAAGACGCGGCCGATCGCCAACCGGCCCAGGTAGTCGCTGTAATCCAAATTGGCGACCAGCATTTGCAGCACTTCATCGGGCTCGCCCACCGGCGGCGGGATATAGGTCAGGATGGCATCGAACAAAGGGCGCAGGTCGGTGGATGGGTCGTCGAGCGACTCCTTGGCCACGCCGGTCTTGGAAACGGCGTACAGCACCTTGAAATCCAACTGGTCCTCCGTGGCATCGAGGTCGATGAACAGGTCGTAGATCTCGTTGAGCACGTCCTGACAGCGCGCGTCCGGGCGATCGATTTTGTTGATCACCACGATCGGCGGCAGATGGGCTTCGAGCGCCTTGGAAAGCACGTAACGCGTCTGCGGCAGCGGCCCTTCGCTCGCGTCCACCAACAGCATCACGCCGTCGACGATCTTGAGCGCGCGCTCCACCTCGCCACCGAAATCGCTGTGGCCCGGTGTATCGACGATGTTGATCTTCACGCCTTGATAGCGCACACCGGTGATCTTGCTGAGGATGGTGATACCGCGCTCGCGCTCGAGCTCGTTGGAATCCATGATGCGCTCGACGGTCTGCTCGTTATCGCGGAAGATGCCGCTCTGATGGAGCATGGCGTCGACCAGCGTGGTTTTCCCGTGATCGACGTGAGCGATGATGGCGACATTGCGGATAGCTGTATTGCTGATTTTCATTAATTGATTTCGTTTGGAAGAATCTCGGGCGCCGCCGGTGGAGGGCCGCGAACCTCTAGTCTAACATTGCGCAGTTTCGCATTGTGGCCACCGCGCGCGACGGATTTGTCATGATAGGGCCATGCGAGTTCGTGAATTGGCCGAATGGCTGAGCGCCACGTTTGAAGGCGATGGGGAAAAGGAACTGACGGGCGCGGGCGCGATCGAATCGGCCGGCGCGTCGGAGCTGGCGTTTGTAGGCGGACGGAAAGCCGCGGCGCAGGCCGAAAGCTCGCCGGCGGGGTGTCTGCTGGTGCCGCTCGATTGGCCGAGTTCGTGTTACCGCACCGTGATCCGCGTGCCGGAACCGCGCACGGCGTTCGCGCGCGCGATGAGCCGCTTCTATCCCACGGCGGAAATCAAGCCCGGTGTCCATCCCACGGCCGTGGTGGGCGCCGGCGTCGAACTGGGCGCGCTGGTTTTCGTCGGGCCGCACGCGGTGGTGGGTGACGGAACGCGCGCCGGCGTGGCGGTGAGCATCGGAGCGGGCTGCGTGGTCGGCAAGCGCGTGGTGCTGGGCGACGGCGCCGTGCTCCATCCCAACGTCACCATCTACGACAACGTGGACATAGGCCGCGGCGTCATCATTCATTCCGGTGCGGTGATCGGCGCCGACGGATTCGGCTACGTCCTGGAGCACGACCGCTGGCACAAGTTTCCGCAGGTGGGGCGCGTCGAAATCGGCGACTTTGTGGAGATCGGCGCCAACTGCTGCATCGACCGAGCCGCGCTCGGAGTGACCGTGATCGGCGAGGGAACCAAGCTCGACAACATGGTGCACGTGGCGCACAACTGCCGCATCGGCCGCCACGTGGTGGTGGCGGCGCAAACCGGGTTTTCGGGTTCGGTGGTGGTGGAGGACCACGCCGTGATCGGCGGCCAAGTGGGGATTGGCGACAAGGCGCGGATCGAATCGCGGGCCGTGCTGGGCTCCGGCTGCGGCGTGCTCACGTCGAAGGTGGTGCGTTCCGGCGAGACGGTGTGGGGCACGCCCGCGCGGCCGCTACGCCAGCACCTGGAGCAACTCGCCAACCTCGCCAAGCTGCCCGAACTGCGGCGCGAATTGGCGGAACTCAAGCGGAGGGTTGCGGCGCTGGCACGGTAGCGCGCTCCCAGCCAACAGGGCCCGCACGGGTGGTATCCTAATTTCGGCCTGTCTCGGACGAGCGCGAGGCAACCCACGGAGAACCATGAGCCTGATTCAGTTCACACGCAACCATACCGACCACTCCACCGACAAGGGGTATCAATTCGAGTTCTTTTGCGACCGCTGCGGCAACGGATTCATGTCCGGATTTGCGCCGTCGGCGATCGGCATGGCTTCGAGCGCGGCGCGAACGCTCGGCAGCCTGTTCGGCGGAGTGCTGGGCAACGTGGGCGGATCCACCTACGAGATTGAACGCGCGGTCCAGGGGCCGGGGCACGACAAGGCGTTTCGCGAGGCCATCGAGGAAGCCAAGCCGAATTTCCACCAGTGCCCCAAGTGCACTCACTGGGTCTGCCAGGCCACCTGCTGGAACGCCCAACGAATGCTGTGCTTCGAGTGCGCGCCGGATGTGGAAACCGAGATGGCCTCCGCGCAGGTGCAGGCGCAAGTGGAGCAGATGAAGCAGAAGGTGCAGCAGCAGGACCTCACCAAGGGCATGGACCTCACGTCGGAAGCGGCCGCGCTGTGTCCCAGTTGCGGGGCGCGCACGCAGGGCGCCAAGTTCTGCCCGGAATGCGGCAAGCCGCTGCGGGCGAAAACCGAATGCCCGAAATGCGGCACCCACGTGGAAGCCGGCACCAAGTTCTGTCCGGAGTGCGGAAACAAGATGGTCTAGACAGTCGCCACGGGGAGCGGCTTCCTGCATAGAAAAAGTTGACAAAAAAGACAAGAAACGGACAAGAAACGGGACAGACGCATTTTGGAAAGTGCTCAGGAAAAAATGCGGTCTTGTCCCCTTTTCGTCCAGGAAAATGCGTCTGTCCGTCTGTCCCCTTTTCCCTGAAAATGCCTCTGTCCCCTTTACCCCCTATTTCGACAACCAGACGTACCATCCCCTCACTGCGGTGGAGTGATCCGCGCCGTCCTTGTCCCCCTGTCAACGACGAAGACAGCGCCGCATGTGCAGTTCAACTGATTTGTGTCGTCTGGGAATAAGGCGTGTTTAGTTCTGCAAGCGGGACACTCAGCCTCGATGAATGCTGCCTGGGCGACGGCGGGCTTCCATGCAGCTGTAGCAGCGTCTAGGGAAAGGACGATCTGACGATAGGCGGTAAGTTGTTCGGCTCTCTCCCGTTCCGTAAATGCCACTAAGTTCTCCTTCACTATCTCCAAAACGGAATTCGCAACGTCACGCGCGCACCCACCCGAATTGACAGTCGGATCTGCACCGGCCCGCAGCAATGATCGAACAATGTCAACGTGGCCCCGCGCGGATGCCATCATCAGAGCCGTGCATCCTTCTCTCGTTGCCAATGTTTTCACAAAATCCCCAGGGCGGTACCTCCCCCTCGGAGCGTTACCGGGAAAGACGTCTAAGTCAGCAATGCTCTTGCTTAACGCCGCATTGACGTCGGCACCCCTGCCAATCAGGGCTTCGGTTAGCGGAAGGGATCCGCACCATGCCGCAATCATCAGCGCCGTTCTCCCGTTCCTGTCGTAGAGGCTAACGCCCGCTCGGTCCGTGCTGATGAGTGCGCTCCCGATCTCCATCGCGGATGCGTCTATCTGTCCGTAGATTTCCATTTTCTTCCAGTCCTCGCCTCCCAAGGCGAGAATGAGCGCGGTGGTTCCGGATGAGTCCTGCGCATTGACGGTAGCGCCTTCGTCAAGTAGATAGCGAACGACTTCCAAGTGATGTTTCCAGGAAGCGAACATCAAAGCGGAACGGCAGCGCTTGTCCGCTGTATCTACATCCGTACCCAGTTCGAGCAGATGCCGCACCTCTTCAATGGCCCCACGCTCGGCGGCCTTCAACAGAGCCCGCACAGATTCATCTGGCGAGGCACGGCCGCTGGGAGAGACGAATCGCTTGAAGAAGTTCATACCTTTGCCCTGGAGCCAGTGACACGCTGCGCGTTTCCATTTCGATAAAGGCGCTCCATCGCGTTATTCCTTCGGCCCAATTCCCAGGGTTTTCATTTTTCTATAGAGGTTGCTGCGCTCTAGGCCTAGCAGTTCGGCGGTTCGGGTGACGTTGCCGGCGGTTTCTTCCAGCTTTCTTAAGATGTAGTCGCGCTCGGCGGCTTCGCGGACTTCCTGCAGGCTGCCGAAGCGGTCGAGGGGACGGTCCTGCGGCTTGCGCGTGCCGGCGAGCGGAATGTGGCGGGCATCGACGCGCACTTGCGGATTCAAAATGACGATACGCTCGATCAGGTTCTTGAGCTCGCGCACGTTGCCGGGCCAGTGGTATTCGCCGAGCACGCGGTAGGCCTCGGGGGTCAGCTCCTTGGGCTTGCGGCCGTAGGCGGTGGTGAACTCGCGGAGAAAAAAGTCGGCCAGCAGCGGGATATCCTCGCGGCGGTCGCGCAGGGGCGGCACGGCGAAGGGAATCACGTTGAGGCGGTAGAACAGGTCTTCGCGGAAATTGCCGCGTTCGATTTCCTCCTCGAGATTTTTGTTGGTGGCGGCGACCACGCGGACGTCCACCTGCAC
>Ga0187858_10003468_pt1 | contig 15237 bp, 9 predicted proteins | sample June2016WEW_8_15_FD_133015 | JGI IMG/M metagenome (GOLD analysis project Ga0187858, IMG submission 133015) | Peatland microbial communities from SPRUCE experiment site at the Marcell Experimental Forest, Minnesota, USA - June2016WEW_8_150 | ecosystem: Environmental > Terrestrial > Soil >...
CTCTAGATCCCAAATCGGCGCATTTGCAAGACGAAGTCGGCTTTCTGCTGGCTGTCCTGCAGCGCCGCGACGAAGCTATCCAAAGCTTCCAGCGCGCCATCGATCTCGATCCGAAATTCGCGCCAGCGCAATACCATTTAGGTGTAGCCTACTGGCTGGCGCAGGATCCCGCCCGCAGCATTCCACATCTGCAGAGCGCCGCCGCACTCGATCCGGCCAACTTCGACTATCGCGCCAAGCTCGGCGACGCCTTGAATTCGACCGGCCATTACGCCGAAGCCCTGCCCCAGCTTCGGCAGGCCGTGGCGCTCGATGGGAAGCACTCGGAAGTGTGGAACTCCCTGGGAATGGCCTTGCAGCAGACCGGCGATCTGGAGGGAGCCCTGGATGCGTACCGGCACGCAGTGGATCTCGCTCCGGCCAACCTGGATGCCCGCAACAATCTGGGTACTACGCTGGTGAACACGCGCCACGCCGACGAAGGAATCGCACAGTTCGAGAAAATCCTGGAAGCGGACCCATCCCACAACATGGCGCGCGTCAACATGGGGTTCGCCTACATACAAAAGGGCGATCTGGACAAGGCCGTGGAACAGTTGCGCGAGGCTCTCCGGCGCGATCCGAATCTGGCCGCCGCGCACTACGATCTCGGCGTCGCCCTGAAGAACAAGGATGATATCGAGGCCGCCAAAGCTGAGTTGCTGCGAGCCCTGGAACTCGACCCGGGTATGTCCGAGGCGCACTACACCTTAGGCATCGCGTATTGGCAGACGGGCGCCTTCGCGGAGGCTGCTAAAGAGATGCAAGCGGCCATCGCGGTGCGCCCGGATTACAGCGAAGCCTACTTCATGCTGGGAACCGCGCTGAAGCAAAAGGGAGACTTGGCTGGCGCCGAAACAGCGCTGCGCGAGGCTATTCGCCTCAGGCCCGACGACCCGGGACCTTACAACACGCTCGGCCAACTGCTGCGGCAGAAAGGCGACGTGGAGGGGAGCAAGGCGGCTTTCGCCAAGGGCGAGCACGTGAAGCAGGAAAAAGAAGCCGAATTAGGCAAGATGCTGCAGAAAAACGCTGCGGTAAAATAGCGGACGGGAGGCGGCCATGCAAAGCGATCTGCGGGAGCCTGATTTTGACCCCGTCACTGTTTTCCCAAGCGGTAATCGGAGCGCAGGTTCAGAGCGGCAGGGATATCGAGCGCACGCGGCAGCTAGATTCCCTTAGCGAGATGAACAAGGCGGAACCCGCTTCCAAAGCGTCGAGACCTTTGTCCGTTGAGGAGGCCGACGACCCTACCATCGCGCGGGCCAGTTCCCCAAAGCACGATCCTCCTCCCGCTGCGCGCAAGGCGGCCGAGAAAGCCGAGCGCCTGTCCAAAAAGGGGCGCCACGAAGAGGCCATCGCCGGGTTCCGGGACGCGCTGGCCATCGATCCGCAATACTACGAAGCCGCGAACAACCTCGCGCTGGAGCTGCAAGCGGCAGGAAAAGCCGATGAAGCGGAGACCCTGCTGCGAAGCCTGACGAAATCGGCGCCGGAGCATGTTCTGGCATTCTCAAACCTGGGCACGCTGCTGTGCCAGCAGCGTCGCTATGCGGAAGCTGAAGCCGTTGCGCGGCAGGCACTCGAGCACCATCGGTACCCTTTTAAGAGCAACTTTCTGTTGGGCGCCGCTCTCATCGACCAGGGACGCTGGACAGATGAGGCGAAGGTCAAACTGGAATACGCACAGATCAAATATGCAGAGGCCAAGGCCTTGTTGGAGAAGTGGCCTGTGAAAGCTGCGGCAAACTAGTGGGCAGGCGCTTCCGCCTGCCCACGCTTCACTGGCCGGATTCCCGGTGTAATTCCTCCCAGCGGCGCAGCAGTTCTTTACCCTCCTCAGCGCGCCCGGCCTGTATGAGGGTGCGGCCCAACAAGTAATGCGCCGATGCATTGCGCGGGTCCATTTGTAAGGCTCGGCGCAGCATACGCTCGGCGTCGGACAAGTTCCCCGTCTTGAAGTACGCCTTGCCCAGCAGGATGTAGGGGCCGCTATACGTGGGGTTGAGCCAGATGGCGCGCTCGAGGGGCGGAATGGCGCGATCCCAGTCCTCGCGGCGCGTGTAGGCGTCGCCCAGCCGGTAATGCGCCATCGCGAAGTCGGGATTGAGAGCAATTTCCCGGTTCAACTCGTCGACCGCGCGGTCGATCTGGGCGCGATAGATGGCGATTTCGCCGAGCATGTAATGCGCTTCGGGAAGTTTCGGCTCGCGCGCCACAGCCGCGTCCAACTCCTTCTGGGCCTCGTCTTCGAGCTCGAGCCGCATCAGCATCTGGGCCGTGAACAAGCGTGCCGCTCCGGAATCCGGCGGAACGCCGAACACGTCCGCGAAGGCTGCTCTGGCCTTATCGATTTGAATCGCGTGCAAGTAGCTGTTCCCAAGCATGTAAGACAACTCGTTGCCGCGGGCGCCGGCCGCCCGCGCCTTCTCCAGCCAGGGAATGGCGGCGGCCACGTGCCCCGAGAGATACTCACTCTGCCCAATCATCCGGACTGTCTCCGGATACTTGGGGCTGCTTTCGGGTATGGCCGGCAGGGCTTGCTGGAGGGCTTTCGCCGCCGGCACATAGTCGTGCAGGCGATAGGCGATCAGCCCACGCAGGTACGCGACGCCGGGCGCCGCAGCGTCCGCGCCGGCCAGCGCCTCGCGGGCCTCCTGCAGCTTCCCGGCCGCGATCAGCGCTGTGGCGCGCGCGGTGGGACTTTCCGGCGCCTGCCAGAATAGCAGGCATATGAGCAGGTGTCCGACCATTACTGCGCCAGCTCCTTCTGGCCCTCTTCGGTTCGTCCGGCGCGCAGGAGCGTCTGCCCCAACAGGTGATGGGCCGACTGGCTCCGCGGGTCCATCTGAATCGCGTGACGTAAGGCCCGCTCGGCATCATCCAGGTCCCCGCGATTGAGATAAGCCTTGCCCAACAAAACGTAGGACCCGCTGAAATGCGGGTTCAGCCATATGGAGCGCTCCAGCCACGAGACCGCTTCATCCCAGGCGCTCCGCCGTGTGTACGCGTCGCCGAGCCGGTAATAGGCCATGGCGAAGCCGGGATTGATGTCGATCTCCTTCTGCAATTCGGCGACGGCCTGCGCCGCGTCTCCGCGCGCGAGCGCCACTTCTCCCAGAATGAAATGCGCCTGCGGGATGCGCGCGTCGAGCTCGAGCGCGCGTCGCGCCTCCTTTTCCGCACCCTGCGTCATTTGTTCGCGCAGCATCATCTCCGCAGTCATCAAGTGCGCCGCCGCGGAGCCGGGCGGAACCTGATAGACCGACGCAAAGGCTTGCAAGGCCCTTTCGTCCTGATGTTCTTGAAGGTTCGCGTTCCCCACCATGAATGTCGCGGCCAGCGCCCGCGACCCGCCCGCCGCGGCCTTCTCGAACCAGGGAACGGCGTCCGTGAATTTCTTTTGCAGGTAAAGGCTCTCGCCCAACAGGAAGGCGGATTCTTGATACTCCGCGCTTCCGGCCGTTTCTGTCTTCAGAGCCTCGCTGAACCGTTGCTCCGCATCGGCATAACGATGCTGGTTGAAGGCTTCGACCGCAGCCTGGTGGGCGCCTACCTGGAAGAGCAAGATGAGCAACGGTCCCGTCATCGCGGGTTCCCCTCCGCCGGATGCATCCGCTCGAGCCGGGCCTTGGCCGCCTGCAGATTGCGCCTGGCAACGTCGAGTTGCGGATCGATGCGGAGCGCGGTTTCGAACTCCGGCACGGCTTCCCGGAAGCGGCCGAGCCGCGCCAGCAAGGCGCCGAGGTCACTGTGAAGCACAGCATCGTTCTGCCGGATACGCAGTGACTCGCGCAGGCGTGCGGCAGCCTCGTCCAGATTGCCGGCGGCGGCCAACTTGTCCCCCCAGAGCCGCAACACTTCGCCCAAATGTTGCTGGGCTCCCGCGTCATCGGGAGTGTCCTCGAGCACTTTGCGGAACTCGGCCGCCCCCCGCTCCCACTGTTGCTGCGCCGCGAGCGCGCTCGCCAGGTTATAACGCGCGTTGGTATACCGCGGGTTCGCGAGCAGCGCCCGTTCAAAAAAACTCGTAGCGGCTTTGTTGTCGCCCGTGGAGAGCAGCGCAGCGCCCAGCGTGTTCAGCGCCACCGGCTTATCCGGCTGTGCCGCGACTGCGCCGCGCAGGTACGGGATCGCTTCCGCGGCATTCCCGCGAGCCAGCATCAGCGCGCCCAAATTGAACTGCGCCGTGAACTCGCCGGGATATTTGTCGAGCCGGTGGCGCATGATAGCTTCCTGAAGTTCCATGCGGCGGTCCTCGCCGCCGCGCGGCAGGACCTGCAACCAGAGGTGCGCCATTTCATCTGTGGCTTGGTTGCCGCCGCGCACGCGCTGTGGCGGGTGGTTTGGATTCCGCGGGTTGCCGTCCGAGTTGTCATAGTGGTAGCGCATGGAGACGACCGCGCCTTTCGGCAGGAACACGGGCTCCTTGTAGCGGTATACGGCCTGCCAGTTCGCGTCCCAATCCGGAATGCGGATCAACCATTTCCGGCTGCCATCGGGAAGCGTGGCGTAGCCTTCCAGCAGATGTCCCAGATAATGGGCGTGCGGGTAGACCGCCAGGATGTCCACGTCCATCGGCAGGATGAAGTCGTCGCTTACCGGAGAATCTTTGGCGCCGGCCGGAATATCGAGGGCGCCATCCTGCTCGATCTGCACTAACATGGGAAACTTGGTTCCGGGGCGATCCGTGAAATACAGCCCGACGGACGGCTGCACCAGTTCAGGTTTCCCCGTCGGCTGCATGTGCACATTCAGGACGAGGTCGGTGGCCGGGTCCGCGCGCCACGCCATGCCATCCGGCTCGACCCAGGGAGTGCCGCCGGGCTTCCAGAACAGGAAATGGCTGTCGGGATCGAACGTGTCCGCCTCAATGTTCAGGTCCATGCCGCCAAAACCGGCGCCGGGTGCCTTTTCCTGCATGCGCGCCGAGCGGGTGCGGTCGATGAGCACGTTGGCGTGATGCACGGCGCGGGCATTGCCCGGCCGGATCTCGATCGCCTTCACCCAGCGCGTGCCCGCCAGCTTGAGCGGCAGCACGAAATTCCAGTAATCGTCGGGACCGTCCGCGCGCAAACGATATGGGGCGGATGCCTCGACGACCAGGTCCGGCGCGCCAAGCTGCCATCCGGGAGTGAATGCGGGCATGGGCGGAGCGTCCGATGGGGTGCCGGCTTGGGCGCCTTGCTCGACCCACTGCTCGATGGTCCGGATCTGGTCGTCACTGAGGCGCCGCTCATCTTGAAAATCGCCGTGGCCCGGTTCGGGCAGCCAGGGCGGCATATAGCGCCGCTGGATTACGGAGACGATTTGGGGCCCACGCTTGCGCACGTCTTCATAGGTGAGCAGCGGAAAAGGCCCCGGCTCACCCGGACGATGGCACGGCGCGCAGGAATGATAAACGATGGGCGCGACGTGCTTGTAGAAGGTAATGGGCTCGGCCTGTGCGGCGCAGACTCCGACCGCCAACGCGGCAAACAGCCGGTGCATTGATTTATTATGGCAGCCTACTGCATTGGCCGCTAGAGCAGTAAAGCAATCGGCATCTTAACATACATGAATGAGCGCACAACTCTTGACGCATTGCGCGTTTTCGAAACCAACCAACAAGGGCCGGCAAGCCGCTTGCCGCATCGGCCTTATCTTAGCGACAAGAAGCGTATAGTCGCTTCACCCCGGATCGGCGCCGGCGCGAACGGCCAGGCGCATCAGGCCTGCTCAATTTGGCATGATTCCCGAAGCGCGCTGCGGCTTCTACTTCTGTCCGGATTCTGTTACAAAACTGCGACGACTCCAGAGAAGCATCCAATCGAAACGAATCGAGTTCCTTGGGGAACCGGTGCGGGCGAAATTCACTGCCTGGCCAAAATGGGATTTCAACTCGTTTGCTGCAAAGTAGATGTCTTATCGGTGGATCGCGTTGCACTTGCCATTCAGCTTTAGTTGAACGGTGTTGCATCGCTGCCGGCGAAGAAAGCTCTCCGAGGGAGGTTCGAACCGCGGCCATTGCGCCGTCCAGGCCGCCGATGCGAGCGAGCCGGTAATTAACGGACTGTTCTGGCGCGATTTCGAAGAATTCGCCGCGCCAAGAACTTTATAGAAAAACGGTATTTTCTTTGCGGCCAATTCGCGCGCTGCCCATTGACAAAAGGTTTGGGAGGCGTTACAGTTTACTGCGTATTTTGGATCTTATGGTCGGGATTTTCGGCCCGCCAGCCAGCGACTGGCGCGCTGGCCCTTCCATAAGTGCTGGTCCGCTGTTGCGGCCCGGCGCGAGGCGGTTGCAAGCGGCAAGGAAAAAAGGGATAAAAACGTGAACGCCTTGAGGCGCAGGCTTTCACTCGCATGTTCATCCGGCTGCCTCTGCGGTCGCGGCTTCAGCCCGCCATAACAACGAAGGAGACGAGAGATGAGCATTTCTATTCGCAGGCTTTTGACCGTGTATTTTGTCCTGACTGTGTCCGCCGCTGTGGCCTCAGCCCAGTCATATCAGTTCAACGGCGCTGGATGGAATAATGGCATAGAATCGACCTATAGCACCGAGCTGCGATGCTTCGGCAGCGATAACTGCCTCACGGTATTTTGCAATACCAATGCGCCAGGGACGACATTCACAAACTTGGAGGAGAATTCGGGATTTACTATGTTCGACGTAACGGTTCCCTGGTATGCGACACCCGGTGCGTACAATGTTAGCTGTAGCGACGGATCCTACGGCACGCTCACCGTGTACGAGACGTACCCGATTATTAACGCCGGTGGCGTAGTTAACGACACCTACGGAGGAAATACCGTCACAGTTGGCACGTCCGGCTATCTGAGCGTTTACGGTATTGGCTTGACTGCCGGTGGGAAAACGCCTAGTCCGACGATTTCGGTTGACGATCCAACCCACATTGTACTCACGTTGAGCTATGCCGGCGACCTCCAGGTAAACCTGCATTTCAACATATTGTCAGGCGCATCCAGTGGCACGCACTCCCTTTATATAACAACGGAAGCCGGAAAGAGCAACGCAGGAACATTCAGCGTCGTTCAATAGCGGTCTTGCATGCCTAGGAAGGCCGGCAGAGCGCATGCCGTGCCGGCCTTGTTTCAGCGGCGCGCTGAATCCGGCAATCCTGGTTGGATATTCCGCGGCATGAAGCGCAGGATATCTCCTGGTGAGGCCGGCACGGGCTTCAGCAATTGGTGCGGCGGAAGTCACCGCTTGCCCACATTTGGATCGATCTTCGCGGCCAGCGCCATTTCCGCCTCCGCTTCGGCGGTCTTCTTCTCCTGCTCCAATGCCACTCCCAGGCTGTAGTGCAGAGAGGCGAAGAGGGGGTTTACGCCGATCCCTTCGCGATAGATCTTGATAGCTTCTTCGTACTCGCCTTTCGCATAAAGCGCGGCGCCCCAATTTAGATAGGCTAAAACGTAATCGGGATCGATTTCCAATGTGCGCTGGTACTCGGAAATCTCCTCCGCCTTGCCCATCGCGCCATAGGCGAGTGCAAGGTTATAGTGGGCGCCGGCGTCCCGCGGATAGAGCTGGGTTGCAATGGTCAGAATTCCGGCGCTAACGGTCGGATTCCCGCCTTGCCCATACGCCGCGCCGAGCCAGGTCAGGGCACGCAGAAGGTGGGGATAGATCTTCAAGGCTTCAAGCAATTGGTTGACGGATTCCTGCTGCTTGCCTTGCTTCCGCAGATCCATCGCCTTATTGAATACCGCTTGCGCCTCCTCGCGGAAATTCCGCGGCATTCGCTGAAGCATGACGTACTTCCCGTTTGCTTCGACGACATCGGAGACCTCTCCGGGCTGGAGCTTCAGCGCTGGCGCGGACCACGCCGGATCGAGCTTGCTTGTGTCCAGATCCCCCAGATAGCCGCCATTGTTCCCGCTGCCGCGGTCGACCGAATTGGCCCGTGCAAGTTCGAAGAAAGATCCTCCCGATAGAAGCTGCTGCCGGATGGCCGACGCTTTTTCCCGGTCGTCCATGACAATCGTGCGGAGATATAGATGCCTGGGAATAATCGTGGTTCGCCATGCCGGATTATGCGCCGCCACTTCGCTTTTTTGTCCAGGCTGGACGCGAATCCAATGTTCCGCTATGACAAACGCGCCGCGTGTCTCGTTCGCCATGTGACATCCGGCGCAGCCTGTGACCCGATTCACCGGACACAAAGCCGCATGCTTCGTTACCGTCGCGCTATGGCATCGCAAACACGTTTTTTCGGCCCGGTCGACCAGCACAGCACGGGGCGCGTCCTGATGCGGGTTGTGACAGTTTATGCACGTGATCTCGCCCGCGCTTTGACGCCAGCACTCGCTGTTTTTCAGCGCGGTCACTTGATCGGAAATCAGCGTGTCGTCCGGCATGGGATCTTCGATGACACTAGAGCCTGCATGGCATTGCGAGCACGGCCCCATGCGCGCGGGAACAGGCAGTTTTTTCGGGTTCAATATGTGGAGGTCTCGCGCGTGGGCGCTGACCGCCGCTAAATGCGGCTGGCCTGGGCCGTGGCAATTCTCGCAAGCCACGCCGGTCTCGACGCGGGTTCCGTGAGTTCGCGGCTCGCCGTGGCAGCCGAGGCATCTCTTTTCCAGATACGGAGTCAGCACCCGGCCCATGGCCGTTTCGTAGGTAGTGGGCTTCTCTTCGGGAAACCCGAGCGAGAACGCCAGCTTGTCCCCCTCCGCATAATGGAAGTACCGGGCTTCGAGCAGGCGCGCGACCGGCAGAGGCGAGCCTTCCAGAGCAGGAACGCGAAACAGAAAACTGAGGCCATGGCGGTCGCCTCCGACCATGGAATACACCGGAAACTCGAGCTGTGGGCGGCCTGGCATTTGCACTTGATATTGCAGATTCTGGCCGGTTCTCTTGACTGCGTACTGGATTTCAGGCGCCGGTCCCTCCGCGTGCGTTTCGAAGGAATTCACCGGGAGTTGCCGGTCAATCGCAACGCCCCGCCAGGTCCGTGCCATGTTCGTGCGGAGGTGCGACTGAGCGATGTCTTTGTGGCAGCCGGCGCATGCGTCGCGCCCCACGTAGCCGCTTCCGCCGGCGCTCGCGAGCGGCGAGACCAACAGCAGCAGGTAGATCAGACGCACGGGCGGGGCAGACCATCGGCCCTTGTAGTCTGCCAATCTCATCCCAGACCCATATCTCCAATGACAGTCGCCACTCTATTGGCCTTCGCCCACAATTCTATCCACAATCCCGCTTGGCTTCAATCCTTGGAAGGCGGAGATCGAAACAGGTACGCCGAAACTCCCCGAAAGCTTGTGGACGAAACGGCCTTCCAGCGTGCGCAGGGTTGCTTGGCGCGCGGGCATGTTGCCGGCGCCAGCGGAGCCAGCAGCCGGTGCGTTTCCGTATTTATCGCAGCAAATAAAAAGGCCGGCAGGGCGCGCGCCCTACCGGCCTCGGACAGGTTAGGAGGTCCATCCCTCAGCTAGAAACTGATCTTCCCGGAGAACTGCAGCGTCCGCATCCCGGTGCCGTTAGCGCCGCCGAAGGCGATACCGGTAATCTGGCCGACATGGGGATCCTGAATGTTCGTATTGGGGCCGCCCAGGTTAGTGTGGTTGAAGAAGTTGCGCGAATCCATGCGGAGCTGGAATGCCGCGCGTTCCGTGATGTGGAACTGTTTGCTGATTTGGAAGTCCGTGTTGATGAAATGCGGACCGATGAGCGTGCCGATCGGGTAGTTGCCGAAGGTGTATGACGCCGGGTCCAGATAGGGGCCGGACGTACACACCTGGTCGGGGCAACCCGCGATCCATTGGTTGCGGTTCTGCGTCGACGGATACACACTTCCGCTTCCCACATCGGGACGATTATTGGGGCCGGCATTCGGCTTCACATTGGGACCATAGTTGTTGCCCAGGCTCGGCGACAAGGGAAGGCCACTGTAGAACGTGGTGACACCGCCGAGGATCCAGCCGCCCAGAACGAAATCCACCGGCCTGCTGACGGAGGAACCGAATTTCCGGCCGTGGCCGAAGGGGACATCGTAGTTTTGCGCCACGGTGATCTGATTGTGCGGTATGAAACCCTCGTTTCCATACCCGCTAGCCCCGTTCTGGGGGCCATAGACGAAATAATAATTCGCGTCGTAGTTCGTGTTCCCGTCGGCGTCCCACGTCAGGACCCGCTGGTAGGTGTAGTTCCCCTGGACGGTCCAGCCCGCCATGGCCTTTACCGTAACCGTCGACTGGAATGAGTCGTATTCGGCGTTGGCGCAGTTGCAATAGTAGCTTAGGTCCTGTCCCCATCCGTACAGAGCCTGGTAGGGCCGTGCCGCGTATGGCTGGCCGTTGTTTGGAAAGTATTCAGGTTCGTTCGGGTTGATGCTATTGCCATTACCGTCGCCTGTCCAGCCATGGCGAGTGACATTACCGACATACCCCGCAGTCACCGCGACCTTGTCGTTGACCTGCCGCTGCACCGTCGCATTGTATTGGTAGACGACCGGCATAGTCATAGTGTCGGGCCGGAACTTCGCGTTGATCCCGTTAGGGAGCGGGAAAGTTCCATTGGAACTCACCGTGATGGGGGCTAGCGTCGTCGGCCCTTGGGCCAGAGTAAACACGTCCCCGAACGGTTGGTTTGCCGGCAGTGCAATCTGTTGGTTGGCCAACACGGGCGGATTCTGCGTGACGTTGTGCCCAAACGTGGAGCCAAAGGTTCCCAGATTGTACGACCAGCCATAGCCCGCACGCACGACGGTTTTCTTGTTGAGCTGGTAAGCCAACCCGACTCTGGGCGCAAAATCGTGCCAGTTCGCGGATTGAATGCCATGCATGGAAACGCCGCCTTCGCCGAAAACGTACATCAATCCGTTGGCCAAATCCAACGTGGCGCCATTGCCCGCGGCATTCACGCTTTCCGGGAGCACCATTTCCCAGCGCACCCCCAACGTGGCGGTGAGCTTCGGCGTTACGCGCCATTGATCCTGGCCGTACCAGAATAAGCGGGGCTGGTGCTCCTGGGCGTTGGTGCTGGAGCTGACATACCGGCCGAAGCCGGTCACTCCTCCCAGCAGAAAACTGGCCATTCCCAAACCGTCGATCGGGCCGGAGCCGGGTGAGGCGACGTAGCCGGTGTAGCCGTCACCGAATGTCAACTCGCCAGCGCGGTGGGTGTCGCTGGGAACCCGCAAGTTCATGGCATAGCGAAGATCCGCGCCGAATTTGAAGGTGTGGTTGCCATGAATCTTGCTGATGTTATCGACGAACTGAATCTGCCGCTCGCTCTGGGTCAGCGGGCAGTTGCATTGATTTACGCCGAGACCATATCCTAGCTTAGCGTCGTTGCTGGGATTGTTGATATCGAAGTAGGGCATGCCGGAGGTGTAGGTCTTGTCCAAGTTCAAGCCGGGGATGCCCGCCTCGGCGGCCGGCTGCGTTCCAAAGCCATTAGGCACGTCGCTAATGCCATACCGCATGTACCCCAGCCGGAATTCATTAATCAGGGTCGGACTGACGGTGTAGGTCCAACCGGCCGCAAGGCTCTGGTCCCTGGAGTAAGAGGATCCCGCATAGTTACCGAAGTTGGGGCCGCCAGCCTCCAAGCCAAAGGCGCCGGGCGCCGACTCGGTGAATTGGGCGTAACTGTAACGGCCGAAAATGGAGTTTTTCGGGTTGAGGTAATAATCCCAGCGGGTGTCCCACAGGTTGCCCGCGATCGCGACGGCGCCGCTGGCGTCGTAGTTGTTGGCGTAGGTGGTGCCGGAAGAGTTGGTATTGGGCGACGGCCAATAGGCCATGATCGCCAGAGCCTGCGAGCTGAGCCGGTTGGCAGGGATAATGTTACCCGCGAACGGCATGCGGCCCGTGCCATCCGTCTGGTTGCCGGTGGCCGGATCGTAGATCTGGTAGTCCGGACTGGCAGCCAGCCATTCACCTAAATTGGCGCCGGTACCTGCCTTGATGCTGTTGACCAGCGTAGCCGACGGCACGGTAGTCAGGACGGACCCTCCCTGTGACTGACGGTTCAATTGCGTGTCGGCGAAGAAGAACAATTTGTCCTTGATTATACGGCCGCCGATCGATCCGCCAAACTGGTTCTGCCGGTATGTTGTGGTGTAATTCCCGTCAGGCCCTAGCGGGACGTTCTGGCTGAAGGGGTTTCTGGCAAAGTCCTGGAATCCGGGAGAGTTGATCTGCAGGTATTCGAAAGCATCCCCATGGAAATCGTTGGTGCCCGACTTGGTCGAGTAGCTTGCTACTCCACCGCCCGTGTACTCGAATTCGGCATCGAATTCCTGGACGGCTTGCTTCACCTCCGCGATGGAATCGAAAGTCGGGTTAATCACAATAATGCCCAAGATGGGATCCTGGTTGGTCGTTCCGTCCAGTTCGTATCCCATAGTGGAGAACATTTGGCCGTTGGAGATCATCTGCACGCTGTTCTGCGGGTTTTCATCCGAGGCGTGCCCCCATCCGAACGGCGCCGTTCCCGGATTCAGTAACTCGAGGGCCTGCATATTGCGCCCCACGCTGGGCAGTTCTTCGAGTTGATGAGCGTCAAAGGTTTGGGCGACGTCGGCGCGGTCGGCCTGCAGCAAGGGCGCGGCGGCGGTTACCTCCACTTCCTGGGTGACGTTGCCGACCGTCAACGAGACGTCGTAGCGGGCGACTTGATCGACCAGCACGGTAATCTGGTTGGAAACGGTCCTTTGGAATCCAGCCGCCTCGATCGAAACCTGGTACTGGCCTGGAATGAGTTGCCCCTTGGTGTAGTTGCCAGATTCGTTCGTCATCACCTCGGATTTGGTGCCCTTTTCGGTATCGGTGATGGTGACCTTCGCATTGGCCACCGCTGCGCCGGAGGGGTCCGTCACGGCACCCACGATGGTGCCAAAAACCTGTTGCGCACTGAGGGTTCCGCTGAAGCAGAACAGCAGCACGAAAGAAACGCACACAGCGTACACGGCTAATCTGCGCGAACTAAACATGGTTCCTCTCCCTTTTGGAAACGCCAAGCCTAACCTAATTCAATTGCCCAGCCGTGCGCCCTCGCACGGAGAATAGTTGCGATGTTCGAATAATAGATCTTTACTAGGAGGAGAGCAAGTGGAAAAATGGTTTGTTACGGTTAAATTTAATAACTAGTTTATTTTCATAACGTTTCACATGCCTGTTACAGGCCCACCCGGGCTTGTTACAGTCGTGTACTTAGCAGTTTTCCAGAGGGTACATTGGCACACGCGGGCTACCGTGAGGACCGCCACCAATCTGATTCTTGGCTGGAGTGCAAGTACCGATACCAACCTTTCTGCGCGATTGAAGGGTCCGGCAGGAGTGGAAAGTGAACGGGCCTGTCCCGCTGATCGGGACCTTTTTGGCGGCGGTCGCAGTGGGGCGGCGGGCGTGAAGTCGAAAACCCGACGGGTCGCTGTAGGGATCGCGGTTACCGCCGCGCTCCGGCCGAGATCTGTGCGAGCGGATTTCCGCGTGCGGTCCCACCTTGGAGGAGTGCTCTTGTAGTGCATTGACAGGGCTAAACCTGGTTGCGTATGGTTTGATACTGTTTCTCCAGCGGGGGGCGCCTGATAACCGGAGCCATGGTGAAATGCGGGCGCGTGGGCCTTGAGCCTTGACTGGCCACGACGGACCGCCCGGTCCGCTAGCGCTGCAGCGGGTTATTAGGGGAGCCGCTCAACCTAGCGCGGCGTAGAGCGCTTCCTTCCACCGCGGCACATCGATGGTCCAACAGATATTTGCTTTGCGTCCGCCCGCGAGGACAGGCTTCCAGACTGCCCGATTGCGTTCGTCGGCCGCCACGCCGAGGCGGTCCACCACGGTCATGCCGCGGGTCAATTCGCTCGCGGTCTCCACATCGAGCCAATGCTCGCTGGCGCTGGCACGGACGGAGGGATCGAGCGCGATCGCCATGGCGACCGGGTCGGGCAGGCAGATGCCGGTCTCGCCGGTCTGGATGTGGTACGCCTGCATAGCGGCGCTGTTCGCCTCGATAGCGAAGCGGGCCAGGGGCGTGCCGAGCTTCTGGACGTAATCGATATCGGCGGGATTCAAGACCGCTGCGCCGCGGCAAAGGTGCCAGCCGGCGAGCTCGATGGGCAGACCGGAGCGCACCACGATGCGCGCGGCCTCGGGATCGACCCATATGTTGTACTCGGCCGCGGGCGTGACGTTCCCTTCGCAGCAGGGGGCGCCGCCCATAACGACACAGCGGCCCACGCGCGATGCAATCTCCGGCGCGCGAGGGCGATGTTGGTCAGGGGACCGAGGGTGACCAGCGTCAGCCCGGGATGGGCACGAATGGTCTCGACGATGGCTTCGACAGCGTGCGTGGGTTCGGGCGCGCGGCGCGGCGCCGGATATCCGCGATCGCCCAAACCGTCCTTGCCGTGGAACCATTCGGCGTGGACGTATTCGCGCAGAAGCGGCTGTTCCGCGCCAGGAAAGACGGGCACGCCGGAGCCACAGAGTTCAGCGACGTAGAGCGCGTTGCGGGCAGCCTGGGCGACGCGTACGTTGCCGGCGACGATGGTGATGGCGCGCACGTCGACATCCGGGGCGCGCAGCGCCATGATCAGGGCGACGGCATCGTCGGAAGCCGTGTCGGTATCGATCAGGAAGGGCCGCGGCAAGCGACCAGGATAGCAAGGCGAGCAGGGCTCGTACGGCTCGCCTGCGCCGGCAAGAGTGCCAGGGCGGCAGGCAGGAGTGCCTGCGCCACGGAGCGTGTTATTTATAAAGGACAATGTCCCTTATTCGAATAACCCTCGTAGCGGCCGCCTTGCTGAGCGCGGCGTGCGCCCGCCGGCCGGTCCCATTGCGCATCGCCGCGGCCGCCGATTTGCGCTATGCGCTGGACGATGTAACGAAAGCTTTCCGCCAGCGCAACGGCGATGTTGCGATAGAGCCGGCCTACGGCTCCTCTGGAACATTTTACGCCGAGCTGTTGAACCACGCCCCGTTCGACCTGTACTTGTCGGCGGATCTGGAGTACCCACGCAAGTTGGCGGCGCAAGGGCTGATCCAGCCGGGGAGCGAATTCACGTATGCCGTGGGGCGGATCGTGCTCTGGACCGGCCGCGCGTCCGGGATCGATGTCGAGCGCTTGCAGATCGGCGCGTTGAGTCTGCCCGCGGTCCATCACATCGCGATTGCCAATCCGCGGCATGCTCCTTACGGACGCGCGGCCGAAGCGGCCCTGCATTCGCTCGGCGTTTACGACGC
>Ga0187858_10003489_pt1 | contig 15178 bp, 13 predicted proteins | sample June2016WEW_8_15_FD_133015 | JGI IMG/M metagenome (GOLD analysis project Ga0187858, IMG submission 133015) | Peatland microbial communities from SPRUCE experiment site at the Marcell Experimental Forest, Minnesota, USA - June2016WEW_8_150 | ecosystem: Environmental > Terrestrial > Soil >...
AGTCTAATCTTGCCTTCCTGAACGTAGAACACCGCGTCAGCGGCGTCCCCCTGTGTGAAGATTGTTTGCCTCTCGGCAAAGAACAGGACTTGCTTCCCCTCACCGACCGTCGCAAGGAATTTCCTCGGGTCGAAGTCGCCCTGCTTGGTCGCTACGATGTGTCGCGAGCGGTGCGGCACTTTGGCTACCTTGGAGTTGTTGGGGATACGAATTAAGACCATTCTACTCTAATGTACGATGCCGTACAGAAGATGTTCTAATTAGGTACACAGCGGCGGCTGCAATTAGCGGAGGAATCGGCTAAAGCAAGAAATCCAAGGTTGGTCCGTTCCGTCCGAGAAGCTGCATGGCGATCAGTCCCGCTGCGCATCACAGTTGGTCGAAGACGATATCCGACCCGCCGCGATAGCAGCGGGCGTCATCAGGGTCGAGAACGGCGTGACCTAGGACCGCGACGGGGAAGTTGAAAAGCGGTTCGGCTTCCACAACCTCGGGCGTCATTCTCTGGCGACGTTCCTCATGGACGAGCAGGAAAATCCCGCCGTGGTTCAGGCAATCATGCGCCACGCCAAGATGGATATGACCCTCTACTACTCGCATTCCCGGCGCAAAGCAAAGCGTGCCGCGCAGGAAAAAGTGCTTCAACACTTGATTCCAGCGAAAGGAGCGCGGGTGCCAAGGCGGGAGCCAGGGACGATTCAGTGAATGCGGAGTGGTTCGGGAACTTGTGTATAATGATCAACTTACCGCATCACAGTGGGCGCTTAACTCAGCGGTAGAGTGCCATCTTCACACGGTGGAAGTCATAGGTTCGAATCCTATAGCGCCCACCATTGCCATCTTCGTACCGCACAACCACCGGCGAGTGGCGGTTGTTCTGTCGCCCTCGAAATTCCGGCCCGATGCCAACCCGATGGTGGTCATTGGGTGGCCTCCGATGCGGGTTTTGTCGCCAGCAGTTGCTCCATGTAGTTCCGCTGTGCCTCTAGTGCTTTGTTGAAATTTCCGTGGGTGTAGATGGCCGTCATCTCGGGCTTGCTGTGACGGAGCAGGGTTTGCGAGACCGTAATATCCTTCGTGATCTCGTTTGCCCACGTGCTCAGACTATGGCGGAAACGGTGCCAACCAAAACGCTCACCCTGCCACCAACCCCAAAGCCAAAGCGGCTGGCTTCACGAAATCGGCATTCATGGTCTGACCCCATTACCAGTGATGCCGCCCGAGGTTGGAGTCTGGGCATTCAACGAATTGGGAGGACATACCGCAATGAGCAGCGCTAGGAATCGAAGGGTTTGGCTGCGTAGTTTCATAGATGCACTCGCGAGCCGAATTCAAGCCGTGCACGAACCGCAGGAAGGACAAAGGCAAGGCACAATCGCAGCAACGCAGATGAAGCATTCTAGGAGAGCGGAATCCGATAGATGTTTCGTCTCGTGCTGCCCTTCGTGTACGAGTATAGGGATGGGCTGATCGCCGAATCTACCGTCTGGGGAATTGCCCAATTGCCCTGATAGCTCTTGAGAAATTCGGCTCGACCCAAGCCTCCAGGGGCCGAACTGGGAAGGCTGCGCCCAGGGCGAAGTGGCAGCATGTACGTATTCAGATCCCCGCTTGGGGGAACCTGCAAATAGAAGAATAGCCCGCTGGTACTCCAATTGCCCGTGCACAAGGAGTAGCACAGCTGCACCGGCTTACCTCCATCGAGGGAAAAGGCGACCACGGAATAGGGATGCTCCGCGTCAGGACTGTTGGCGTGCGCTACCACCCAGCGGCCATCAGGGGAAACAGACCGCAAGTCGAAGACCGGGTCGGCGACAACCTTGCTTCGAGCCGTACCGTCTTGCTTTATACGATAGACGAAATTGAGATCGCCTTCGCTCACGCGAAAAATGAGGTCACCGTTGGGTAGAAAGAATGGAGAATCTTCGTTTTCCGAAGACGGAATCTCGCGAGGGGCAGAACGGTGGTCGGTCGCGCCAAGCCACAGATGAGAAATTCCCGCCGCATTTTTTCTTGCAAACGCCACCTGTTTCCCATCCTTTGAGACCGAGTAATAGGTGCTACCGAAACCGGGCTGAATGCCATAGCCCGGCAAAATGCGATCGCGTTTCCCGCTGGCCAATTCCGTGACCCAAAGTTCCCAGTCAGGAGTTTGGCCGATTTGCATCAGGTAGTAGAGCTTTTGTCCATCACTGGAGAAAGTCGACGCGCCAGTATTGCGCTCGGACGATAGCTGATGATCTCCGCTCGAGTCGTGAATCCAGACAGTGTTATCCATGATGCCGACCGAAGTAAGCAATGACTTGCCATCCTGGGCAATGGCGATTCCGTTTTCCTCGGTGGGCCCGAATGTGACTTGTTCTGGGTTTCCCCCAGGAAATCTCTGTCGCCAGATGTGAAATTTGCCTCCCTTATCTGAGCTCAGGTATATCCACTTGCCATCGGGAGACCACGCGCCCGCCGTGCAACTAGCATCGGGCGGCCCGACCGTCTGTTCCTTGTTGCCACCACCGAATGAAACTACGCGGCAGGGAAGCAAGTTGCCATCGTTGCCCATTACGACTGCAAGAACCCACCGACCGTCGGGAGACAGGTAGGAATGGTGAACCATGCTACGTTCACCGGTCGGGACGTAGACGTCTCGGCCTTGTCCGCGGCTTTCGTCCGTCGTTACAACCGCCATGTGCACGCCACTCTTGATTTCCGAGAATAACAATCGCTTGCCATCCTCGATCCAGGAGAGAGAGGAGGCATTCGCGAGGAACAGACGTGACTCACCCCCGAGAACAGTTACTTCCCAAGTGTTCCAAGGGTCAATTGTGCTGTAGACAATGTGAGCACCGTCGGGCGAGAAAGCCGGGCTGAGTTTATACAACGAATCATGGGTAAGTTGAACCGGATCGCCAGATGGGAGTAACTGGACGTAAAGGTTCCCCGGACCGACGAACGTGCCGCCTCCGCGGATGTAGGAGAGCATGCGGCCATCGGGAGAAACCGTGGGATAAACAGCTGAATCCGGGAAGAAGGTGAGTTGCTCCCATTTTGTTGTCCCTGGAGTGCTGCGATTCGAATAACGGAGCAGTGCGATCGTGCTCAGAACAAGTACCAACGCGACAGAAATCCCCAGCATCAAAATCCGGCTCAGACGCGACGGATGCGGAATCAGTCGATCAGTTCGAGGCGCGCCAGAGGACTTCGTTTCACGTTCGAGGCGTTGCAAGTCGGACAGCAGGTCCGCCGCCGCTTGGTACCGAAGTTGACGGTCTTTCTCCAATGCCTTTGAGATGATTCGATCCATCTCTGGTGGCAAGGAGCGGTTCAGAGTAGTCGGTTTGGGTGGTTGCCCATGCAAGATACTGTCATAAATCAAGGCCGCAGTATTCGCATCAAAGGGCGCCTTTCCGGTGGCCATTTCGTAAAATACTGCGCCCAGCGAAAAAAGATCGGTGCGGGCGTCAGTTTTTTCTCCCTTCGCCTGCTCCGGGGACATGTAACCGAGAGTCCCCATCACCACACCCGGGTTCGTTAGCTGCTCTCTAGAGGTTGCCAGCGAGAGTGTGACGGTGGGTCCGGCAGGGTCGTCCCAGCGCAACTTGCTGGCAATACCAAAATCGAGGATTTTGGCATGGCCTTCTTGGGTGACAAAAATGTTCGCGGGTTTGATGTCGCGATGAATGATGCCCTTTTGGTGCGCGGCACCAAGTCCAGCGGTCAACTGCAGGGCGACATCCAGCATTCCCTCGAGCGGTAGAGCGCGTCCGGAAATCCGAGAGCGCAGTGTGGTCCCCTCCAACAGTTCCATGGCGATGAAGGGCTTGCCCTGGTACTCTCCGACGTCATAAACTGTGCAGATATTGGGATGATTCAGGGCAGAAGCCGACTGAGCCTCGCGTTGAAAGCGGCTTAATGACTGCGGATCTTTTGCGACGCTGTCAGGCAAGAACTTCAACGCCACAAAACGGTGTAGACGCGTGTCTTCGGCCTTGTAGACAACCCCCATTCCGCCACCGCCGAGCTTTTCAATGACGTGATAGTGGGAAACTGTACTGCCGATCAGTTTCGTTCCGCTGTCTGTTATTGCTGCCTGGCTCGCGACCAATCTGCCCACAACCTCGAACGCGGGCGATTCGATGAAATGCTCAGCTTTTTCCTCCTGAGCTAGCAGCGACTCCACTTCGCGACGAAGTTCGTCGTCGTCTCCGCACGCGCTTTGCACGAATTCAGCGCGGAGGCTATCCGCAATCTCCAAAGCCTGGTGACACAGTTCTTCGACTCGTAACCAACGTTCAATGTTCACGGCCAATCCCAGTCTGCAACTCCCGCAAGAGCCACATCTTTGCAAACTTCCAGTCCCGTAAAACTGTGTCGCTTGAAATCCGTAACACTTCGGCGGTCTCTTCCACGCTCAACCCGCCAAAGAATCTCAACTCCACCACCTTACTTTTCCTTTCATCGAAAGTAGCGAGCGCCTTCAGCGCGTCGTCCAGTGGCAATAAGTCCGGATCCGCCTCCTTGCACACCGATGGGGCCTCGTCCAAGGACATGTGAGCCACGCCAGCGCCCCTTTTCTGATAACCGCGTGAGCGAGCAAAATCAATCAGAATGCGACGCATCAGCTGCGCCGATATTGCAAAGAAATGCGCCCGATCCTGCCAGTTCACCTTTCCGCAGTCCACCAACCGAAGATATGTTTCGTTAACCAGCGCGGTCGTTTGCAGGGTGTGGTGGGATCGCTCCCCAGCCATGCATCGCTGAGCGACTCGGTGCAATTGCCTATAGACCAAAGGAGTGAGCTTTTCGAGCGCCTGGTGGTCCCCGGCAGTCCACGCCTTAAGTAGTTGGGTCACCTCATGGGTTGAAGGCAGGCTCATCAAAGCCTCGATGGCTTCAATACATTACAACGAAAGTAAGGAATGGCCTAGCCTCAGGGCTGGCTGATTCTTATTCGCTGTGAAGTTTTCATTCCTTGCGGTTTCTTGTCCTCAATTCCCGCCTTACTAGATAGAGACATTGTGGGAGGCCCCGCGACAAGGTGATCTTGAAAGCGTCCGCTGGTCACCGCTGAAAAGAACACTCAGATGTTGCGTGTGCTCGCAAACTCGAAATCAACACCTAGGGAGAAGTTATGAAGAAAAAGGCTGGCAAGGCAGCATTCTGCGCGACGGTTATTTTCACCCTCGCACTAGCACTTCACTCGGCCGTGCAGGCTCAAGCCAATGACAACGACGGCTGCACACTTTCCACATTAAAGGGCGATTACGGTCTCCGCATTTCGGGACAGGTCTTTAATTCCGCTGGTGTAGTCGTCACGCAGCGGGATGGTGTTGTCAAGCAGCATTACGACGGTGCAGGCGTCGTTACACAAGAGGACTATGTTTTTGGAAACGGCGTCTTGGTGCCCGGACCGACTGATCCTGCGACGGGCTTCCATTTCCACGAGCAAGGAAAGTACACCGTAAATTCAGATTGTACGGGCACTGCTACGATCGACTTTCCCTCGCCCCCGGAGCCTGGTACGTCGGGAGCCGTCATCGAGGTGATGTTTGTGCTTAGCAATCACGGACGTACCATCCATCAAATCGTCAGCTCGCTGACCCCCCCGGGTCCTACGGGAGGACAAACGACTGTTCCCGCCAACATTCACGCAGATGGCGAAAAGCTCGGGCGGATTCCCGATGCCGACTTTTATGAGTAGCTGGGGCGCAAGCGGAGGCCGGGCAAGGTTTTGCCCGCCTCCGCCTGAGCTTTGCTTCGTCCGCCGCCTCCCACCTTAACTGGTGACTGGGGTGACTGTAGCCGTTTCAAGAATGCTGGCCATTGATTCCATGGGAGGGAGACACGATGAAAAGTAAGGCACTGGTCCAGTCCATTCCAGAACCGACAGAAAACCGGGCCAAGTGGTGCAAGCTTCCGGGGCACCCTCCGCTCTCGGCTTCGCGGATCGAGGCTTCTGTTCGACCGGCGAACCGGAGGCGGTTCGTAACTTCTCGGACCCGCCTGATCATTTTGTTGTTCCTCGGGCTGCCCGCGGCGCTCCGGGCTCAAAAGCAGCAGGGCTCGTGGTCCGACCTGCGTGGCCTGAAGGTTGGCCAAGGCCTTGAAGTCATCGAATCCAGTATGAAGCATCACGGTGGAGAATTCGTCAGCGTCTCCGATGATGTGCTCACCCTGCAAGAAAAAGGCTCCGACGTCTCTGTAAAGCGTGAAGACATCGTCCGCGTCTCGACCGCATCCGGCGCTCGGCGCGGCGAGCACGCCGCGATCGGTCTGGTGGTCGGCGCGGCCGGCGGGGCGGGCATCGGCGCCGCTGCTGGCTCCGGATCGAAGGGCTGGGTGGGACTCTCGGAAGGAGTGGGAGCCCTTGTTGGCATCGCAATTGGCGCCACGAGCGGGGCGATAGTGGGCGCCGTGATCCCCCGCCCACACAACCATCTACCGCGCTGCCCCTGCGGTCGCTACGCACTAGACGATATTGCCAACGGCTTCATTTCCTCGGCGATGACATCCTCCCAGCGTGGAAGGATCAGGTTGTTGATGTGGCACTGGTAAGTTTCGATGGTGCCTCTGCTCTTCCTACGACTGTCTTTCTTACGAAACGGCAATCCGTCTTTGACGTAGGCTCCGCAGAGTTCACCAAACGTTGGTTTACCAGAGAGCGATTGGCTGATGTACTGTTCGATGAGACCCAACTCACCAACGCGCATCCAAGCGGCATTTTCATCTCCCTAACGTAGCGCAATACGAATGCGAGCCCGGACTGCATTGCTATAACTGCAACCAGTTCATCCACAGCACCTATGGTCGGCACCCCGGCGACTTTGTGAACACGCAACAGCCGATTGATTTCAGTAACCACAAACAGCATCTTGATTCCATCAACGAACGGGTCATGCGCATTGCCCACTGGGATGAGGCGGCAGTCATTTACTTGGAGCCGGAGACGGACGACGCCCATCTGTGGTACGCCGCCGAGGATTTTATCGCCGAAGTTCCTCGCATGGTGCGGGGGAAATGGTGGAAGCAGTCGGCGCCATCATTCACGAGCACCAAGGTCGGGCCGTGGCCGGGATTCTGGATTGGGGAATGGGCTTCGGCGTTTACGCGGCAGGAAAGCCACCAGCCTGATAGTGATGCGGGGCGATTGCCAATCCGCATGGACCCACGAAGTCCCGAAGGAAAAGTCGTGCCGCAACCACTGCCGATGACCACCTGAGTTTTCACCGCTGTCCGCATGAGGAGCCTGATCAGCCCAGTACCGTCGCCTACCGACGCCGTCCAGAAGTAGAGAGCCACAGTTTTGAATCTCGTCCTAACAAGGCCGCATTTTCACCATGAAGCGCGTCGCTTACCTTGGCATCACCCGCCCGTCTAAGGCAAACACAGCAGTTCCGGCTCGCGGATTCCATTCCGACGCTTCATCCCAGGGTTGTTGCGGCCGAATCGGCTGTCCGATTCCCACCATAGAAGAGGAGTATCCATGCACAAAACTCGCCTGCTTGTTTTGTTATGCAGCTTTTTTTCGGCAATCAGTTTTTGCCGCGCGCAGACAATCATGCTCGACCTGCCCCGTCAGAGCCAGCATGCGGTGGTCACGCAGCGCATTGGCATCACTGATATCACCGTCAACTACCACCGTCCGCTGGCCAACGGCCGCCCAATCTGGGGCAAGCTCGTGCCCTACGGCGAGGTCTGGCGTGCCGGAGCCAACGAGAACACCACCGTCTCGTTCACCGATTCGGTCACGATCGAAGGCCAATCGCTCGACAAGGGGACCTATGGTCTGCACATGATCCCCGGCGAAACCCAGTGGACGGTGATTTTCTCGAAGATATCAACCGCCTGGGGCAGTTTCAGCTACAAGCAGGATGAAGACGCGTTGCGGGTGACCGTGAAGCCACAAACCGCCGAATTCCACGATGCCCTGACCTACGACTTTGACGACGTCAAGCCCGACTCCGCCGTAATTACCCTGCGCTGGGACAAAGTCGCAGTCCCCTTCAAAGTCGCGGTTAAGGTAAACGATATCGTCGAAGCCAGCCTTCACCGCCAAATCCGCGGCCTCAACCAATATTACTGGGACACCTGGGACGATGCGGCCAGCTACTTCCTGACCAATAAAACCAATTTGGACGAGGCCTTGAAAGATGAAGATCAATCGATCCAGGTCGAAGAGCGCTTCGACAACCTGATCAACAAGTCGCGCATTTTGGAAACCATGGGCCGTAAGGATGCCGCCACGGAATTCCGCAATAAAGCATTGGAGAAGGCCTCCGCACAGCAACTTTACTTTTATGGCCGGCAACTTCAGGGAGAGAAGAAGCAGGAAGAGGCGTTCGCTCTCTACATGTCAAACGCGAAAAAGTTCCCCAACGATTGGACGGCCCATGTTGGTATGGCTCGTGTTTACAGTGGTCAAGGTGACTTCGACAAAGCCGTCAAAGAGATCCAGACCGCCCTCACGACCGTGCCGGATGATGCCAACAAGTCCAACCTGGAGAAGTACGTGAAGCGTTTGCAGTCGAAAGACGACATCAATCGCTAGCCAAGATCGAAAAATATAAAGAATCGGGATAGGGGGGGACGATCGCTCGTCCTCCCCTCCCACACCACCGTACATGCGGGTCCGCATACGGCGGTTCGGCGGGTTGAGCTAGGTCTGAACTAGCCAAGCTTTCTGCGTAGTGCGTCGCCAGAAGGATTCGGTCCCTTCCTGGATGCCCCTCGGGGCTTCACCCCTACTGGCCTCCGCACGGCCAAACAATATTGGCTTTTCTGCCGTCTGTCGTCCCGGAGATCGCGGCTTACTTGCCCTTCTCTTTACTTCCCTTGCCGGCTACGGTGCGGGCCTTCGCTCATCGTTCCCGGCTTGGCCTATCGGTTTGCTCCGCCTTTCGGCCTTGGAGTGCCTCCATATCCTTGCCGACTGCATGACCGACTACGCCCTTTGCTGACTGCTGTGGCACGGTCAGGATGGATCTCTTCACCCTCACTCACGTTATGTGACATGCCGCAGATTCCCGAGGTAAGCTCGACCACCTTCGACACGCCACCCGCCGGATTTACCACCCGTGCACTGGATGGATAGGGGCTTTCGCAATCCTTGGCTCGCTCGCCCGTCACCGTAGACCTCATATCCGGTTTCTGGTTCATCGGCTCGCGTCTTTGCTGCACGCTTCTTTCAGGCCCCGCCTCGCGGCGGGCGTCATTTCACCCTTGCGCTTCGCTATCCCTTCACCTCCATCAGTGGTTCATGTCGCTTCACGACATCCGCAAAGCATGAAAATGGATTCAGACCGGGCTATGCGTAATGCATCCTGCGCAGGATGTCGACGTATCACACCAGGCAACCGCTGGCTGAAACGGACTCTTGTGCGGGCGGCCTGGGCGGCGAGCTCCACCAAAAACCAGCTACTTGGCCTCCCATACCGAGGCCTGGCAGGACGGCGGGGCAAGAAACGCGCTCTCGTCGCTGTGGCGCACTCCATTTTGGTAATTCTCTACTATCTCTTGCAAGAGGGTAGGCAGTATGCGGATCTGGGCACCGACTTTTTTGACCGCCTCGAACCCCAACGTCTCACCCGTTATTACGTCGAACGCCTTCAAGATCTCGGACACGAGGTCATACTCGAACCCCGCGTTACAGTCTGACCCAAATTTTCAGGGCAGGTTGGGAAGACGACTTTCACCTCTAAGCTGTCGCCCATGCTCGGCACACAGAAAAAAGGTCCAGCCCCAAGGCTGGCCTCCATATTTGCACTCTCACCAAACTCGGCAAGCATTCGCCCGAACCATCTTCTGCCCAGCCTTGCAGCCAAACCCCTGAGCAAACTCGGACATATTCGAAACCACGTTGTCGACGCGGAATAAGGGCAGCGAATGCGGATTCGTCGTGACCACCAGGCGGGCTACTTCCGGTCTCACGTTGGAGCACCAGGAGTAAGCATTGGAGAGGAAAAAGCGCTGGAGATACGTCCAGCCGTCCGGACCTTTCTCGTCGAGCGATTTCCCTTGTTTCTTGAGATCCGCCTCAAGCGCCATCAGCGCGAGATGGATGCCGCCGTTATCCGCCGTGTCCTCACCTTGCGTAAGCAAGCCATTTTGCTTGACTCCGGCGCCGGCATCGGGAACCTCTTGCGTGTACTCGTCAGAGATGCACTTGCCGCGCTCTTCGTACTGTTTTGCATCCTCGGCGGTCCACCAATCGCGCAAGTTGCCGTGAACGTCGAACTTGCGCCCTTGATCGTCAAACCCATGAGTGAGTTCATGGCCGATCACCATTCCGATGGCGCCATAATTCACGGAGTCGTCCATGTTCTTCTCGAAAAACGGCGGTTGCAGAATGCCAGCGGGAAAGTTGATCGTATTCAATTGCGGATCGTAGTAGGCATTGATGGTCGGCGGCGTCATCGTCCACTCACTGCGGTCGACGGGTTTGCCGATCTTCCCCACCCAGCGCTCAAATTCGAACGCCGAAGCCTGCTCCACGTTGCCCAGGTCGCTGTCGCGAGTGACTTTCAAGCTCGAATAATCGCGCCAGTTCGAGGGATATCCGATCTTGTCTTCGATTCCCTTCAGCTTGATAATGGCCTGTTCCTTGGTCGCGGGCGTCATCCAGCTCACGCTCTCGATATCGTCGTGCATGGCGCGCTCAATGGCATGCACCATTTCAAGGGTGCGCACCTTGCTCTCCGGCGGAAAAGCCTGGTCTACATAAGCTTGCCCGAGAGCTTCTCCCAAATCACGGTCCGCCCAATGAGTGCAGCGCCGCCAACGCGGAAGTTCTTCCTCCTGACCGGCCAAGGTTCGGGAGAAAAAGTTGAAGTTTTCATCCACCATCGCCTTAGTCAGATAGGGCGCGGCGTTATGAATCACCTGCCAGCGCATATAGACTTTCCAATGCTCCAGAGGATGTTCTGTCAGCAGCTTGTCTTCCGTGCGAAAGTAATCAGGCGAAGTGACGATGTAGTGATCGCTGGCCGGAGCATTCACCGCCCTCAAGTAAACATCCCACTGGATGGACGGAGTCAGTTCGCGAATCTGAGCCAGGCTCATTCTGTTGTTGATGTTCTTGGGATCGCGGCGCTTGATGTTATCCATTTGCGCCTTAGCCATCGCGGTTTCCAGTTCAACCACGGTAGCTGCATCGTCGCCGGCCTGCGCCCCCGTCTCGCCTGCCAGCACCAGCATCCTCTGCACGTGGGCGCGATATTTCCCCAGAGTCTCTCCCGATTTCGCATCGGTGTTGATGTAATAGTCGCGATTCGGCAAACTAAGGCCGCCCTGATCGATCTGCGCGACCACTTTAGAAGCATCGTCATAGTCCTGTTGGCCGGTAAATCCAAAGAATGGTGCATCCGTCTGATTGTCGCTCTGCTCCCAGGCGCCCGGAAACAGACGATGGAGATGCGCGATTTCAAGAGTAATCTCCTGCTTGGACTTGAGCGCGGCGATGCGGTTAAGTTCCGGTTGCAGCGGCGCCAAACCGGCCGCTTCGATCCCACTTTCGTCCATGCAGGCCGCCCAGTAGTCGCCAATCTTCTGCTGCACCGCGCTGCGCTTGGGATCATTCTTGCTGGCAGCTTCCAAAGTCTCGCGCAGTACGTTATCGTTCCACATTTCCAAACCGCCTCCCGTGCTCCAGTACACCTGGTCGGCTGGAATGGGATTGGCGGCGATCCATTTATTGCAGGCGTATTTGTAAAAGTCGTCGCAAGGATTCAGCGATTTGTCGACCAGGTTCGGATCGAAATGATCCAGCTTAGGAGCGTCTTTTGTTTCGTCGTTCGCGGTGGTTGCGGCGGCGGAATTAATTTTCGCATCTTGCCCAAGCACGGCGAGTGGCAAGATCAGCAATAGAAGACCAACGATGATTCTGGATATAGGCATGCGGCCTCTTTCACGAAGTGAACGGGATGGAAGAAAAAATGACGATGACACCATAGGCACGAACATCTGAGATGCCCACACCAATACGCGCCGCTTCCGTCTTACGAAAGAAGGAAGTGCGCGCTCCCACATTTCACGTAGAACAACATACTACAGACGGCCCGCAAGCCTCGTGGTTAGCAGAAGGTCCGAACTTATCCCGTGTTGTGCAGTCCGGCAGCGATGCCGTTGATGGTCGCCCCCAGGGGATATTCCAGCTCCGGCGCCTCTTGCCCCGCCTGCTTGCGCCGCAAAAGTTCCACCTGAATCAGGCTCATCGGATCCACGTAAGGATTGCGCAGATGAATCGAGCGCGCCAGCACCCGGTTGCGAGCCAATAACTCGCGTTGACCGGAAATGCTGAGGATCATTTTTCGGGACCGCAAGAATTCATCTTCCAGCATGACGAAGACTCGTGCGCGCAACGCCGCACTCTTTACCAACCCGGAATAAACGCGAGCAATATGTAGATCCGCTTTGGCCATACCGAGTTCGACGTTGCTGATCAAATCCCCGAACAGGGCAAACTTCTTTAGCATTTCGTGCAGCAGCCGCACGTGGCTTTTCCCCTTCTTGGCGAAACTCTCGAGTCCGTGGCCTACGCCATACCACGCCGGCACCGCGTGGCGGCTCTGCATCCATCCAAACACCCACGGAATCGCTCGCAGATCCTCCAGTCGGCGGCCCTTGGTCCGGCGGGAAGGCCGTGAGCCGATGCGCGCCGCGTCCAGTTCATGAACTGGCGTGGCCTGCTCGAAATATTCCAGCACGTCTTCGTTCTCCGCGATGTCGCGGCGATAGACGCGGTAGGCTTCCTGCGACATCTCCTCCATCGCCTCTTCCCAGCGCGTCTGATCTTTCGCCTTTGAGGCGCCCGGGCGTGCGAGCGCTTCCAGGCTGGCCGCGATCATCAATTCCAGATTCCATTCCGCGAGCACTGCATCGGCGTACTTCCAGTTGAGAACTTCTCCCTGCTCGGTGATGCGGATGCGCCCGGAAAAGCAGCCTTCCGGCTGCGCCAGAATCGCCGAGTGCGTAGGCCCGCCGCCGCGCCCCACGGTCCCTCCACGGCCATGGAAGAGGCGTAACTGCACTCCGCATTCTTGCGCTGCGTCATGCAGATCGCGATGCGCTTTGTGCAGCTCCCATGTGCTGGTCAGCATTCCTCCATCTTTGTTCGAATCGGAGTAGCCGAGCATCACCTCCTGCCATCGTCCCCAGGAATCGAGCAGCGGTTGATAATCCGGATTTCGCCAGAGTTGCCGCATCACGCCACCAGCCGCGCGCAAAGATTCAATCGACTCGAACAGCGGCACCGGCATGAGCCCAGGATCTGCTACGTTTCCATCGTCGCCCGACCCAGCCAAGCTGGCCCCGCAAGCCTTTGCCAGACGGACCACGTTCAGCACATCCTCCTCAGATTCCGCCCCGCTGATGATGTACTGACGAATGGACCGTGCAGGGTAGGTCTGTTTGAGCTCGTGGATGGTGTGGAACGTATCGATCAACTCCCGAGTCTGAGGAGATCCCCTCTCGGCGCTATCGGGCAAAGTGGCACCTGCCGCCGGGGCCGGTGCGGTCTCACGTAATTCAGACTTTCTTAATTTGGTCTTCCTTAATTCTGGATTTCTTGGTTCGGCTTTTCTCGCGTCGATCTTCTGTGCACTAATTTCTTGCAAAACTTCGGCGTGCACACGCGCATGCTGGCGGATATCAAGCACATGCAGATGAAAGCCAAACGTCCGGAGTTCCTGCAACAAAGGATCGACAAAAGCCACCGCCAGCCGCTCACCGCGATTCGACATCAGGCTGCTGCGCAGCACCAGCAAGTCGGACTCAAACTCCGTCGCCTGCTGATACGAGTCTCGAGTACCAGGGCCTTCACGGCTGCTCTGCAAGCGACGACCCAGGTAGGAAAGAAATCGCCGGTAATGCTCCACGGTATTTCCCGGCCCCCAGAGCATCGTGACGCCGGGCATCGAGCGTTCATACCGCGCCAGCAGCGAGAGCAAGTCCGAGGAAGCTCGCACCTGCCGCAACGACGAACTCAGGCAGTCGCTCAGGAACTCCACGCGCCGGATGTATTCGCGGAGAATCACCGTTCGTGCCAGTTCAAGCGCATCCTTGACGTGTTCGGCCTGGACCAGGGGATTGCCGTCGCGATCGCCGCCGATCCAGGATCCGAAACTCAGCAGGTTCGGCAACTCCGCCACGTCGAGAAGGGTTCCGTAAACATCATGAATCGATTCCGCAACCTCGGCATAAATTCGAGGCAGCGTTTCAAATAGCGAGAGCCGGAAATATCGCAAGCCCATGCGGATCTCATCGTCGACGGTGGGTTTAGTCTCCCGCACCTCGTCGGTCTGCCACAGCGCGGCAATTTCGGCGTGAATGATCTGCTCGCATCGCAGGGCCTCACCCACGGTGAGCGGAAGACGATCGAGCCTCTCCAGTTGCTCGGCAATGCGACGACGCTTCACCAATATCGTCTGACGGGCCACTTCCGTGGGATGGGCTGTGAAGACTGGGGTTATCACGATTTGCCGTAGAGCCGCCAGCGCCGCCTCGGGCGACATTCCAGCTTCCTTCATGCGCAGCAAAGTTCCGTGGAACGATCCGGGCAGCGCCCGTTGCCGGTGCAATTGGCGAGCCCGGCGGCGGCGCTTGCGATGGTTGGTCTCCGCCAGATTCGCCAACTCGAAATAAATCGCGAACGCCTTCGTGACTTGATAAGCGCGCGTCACATCCATCTCCGAAATCATGGCCCGGGCCTGGACCATGAGTTCCCCGTGACCCCCAGCCGCAGGACTGTGCGCGACCCGCTCGCGGTGCCGAATCATCAGCCGTCGCAACTCTTCGACAGTATCGAACAGCTCTGGACCCGCCTGCTCCACCAACACTCGACCGAGCAACGCACCTAAAGAGCGCACATCCCGCCGCAAGGCGTGATCTTTGGCGGAATCGTCCGATTGCGCGGTCAGTTCGGACAAGCGGGCTTTTTGATCGTCCGCTTTCCACAGCGGTTTGGGCCGGGTCATGGTTGGCTGCAATTTCGAGTGTGGTTAGACGACAGGATAAACCAAGACACCAGTTCTCAGTTCTCAGTTCTCAAGTTCTCAGTAAAACCGAGCCTTCATTCCGAGAAGTGAGCCTTTAGGTATCGCATCGCGAGTGGCGAGTAGAAATCAGGTTGGACGGGAAACCAAGAACTGAGAACTGACAACTAGTTCTTTACTTTGGAGACTCGAATCGG
>Ga0187858_10003493_pt1 | contig 15173 bp, 10 predicted proteins | sample June2016WEW_8_15_FD_133015 | JGI IMG/M metagenome (GOLD analysis project Ga0187858, IMG submission 133015) | Peatland microbial communities from SPRUCE experiment site at the Marcell Experimental Forest, Minnesota, USA - June2016WEW_8_150 | ecosystem: Environmental > Terrestrial > Soil >...
AGTTGCTGCGCTCCTTCGATCACGCCCGACGCATCCGCGCCGGTCAGGATGGCGATTCGCGACAGGTTTTCGTGGGCTGCGCCAGCCGCGAGCTGGCGCTCCACTCTGGCCGTGTACAGAATGAACCCCAGCGAGGGAATCACCGCCAGAAAAACCAGAAAGACTAGGCGGACCCGTAGATTACCCAGAGAGTTCCCTTTCATAGGACCATACCTCCGTTTTGTGGCGTCACTGCATTCGACACGTCTGAAGCTGCCGAGCAGCATGACAAAATCCGTTCCCCTTGGCAATCCTGATTTCCGGCGGATTTACGACTTGGCCAGGGACCGGGCATCTCGCCCGCCGGGGGCACGGAGGGGACAAGTCGACCCCGACCTGAGAGGGGTGGACTTTCATCCCTATCAATGATGACGGGCGGACAACCGAGGCGCTTGCCCACAACCGTCTTGCAGGGTGCACAGTAACCACCGGTTTTATTCATACCGCGGCCTTTCCGGGTTGAAGCGTCTTGTTGCGGAAGCTAAAGTCCGATTTCGTGAGACCCACTTCGTGGCGTTACGGCGTCACGCGCTACCAATGGCTGGTGCTGTTCGTGGCGTGGCTGGGCTGGGTGTTCGACTCAATGGACGCGACGATCTACGCGCAGGTCATGCATCCGGCGCTCCACGACCTGTTGCCCGGAGTCGGCGGTGGGTCCGCCAGTGCCGACATCATCGGCTGGTACGGAGGAATCATCTTCTCGATCTTCCTCATCGGTTGGGCCGTTGGCGGAGTCGCCTTCGGCGTCGTCGCGGACAATTTCGGGCGGACCAAAACGCTGGTGCTCACGATCCTGATCTATGCGGTATTCACCGGCATGGCGGCGCTGTCGCGGACGTGGTGGCAATTGGCGCTGTTTCGCTTCGTGACGGCACTGGGAATTGGCGGCGAGTGGGCGGCGGGCGCATCGCTGGTGGCGGAAGTCTGGCCCGAAGAGAAGCGGGCCAGCGCGGCGGGTCTGCTGCAATCGGCTTGGGCGGCGGGATTCCTGATGGCAGCGCTCATCACCCTGCTCCTGCGCAACCATGGGTGGCGGCCGGTCTTCGTCGTCGGCATTGGACCGGCCATCGTGGCGCTTCTTGTGCGCTTGTGGGTAAAAGAACCGGAGCGCTGGATCAGTGCCCGTGCCGCGGAGCGGCAGGCCGGATCGAGGCGCTTTCTGAAACTGGCGGAACTGTTTGCACCGGGGCTGGCACGCTCCACCGTGGTCGGTTCGGGACTGGCGTTTGTGGCCGTGTTCGGCCTGTGGGGTGCGACGAATTGGACGCCGACGCTCATCCGCGCGTTGCCGGATCTACGAGATTTGGGCCCCTCGGAACTCACGAGCCGGGTCAGCTACGCCACGATGCTGCTCAATGTTGGCGCTACACTGGGTTATCTGAGCTTCGCTCCGTTGGCTGACCGTCTGGGCCGGCGGCCGGTATTCGCGTTGATGTGCGCCGGCAGTTTCTTGATGCTGCCCATCACGTTTCTGACGCCGCGATCCTACGTCCACGTGCTGCTGTTGCTGCCGCTGCTGGGCTTCTTCAACAACGGCATCTTTAGTGGCTTTCCGATTTACCTGCCGGAGTTGTATCCGACGCGGATTCGCGCCACCGGTGCCGGTTTTTGTTTCAACGTCGGCCGGCTGCTGGCATCGAGCGGTCCCTACTTGACCGGCTACCTCGTTGCCGCGCTGGGTGGCTTTGGCCGGGCCGCCAGCGCCGTCGCAGTCATCTATCTCGTTGGTCTTCTGATTCTGCCCTTTGCGCCCGAGACCGGGGGCAAACGGCTGCCGCCTTGAGCGAGGCGGGTTTACGGCTTGACCACGGGCCGGGCACGGGTCGAAGATACCGGTGTATTGGCGGGTGCGTGCGCTGTGCACCAGCGCCTACGGGTCGCGTGGGAGTTGATTGGAAATGAAAAAACCGCGTGACCGTGAGCCGTACGCCGTGCCCGGGTCTTTCTGCCAAACCCTCCAGTTCACGACACTGGTCGTGGCGCTCATCCTGGGCGCCTCGCCCGCGACACTGGCTGCGTTCAGCAGCAACTCGGCTATCGCCAACATTCCAAGTCCTCTGCCTTCCGCCAGCAGCGCGACCGGATCAGCCGAGCGCCTTTCATTCGCGCCGGTCGTGAGGGAGCCGGCTGTAGCGGGGTTGTTCTATCCCCGGGATCCCGCACAACTGTCGCAGACGCTCGACTCGCTTCTGGCGGGAGCCAAACCACACACGATTGAGGGCACGCTGCGCGCCATCCTCTGTCCCCACGCGGGTTACGAGTTTTCCGGCCCGGTCGCGGCGGAAGCCTATCGGTTGCTGGCCGGGCGCGCGTACGACACAGTCGTGATCCTGGCGCCAAGCCACTACGCGCTGTTTCGTGGCGCGTCGGTGATCGATGCCGCGGCGTATCGCACACCGATTGGCATCGTGCCCGTTTCGCCCAGGGCGAGAGAATGGGCGGCGGCCGAGCCGTTTGTGCTCGAACCCAGGTGTCTGGTCCAACGTCCGGCGTGGTCGAAGCAGGCCTCGCATCCAGAGCCCGCGCTTGGCGAGGATACGCCGGAGACATGGGAACATTCGGCGGAGGTGGAGGTGCCATTCCTGCAGAAGTCGCTGACGAATTTCTCGCTGGTCTCGATCATTACCGGCGAGGTCGACCCCGCGGTGCTGGCGCAGAGACTGGCGGAACGTCTCGACAACCAGACGCTGTTGGTGGTGAGCACGGACCTGAGCCATTACTACCCGTATGACGTCGCCCGCGAAAAGGACACGCGCTGCGTCTCCGCCATCTGCGACCTCGATGTTGACCGGATGAAGTCCCAGTAGGCTTGCGGCCGAACCGGCGTGCTGACCCTGCTGCACCTGGCCCGGCTCAAGGGCTGGAAAGCCACGCTGCTGGATTACCGCAACAGCGGCGATACGTCTGCACGCAAAGACAGCGTTGTCGGCTACGCCGCGATCGCCTTTTGCTCGCCCTCACTGCAGGCGTTCAGCCGCGAAGAGCGGGGACAACTGCTTGGTCTGGCGCGCCGCAGCCTCTCGGAGGTGATTACCAATGCCAGATTACCGGAGGTGAAAACCAATGCGTTTCCGCAGAAGTTCGCCGAAATCAAGGGGTGTTTCGTCACGCTCACCGAGCACGGACGCCTGCGGGGTTGCATCGGCCACATCCTGCCCCAGGAGGAGCTGTACAAGGCGGTAATGGATAATACGCTCAACGCCGCCGAGCGCGACCCGCGATTCAACCCGGTTCAGCCGGACGAACTCAACCATATCCAGATCGAGATCAGTGTGCTGACCGTGCCGGAACGGCTCCCCTTCAGCTCGCCCGCAGACCTGCTGGCCAAACTCGAGCCCCACCGTGACGGCGTCGTTCTGAAAGTGGACGGCCGCACGGCAACGTACCTGCCGCAGGTTTGGGAACAGATATCGGACAAGGTCCAGTTCCTTGACGCGCTGGCGGAAAAGGCCGGCGCAGCCCCCGGCGACTGGCGCGCGCCGGATACCCAGGTGTACGTTTACCGGGTGGAATCGTTCAAGGAATCCGATCCGTGAATCGCCGGGTGGGGCTCGCGGTCGGTGCGCTGGGCGTGATGGCGGTCATGGCGCAACTGGCGCTCATGCGCGAGATGCTCTGCGTGTTTAGCGGCAACGAACTGGCCCTCGGCATCATCCTCGGCAACTGGCTGTTGTTGACCGGGCTCGGGTCGTGGCTCGGGCGGACCGCCGGTCGCGTGCGTCACCCCCAACGCGTGCTGGCGCTGCTGCTCGTGTTCATCGCGGTGCTGCCGTTGGCGCAAGTATTCACCTTACGCGAGTTGCGAAACGTGATCTTCCTCCGAGGCGAAGCCATTGGAGTTTCGGGTACCGTGATCGCGAGTTTTCTTTGGCTGGCCCCGTTTTGCATTCTGTCCGGCTATACGTTGACACTCGCCTGCGGCGCGACGGCGGCCGGGGAGCCGGGAGCCATCCGCCGCGTGTATGTGGCTGACAGCGCGGGAGGCGTTCTCGGCGGAGTGCTGTTTACGTATGTGCTGGTGCCACGGCTCGACCACCTGGCGTTGTTGAGCGTACCGGCGTTCGCCTGCCTGTTGGTTGCCGCCGGGCTGGCCTGGGCGGAACGACAATACTGGCTGGCCGCAGCCGCCGGAATCCTGGCGGCGGGCTTGGTCGCGGCGTGGATGGCCATGGACGTGGACGCCAGATCCACCGCGCGGCTCTATCCCGGGCAGCGCGTGGTGTTTCGCGGCAACTCGCCCTACGGCAAACTGGTGGTGACCGAATCGGCGGGCCAGATGAACTTCATTGAGAACGGGGTGCCGGTGTTTGCCACGCACAACATCGAGGAGACGGAGGAGACCGTGCATTACGCGATGGCGCAACGGCCCCACGCCCGGCGCGTCCTGCTGATAGCGGGCGGCGTGTCCGGTACGGCGCGCGAGATTCTCCAGTACGGCGTCGCCGAGGTGACGTATGTGGAACTGGACCCGCTGATTATCACGGTGGGCCGGCGGTTTCTTCCGGATAGTCTCGCGGACCAGCGGATCCGCGTGGTGAACACCGACGGCCGGCAGTTCGTGAAGGGCGCGACGGAAACATTCGACGTGGTGATCGTGGACATGCCGCCGCCGTCCACGTCGCAGATCAACCGGTTCTTCACGTCCGAGTTCTTTGACGAGGTCAAACGCGTGCTGGCGCCGGACGGCGTGCTGGCCTTCTCCCTGGGCCATTATGAGAATTTCGTCAGTCCCGAGCTGGCGCGTTTATTGGCGTCGGCATCCGCGACGTTGCAGCGGACGTTTCGCCACGAACTCATCATCCCCGGAGGACGGATATTTTTCCTGGCGTCGGATGGCGAATTGTACGCCGACATCGCCAGGCGCATCGAAGAATCGGGCGTATCGACGCGCTTGGTCAACCGGCATTATCTGAGCGCGATGTTGACGCCCGACCGTCTGGCGGACATGCAACGGGCAACGGCGGCTCCAGCAAAGCTGAACACCGATTTCAACCCGGTGTTGTATTACTATCGCCTCGTGCAATGGATGAGCCAGTTCCGCGCGCGGACCGGGCTGTGGGCGGCGATTTTGGCCGCCGGGTTCGTGGCGTTCCTGCTGCGGACGCAGGCGGTACCGTTCGCAATCTTCGCTTCCGGCTATGCCGCATCGGCCCTGGAGGTCGTGCTGCTGCTGGCGTTCCAGGTCCTGTGCGGCTCGTTGTACCGGCAAGTCGGGGTGATCATCACCGTGTTCATGGCCGGCTTGGCGGTGGGAGCGGTCGCCGCATCACCGGACCGGGCGGATGCCAGCCGTGCGGAGCTGGCTGGGCTGGCCATGGGCATCGCGGTTCTTGCCCTGGTTCTCCCCGTTGGACTGAAATCGCTGGGGCACGCTCCCGTGCCGGTCATCCAGGCGACGATTGCCCTGCTCACGCTGGTGTTGGCGTGCCTGGTCGGCATGCAATTCCCCGTGGCGGCGCGGGCGGGAGCTAGCGGCGTTGTGGGAAAGGCTTCGCGGTTGTACACGGCCGACTTCGTCGGGGCTTGCCTCGGGGCGCTGCTGGCGAGCACGCTGTTGATCCCGCTACTGGGAGTTGCGGTGACGTGCTGGCTGGTGGCCGGTTTGAATGGCGTCAGCGCACTGTGGCTGTTGGCGGGGAGGCGCGGAACGTGAAGAGTGGAGCGATGATCGATTGGAGACAGCAACCTGAATGAACAAGCGCCGCAGACGGATTCGCGTGGGCTACTTTGTCATCCGCACACTGCGGTTCACGAGTTGGTTTTTGCTCGGACTGGTGTTAACCTATATTGTTACGGGGTACGTGATGAGCGGCCAGCTCACGTTTGGCGGTTGGGCCGACCCGAAGCTGGCGCTGACCATTCACCGTCTGCTGCACGTGCCGTTGATTGTGATGTTTGCGCTGCACGCGGCGGGAGGTATTTACCTCGCGATGCGAAGGAAGCGATGGATCCGCTGGTGAAACCGGGTGAGGAGCAGGGAGAGGACCCTTTCGAGGCTGCCATGCTGGACGGGCCGCGGCGGCCCATGACGCGGCGGGAAGCGATCCACTACGGCGCGACGGGGCTGGCGTGTGTGGCCGGGGTTGGCGGGTTGGCGTGGTATTTGTACCGTCAGGCTCGTGAGGAAATCGCGCTGACCGGCGTGTTTCGGGGCGGCGGACCCAGTGACGAGGTTTGGTCCCTGTGGCAACAGCGCGGTTGGGTGAAGGAAGCGGCGCACTATCTCAAGCTCGGCAACAACGTCCAGTGTAAACTCTGCCCGAACAACTGCATACTGGCGCCGGGCGACCGCAGCCATTGCCGGAACAAAATCAATCGCGGCGGGACGTTGTACACGATGGCCTACGCCAACCCGTGCACGTTTCACGTCGATCCCGTCGAGAAGAAGCCGCTGTTCCATTTTCATCCCGGCTCAGAGACGTTTTCGCTGGCCACCTCCGGGTGCGGGTTTCGCTGCCTGAATTGCCAGAACTGGGATATCTCGCAGAAGCAACCGGAAGAAACCAAGGATCCAACGGGCCCGCCCTTGCGGTTCCGTCCGCCGTTGCCGTCGTCGCTCACCCTGGGCGATATGCAGCGGCTGACGATGATGCCGGAAGACGTCGTGGCGGTAACGGAAGCCTTGGGCTGCCCGTCGATCTCCTACACCTATTCCGAGCCGATCGACTACTACGAGTACGTGACGGACACGGCCCGTCTGGCCCACGCGCACAATCTGAAGAACATCTTCGTCACCTGCGGGTTCATCAATGAGACGCCGTTGCGCGAGCTGGCCGGCCACCTCGATGCTGCGCATGTGGACCTGAAAGGATTCGACGACGAGGTCTACAAACGGCTCAATTCAGGCCATCTCCAGCCGATCCTCGATACGCTGATCACGTTGAAGCAGCAGGATGTGTGGTTCGAGGTCATCAACCTCGTGGTGCCCACTTACACGGATGATTTGGATGCGATCCAACGCATGTGCGATTGGCTGGTCAACAACATCGGGCCGGATCACCCCCTGCATTTCTCACGGTTCCACCCGGCGCACAAGCTGGAGCATTTGCCGCCGACGCCGGTGGACACCCTGGTGGCGGCCCGTGACATCGCGCGCAAGGCGGGGCTGCATTATCCGTATGTGGGCAACGTCCGCGGATTGACCGATGCCGAGACGACGTTCTGCCCGAGTTGCCACCGGGCAATAGTCGAGCGCGACATTTTCGCCGTCACCCGTCTGGACGTCCTCGGCGGGAAATGCAAATTCTGCCAGACCAGGATCGCCGGCGTCTGGGCGTAGGGACGGGGTAGAGGTGAATAGGGTTGGCAAGCTGCTGCGGCTCTGGTAATTGATGCGAGCGGTTGGGCGAAGTCGAAGGGTGAAGTTAATTCCTTGTGCCGTTCTCGCCGGCCGGCTGTCCAAATCCCACGTCCCAAACACCCCTCTTTGGTTTCGCCAGTTTGGACACTTCCACCCTTGGGCAGAGAGGCAACAACGGAGCCAGCCATAAACCAGGAACCTTTACCCCCATTCTGTCAGGGCTGAACCGCGAACTCCGTTTGCCTATGGTTTTCGGTGTGGAAAATGCTCTTCAAGTATCCCGGCGGGTTCGCCTCAAAGGTACGAAATGAGCCCGAAGAAGCCAGTGATGTATTCGGCGCCGAGCGCAACGGCAAACCCCTGTAGCAAGAAACCAGGAGACAAGAGTCGCTCTTCGAGCAACCATCGTTGTTACCCGATTCATCTGATCTCCCCGAGTCACTGCCGTCGCGCCTCCTGCCCGATCAAACCAATAATTTATTCGCCGTGAACCACATCCACACTTTAGCCGATTTGACGGTTCTAACGCCGCCTTCGCCAGACCCTGAACCTTTAACCATTAGTCATTAACCAGCAAGGAGTTCCATGACCAGAACAGGCAAAATAGCTCGTCTCCCGCGCGACATTCGCGAAGAACTTAACCGCCGCCTCCAAGACGGCGTGCCCGGCAATGAACTCGTGACCTGGCTTAATTCCCTGAAAAAAGTAAATGCTGTCTTGAAAAAGGAGTTCAACAATCAACCCATCAGCCCTCAAAATCTTTCGGAGTGGAATGCCGGCGGCTACCAGGAGTGGCTGGACCAACAGGAAACCAAAGAATTCGCTGCCCATTTGGCAGACGAGGCCGACGAACTCAACGCCGCCGGCCTTCTGCACACCGACAAGATAGCGATCTGGTTGACCGCCCGCCTCATGGCCATGCTTCGGCGGCTGGCTGCCGCCAACACCGACGACGACGCCAGATGGAAACTGCTGGGCGATGCGGCTGCCGCTTTCGCTGCGCTTCGCAGAGGCGACCACAGCGCTGAACGCCTCAAGATCGCACGCGAGCGGCTCGACCTCGAACGCGGCGAACTGGACCCGGACGAAATCGAAAAGCTGGCCCTGAAATGGGCCGAAGAGCACAACTATGTACCCTCCCCACTGACACCGGAAGAGCGCGAACAGCGGTATCGGGAGATCTTGGGCCTCAGCGATCCAGATGATGCGACCAGCCCACAGGCCACGCCGGTAGACCCGTTGCCAAGTGAATCAAACCTAATCAAACCTAATCAAACCTAATCAAACCAGTAAATTTTTTTTATCCGCGATCTTGAGTCTATCCGTCCATGCTGAAAGAAAGGCTGCCCCGAGGCGATGGCGTTCGTAACTAGTTGCGCTTGAACCACTTAACGCCGCGAGCGATGCGCGCCCGACTGGCTAAAAGCTTGCCGCGCAAGCCATTATATAAACATGCCCAAGGTCCCCGGCGGGCTTTGCATTCGGCGTCTTCCTGTTTTCCGTTCCGCCTTTCCCGGCATGGAAGCCAGCATTTTTCGGCTGCGAATCGTCCAACCGCATGGGGTGGGTCGCCTGCGCCAACTATGGGGGCACTCGGCCTACAACAAATCGCGGGTTTCGCGGGCGATCATGAGTTCTTCGCGGGTGTGGATGACCAGTACCCGGGCGCGTGAGTCCGCGGCAGCCACATCGGCATCGGGACGGCAATCGGCGTTGCGCTGCGGGTCGAGCCGGACCCCGATACAGTCGAGCCCTTCACACGCCGCGGCCCGGAGCGCCGGTGAGCCTTCGCCGATGCGATCGGTGAACACCAGCGCGTCGATACCGCCGAGGGTCACCGTCATCGCGCCGATAATGGAGCGGACGTTGTCGGCGAAGATGTCGAACGTTACCCGCGCGCGCTCGTTGCCCTGATTGGCGGCAGCCTCGATTTGCGCCATGTCAGCCGACACACCGGAGGCGCCCAGCAATCCGGAGTGGTGGTGCAACGCCTGATCGAGGTCGTCAACGGTCAGTCCGTGGCGGCGTTGGAGATGAATGAGGATGCCGGGATCGACCGAACCGGAGCGCGTGCCCATCATCAAACCGGCCAGCGGTGTGAAACCCATGGTGGTGGCAACGGCCTGACCGTTGCGGACGGCCGTGGCGGAACAACCGCCGCCCAAGTGACAGGTGACGAGGCGGAGTTCGGTGGGGCGGCGAACGAGCAATTCGGACGCGCGAGCCGCGCAATAGCTATTGCTGATGCCGTGAAACCCGAAGCGCCGGATACCCCATTTCTCGTACCATTTGTAGGGCAGCGGAAAGATGTAGGCCCGCGGCGGCAGACAGGAAAAGAAAGCGGTGTCGAAGACCGCCACCTGTGGGACGCCCGGCAGGGCGGCTTCGGCGGTTTGGATCGCCTCCAACGCAGGCGGGTTGTGGAGCGGCGCAAGCTCGGCCAGGCTGTCGATGGTGGATTTCACGCGCTCGTCGATTCGGGCCGCGCCTTGAAATTCGGTGCCGCCGTGAACGACCCGATGCCCGACGGCATTGACGTGGTGGTCGGCGCCCAGCGCTCCAATGGCGCACAAGGTGGCGCTGCGGTCGTCGGTGACAGCGACAACCGAGCGGGTTTCCGGCTCGTCGCCGCGTCGCACGGCGAGCCTGGCTCGTTGACGGTCGCCGCCAGGCCAGTCGATGGAGCCTGACAACAGGGCTGCGCGCGCATCGGCGTCGAACAGGCCGAATTTCAGGCTCGTGGAACCTGCGTTGATAACCAAAATGCTCATAAGTGATTTGGATGCTCTTGAAACCGACGGAGGATATCAAATGCGGTCGGGAAAATCAGCCGGGAACTGCCTCGGTCAGCGATGGCCGATAGGGACGCAGTGTCCCGCCATCCGGCGGGATCCCGCAGCATTGCGGGACTCCGCGTCCATCCCCCGGCCGCGCAGCCGGTAGCAACTGTCTTTTCATGTAGGTTGGATCTTCTCCGGTTCGGAGGGCCGCGCTTCCGCGCGGCCATTGGGGCCGGTCGGTCCGTCGACAGTCGTTGGTAGGGACACCGCGCTGGGGCGTCCGTTCCTGGTCGTTTGGACGCGGTGCTGCGCGTCCATCTTCTCGCCGCGCAGCCGCACGGCCCTGCCGCAGACTCGCTCTGTGACCTCTGTGTCCCTGTGGTGAAATTTGTCCGGTCTTCGGTCCGTCCTCGGTCCTCCCATGATCGCGAATGCAATTCGCTCCTACCGCGCCTGTATGCGCGCGAGCGCGCTTCGGGCTTTGAGGTAATCAGGGGTGATTTGCAGCGCTTGTTGGTAATGTTGGATGGCTTGCTGGAGCTGGCCGGCTTGCTCCAGGACGACTGCCAGATTGTAGTGGGCCTCGGCCAGGTCGGGCTTGATGAGGAGGGCTTGCTCGTAGTGGTGGATCGCCTCCGGGACTTTGCCCGTCTGGAACATGGCATTGCCAAGGTTGTAGTGCGCTTCGGCCAGATCGGGTTTGATCTGGAGCGCTTGCTCCCAAAGTTCAATCGCCTCCTGCGTCCGTCCCAATGGAAGCAGGGCGATCCCCAGATTGTAGCGCGTCTGCGCATCGTCTGGCCTGAGACGCAAGGCCTGTTCGTACTGGTCGATGGCCTCCGGCAGCCGGCCTTGTTCCCGCAGGGCGATGCCGAGATTGTCGTGGGCGCGCGGGTTGTCGGGACACTTGTCCACCGTGTCCTGCCAAATGCTAAACGACGAGTGGTAGTCCCGATTGCGCTGGATGGTCAGCCAGCTGAACAGTATTACCACGGTTGCGCCGGCCATGCTGGCGAGCGCAACGCCTTGCTGGTGATTCAACAGCCGTTTCCCGAGCGCAAACGCGCCGAGAACCGCTGCCGCGATCACGGCGGCCAATGGGAGGTACAGGCGATGTTCGGCGATGGTTTGTGAGGCCACGGGCACGACGCTGGAGGTGGGCGCCAGAATGGCAAAGAACCATGCGCCGAGGAAACCCACGGACGGCCAACGACGTAGCGCGACCGCCGTGCCAATCAGCAGCACGGTAACGATGAGCGCCCCCGGCAACACGTCGCCAACATCGCCCGCCAAACCGGTTCCGTAATCGAACACCAGTGGCTGCGGCCAGAAGCACAGGCGCAGATAATGTGGGATGGCCTGGAATTGGGTCAGCGCATACGCCGGCCAGGCCATGCCGGCGCCGATCCCGGCCGTGCCGCCACGCGTGCCGGTCGTAATGACCAGATAGGCCAGCGGGATCCAGGTCGCCGCCAGGGCCAAATACAACCGCCACCGGCGCCGCCATGCTTCGGTAAACGAGCCGCCAAGAAATGTGCGGTCGTAGAGCAGCACGATCAACGGAGCCGAGACCATCACTTCTTTGCTGGCCATCCCCAGCAAGCACGAGGCGACGGAAGAGATGTACCAGATGTTCGGCCAGCCGGACTCCGCCCCGCGAATTACCCAGTACAGGGTTAGCAAATAGAACAGGCCCATCATTGACTCGCACCGTTGGACGACATAGGTGACCGACTCGGTTTGCAGAGGATGGACGACCCAAATGATGGCTATCACCAGCGCCAGTGGTTCTGCTGCCTGGCCAAAACGCTGACGCAACGGCGGCTGCACCAACGTGCGCCGTGTGATGCCCAGCAGAACCAGTGCTGCGCAAATATGAATGGCAAGGTTGACGGCGTGATAACCCCACACGCGCGACCCGTTTATCGCGTAGTTGATCGCGAAGGAGAGACTGACGATCGGACGGCCCTCCACCGTTGTGCCACCCTTGTGCGGCGGCGTCAGCGCCGGCCACACGGGCCACAGATGATGGATCGACGAATTCCCCGGGATGGTCGGCACGTCATCGAAGATGAACGAATTCGTGAAGCTGTTCCGATACGCCAACAGACCCGTCGCGACCACGAGGAGTGGAATAAACTTGCGTACGTTCAACAGTCCGCCAGTTTGCCCTACCAAGCGATTGTAGGGCAAGCCTGCCCCGACCTGTCCCCATTCCTACTTCGGGGTCCCCAGCCGATCTGGAGGGACGCACTTTTACCCCGATTCCGAGATCGGGGCCGTCCTGTCCATAAGGAAGGTAGGGCCGCGCTGCTGCGCGGCCATCATGCGGTCACAACAGAGCCCCCTGGTCGCTATCGGTGCCGCCGGAGGCGGCTAAACTTGGCCCTCCAATTTAGGACACGACTAACCGCCGGCTGCGGCGTTTGTGGATTCCATCGGCGGCGGCTCAGGGACGCACGCCGGCGCCGACAAGTCGGAGAGGAAAGCAGCAGGGCGGACCTCGCCGGGGGCGCGGCAAGTGACGATCGCACCGCCCTCCGGGCCGTTCTCAAGGAGCAATTCCCCGCCAATCAGGTGGGCCCGGTATTGCATGATCCGTATCCCCATGCCGTCGGTAGTGAGCGGCTCCGGCGGCAAACCAATTCCGTCATCGCGCACGCTGAGGACAAGGTCATCGTCTTCCTTGGACAAATGGATGGTGATTTGCTTCGGGCTGGCATGTTTCACGGCATTCAGCACCGCCTCCTGGGCGATGCGGAACATCTGGATCGCCATCGGACCTCGGATGTTGTCCTGCGCGACCCCATTCGGCTCGAGCACGCACCGGACACCAGAGGATTGCCTGGTCGTATGGGTCATCTCCTCCAAGGCGGACACCAGACCGTGCAGCTCCAATTCGACGGGATAAAAACCGTTGGCCAGATTTCGTGTCTGGCCGACCGCCTGCATCACCAACGTTTCCAATCGCCGCGCTTCCTTCGCGAGAGGCTTTGACGTTTTCTCCAACTTCGTATGCAGAGACGTTACCAGATAGCCCAGCCCTGCCAGTTGCTGGCCCAACCCTTCGTGCAATTCCCGGCCGAGGCGAAGCTGTTCGCGCTCGACGGCGTCGGCGATTGCTGATTCGAGGCGTTTGCGTTCGTTGATTTGGACCTGCAGTTGTTCGTGCGCCAATGACAACTCCCGGGTGCGTTCCTCGACCCGCACTTCCAGCTCGCGCCGCCACGTCTCCAATTCAAGTTCCACCATCTTGCGCTCGGTGATGTCGCGCAGGATCACCGTGAACAACTTCTTGCTGCCGACTTGAGTATGCGAGATCGAGGCTTCGATGGGAAACTCCTCGCCATCGGCCCGCAGAGCGCTGAGGGCGCCCAACTCGCCCATGCGCCGGTTCGTGACACCGCGCCGGCCAAATCTCTCCATATGACTGCGATGGCCGTCGCGAAATCGCGCGGGGATGAACTGAGTGATGGGTTTGCTCAGCGCGCCGGAAGCCGGGCAGCGGAACATCTGCTCGGCAGCAGCGTTGAACAGCACGATCCGCTGGTCGGCGTCCACCGTGATGATGGCGTCCATGGCGGAATTGAACAGTCCTGCAAATTTCTCCTGGTGTTCTTGCAAAGCGATTTCGTGTTGGCGATTTTCGGCGACGACGACGCCCAGCAGCAAATTCGCCAGCGTGATGCTCCCCATGTACGCTTGCAGCATGGTCAGGGCTTCATTGCGGTCAGGAGATGCGAAAGGACCGAGGCCGTGGATCGTTCCCCAAATCGCCACGGCCGAGATCGCAAAGCAGGATGTGATCGCTCCGCGTTGCTCGAACCGGTACGCAGTCAGTATCGCGATCGGATACAACAGGAAACGCGGATACCGCGCCGCCGCCGCGTCCACCGGTCCACTGAATCCGAGATAACCAATTCCCAGGATCCCCGCCAGGATCAACACCGCCTCGAATACCTGCCGTCGATCCCAGCGCGGAAGTGATGTCCCGCACCACACCAGCAGAAGCGGAGCAACAATCAGGGCGCTGACTGCGTCGCCGAGCCACCACGTGCGCCAGATGGGACCGTACTGACTCCAGGACGCCAGTCCGCCCAACGCCAGGACGGTGACACCGACCGTTGCGCTGATCGTCGTGCTCAGAGCCGGCCCAACCAGCACGTACCGAAGAACGCCTGCCGTTCGATCAAACGCCTGCCGCCCGCCGGCAAAGCGTGAGACCAGCCAGGCGCCGAGCACGGCCTCCAGAGTGTTTCCCCCGGCGATGCCGATGCTGGTCCATATCGATCCCGGCGTGGTCACACCCGACGTGGTGACATTCACCAGGAACGCGCCCAGCCAGACGCCCGGCCACAGGCGGTACCCGAACAGCAGCAAGACCGCCAGGGCGATTCCGGTGGGAGGCCAAATCGCCGAAGCGCTTCGGTGGAGAAACGCCAGTTTGAGTCCGAACTTCCCGGCCGCAAAATAGACCGCGGTCAGCGCTATGATTTTCGCGGCAATAACCACGTGGTTATTGGCGGCGAGAGAGTGGCGCTGATCGAACCTCACCGAGACGCTATCACCATTGGTTTTTTCGTGCATAGCCCTCTGCAACAACCCACCGCCCAGCACGCCCTCCTTACCGCGGCAGGCGGAGCAAATGGAGCGATTAATAAACATCAGTAAACCACGGCCTGCGAGTCTTCCGCAATCAGCTACTTCCTTATAATGTCATAGGGCGATTTCCTAGCCTCCGCCCTGCAACTCGCTGGTGCACTGTCAAAGTTGATTCGCAAGGTAGGGCTCGACCCCGTTCGGAGGGACGCGCTTCTGCGCGTCCGCGATTTCGCGCTTCTGGTTGTCATCTCTGAAAACGCGCCTTGTCAGCACCTGTGTTTCGGGTCGTTGCCTGTCATCCTGAGCGGAGCGGAGCGAAGTCGAAGTCCCGCCCCTAGCCTGAATATTTCACAGGTTTGTTGAACAAAGAGCGGCAAAGCCGGTAAAATAGCTTGTAATCAAGGAGCTATTTCGATGACCAGCACTCGCCGCTCTTCGACAGACTGTGTACA
>Ga0187858_10003495_pt1 | contig 15168 bp, 12 predicted proteins | sample June2016WEW_8_15_FD_133015 | JGI IMG/M metagenome (GOLD analysis project Ga0187858, IMG submission 133015) | Peatland microbial communities from SPRUCE experiment site at the Marcell Experimental Forest, Minnesota, USA - June2016WEW_8_150 | ecosystem: Environmental > Terrestrial > Soil >...
TCTGGGGCGATGGCCTGGCGACCAGGTCTTTCATGTTTATTCCAGACTGCGTCGAGGGATTATTGCGCTTGATGGCCAGCGATTACCGCGAGCCGCTTAACCTTGGTACCGAAGAGATGGTCAGCGTCGACGAATTGGTCGACCTGGTCTGCGATATTGCCGGCAAGAAACTCACCAAGCGGCACGAACTGAATCGTCCACAAGGAGTGCGCGGCCGTAATAGCGACAACTCACGGTTACGCACTGTGCTGGGGTGGGAACCGCAGACTCCACTCCACGATGGCCTGGAGATCACCTATCGCTGGATCGAAGGCGAGTTGCGCAAAACGGGACACCTCGAGCCCGAGTTGGCTTATCCCTCCGATTGATGACGCGTTGGCCGCCCGCGCCAACCTGCTCGGCGTCGGCATCAGTGCCATCGACATGCAGGAAGCCCTGCGCCGTTCCGAGCAGCTTCTTGAGCAGCGGCGCAAGGGCTACATCTGCGTCACGGGCGTCCATGGAATCATGGAAGCCCAACGCGATGCAGGCTTTCGCGCCATCCTGAACCGCTCCTTCCTGTGCACACCTGACGGAATGCCGACGGTTTGGGTTGGGCGAATGCAGGGACATCGCCGAATGCGCCGCGTCTATGGTCCCGACTTTATGCTGGAGCTGTGCCGCCTATCGGCGGCCCGAGGCTATCGCCATTTCCTGTACGGCGGAAATCACGGCGTCGCCGAGAAATTGCAGCGGCGTCTGGAGAGCCTGGTCCCTGGCATCAGCATCGTCGGAACTTTCACCCCGCCTTTCCGTGCGCTTACGTCTGCGGAAGAGAACGAATTTGCTGCAATGGTGGCGGAGGTGCGCCCCCACGTCATCTGGGTCGGCCTCAGCACACCAAAACAAGAGCGCTTCATGGCCGGCATGATTGACCGGCTCGACACTTGCCTCATGGTTGGAGTCGGCGCGGCGTTCGACATTCGCGCGGGCCTTTTACCTGACGCTCCCACGTGGATGAAGAGCGCCGGACTGCAATGGCTGCATCGGCTGCTGAGGGAGCCGCGGCGCTTATGGCGCCGCTATCTAACAAATAATCCGCAATTCCTCTGGAACATCAGCCTGCAGATGGCGGGAATCACGAAGTTTGACGTCGAACAATCCTGAGATGGAAATCGCAATGTAACAGACCAGAGCAGAGAATCTCCTAACTCCTCCTTCAGGCGGACCCATCTTCAGGTCCGCCTTTTTTTTGTTCAAAGAACGAACATCTTTCCGTGACCTGCATCACAGCCCGTTTCCCTGACAGCGTAGAAGATTACAGACAATAAAAGTTGCCGATCTGCCTTGATCTTGGCCGCCTCGCAAACTAAGGCAATCGGCGATCCACCTCTGGTGGTGGACCCTCAGTTCGGAATTCTCCAGTAACTTTGCAGGCCCTCGCGCGAACTCTTCTTGTCCACTAAAGGATGGTGAGGGCTTGAACAGAATCCTGGTCGTCGATACCGATCCCGTCATCCGCTCCGGCATCTGCAGTTTCCTCGCAGCGCAGGGATACGTCGTCTCGCAAGCTTCCAACTCCGCCGACGCCGAATTGCAATTCGATAGCTTGCGTCCGCACGTCATAATTCTCGACCTGGACCTTCCAAGCGGAGATGGTGCGCAGGTGTTTCGGTTCGCAAAACGTCTTCAGCCCCATTTTCCCATCCTTGTGCTCACCGGCCATGCAGCCAAGAGCTTTGAAACCAAGTCCCTGGAGCATGGGGCTGCGCACGTTTTCGTCAAGCCCGTGGAATTGGCGAAGCTTCACACCGTACTGGTGGGGCTACCGGCGCAACTGAAGTCTGCACGGGCTGCCGCGTCTTCTCCGGCCAAGACCCAGCGCGAGCAGCTCGACCCATTCATCGGGACTAGCGCTGCGATTCGCCGCCTGCGCGAAATCGCCAACCGTGTCCTGCCCAGCGAGAGTCCCATTCTCTTGCAAGGCGAAACCGGCGCCGGCAAGGGCGTGCTCGCCAACTGGATCCATCGCAACGGCCCTCGCGCCGATCAGCCTTTTCTCGATCTGAACTGCGCCGGCCTCTCGCGCGAGCTGCTGGAGTCGGAGTTGTTCGGACATGAAAAGGGCGCTTTCACCAGCGCGGTCAGCGCCAAGCAGGGATTGCTGGAGGTAGCCAATCACGGGACGGTTTTTCTCGACGAGATCGGCGACATCGACCTGCAGGTGCAGCCGAAATTGCTCAAGGTGTTAGAGGACCGCCTCTTTCGCCGCTTGGGCGACGTTCGCGACCGCGCCGTCGACATCCGTTTGATTTCCGCAACCCATCGCGAACTGCTCGAGTTGGTGCGCCAGCAGAGGTTTCGCAGCGACCTCTACTTCCGCGTTAACATCGTCTATATCCAGGTCCCATGCCTTCGCGAGCGTGTCGAAGACATCTCGCCTCTGGCGCAGCGCCTGGTACAAAGTATTGCCCGCAATTGCGGCCGGCCAGAAATGCGGGTCTCTACCTCAGCCATAATGGCCCTGGAGCGTTACTCGTGGCCGGGCAACATTCGCGAATTGCGCAACGTGCTGGAGCGCGCCGCTCTGGTCGCCGGACACGATACGGTCACGCAGGACCACCTGCATTTCCAGACTGCGCTGGCTCCTGAGCTCTCGCGACTGGGCGGCTTGAGCGGCACTCTGAAACAAATGGAGCGCGCCTACATACACCACGTCTTGCATGATGAAAGCGGTTCCATCGAGCGCGCCGCCCGACGGCTCGGAATTCCGCGCAGCTCGCTTTACAACAAGATGAAGCGCTTCGAAATTCCGCACGGCACTGGGCGTCTGTAACGATTGGATAGAGCCGGCCTGCGTCCAACGGGCTTGAAACATGCCTTCTGCCGCTGAGACCTCTGGATCTCGGCGGCGGACACGACTGACGTCCAGACCGCGAATACGGACCTGACGTCTCGCATTCACGGCTCACCAAAGCAAAACTGCTCTGGCAACCCCCGCCGCCGACCACTTTTCTTGCTGTATAGTAACTAGCTTATGTGGGCTCTCGACCGGCTTCCGGAATTCAACAAGATTTACCACTCCAACGATGCGACGTGGACCCCGAGCGATGCCGCCAGCCTGAAGTTCCCGCAAGGATTGTTGGTTTCCTTCCTGCTCGTCACTCCCTTCTGGACCGCCGTCGGCATCGGCCTTCACCTGCTGACGAGGTAAAGTCCGGCGGCCGATCTCTATCGTCCCGCCACTTCCTTTCCGCCGTACTCGGGTATCATGACTTCACTGCTGTTAATTCCACTACAACCTTCTGGGGTAAACTTTTTCGAATGTCCGACGCTTTCATTTGCGATGTAATTCGAACTCCTTTCGGCCGCTATGGCGGCACGCTTTCCACAGTCCGCACCGACGATCTGGCTGCGATTCCCATCAAAGCCCTGCTTGAACGCAACCCTTCTGTAGATTGGAACGCGGTCGACGACGTAATCCTTGGTTGCGCCAATCAGGCCGGCGAGGACAATCGCAATGTCGCGCGCATGACGTTGCTGCTCGCCGGTCTGCCGCTTACCGTGCCTGGCTCAACCATCAACCGGTTGTGCGGCTCCAGTCTGGATGCGATCTCCATCGCAGCCCGCGCCATCAAGAGCGCCGAGAACGCCCTGGTAATTGCCGGCGGCGTGGAGAGCATGTCGCGAGCGCCGTTTGTGATTGGCAAGGCTGATGCCGCTTTTTCGCGTGGCATGAAGCTGGAGGACACCACCATTGGCTGGAGGTTCGTGAATCCCCTGATGAAGGGGCAGTACGGCGTGGATTCGATGCCGGAGACAGGAGAGAACGTCGCCGAGGAGTTCGGAATCTCGCGCCAGGACCAGGACGCGTTTGCCTATCGCAGTCAGCAGCGTGCGGAAGCGGCGCTGCAAAGCGGCGCACTCGCAGAGGAGATTACACCTGTCACGATTACGGCGCGCAAAGGAGCACCGATCGTCGTGGACAAAGACGAACATCCGCGACCCGATACGACGATGGCAGCGCTGGCTGCGCTGAAGCCTATCGCGAAAGCCAATGGCACCATCACGGCGGGCAACGCATCCGGCGTGAACGATGGCGCTTGCGCCGTGTTGCTGGCTTCGGAGGACGCAGCCAAGCGTTACGGTTTGAAGCCGAAAGCGCGCGTGGTTGTTGCCTCGGCCGCGGGTGTGGCGCCGCGCATCATGGGCATGGGACCATCTCCGGCAACGCGCAAAGCGCTGGCATTGGCTGGTCTCACTATCGGCGACATGGATGTGATCGAGTTGAACGAAGCCTTCGCCTCACAGGCTCTAGCAGTGTTGCGAGATCTGGGAGTTCCCGACGACGCTCCCCACGTGAACCCGAACGGCGGAGCCATCGCGCTCGGCCATCCCCTGGGCGCAAGTGGCGCACGACTGGTCACGGCTGCCGTCTTGCAGTTGCAGCGTACCGGCGGTCGCTACGCGCTGTGCACCATGTGCATCGGAGTGGGGCAAGGCATCGCGATGATTCTGGAAAGAGTTTAGCTATCGAAGCACACGTCTGAACGGCCGACATAGTCATCGACGTCTGCAAGAGAAATGTCCTCTTTGGTGGAAGCGCCGGGCTTGAGCCCGGCGAGACCGGGCGATGTCAGAAAGGGCTTCAGCCTGGGTGACCAGGACTAAAGCCCACTCTCTAATTACGCGCTATCGGCACGGCTGAAGCCGTGCCCTTCCACCGTCGCCCGAATCCGCAACACCGTCAGGTCTTCCAAACCCGATTAATTGTGTGACGCCGCAACTGGAAGTCGGTTGGCAAATTCCGCACATTGCGCCGGTAGGTGATCTCAAGGTTCAGCAACCACAACCCAGACACCGCGGCTATCCCCAGCAGTAGCCAAACGACCGGCTTCCTCCGCGCATTCAGCACCACGTTCCGCCTCGAGGGCAGAGGTTCCTACTTCGGGTTTGCGAGGTCATAATCCACCATAGCTTTGACGGCGTCATAGGGAGTGCTGTTAGCGGAAAATCCCACGATGCGGCGGCCGTTGATGAAGAAGGTCGGGGTGCTGGTGACATCCAGCTTCTCGGCCAGCGCCATCGATTCGCGAACTCGCTTCTCGGTTTCCGGCTTGGCAACACACGCCGCCACTGCATCCGGATCGCCGCCTGAATCCTTCACATACCCCTTCAGCATCTGATCGACGTTCTGCGGGTTAACTTCCGACTGGTGGTCATAGACCGTGGCAATGAACTTCCACACCGCCTGGTTGTTCTGCTGCCCCAGGCAATCCAGATACTTCGCCCCCGTCAGGGCCCACTTGTGGATCTGCTCCAGCGGATAATTCTGAAAGACGAGCCTCGCCTTGGGCTCTTCTTCCAACAGTTTGGTGATGTTAGGCTGTGCTGCTTTACACGCCGGACATTCCAAGTCGCCAAATTCGACAATAGTAATCGTCGCGTCCTGAGGCCCGTGCGATGGTCCATTGGCCGCCTTCAGGATCTGGCGCGCGTCTGCAAAGGGATCTGCGCCGAAGGGCACAAGTTCCGCCATGAAAGCGTACTTCTGATCGGGCGTCACGTAGAGGCGTATCACCTGCGACCCCTTCGGGGTATTGAAGACTACCGTTGCCACTGCGACGCCGGCAGCTTCCGAGGGCTTGATGTCGACTACCTTCCAGGTCAGATCTGAGTTCCAGCCGAACATGTTTTTTAGAAAACCATTGACCGTAGCTTCGCTGGGAAGCGCCGCACCGCCCGTACTGGAAGGCGACTCCGCCTTAGCGGGAGAAGGGGGCTTGGCCGCACCGGCATTCTGGGCGGAGGAATATAAACTGGCGATACCAAGACCGGCGATCAAGACTATTCGCGTAATGTAATTCATGGATCCTTTCTGAAAGGCGGCAGCTAGCTTCGAGCCACGAGCAACGAGCCTCTAGATCCTAGCAATCTGTCCCTGAAACATTCTCCACTTGAATGCCGCAACCTAATGGCGGAAACCTAGTAGCTCGAAGCTCGTAGCTAATTGCTTCCTCCACACACCTCAACCTTCGCCGCAATCGGATATCTGCGGCCAAATCCGAAGGCCTTCTCGGAAATCTTTAATCCCGGCGCTGCCTGTTGGCGTTTGTATTCGCTCTTGTCCACCATGCACGCGATCTTGCGAACCAGTTCTGGATCATACCCGTGTTCCGCTGCAATCGCATCCGGCGCCTTGTTGTTCTCTATGTAGTCCTCCAAAATCGCATCCAGGACCTCATACGGAGGCAGCGAGTCGCTGTCCTTCTGGTCCGCACGCAATTCCGCTGACGGCGGCTTCTCAATGGTTGACTTGGGAATAACCGGCGAACGTGAGTTGACGAAGTTGGCCAGCCGATAGACCAGCGTCTTCGGCACATCGGAGATCACGGCCAAGCCTCCGCACATATCGCCATACAGCGTGCAATATCCCACGCCCAACTCCGATTTGTTCCCCGTGGTTAGCACAAGACAGCCGAACTTGTTAGAGACGGCCATTATCAGCGAGCCGCGAATGCGAGCCTGAATGTTCTCCTCGGTGACATCAGGCTGGCGGCCGGCGAACACGGGGGCGAGCGCTTTGTTGTAGGCGCCGAAGATGTCGCCAATTGGAACCAGCTCAAAGCGAATACCGAGATTGCGCGCCAGTTCGGCAGCATCGTCTATGCTGCCACGCGATGAATACGGGCCTGGCATGCCAATGCCGACTACATTCTCACGCCCCAAGGCATCGACGGCGATGCAGGCGGTGAGCGCCGAATCGATGCCGCCGCTCAAGCCCAGCACGACCTGTCGGAAGCCGCACTTGTGAACGTAATCGCGCGTGCCGAGTACCAGCGCGGAATAGGCGCTGGATTCCAGCCCTTCGTCGCGAGCATGAACATCGCCCGTCAGCGTTTCGGAATCGAAGCAGATGAGATCTTCCTCGAACGACTTGGCTTGAGCTATCACTTCGCCGTCAGGCCCGAGGACAAAACTGGAGCCGTCAAACACCAGGCTGTCGTTGCCGCCAATCTGATTGACCATGGCGACCGGCACGCGATAGTTGGTTGCGATCGCGGCCAGCATGTCGTGCCGCAATTCTCGCTTGCCCAGGTAAAACGGCGACGCCGAGATGTTCAGCAAAAACTTTCCGCCTGCGCCGATCAAGTCTTCCACCGGATCGACCCCGTAGAGCCGGCGGTCCCAGAAGTGCTTGTCGTTCCAGGCGTCCTCGCAGATGGTGAGCGCCAATTGCTGGCCATCGAAGGCGAAAAGCTGCTGGCGATCGGCGGGAGCAAAGTTGCGCATTTCGTCGAAGACATCGTAGCCGGGCAGCAATCGCTTCGATTGCACAAACGCGACCTTGCCATCGCGCAGCAAAGCCGCCGAGTTCAAGACCGACTTGCCAGTTGCCGAGTGGGCGGGAGTAACCAGACCGCAGATTACGGCGATGCCTTGCGTCTCGCGCGCAATGGTTTCCACGGCCAGCCGGTTGCGCTCCACAAACCAAGGCCGCTCCACGAGGTCGCGAGGAGGATACCCGCAGACCGAGAGCTCGGGAAACAGGATCAGATCCAATCCCCCGCTGCGCGCGCATCGTGCGTACTCGATAATCTTTTCGGAGTTGCCAGAGAAGTCCCCGACAATGGTGTTGATCTGTCCGAGCGCAATCCTCACGCTACCAGTGTAACGGCGCGGGGTTCAGCGCGCCAAATGGCACGGGGTATTGAGCAATCAGGACAGCCCCGCCATTTGCCAATGAGGCGACGTTCCGCCCGGAGGATCGGTCGGGGTTGTGCTACCGGGAGACGGATAGGCCGTCTGCGGGGCGTTTCGCGTATCGGGCGAACTCGCTGCTTGCTCGCCCGGCCGAAGCAGGGTGGGAGCATCCGCCGGCTTTTGCTCGGACTTCTTCGCCGCAACTTCGTTCTCCTGCGATTGCAAGTCCACTTCCTTCTCGGTGCGCACAATCTTCTCGCCATCCACGGTCATGATTTCAAGCCGCGACACGAAGATCCCCTGGAAGCGCACGAAGTCCACTTCTTCCGGCGGATTGCCATAGATCCATTCTTCATAATCCACGCCGCTGTCATCTTTGTCGCGAATCTTTCTCGGCGGGCGTCCCTTGGCATAGATCACCATGTCGCGATCCATGCCCACTAGTACCTTATGATTTTTTATCGCCTCCTGCACCTTCGGAGGTAAGGTCTTCTGATAGGCCTCGGCTTGGTTCAGCGCCTTGAAGTCGAACACCGGAGCCAGCATGTCGCGCACCTGCTCACCCGTCAGCTCGGGCACATATTTGTCGAACTCGAGCGTAACGCTCGAGCCCTTGGCTTCAAGGCTCTTAGGGGCACCGCCCACCGGCGCAGTTGTCCCGTTCGCTCCTAACTCCACATGCTGATACCACTTCTCGTGCTTCTTCCCACCGCCATTGATCTCGAAGACGATGGACTTCTCCTTGATCAAGACGTTGGTGATGACAACCCGGTCGCCCGGCCTGGCGGCAAATCCATGCTGTATGATCAACGCCTCCACCTGCTGTTCGCTGGGACTCACCTTGCCATCCTTGATTGCCAGGCCCCGCTCGCCCATCGGGAGTGGAGTGCGCACAAACACACGCTCAGCGGTGAGGTCGCGCATAATCAGCAACTTCGTTTGCGGCGTCAACTGTTCCGTGGAGCTGGGCGTCTTGGGGTCGCTCGCCGATACCGTAAGCGGCAACAACAAGACTGCCATTGCGAAGAGGGAGAAACAAGCACGGTTCATCAGAGGTCCCCGGTTGGCCTCAATTATATTCTTATTCGGCGCCCACCCCAATGCACGCAACTCAAAGCGCGTCGGGACCCGAGCGCCATCGGCAGATGCTACGGTTTGATGCCGGAGAGGCTATGCAAAGCTGGTTCTGCTGACGATTGCGTGGCCGGCTGGGGCAGCTTCTGAACCGGCAGCTTCCAGACAACGAGGATTCCAACAAGAATGGCTATCGTTCCAGTAGCGGCCGCTTCAACCCCGTAATAGTCACCTGTAAGCCATTTCGGTCCGTACGCCTGCGTGTAAATCCACAAGTTGAAATACCGGAAGCCACTGACGGGCAATCCGAGCCCAAGCCCCAGTGTGGCATTCCACCCGAAGTGGATGCCCCACGACAGCCACAGCGCGCCGGTGCGGAGGTACGCGATTGTCAGAAGTATCCCAATAAGAATGGTATTAGCGACTCCCCACGGGCCAGCCTTGGGGTTAAGCAGATGCAACAGTCCATAGAAAACCGAAAAGACCAGGACTGCCGGCGCGGCGCCGATTGCCTGCTCCAGGTGCTGGAAGGGATAGCCGCGGAACATCAACTCTTCGGCAAGCGCACCGCACAGCAATGTCAGGATGACTGCAACCAGGTTGGGAACAAGGTGCCAGGTCATGAGGTTCTTGGCCCTGAAGTGTCCCAGAAAATAAATGGGAGCAACGGCCACGACGGTGAAGATACATCCCAGGACGGTGCCGAGCAGAAACTGCTTCAGCCAGCCCTTTGTCCGAGGCAGCCCTTGCGCGGCAATGCGGTGGTCCTCAATATGATCGCCAACCGTAAGCAGCCAGACAAAGATGCCGAACAGCAGCAGCGTCCACAAGACGCGAAAAACCAATTCGCGACGAAACGGATGGTCGCCGGCGGCCTCGAATGCAATATTGCCGGAGACTACAAATGCCAGGGCACCGAGAAGCACCGCGAACAGGAACGCCCAGATCGGTTGTAGTTTTCCCCTGCTGTCAGTAAACATGCTTATACCTTGGCCGTTTGCCGCGTGCTTACGGAGTGAAACTGCAATCCTGCGCACGCAACCTGAAAACCGAGCGGCTGCCCGCCATGCTGGCGGATGGCATCCTCCACGCTCTGTCGACTACCCTTTTCGATAAATGCAATCACGCAACCGCCGCCGCCGGCGCCGCATACCTTGGCGGCTCGCGCCCCGTTTTGCATGGCAACTTCGATCAGCTTATCAATCAGCGGGGTCGCAATCCCAGGGGCATTTGTGCGCCGCAGCTCCCACTCCTCGCCCAGCAACCTCGCAACCTCGTCCCACTGTTCGCCGGCAAGCGCACAATTCATGTCTTGGGCGATCCGTGAAATCTCGGCAAAGTTGCCGCTCACGCGTTCGTCGCCATCGATATGCTGCTTGAAGACTTCCCAGTTGTTAACACCCGACCGCCGCGGCGCTCCAGTGTAGAACAACACAAAGCGCTGGTTTATTTCATCGAGAGAGACTGCAACTCGCTCCCACCGGACACCGGCCACTTCCAGGTGCACCGCGCTGACGCCACCGTACATCGCCGGGTAATAGTCCTGGCAGCCGGTGGGCACGCCGATAAGCTGCGCTTCCACATTTTGCGCGATGACCCGAATCTTCTCAATCTCGATTTCGCGTCCCACAAAGCGGCCCAGTGCGGAGCTGGTGGCGATCATCAGCGCCGAGGAGCCTGAGATGCCCGCACCCGCAGGCGATTCTGAATGCGTTTCCAGCGTGAATCCGCGATCGGGCCGGAAGAAACGAACCAGGTATGCCGCCAGCGGATGGGCATACGACGTCGCGGTCAGCAAGTTCTCCAGACAGGCGAAGCGGTCCTCGCGCTCGGTATCGTGTGACTTGAGTACGATCTCGCGGCCGGCTCGTCCCGTGATCTTGCAGGCCGTCAGGATGCTGAGCGCGATGTTCACGCTTACCGCACCGGGATGAAACAGGTATAGCGGCCAGATATCGATCGTCCCGCCGGCCAGATCGGCGCGGCACGGCGCTGTGGCGACGATTTCACCCTCGTCGGCTTGCGATAGGAATTGCGAGAAGGACGGCATCCTACGACTCGGCCCCAGTCATGAGTTCTCTGCCCACCGCCAGAACTTCGGCAACAATCTGCTCAACGTCTTCCGGGGTGGTGCGATGATTCACGAAGCACGCACGCAGAGCAAACTTGCCCTGAATATTTGCGTTGGATAAGAATACCTTCCCGCGCCGGACTATGCGCTGCAAAATCTTCTGATTCAGCACGTCGGACTGAAAAGAGGAATCTGGCTGTAAAACATAACGGAAACAAACCGCGCTCAGGGGCACAGGGGCCAGCACCTCGAGTTCAGGCCGACGGCCAATGATCTCAGCCAGCCACTGCGCATTCTGCAGATCGTTGCGGATTGCCTCGCGGAACTTCTCCAGCCCGTGATAGCGGAGCGACAACCAGAGCTTCAACGCGCGAAAGCGGCGCGAAAGCTCCATTGACTCCTCAAAAAACGCATAGCTTTCCACCGGATCCTCCAAGAGGATTTTGGCGTAATCACCGGTATGGGAGAAAGCGCGGCGCGCGGCCGCAGCATCGCGATACAAAAGGCATCCGCAATCCACCGGCTGGTACAGCCATTTGTGCGGATCGAGTGAGAGCGAGTCCGCCTGGTCAAGGCCCACGAATTCTTGCGGCCGCGCGATCGCTGCCAGAGCGCCGTAGGCTCCATCTACGTGGAACCAAGCGCCGCATTGATGTGCGATTTCGGCGAGGGTGGGAAGCGGATCAATACTACCCGTAGTCACGGTGCCGGCGGATCCCACAATCGCGATCGGTGTTAGACCGGCGGCAACATCGCGGGCAATGGCGTCACGTAACGCGTCCGGGCAAATGCGAAAGGCGTCGTCGCATGCGATGAGTCGCAGGTGGTCGTGCCCAATACCCAACAGAGCAACCGCCTTGGGTATCGACATGTGCACCTGTTCCGAAGCGTATACGGTTCCCGGACGAGCTCCGCTTTCATTGGCTGGCACGCGCGCTTCCCGGGCCATTGCCAAGGCCATCAGGTTGGCCGCCGACCCGCCCCCGGTCAGACTACCGGTGAACCCAGAGCAGCCGATCGCCTCGGCAAGCCAACCAACGACGATGCGCTCCAGCGTTGCCGCCGAGGGTGCCGAGCGCCATGCAGTCGTATTTTGGTTCAGCACGCTGGCCAGCAGGTCCGCTGCAGCAGCAACCGGCTCACCCGAACCGAAGACGTAACCAAAGAAGCGTGGGCTGTTCGGCCGGCAGCCGTCGATCACTTTCGTTAGCTCATCGAAGGCTGCGCGTCCCAATCCTTTTTCCGGCAGCCTCCTCGAGAACCACGCTTCCGTGTCACCCCCGGTCAGGTCAGGAAAGCTTCTGCGCACGGGGACACTCGCCAGATACTCCAAGGAGAGCTGAGTCAGTCGCTCGAAGACAGCTTTGTATTCGGCCTCGGGAAGTACAAGTGGATTCATTCGGAGTCGGATCGGTGGACATTCATTGTAGCGCGATCCCAGCTACAGTTCGTGATAGCTGATCAACTCAATGTTTCGTTGGCGCAGGATCTCTCGTGCCTCGGGCGACGTCAGCAGTTGCAGTTCCTGCTCGCGCGAGTGGTGCAGCCTGGTCTGTACCTGGTCGAGATCTGCGTCGTTGTAGCCCGGATGACAAACGAACTCCCACGTGCCCTCGGGCATGTTGTCGGCAATCGCGGTAAACAGTTTCAGATCGAGCACACCCGTCACCAGCACGCCCAGCGATCCGTCCGTGGTGCGAAGTCCGTGCGACTCGACCTCCCGCCGGAAGTTGGTCGCGAAGTTGCGCAATGCGTTCAGTTGAGCGAACCGCTTCCAGAGCCGGCGCGTCCGCAATACGCTGCTCCAGGGCAGCGGCCAAACCTGCCCGAAAGGGTTGCGTACAGCCGGAACTTTGCAAGCCCTGGCTGCTCGCAGCAGAGGACGAAGCACGGCTGGAAACATATGCGCGTGCTTGTGCGTGTCGAAGTGCGAAGGCTGGACTCCGGCCGCCTGGATACGTTCCATCTGCGCTGCCGCCTCGACCTCAATTTCGCTCGCAGCGAGCTTACGGCGAAACGATGCAATCGCGAAGTCATTCAAGTTATCGCGAAAGCGAAAGCCGCCATTAGCCGTGTTTGGCTGCAGCAAGCTCGCAACCTGGTTGGTCTGCAACAGCGGCTCGCCATCGAGCAGTACCACGTGGCAACCGACGCTGAGAAGCTTGTCGCTCGTGGCAAGCGATCGCGCCAGCCCCGCGGCTTCGTCAAACGCGCGCGAGTTGGCCATCAGCGTCGCTGAAGTTACAATGCCACGCTCGTGCGCTTCGGCAATGGCGCGATTGACACCCGAGGTCAGACCGAAATCGTCGGCGTTGATGATCAGCCGTCGCACGGCTTCAGTGTAGCAAGCGGGTCGTACGTGAGAGCGTGTCGCACGCAAGAGCGTCTTCCAACGTCGATGAGCTTGGATCGCGTGATCGAAAAGCCGCTGGGAAAATCGAGGCGGGAAAAGAACGTCAATATGACTTAGTCAAGTCTTATCCGGCCGAAAGCACGACCGAGGGACTAAACCCTGACTCGATCCGGATCTATACCCTACCGCTTACGAGCTGGCTTCTTTGCCGCTGGCTTCTTTGCCGCTGGCTTCCTTCCCGCTGGCTTCTTTCCCGCAGGTTTCTTCACCGCTGGTTTCTTTGCCGGGGCTTTCTTCGGAGCCGCCTTCTTCGCGGGAGCGGCCTTTTTCGCAACGGCCTTCTTAACCGGCGGCTTCGCCTGTTTCTTCGCCGCCTTGGGTGGCGCCGGCTTCTTCGCTGACGGCTGCGCCGATGCGGCACTCTTCTTCGTTACTGCGGGTGTGGCAATAGCCGGCTGCGCCGCTGCTTGCTTAGTTACGCCTTTGGCGGCCGGAAGGAGCTTTGCCTGCTGGGCGGTCGGCTGCGCCGGAACTTCTGGCGCAGGAGCCGGCACAGGCGCCGCAGCGCCTTTCGGTTTGCGCCCACGCTTTCCCGGAACTACCGCTTCTGCCGAACCGGCGGCTGCTGTCGCCTTCCCACGTCCGCGCTTCGGCGCTGGCGGCGGAGGAGGCGGCGGCGGCTCATACGGCTTCAGGAAATTCATGATCTCGGAATGCGACCGCAACCTGCCATCCATCAGCAGCAGAAATGCCTTCTCCGTGATCTCCGGGTATTCCGGCAACTGTGGCGTGATTCGCAGCTCGGCCATCTCCGGAAACGGCAACTTCTCCTTCACTTGCCGCCATTTCCCGAAGAAGTTCTTCAGCTTCTGGTCGACTGCCTGTTGCCTCACCGTGAGACTGAGGAAAAGGATGTTCTCGGGCGTGGCTTGCGTCAGAATCTTCCATGCTCCCGACGGCACAGCAGCTTCTTTGCCAGACAATTTTTTCGTCAGCTCATGAGCGCTGCCTTCCAGGCGCTTCCACTTGTCCACAAAGTCGCGGCGCGGAATCATGCGCTGGATCTCGGCTGTGTCCTTCTCGCTCATTCGGGAACTAAGGAAGTACATCACGACCGGCCCCGTCTCGATCGAGTAGCCGAGTTCGTTCATCATCTGCCGCGTCTTCACCAGCTGGCCAAGATCGCCAGAATCGATTTTGGCCATTGTCCAGTGCGGGTGCAGAACCTTGAGCCAGCCTTCTTTTTCCAGCGCGCGCATGATGTTCAGCGGGTCGTCTTCATGTGCCAACTGCTCCAGCTCGTAGCCAATCATCCGCTTACCGAGGTACTCGATATAGTTGTTTTCTTTCGCCGCGTCATACCGCGTCTGGGTACGCTCTTCCAGCGGCCAGTGAAAGCGCGCGCTCAGCCGGGTGGCGCGGATCAGGCGGATCGGCTCCTCCAGGAAGGCGTAGTTGTGCAGTACGCGGAGCACCTTGGCCTCGATATCGGCCACGCCGTTGAACGGGTCAAGCAGCAGGCCACGCGATCCCGGATTCAGCGAAAGTCCCATGGCGTTGACGGTAAAGTCGCGACGCCGCAGGTCCTCGTTGATGGTGGCAGGCGTGATCGCAGGCGGCTTGCCGGGCTTGTCGTAAGTTTCGGCGCGCGTCATGTTGAGTTCGGCGCGGACGTTCCCCGGCATCAGAAGCTGCAAAGTTCGCAGGTCTTCGTCAATTCCCTGCACCGAAATGCCGGCTTTCTCCAACTCTTTCTGAAGCTTGAGCGGATTGCCCTGGATGCTCAGGTCGATATCGCGAATCGGGAAGCCGGTAATCAGGTCCCGGATGGTTCCGCCGGTGAGATAGAGATTAAGCCCTGCACGACGGGCAATTTCTTGCACCAGGTTCACACCACTTTGCTGGTCCGGTGTGAGCCGGGTTTCCATGCTATAGATGTAGTCTGCCATCTAAATGTATGACTCTAAAGCTGAAAACCGAGGATGCA
>Ga0187858_10003496_pt1 | contig 15168 bp, 15 predicted proteins | sample June2016WEW_8_15_FD_133015 | JGI IMG/M metagenome (GOLD analysis project Ga0187858, IMG submission 133015) | Peatland microbial communities from SPRUCE experiment site at the Marcell Experimental Forest, Minnesota, USA - June2016WEW_8_150 | ecosystem: Environmental > Terrestrial > Soil >...
CGTCAACGGAAACGGTATCGCAACGAAAGCTGCATTGGCGCGCCCATATAGGCGTACGCAGACGTCCTCGACGCTGGTGTCCGCACTGCTGGGTTTGATCAGCAGGATGAGGTCCTCGGCATCGGCAAAGTGCTTCCGGATGAGTTCCCCGTCTTCTTCCGTGAGCGCGAAGTCCGGCTGCGTATGGCTGCGGTAGAACCCCAGCACAGAAAGGCGGGGCTGCGCGCCGCTGCGAAACCAGTGAAGGGTCTCTTCGAGGGCTACACTGTCCGCTTCAGACGGGACCGGCTCGAAGTCTTCCACCACGATTTGATCGGCCATGCGGCTGCCCAAAAGAATGCCGCCGCACTCGTCGCCTCCGTGCGATGCCGCGGCTAAGGCATCGTTGACTTCATGGTGGATGCCTTCCATCACGCGCCGCCGGATGACGATCGCCGGAGACTCCGGCGCGCGCCAAGCTAAATATTCCGTTTCAATTTCCTGACTGGAAGATGAATCGTGCATGGGTTCTCCGTAACTCGCGCCGGAGGCCTCAAAGCAAACGACGGCTGGCGGCCTGGGCGCGTTGCGAAAACTACGTCATGAGCCGCTCCAGCAGGCTGACCCCCATCCGGATATCGCGCAGGCGCTTTGCGGGGTCGTGTGCTTCGCGCTCGATGGTCAGCGGGCCTTTGTAACCGATTTCCTTCAACTTGGCGAGGAACCGCGCCATTCCCACGGAACCCTGGCCCAGCGCCTTTTCGTCGCCCAGCGCTCCGGGCGAATCCTTGGGTGGCCAATCGCCGTCCTTGACGTGCACCGTCACCACGTGCGGAGCGAGGATGTCCAGCGCCGCGATCGGGTCGCCGGTTCCATAGAGAATCATGTTGGCTGGGTCGAAGTTGACGCGTAGATTCTCGCGCCGTGTGGACTGCAAGAAATCGAGCAGCGCGGCGGCCGATTCCTGGCCGGTCTCGAGCGCGAACGTTTGGCCATGGCGGGCGGCGCGATCGCAGATGCGGCGGACCACTTCGCGCACGGCGATGTAATCTGCCGAAAGCCGGTCCTCGGGGACGAAACCGATGTGCGTGGCGATGCTGGGAACACCCAGTTCGGCGGCGAAATCGCTGACGGCCAAGGTGCGCAGCTCACGCTCGCCGCGCGTGGCCGGCGGCACGAAACCCACGGTCCGCGCCACAGTGGGGATATCCGCATAGCTCTCGCCCGCATAGGCCGCGAAAACGGTGACCACCGTGAAGCGCTCATCTGCGAGCGCCTGCTTCCAGGCTGCGGCGGCTCCCTCCAGCGGCATGTCGCCGGGAATGCCCAGTTGGCCACAGCGCACGCCCAGCGATTTCAACTCGCCCAACGTTTCGCCCGGATCGCGCCCGGCCCAAAACATGACGCCGATTTCCATGTCATTTAGAAGCTGCATGGGATCTTTTCTCCGTTTCGGGCGCGGGATTCGAGCATGAGGCGCGCCAGTTTCACGGCCGCGGCGGATTCCTCGGGAGGACACGCCAGCGGCTGCTGCTTGCGGGTGGCGCAGTCCAGGAAGTATTCAAGCTCCGCGCGGTAGCCGTCGACGTTCGGGACATCCACGGGATGCTGCCGGCCATCGGCGCCGTACTCCGCGAGCGGCGCGCCGGCCGAATCGAACTCCAGCGTACCGCCATCCGCCACGATGGTGAACTCCATCGAAAAAGGATACGCGGCCGGGTGGTGCCAGCCGCCCGTTACCACCACGGCGCCGATCGCGGGATACCAGAATTGCGCCAGAATCCAATCGATGCCGTGCGGGAGATCTTCGTATCCCGACGCCGATACGGATTCCGGCATGCCGAACACATGCAGGCAGAAATCGATATCGTGGATCAGCAGGTCGAAGACTCCACCGCCGCTCTGCGCGAAGTCGGCGAGCCAGGCGCTCCAGGCGGGCGCGGCGCAGCGTCTGCGAAAAATAGCGGCGCGCACCGGACCGAGCCGCCCGGAACGCAGGATATCGGCGGCGGTCCGATAGGAAGGAATGAAGCGCACCACCTGCGCGGCCATCAGGGTGCGGCCGTGGCGCGCGGCTTCGGCGATCATGCGATCGGCGGCCGCGCCATCCAGGGCCATGGGCTTCTCCACCAGCACGTGTTTGCCGGATTGCATGGCCAACACGGCGACGCGCTCGTGCAGGTGCGTGGGCAGACAGATATCCACGGCTTCCACGCTGGGATCGCGCACGGCGTCTTCCGCGCGGCTGTATTTGGCGACCGCGGAGAAGTCCAGCTTTTCGCCCGGTCCGCCGAGGTTGCCTTGCACATCGCTCAGGTCGCCCGAGAGGCGCTGCTGGTTGCCGCTGGCGACCGCGGCGAGTTCGGCGCCGGGGATTTGGCGCCACGCTTTCAGGTGCGTGCTGCCCATAAAGCCGAGGCCGAGGACCGCGATTTTCATGGCCCTAACTGGCTATCCCTTCGGCGCGTACGCCTTCGAATACTTATTCCGGCTGTTGTACACGGTGAAACTGCCGTCCGGACGCACGGTTACGCGGATCCAGTTCCCCTCATCGCCTTCGTCGTTGAGGTTGGCGATAAAGGTGTCCGCAGTGTTGTTCTCTTTGCCCGCGCCGACGGCATAGTGCAACTGCCAGATATCTTCCAGGCCCGGCGAGCTATGGATGGTTTGCCAGGCCTCCGGCGAACCGCCTTTGCGCGCGCCGTTATCCATGATGGCTACGCGCGGATGCAGCGTATGCACGAGCGCGGGCGAACCCGACAGCTCGCTGCCGTGATGGCTGACGATATACAGGTCGACGGTTCCGAGCTTATTTTCTGGGCAGACCAGGTCGTGTTCCTTGTTCCACGTCAGGTCGCCCAGATCGATCGCACGGAAGCTTCCAAAGGCGATCAGGGTGCCAACCGACTGGGCATTCTCCGTGTCGTCGCGGTCGCGCAGCTTCGCGTCCGCGCAGAGCGGATTGGCCTGCCCGGCGCCTGCTAGAGCCTTATCGATATGGGCGCCGGCGGCCGTCAAGACTGTCACTTCCAGGCCTTTGATGGGGATCGTGTCACCGGGCTTCACCTGCATACGGTTGCCCTTCGCGCTATATTCCGTGTAAGCGTTGTACAGTTCACGCGCGCGCTGGTCGGTCTCGACGGTGGCGCCGTGGTCGACGAAGTTGCGGATCGGCAGCTTACCGGCCAGTTGCGGCACGCCGCCCACGTGGTCCTCGTGATAATGCGTGACTATCAGGTAATCGATCTTCTTCACGCCGGCGCGTTTGGCGGCGGCGGCGATGCGGCCGGCATCCCGGCTGTTGTGGCCGGACCAACCGGTGTCGATCAGCATGGATTCGCCGGAGGGCGCCACGAACAGAGTGGCCTGGCCGCCTTCCACGTCGATGAAGTAGATTTCCAGATCCTTGGCTGCCGGGAGGACGGCCGCGCCGGCCAGCGACAGGCAAATAACAAGCAATGCGCGCATGATCGAAATCGTAGCATGGCGAGCGAAGGGCGCCGTTGGCGAACTTCGTTCGCCGGGGGCGGGGGCCAGGGGTCGGGGGGATGCTCCACGCGGGAACGTGCGCCGCGCCGTGAGCCGCGTTTCGGCATCGACCGACTACTACCACGGGCTGTTCTATGGCGGACTGGCTTCCACCGGCGCCGACATGGGGCTTTCGAAGCCATTGCGTTTGACCGCGGAGACGGCGTAGCGATACGCCTTGCCGGATTCGACCTTGCGATCGCTATAGGTGGGTAGCTCCTGCGTGTCGGCCAGCCGTTCAAAGGGCCCGTTGCCTGCGGCGCGATAGACGCGATACCCCAAAATATTGGGTTCCGTGTTGCGCTCCCACACCAGCTCGATGCTGGCGGTGGACGGCACGGCGGTCAGGCCCGCGGGCGCGGCTGGCGCAAACGTGTCGACCGGGGTGATTTTCTTTTCGTCGGACAGGCCGCTTTGGGCTTCGCCGTCTCCGGCCTTGGCGACGGACTGCACAATGTAGCGATATGTCTTGCCGAACTCGGCAGTGGCGTCGGTCCATTCGGGTTTATCGGAGCGGGAGAGCAACGCAAAGTCTTTCTCATCCGGCCCGCGGCGCAAGATCACGAAGGCATTGGCGGCGGCGTGCCAGGTGAGGTGTACGCCCTGGGCAACAGCTTCGACGCGCAAATCGAGAGGCTGCTCCAGCGGGGGCAGGACCGTGAGGATCGCCGGGTTCGACCAGCCTGCGTCACGCCCGTTCGCGCCAACGATCTTCACCGCAATCGCCACTTCTTTTCCGATCCACTCCGATGCCGGGATCAGATATGTGGCCAAGTCGTTCTCCAGGGTTGCGCCAGAAATGGGTTTGGCGCCGGCGGCCCACGCATCGGCATGGAACGCTCCCGCCGGCTTTGGGCCGATGCGCAGGTCCAGACGCGCGCCCTGCTTTCGGAGCACGCCCTCGGTCGTGAGGGCGGGCACGGTAAAGTGTGCGATGATGTGCGGCCCACGCTCGACGGCCGCCAAGTCCTCGACGCGCGCGGGAATGTTCATCAGCGGAGGCAACGGCTCGCCGATATAGCCGCAACCCGATAGGAGGAGAAGAGGGATTAAGCCGCAGATAAACGCCGATGAACGCCGATAATTCTTTGTTTTCATCTGCGTCGATCGGCGTTCATCCGCGGCTCATAACTGCGAGTAATGGCCCCTACTTTAAATAGATCGACTGGGGCTGGCTGCAATACTGCTTGTTCCCAGCGCCTGTGACACAGATCGTCAGATTGGAGGTCGCCACCGGCAGATCCGCCGGAATGGTCACGTTCACCTGCTGCAAGCCGAGCAGTCCGGGCGCGGCGCCGGCAAATAGCGGGACCAGGTTGGTGTGGTTCTGAATGTTCACGAAAACGGCTGCCCCCGAGTCCGGCATGCCGGTCCCGAAGATCTGGAGCACGCTGCCCAACGGCGCTGGGCTGCTCGCGCTATTGACGGTGTTGTCCTGATTCAGCACACCCCGGTTGAAGACGGCGGGTGCGATGGCCGCCAGTTGTACGGTCATAGGCGCGCTACTCGAGCCATCCACGGTGACCACCATTTGCGACGAGGATTGGCCGGTTAGCTGCGACGGCACCTGCAGGTTGATCTGCGTAGCGCCGGTGTAGAGCAAGTGCGCCGGAACCGAACCAAACGTCACCGACACATTCTGTCCGGAAAGGCTGCTGCCGAAGACCGAGGCCAGTTCGCCGGGCGCGACTGGTCCCGGATGGAAATCTGCCGCGTCAGTGATAGAGGAGATGGCGATCGACGGTTGCGCCGCAGCAGTCACGGTCAGCGTGACGGGAATGCTCTGGCTGCCTGCGTTCCCCGCGTCAACCGATATAGTGGCCTGGTAGGTGCCCGGCGCTAGCGCGGCGGGGTTGCCCGCCACTTCGACATAGCCGCTCACGATTCCGAAGGACTGAGAGAGTTGCAACCAGCCCGTGCCGCTGGTGTAGGCGACGCTGGCCGCCCAACCGAGGACGCCGCCGTGCAGATTCTTGATGCTGAGGTACCCTTCCAACACGCTTCTACTTCCGGCCACCGCAGTGGCTTGCATCGGCTGCGTATTCACTTGCAATTGCGGGTAGTAGGAGGCATTGCAGTCGCTATTTGCAGAGCAATCCGATGGCGGCTGGACGGCCTCGAAGCGCGGAATCGGGTCGGTGGCGGTGGCGGTGGTGACCGTCGAGACGGGCGCCAGCGAGAGGCTCCCATTGGCCATCGCCGGAGCGGTGTTGGGAGGGATCGCGAAGAAGTTCGGAATCTGTGCGCTTTCGGTGGCGAACGGGTCGGCGGCCGCAACCTCATAGACGGCGTAGCCCGCGCCGCTGGTCAAGCTCACCGGATTGGCCGAGTCGAGCACCAGCACGCCGGAGCTGTTGGGGGCGGGAAGCGGGGTCAGAGTGCCGCCGTTGCCGGTCGCGTCCGCGTTCAGCACGCGGACCAGCAGCAGAGTCTGGCTGCCCGGAGTGTACTGGCCAACGGTGGCGGGCGTGCCCAGATCGCCACCCGCGGTGGGCACGAGGGCAGTGGAGCCTGCTACGAAATCCGGGACGTAAATGGCCGCGGTGGATGGGAAGTTCGTATAGTTGAGCAGAATGCGTGTGCCGGTGTCGCTGGTCGGGTCCTTGGGTGCGAACGCCTGCGGGAAGCCTTCCGTAACACGCGTGGTTTGTTCGCTGGTCTTAGCGGCAAACAGGCTCGTTAAGCTGTTGGAGGCGGGCGCCGGCGACCCCACGCAGGTCACGCCGGAGTCCATGCTCGTCGCCAGCAATCCCTGCTGGGCGACAGCCACAGTGACCGGGTTGCTGTGCAGGGCCAGCGAACCGCTGAGAAATGCCTGTATGGGCGTTTGTTGTTGCAGCCCCAATTGGTTTACGTCCGCGCGCAAGTCGTCGATCGTCACCGTTACCGCGCCACTGGCGGGGAACGTAAAGCTGAAGCCGTTGAATGCAATGCTCTGGTTCGTAACCAGGCCGGAGACGCCCGACTGCACCGGTCCGGAACCTGTATTGATGGTCAGATTGGCGCCGGTAGCGAACGATTCCGCGTTAATGCGGTTCGTGATCGAAACCGGAAGAATGATGCTCAAGTTTGCGGTCACGCTAACGCCCGGGTTGCCGGAGCATTGCAGAACGATGTCGCCCAAGCGCTCGGCCAGACCTTCGGAGTGCACAATGGGGGGAACAGCGGAAACCACGCAGGTGGTGGGTGTTTGGGGAGCGGCAATGCCGGATACTAGAAGGAACAGGAAAATCAGACTTACAGATCTAATAGAATTGGATACCATCTCACTATTGTAACAGTTGTGGAGCGGGCAGCCTAATTTTCCCTCACGAGAGTGCTTAGTCGTTTTGGGGGATTTCTGGCGGAAACCGCTCCGTAATGGCGCGGATCCGCTCTCACCAATCCGCGTACGCGGTGCCGTCCAGCCCCATCTTGTCCGAACCGCTCTTCACGTCGAAGATACCCGGCTCAGTTTGATCCACGCTTTGCACCGTGTCCTCCATGATGGTATGCCAGGTCTGATTCGAACCGGTCATGGGATCGAAGGGGATTTCGCGCAGGTAGCCGGCGGCCGCCAGATCCTGCAGAGATTGGGGGGCCTTCTGCTTGTCGTAGGTATACTGGTCGATCACCGTGCGCAGGGTAAGCAGGTTGTTCTTGAGCACGCTCTCCTTGGCGCGGACGATCGACTTCTGATACTGCGGAATGGCGATGGATATCAGGATCACGATGATCGCCATGACGATCATCAGCTCGACCATGGTGAAGCCGAGCTCGCGCCGGCGCATGTGTCTACCAGTCGGAATAATTGCTGCCATCCGGCGCCTTCTCCGTGGTCTTAGTGTAAACATCGAACACGTTCTGCCCGCCCCAACTATTGGAAGTGGGGTCGTCCTTGGTGCTGCGCATGCCCCAGTCGGTGGAGTTAGTGAAGGGGTCTTTCGGGATTCGTCTCAGAAATCGGATCTTCTTGTCCACTTGGCCCTGCAGCTTCACGCCCTCCACCAGAGTTTCCAGCTTGTCCGGGTAGCCGTCGGAATCCAGTTTTTGCTGGCCGAGATAGCCGGCGTCGGCGTAGTCCTTATACTTATCGATGGCCTTGCGGATTTCGTACTCCACCCGGCGCAGCTCCCGCTCGCGATCCACGCGGACGCGGGCGCGCGCCAGGGGCACTGCCATGGTGGTCAGGGCGAGCATGATCGTGAAAGCCACGACCAACTCTACCAGCGTCAATCCTCTTTGATTCCTGCGTCGCATGGGTCTCACCTTATGTTAACCGTGAGTAGCGGCGAAGAATTCGCCAGGGGCTGGCCCTGCGAGTTGGTGGGTGTGAAGCCCGGCACCGATATGCTGGTGGTTCCGCGGCTGGCGGTAGTGAACGAGAGGGTTACCAGCATGCCCGAGCCGGTGACCCCGCCGCTGCCCGGCAAGCGGTTCAGAGTGATATTGGCCTCGCCCGAGTCGTTCAGGATGTTCTTGGTGAAGGTCACCTGCTGACCGTCGCTCGCCAGCAGATTGCCCTGCACCACATCGTTGAGCCGCAGCAGTTTGGGATCGAACTTAAGCCGCATGGGCGCCGCAAACAGGTCCGTGGCGTTCTGGATGACCACGTTCACGTTGAACGGACCGCCCAGTATGGTATCCACCTGGTTGGGCACGAAGCTTACCGTGGCAGCGCTGCCCTGCGGCGGCGCGGTGGCCGGTGGAGCAGTGGCAGGCGGCGCAGTGGCCGGCGGGGCGGTAGCAGGCGGCGCAGTGGCGGGCGGAGCGAAAGCGGGCGGCGCAGCCGTTTGGGGCGCGGTAGCGGGTGGTGTAGTCGCCGCCCCGGCCGGCAGCGTGCCTCCAGGAGCCGTGGTGGTGCCCTTCGGCGCGGCTTCGGCGATTCCGTCTACACGCGGCGCATAGTTCATTTTGACCACCGTGGCATTGCCCACGGCCACGCCGCTCAGTTCCTCCGGCGTGAAATTCGGCCGCCGCACGATGTGCGGGATCAGCGCGATCAGCAAATCGCTCGACGACTTGTTGATGGTCTTGCTGCTGAACAGCCATTTGATAATCGGAATGCTGGACAGTCCTGGGATGCCCGTCACCGTGGTGCTGTCCTGGTCCTGCTTCAACCCGGCCAGCAGGCTCACCTCGCCATCCTTCATGCGGATATCGTGAATGACCTTTTCCTGTGAGATGACCGGCTGCTGAATCCCGCCCAGATTTACGTAGTTCACCACGCTGGAGATTTCCAGTTCTATATGCATGGAGACTTCACCGTTGTCATGCACTTTCGGAACAATATCCACGTTCACACCGACGTCGATGAACGTGAACTGGGTGTTCACCAGCGGATTGATGCCTACGCCCCCAATGCCCGGCTGAAAACTGCCGGAGGCGATGGGTTCTTTTTCGCCGATTTTAATGGTGGCCTTCTGGTTATCCACCGAACGGATTTCGGGCGATTGCAAAACTCGCGTGCCGCTGTCGCTCAATACTGCTTGCAACATACCGGAGGGCAACACGGTGGAGAAGTCCCTAGTGGACAGCACGCCGATATTGGAGACCGGAATCGAGGTGGTCGTCCCGGTTGTGGTCGCCGCGACCCCTGTAGTCCCCGTCGTGCCGGTGGTCGTGGGGCTCGTGATGCCAGTCGTGGTAGTGCCGGTGGTGGTAGTGCCGGTGGACGGAGTAGCGATGCTCGAGCGCGGTGTAAAGTTCACAGGAATGTTCAAACCGTTGGGCGTGATGGCGGCCGACAGATTCTTGCTGATCGTCGAGCTCGTTTGCATTACTACGATGTCCACGATGACTTCCGACTTAGGCTTATCCAGGTCGCGGATGATCTTCTCGGCCAGCGCGATCTTATCCGCTTCGCCGCGCGCGATGATCGCGTTCTGCGCGTTGTAAACGAACAGGCGCTGGATGTCGGCCACGGAGCGCACCGCCGTCACGATTTCCTGCAGTTCCTGCGGTGTGGTCGGATTGGTCAGATAAAAAACCTTCATGACCTGCTCTTCGTAGTCGCGGCGCTTGGTAGTGGTGTCCTGCGTGACGAAGATCGTATTCGCGGACAGCGGCTTCCAGAACGACTTGGTGACGAGGCTCAAATAGTCCAACGCCTGATTGAGCGTGGCCCCGCTCAGGTCGATCGACTGCGGATGGTCTTTGGGGTATTCCGGGTCGAACAGAATATTGATACCGGCCAGATTGCCGACGGTCTCAAACAGGATTCTGGGACTCTGATTAATCATTTTGAGGTTGATCGGCTGCTGGCTGAGCGGCCGCAACTCCGGCATGGGGAGAAGCGAGGCCAACTTCTCGCGCGCCTCTTTCTTGGCGAACTCCGTCGGCGTCAAGCCTCGGTCTTCGGACTTCACGTCGCCCTTGGCCTTCTCGCGCTCGATCATTTGCCGGGTGGTTTCGATCTCCTGCTGAGTAATTTCGAGCGAGGGATCGATCAGATAGGCATGCTGGAACTCGACCAAGGCTTCGTTCAACAAGCCTTGTTTCCGCAGCTTCCGTCCCTTGTCCACATGGGCCTGCGCCGCCTGGAAACGGGTTCCGTCGACGCTGATCTGGTACCGCACATCGCCGGGATCCTCGGCCAGCGCTTTTTCGTAGAGCTCCAAGGCCTGATCCCACTCCTTGCGAACCTCGTGATCCTTCCCTTGGGTATAGTACTTGTCGCCTTTGCGAGTGCGGGCCGCGGCCGGAACCGCCAGCCACGCGCCCAGCGCCGCCAGCGCGAGTAGAATTGCTAAGCCGCTAAAAACAGAGCGGTTTCTGTGGATTCCAGGTATGCAAACCGGCATATGGTACGATGAAGTGCAACTCCACTTTACTTCATCTGAATGACGCCGGGGGGCTTCCCGGCGTTGAGAGCAAAACTTGCCTGGAAAAGAAGCCGACTTCAAGATCCTCAGCGACAACCGCCAGGCGAGCCACAATTATTTTCTCATGGAGCGCTTCGAGGCCGGCCTGGTGCTGACCGGCACGGAGGTCAAGGCCGCCCGCGCGGGCAAGATCCAACTGAAAGAAGCGTACGCGACGGTTGAGAATAACGAGGCTTGGCTGGTGAATGCGCACATCAGCCAGTACTCCCACGGAAATCGGGAGAACCATCCGGCGGTGCGCAATCGCAAGCTCCTGCTGCACCGGCAGGAGATCGACAAGTTGTTCGGCAAGATCCGCGAAAAGGGGTTGTCGCTGATTCCGACGAAGGTGTACCTGAAGCATGGGCGCATCAAGTGTGAAGTGGCCCTGGCCCGGGGCAAGAAGCTGCACGATAAGCGCGAGGCGGAACGCGCCCGCACGGCGGAAACCGAAGCGCGGGAAGCCGTGCGCGCCAGCAAAGCAAAACAATAAGGGGAGATATAAGCCTACATGCAAGTCAGCCTGCAACGCCAACCGATCGAAAACGTGGAAGCCGACGCTGTGGTCCTGGTGGTCTTCGAGGACCGCCGGGAGGATCGCCTGGGATTGGGTGAACTGTACGATTCCGGCGAGATCAAAGGAAAGCCGTTCGAAATGACGCTCCTGCACCAAGTGCCGGGGCTGCGCGCGAAACGTCTGCTGGCCGCTGGCGCCGGAAAGCCGGGGAAGTTCGACACAGCCCAGATGCGCAAAGTGGCCGGCGCCGCCATTCGCCATCTCAAGGCGAAGTCCATCACGCAGATGGCGCTATTCCTCGACCCAGCCTATGCCAGCGCCGGCTATGCCGCGGCGGCCGTCGAGGGCGCCATTCTGGCCGAGTTCGAGCCGGATCGACACAAGTCGGACAAAAAGGATTCCAAGACTATCGAGCGCCTCACGGTGGCGGCAGCCGCGGGCGGCCCCGATCTGGATGCCGCCGTGGAGCGCGCCCGCATCACCGCCGAGGCCCAGAATTTCACACGCACGCTGGCCAATGAGCCGGCCAACCTGCTGACTCCGATGCTGCTGGCCGACCATGCCCGCCGCATGGCGCAGGAGTTCGGCCTGGAATGCGAGGTGCTCGATCGCGACCGCATGCGGCAGCTCGGCATGGGCAGCCTGCTGGGAGTGGCGATGGGCTCGGCCGAGCCGCCCGCGCTGATCGTGCTGCGCTACCGCCCGGCTGCCGCCGTGCCGGAAGGGTCCGCGCACTTGGGACTGGTTGGCAAGGGCGTCACCTTCGATACCGGCGGCATCTCCATCAAGCCGGCCGACGGCATGGAGAAAATGAAGTACGACATGGCCGGCGGCGCAGCCATGATCGGCGCCATGCGCGCCATCGCCCAGCTACGGCCCGCGATTCCTGTGACCGCGCTGGTGCCTGCCGTCGAAAATATGCCCGGCAGCCGCGCGCAGCGCCCCGGCGATATCGTCACCGCGATGTCCGGCAAAACGATCGAAGTGATCAACACCGATGCGGAAGGCCGCCTGATTCTGGCCGACGCTCTTTGCTACGCGCGGAAGTTAGGCTGCACGCACCTGGTGGATGCGGCCACTCTCACGGGCGCCGTGGTGGTGGCTCTGGGCCACTACAATGTGGGCCTGTTCGCCAACGACGATGGCATGCGCGATCGCGTCATGCTGGCGGCTGGCGCGGAGGGCGAAAAGATGTGGCCCCTGCCGCTGGAGGACGATTATAAGGATTACTTGAAGAGCGTGTTCGCCGACCTGCCCAACGTGGGCGGCCGGTACGGGGGCGCCATTACCGCCGCCATGTTCCTGAAGGAATTCGCCGATCCTACGCCCTGGGTGCATCTGGATATCGCCGGCACGGCTTGGCTCGACGACAGCAAACCGTTCATGGCCAAGGGGCCGACCGGCTTGCCGGTGCGGACGATGGTGCGGCTGGCGATGGACTGGGGGAACTGAACAGCCGCTTACGCTGCGGTCTTTACGCGACGCTTGGATGTGATGATGAAGCCTTGCTCCATTTGAAAACCAAAGAAGTTGCGGTTGTGAATTGCTGCCTCTCCATGCTCGACCTGCAGCGCACGGTTGATTTCCTTGACCGGAGCATCTGAAGGATCGACGAATACGACCCGCGAGAGCTTGCTGATTTCCGACGGCTTGAGCTTGGCCTGAATCTTCGATACCACGTATGCCAGTGCCTCTTGCTTCTTTCCGACCGCCCATGGAGCCGATACAACGAGATCCCACCGATCTGGTGCGCCCTCGCGCAGGAAGAGCGCAAACAGGACCAGAGCGCCTTTCTCTTCCGCGATGGTTCGCTCGATGCCTCTAAGCTTTTCCACCAGTTTCTTCATAACGCCTGCAAGATTCTCTCGGCCGCAGCAAGCATCGACTGATCTCTATCCTACTTACGCTGCCGATTCGATTGTAATGGGTCGGCCCGCCGCCTGTCTGCCACAACGCGAAAAGGCTGGTTGCAGACATTGGGACACTCGCGACCAATAGCCCTCGGACAACACAGTTCTCGACCACTTCCCGGCGAGTAAGGCGATTACCCAGGATGCACCCTCGATGGTTGGAGACAGTCATACAACCCAAAAAATAACCTGAACACAACGGCTGCGGCGCCTGTCTTAACTGGTGAAACGCGCTTCACGCATGATAGAGCTTACGCAACCGATCGCGTTCCAGCCGGAGTTGGCGGCACGGGAAGAAGCCGCGGCGCGTGAGGCCGGATTCGCCGCTTTGGTGGAGCGGCAGTCCCGCTTCGTCTTCCGTGTGGCGTACAGCATTCTTCGACACACTCACGATGCCGAGGACGCGGTGCAGGAGACATTTCTCAGACTCTACCGCGCCGGCGCATGGGAGGCCGTCGAAAATGAACGAGCCTATCTGGCGCGCACAGCGTGGCGGATTGCGGTGGATAAGCTGCGGAACAGGCGCGACGAGCCGCTGCACCCGGAGTGGCCGTCCGATGGCGAAAGCCCCGAGGGCGCCGCGTTAACCGCGGACTGGAACGCGGCTATACACCGCCTGATGGACGCGCTGCCGGAAGAACTGCGGCAACCCTTGGCGCTTTCGACGGTGGAGGAACTCAGCTCCCAGGAGATCGCTCAGGCGATGGGAATACCGCAGGGAACTGTGCGTACGCGTATCATGCGTGCACGGCAGATTCTGAGGCAAAAGGTGGCGAGGTTGAGGGAAGGCCGATATGAGAAGCGATGAGCCGGAAACGATCAATCGCCTGCTGGAAGACGCGCTGTCGACGTATTCCAGCCAGGAACCGCGGCCGGGGCTCGAACAGCGGGTGTTATACCGGGTACACAGCGCTGGCGCGACGCGGAGATTCGCATTCCCAGTGTGGGCATTTGCGGTTCCAGTGGCGGCTTGCTTGCTGCTGACAGCCATCGTTTGGATTCACCGTGGTTCGCAACTGCAGCGTTCTACGATTGCACGGACCGTAGGATTTCCAACGCCGGGTGCTTTGCGGGGCCGGACGGAGACGCCGCGGATTATGGTCCGGCCGCACAAAAGCAAGCGGACGAAGGCGCCTGTATTGCCAAGGCTCCCCGAGTTTCCCGCTCCTTCGCCGATCACTGCCGAGGAGCGCACTCTGCTTACCTTTGTGGCGCGCGCGCCGGACGAAGCGCGGCAGGCGTTCATGGAAATGCAGCAGCGGAGCACGGAGTCAATCCGGATAGAAGAGATCAAGATTCAGCCATTGCAGAGCGATGGCTTGCAATAAGGAGCGATATGCGAAACCAAACGAAGCTGGCTATAGCGTGTTGTTTGCTCGCCTTTACAGCGGCGAGTGGGTTTTCCCAGGATGCAGGCGCGAAGGCGGCCGCCGAACAGCCCAAATATTTTCGCCTCGATTTTGTGGTCAAAGAGCTCGACGCCGGAAAAGTCACGAACTCGCGCAATTATTCGATGACGATTTCGACCGGGGAAACGATGACCTCCGTCATCCGCGCCGGCAGTAAAATTCCGATTACGACCGGTGGGGGGGCCGAATCCACTGGGCTCACCTATATCGATGTGGGCGTGAACATCGACTGCCGCGCGGCTAAAGAAATCCAGGGCGACCTGGCGCTGAATATATCCGCCGAGATCAGCAGCGCAGCCACAACGTCGCCCCCGCCGTTGATACGGCAGACCAAGTGGAGTGCGAATGTGATCGTGCCGCTGCGCAAATCGACTTTAGTTTTCTCGTCCGACGACGCCGCGACAAAAGGTCAGATGCAATTGGAACTGACCGCGACGCCCATCAAATAGCCCCACGCCAAGGGCGAACTGAAGTTCGCCCTGCACGCTCTCCAGAGAACCAAATCTGGAAGTTATTGGAAAGGCGGGACTGAAGTCCCGCTGCAAGCTGAAGCTTGCGCCACGTCGCCGACGGAAGATTTTCCGACATTGGTGACGGACCGCCCCGGTCCGCTCGCGCTGAAGCGTGCGCCACGGCGATGGTTCGTGAGGTTTCGGACAATGATGCTGCTTTTTTCCATTGACAGAGCGCTAACCCGCGACTATTCTTTGAATAATTGCCGTATTATTCCGGTCTCCGGTTTTGCGAAGCGATGCCACACGAAACCGGGAGGGGACAGATGCGTAAGCTGTCGATGCAGCGCTTCTGGACACCGGACCTCACAATTGGCCTCCCGACAAACACCAACGAAAGGACCCCGTCATGGCAGGACAGACGGTCCAAATCACCGCAAGAGCATGCGATCAATTCGCTCTATCAGGAACCACCCAGCCGAAAAAACAACGGGCAATAGCCGCTCGTGCTTACGAGTTGTGGCTGGCCAG
>Ga0187858_10003498_pt1 | contig 15167 bp, 14 predicted proteins | sample June2016WEW_8_15_FD_133015 | JGI IMG/M metagenome (GOLD analysis project Ga0187858, IMG submission 133015) | Peatland microbial communities from SPRUCE experiment site at the Marcell Experimental Forest, Minnesota, USA - June2016WEW_8_150 | ecosystem: Environmental > Terrestrial > Soil >...
CTATTGTGTTGAAAAACTATTGAACAGTTTTTCGCATTCGAGGTCCTAATTGCGGGAGCAGCAAAGGGAGCGCACCTGCATGATGGGACAACACAGCGGCAATCAGGACCGACTGTTTTACGCCTTCAACCTCGACGAGCACATGCCCGCGGATCATATGCTGCGCGGTATTGACCGATATCTCGACCTGACGGATTTACGCCACCACCTTGCAGATTACTACAGCCACACGGGTCGCCCTTCGGTGGATCCAGAGCTGATGATCCGGATGCTGCTGGTCGGGTACTGTTTCGGCATCCGATCGGAGCGACGGTTGTGCGAGGAGGTGCACCTGAACTTAGCGTACCGCTGGTTCTGCCGTCTTGGCCTCGAAGAGAAGGTTCCTGACCACTCGAGTTTTTCGAAAAATCGGCATGGCCGCTTCCGCGAAAGTGAAGTGTTCCGGCCCGTATTCGAGGGAGTTGTCCAGCGATGCATGACCGAAGGGCTGGTGCGCGGCGAAGGGTTCGCGGTTGACGCGAGCATTGTGAAGGCGGATGCCAACCGCCGCCGCGGTGTTCCGAGTGATGAGTCGATTGACTGGAGCAAGCCGGAACTCGGGACGCGTGCTGTGCGCGAGTATCTGCAAGCGCTGGAGCAAGAGGGTCAGATAGGCGCTACGCCGAAGGACATTTCGCTGACCGATCCGGCGGCGCGTTGGACCGCGGCTCCTGGGTGCCCGGCGTTTTTCGCCTACTCCACCAATTATCTGGTCGACGTGCACTATGGGGTGATCGTTGACGTTGAAGCGACGGGCGCGCATCGCATCGAAGAGAACGATGCCACCAAGACGATGATCGATCGGGTGGAAGATCGCTTCGAGCTCAAGCCCAAGCGGTTGATCGGTGATACGGCCTACGGCACTGGACCGATGCTAGGCTGGTTGGTGGACGTGAAGCAGATCGAGCCGCACATCCCGGTGTGGGATAGAACCGAGCGGGACGACGGCGCATTTAGCCGATCGGAGTTTGCGTTCGACGCGGCGGCCAATCGATATACCTGTCCTGCCGGCAAGTTCCTCAAACCGACCTGGCGCATGAAGAAGAGAAATCCGAACATGTACCGCGCCAGCCAGCTCGACTGTCAGAGCTGCCCGTTGAAATCGAAGTGTTGTCCGAACACACCGCATCGCAGGATCGAGCGCAATCCCTTCGAACCCGCTCGCGAGGTCGCTCGCAAGCTCAGCAAAACTCGCCGCTACCGCCAATCACGCAATGACCGAAAGAAAGTCGAGGTTCTGTTCGCTCATATGAAGCGCATCCTTCGGGTCGACCGACTACGATTGCGAGGACGAAGCGGAGCACAGGATGAATTTTTGCTGACTGCCATCGCCCAGAACCTCAGGCGACTCGCCATCACGTTCAAATCGAGGTCATTCGAGCCGGTTGGTGCACTTACATAGATAAATCGGAGTCGAATCCCGAGAAACCACGGTCACGCCGTCAAACAACTGAAAAATGCCGACGATCTCGCTCGGTCCTGGGCCTTATGAGCGCGTCCAGGTGGCGAGTTTTTCAACGGTATAGACCCTTAGCGGTCTCTGACGACTGTCCGCAACGAGGCAACGAAACTCAGTCCGCGACAAACGCCGATCCCGCACTAATTAGAAGAAAGTCCAAGTGATTCCGGCCGACAACAAGCTCGGATTTCCACCGGCTGCATTGAATCGTTCATATTCGGCGCGCACTGCCCAAGAACCGAACTTGTACTGCGCGCCTACACCGCCAGCGCCGCTCGTGTTCGTGCTATTCAATTGGAAGGAGAATCGACAAAAGTCACAGGCACACGGGGAGCAGACGCTGCCGTTCACGGTACTTTCGAGGCGCGCGGCACCCGCCTTTAGATAAACGTCCACGATAGGCACCGGCAGGTACAGGACACCGAATGCGGCTGCGCCCTTCATCGAGATATCGGCTGGGTTTCCCCAGAGGCTTCCTCCTGGTTTACCAAGATCGATGTAGTCGATTTCGGCACCCAGCAGAGAAATTGGACGCACGCCTAGCATTACTGAAAACGCTGCATGGCGTCCTTCAAAGCTTTGCGTTTCTGTCACCACGCCGTTGTACACAACAAATCCAGTTGAATCGATGGCTTCTACACCACGCGACTGCCCGACCGTGCCGCCAACGTAGAGGCCGAGCAAGTCCTCGGCAACCGCGTTGCCGCTGGGCTGTGTTAGAAGAACGAGGGTGGCAAGTATTAGCAGCGGAATATCGGTACGAATCCTACTCCAAGATTTTGGATGCATGGAAGCACCTCCTTTATGCAAATGCGCACCGCGCAACCAAAGCTTAGCGCCTGAGTCCCATCTTCGTTGACGCTGGCCAGCGGAATTCGCCATTCATTTTTGACGGTAGCCCCTACGGGCCCCGCTGCCTCTCAAGCTTGACCCAATTGTACGCGCCCCCGGCGAATCGAACTGTCATTACCTTGTGAAAAATTGTTGTCGTCTGTAACGCTGTAGCTGCCGGCAACAATGTCGGCTATCCGGCAGGCATTCATTTAGGGCTGATGACCGCAGGCCGAACTCGGACCGACATCACCCGTGTTTATGAGTTCTTGTAATCTGCAGATCCAACTCTACCCGGTCATAGTTAACTTTCGGTGCGATCCGGCCGCGCTCACCGGGCTCCAGTCGAACAAGGCCATAGCCGGCCATTGTCTTTAGCGTGCGCGACAGATTCGACTTTGCTCGGCCAGTCAGCTGAGCCAGTTCCTCGATCGAACCGGGCGCGGCTTCGCTAATGATGCGCAACAATTCCCGATTCCCAGCGGACAGGATCTTCGCGAAGGATTCAGTCGAGGTAAACCAGACCCGTGGTTCGTCGGCCACCCGATGTCCCCCGCGTGCGATCGCAAGGGTGCGGGCTTTCATTTCTGCATACGTCGAGATTCCAACCTTGAGTGTCGTCACGTGATGATTCCTCGTTCGCGGAGCACCGAGTCGACCGTAATCCAAAAATCCATCAATAGGCTAGCTGCATCGCGATAATCGTAGGCCTTGATCGTCCTCAACCTGTGTCGGTGATCCTGCGGCTCACCGAGGTCCTGATTGGCGACCGGATGAGCATTGTCAAAACCGACTAACCGCTCGCCGTCTGGGCCGTGCAGGGTCAGCGAGTAATCTAATCCGTGTGGCTTCTCAGGGGACACCGCTACGCGCGTCACCACGAACCTCACCCAATGGCCACCCTCCGGATCGACCACGAGTATTTGGCCATCGAGGTCAAGCAGTGTATCCAGGCTCGGGTCATGCGGCCCTGTCACCCTTCGAGGTTATCATACTGACATAACCATCTCAAATCTCGGGGACTTGGAACCGGTGACCCTATAAGTGAACGTCCGGTATCGCGCGATCACTTTCGCCCCCTGAATGACCGGAGTTGGCCGGTTGCGTCGCGGAATGAGCGGTGACTGGCGGCCGGAACTGCCACCGAAGTTTCAACCCTACCTGGCGTTGACGGGAAAAATCGCGGCTTCCAATCCAATCATCCAATCCCATTCCATCCAGGATCCGCTCCAAGCACTTCTCGACCCTGGCCCCGCTCACGCCGCCAAGCGGCGACGGACACCCGACTGCCACTCCGACCTCAATAATCCGCGTGCCGGGACGGCGTGCTCAAGTGCTCTATAAGTGTCCTCACCTTGCGCAGGTCCGCCGTTTCCGGGCCCACCGCATCTTCCAATTCGGCGCGAGCTTGAAACAGGAGCGGCAGCGCCCCGGCATTGTCGCCGCGGCCACTGAGTACCACGGCTTTCGCCAGCAGAGCCTTGCCCATCCACGCGGTGTGCTCAAATCCGCTTCGCATGGCCCGTGCTTTCTCGAGGGCCAGCGTTGCGGCTTGTTCCGCAGCCGCATAGTCGCCGAGTTGCTGATCACAATCCGCAAGCAGCGAATAGGCGATCACTTGGCTCGGCCGCAGCTCCGAGGCAGCGTTGAAAATATCCAAGGCCCGTTGCAAATGGGTGCGCGCCAGCGCCGGTGCGCCCTGCGCGATGGCTAGCCGCGCGGCAACGACCTCGACCACGCCAAAGGTACCGTTTCCTGCCGGCAGGAGCGACCGCAGACTGGTGCGGGCCTCGCTCAACTGGCTAGCGCAGCTCGATATCCGCTGGCTCGCGCACAGCGCCGGCGCTCCCATCAGTTGAATATACGCAACCCAAAGCTTCTGGCCGCGACGGCGCGCGATGCGCAAGGCATGCTCGAAATGCGCTCGTGATTCGGAAAGGCGGCCGTTGTCGAAGAGTGATGAGGCGTAGTTGGCTTCGGTCATGGGGTTCGCCGTTGCTTCGCCCTCGATTTGCTGCGCGATAGCCAGGGCCTGACCGTGGGCGTTCATGGCTTGTGCGAGCCGGCCCGCACGCGAGAGTTTCTCGGCCATATTGCTCATGGTCACGGCCGCTTGCGCCGTGTGCTCCCGGCCCATGGACTGCAGCTCGTCCAACGCCGCCGTATATTCGCCTAGGGCTAGCGGCAGCTGGCCGAGGCGCCCATAAGCCTCTGCAAGTGTCGTGTGTGCATCCACGGCCAGCGCCCGCTGGCCCGGACGCGGTGTTCCGAGCAATTGCAGCGCTTCCTTCCCACTGGCTAACGCCGCCGCGCCTTCCCCTAAGACGGCCTCGACGTCGCCGCGTTTTGTCAGGCATGACGCCAGCGCCGCAGCGTCCGGCTCGGGCTGGGCACGAAGGCGTGCGATGGCGCCGTTGAACAGCCCTTTGGCTGCCTCAATTTCTCCGTCATCCGCGTCCACATCTGCCATTGTGCAATCGATGATGGCGCTCAATGAGACATCGTCGGCCAGGCTGGCCGACTCGTGCGCGCGCTGTAAGATCTCGAGCGCCCGCTTGGAATCGCCGGCGAGCCCATAGGTATCGCCAATCATCAATTGCAACCCAGCGCGCGGCGCGGCATCGCTCGCAAACTGCTTGGTCACCAAGCGGTCGGCGCGCTCCAGCAGTTCCTGAGTGGTAAAAGGCTTTGCTGCGCCCTCACCCAGCAGAAAATTCACGAATTCATTGCCCGCCTCCGCATAGGTCAATTCGCGCAACGCGCGGTCACGTTCCTGCTGCGCCTTCATGGTCTGCTGTCTCGCAAGCTGCGCCTGCGCGGACGCTCGCTCAGCTTGCATCACGGTGCCTACCAATCCGGAGATGATGGCGATCGTGGTCACGATGGCTGCCGCGACACCGCCGCGATGACGCCTGACGAACTTACTCATACGGTAAGCGACGGAATCGGGCCGCGCCTGCACCGGCTGATGCGTCAGGAAACGCTGCAGATCGTCGCCGAAGGCGCCGACGGAGGCGTAACGCTCCGCGGGGTCTTTTTTGAGGGCCTTGCCGAGAATGGTGTCTAGGTCGCCTTCCAACGACGCCCGTCGAATGCTTGCCATTCTTGCAACCGACGACGCGCGGGGCGGAGAGTCTGTCATCACCGCGCGTAACAGCTCAGCAGTCGAACGCGAATCGGTCGAGAACGGATGCGTGCCGGTCAGCAGCATATACAACACCAGACCGAGCGAATAGACATCGGTTGCAGTGGAAACCGCCTGCCCGAGCAGCTGCTCCGGCGCCGCGTACTGTGGCGTCAAGGCGGTCGCGCTTGACTTGGTGAGTGCAGCCGATCCCGCCTCGTCGTCGAGGAGCTTCGCGATGCCGAAGTCGAGAAGCTTGACGACACCGTCGCGAGTGACATAGATGTTGGCGGGCTTTAGGTCCCGATGCACGATCAAATGACTGTGCGCGTGAGCCACCGCGGCGAGAACGCTGAGAAACAGCTTGATGCGATCCTCGACACCGAGCCTATGGCGGTCGCAATACGCATCGATCGGCTCCCCCTCCACGTACTCAATCACGAGGTACGGTTGCGTAGCATCTAAAACGCCGGCGTCAATGAGTCGCGCAATGTTCGGATGATTCAAATGCCCGAGAAGCTTGCCCTCGGTGAGAAATCGTTGCTCCCCGATGCGCCCGATCCATGCGGCATGGACGAACTTGATGGCGACCGTGCCTTCGAATCGGCCGTCCCCACGCCGCGCCCGCCACACGCTGCCCATGCCGCCTCGGCCGACCTCCGCTTCGATGACATAGGGTCCGACCTGTCGGCCGATCAGGGTTGCGTGTTTGATATCGTCGAGAGGGATCGGTGTGGGGCCTGCCAGGAACTGCGAGAACCCCTCTTGCTCGCGGTCGGCAAGCACTTTGGATAACAGCTCCGCCTTCGCCGGATCGTTCTGCGCCAATGCGGCAAGCCACTGTGCCCGTTCCGGCTCCTCCAGTTCAAGCGCTTGGTCAAGGTATGCGCTGATTGACTGCCACTGCTCAGGAGTAACGGGTTTCATCCGGTGGTTCTCCGCCAGCCTCTGATCGTTGTCGGAAGCCTATGGCCGTAGTGCGGATTATCTGGTCGCTCAAGCGCGTTATCAATGTCCGCTATGCGCCGAGTATTCCGCATTCTGCAAATCACGACCCGTTCTTGACACTGGCGGGCGGCAGCTACGGGAAAGTGAATTGATCGGTAGTCTATTGCGGCTCTTTGCAGACCCTCTCGAAGCCTCCGCGCTCGTAATGCGTGACGCCCAGCGAGTTCTGACTTGGCATCAATCCGGCTTCTTAAAGCGAAATAGAAACTGGTCGGTGTGACCGCGGATAGACGGATCGAACACATTCTTGGTGTGATCGTCGGCCTTGTTCGCCAGAATGGAACTCTCGCCATCCAGCTTGAAGCCGGCTGCAAGCACGTCCGACTTGACTCTTGCCGGATCGATACGGTGCAGCGTTTCGGTTGCCCCGACCCCTGATCCGGCTGCCGCTGCATGATCCAATACGACATAAACACCGCCTGGCTTCAGGGCGGCAAAGACCGCCTTATTGAATCCGGGTACGTCCGCCGGTCCCATAAACTTGTCGTAGAGATCGTGGTAATTCTGTCGAATCAATACGGCATCGAGGCCAGACGGCAATGGCGAGGCGACCGGATCCTCACTGACGATGACATTGGGCGACCGACTCGCCAGTGCCTTCATGTGCTCCAACGCGTCGGGGTGGGCCTTGACGACTTCGGCCGTTTCAACCGCGTATACTTTTCCGGAAGGTCCGACAGCCTGCGCGAGCGATGCGGTAAGGCGACCCGCCACGATATCAGCCACTTTGTCACCCTTTTTAAGGCCGATGAATTCGACGACTTCCGGCGCCTTCCAAGCCGGATCGACCGTCGGTGCGGCGGATTGTGAAAATACGCTCGTAGCAGCGCCGATTGAGATAGCAAGCGTTACAGAAAATCCGAGCCTCCGCATGTGCCAATCCTCCTAGTTGGTTTCACAGTAAGCAGTACATTGCTCTGCAAGTCGTATCGGCATTCTATTACTCTTCCATCGCCGAGCGTACAAGATTGCTGCAAGCTTGATGAGGCAACCAGTTCAATTGAGTTCCGTTACCGCGCATCGGATCTTTTTCAATTCTAAGAGGGTGGGGACGTAGATCGATGGTCTTCATCGAGCGGAACGCATGCGCCATTTCGGCGAGGGCGTTGCAGCTGGGCACCGCTTCGGCGGCGATCTGTTGCTCGAGCCGCTTGAACTGAAGGCCGCTTTCCTCGATGGTGATGCCATCGTTCTCGCCCGAAGACAACCATCAAATCATACTTGCATGGCCACATGATGTGCCGGCAGCAGGCGCAAGAATGACACAAAGCCCGGTAATTGCAGGTTCTGCGCAATCGTATCTCAGAAACTTTGGGGAAGAACTCCCGATTAATAATTCATATCCGGCATCGAGGCTTTGCGGGCGGCAATAAACACCTGCAGGGCTTCGTCGCGTGCCGCATCAACCGCCGGTGGCCGGTACGCGTCGAGCAGTCCCTTCCATTTGCGGTTAGCACGCCACACGATGTCGTGTGAGCCCTCTTGTGCCCACTGCTCGAAGGAATTGTTGTCGGACAGCTCAAAGTCGAAAAACGCAGTCTCGAAATTTCGCATGGTATGAGCCGAGCCGAGGAAATGGCTGCCGGGACCGACCTCGGCAAAGGCATCCATCGCAAATCCATTGTCATCGAGTGCCATGCCGCGGCCGACCACGTGGAACGCGCCACACTGCTCCGCATCAATGACGAATTTCTCATAACTCATGACCAGACCCGCCTCGAGCCAGCCGGCCGAGTGCAACACAAAATTCGCGCCGGCGAGAAAGGCGGGCCACAGGGAGCTCGCGCTCTCATAGGCAGCCTGCGCGTCCATCGTCTTGGAGGCACACAGGTTGCCGCCACAGCGCAGCGGCACACCGAGGCGGCGCGCGAGCTGTCCGATCGCGAAGTACGCCAGCGATGGCTCGGGAGTACCGAAAGTGGGAGCGCCGCTCTTCAGGGACATCGATGAGAGGAAATTCCCCAGGATGACCGGCGACCCCCGCCGCTCGAGCTGGCCTAAGGCTACGCAGAAGATTGCTTCGGCAAAACACTGCGCGAGACCGCCAGCAGTCGTGACGGGACCCATCGCGCCGCCCAGGATAAAGGGCACGCAGACCGGCGCCTGGTTGGCGGCAGCGTAGGTACGAATCACGCGGCTCGCTTCGCCATCGAGGACGAGCGGCGAGTTGACATTGACGTTACCCAGAATCACGCAATGGCGGTCAACGAATTCCGCGCCGAACAGGATCCGGCACATCTCGATCGAGTCGGCTGCCCGCGGTGCCGTCGTCACCGACCCCATGAACGGTTTGTCGGAGAGTGTCATGTGCGCATACAGCATATCGAGGTGTCGCTTGTTGACCGGAATGTCGGTCGGCTCGCAGACGGTGCCGCCCGAGTGATGCAGCCAGGGAATCATGTAGGCGAGCTTGACGAAATTATGGAAATCCACGAGCGTGCCGTAGCGCCTGCCGTGATCGGCGCAAGAGACGAACGGCGGGCCGTAGGCGGGCGCGAATACCGTCGAGCGGCCGCCGATCGTCACCGAGCGGGCGGGATTACGCGAGTATTGTGTGAATTCCTTCGGCGCGGAGCGCCTGACAATCTGGCGCGCGAGGCCCATCGGAACGCGCACCCGTGATTCGCCCTCGATATCCGCGCCGGCCTCCTTCCACAGCCGGATGGCGTCGGCATCGCCGCGTATTTCCATGCCGATTTCGTGCAAGATCCGGTCCGCGTGCGTTTCGATGTTGACGAGCTGCTCTTCGTCGAGCATCTCGTACGGCGGAATGACACGCGTGATGAAAGTCGCGGCCGCCGGATGGGCGGCGCGAATGCGCAGGCGATTGGAGCCTGGTCTGCGGTGCTCAGTGGACATGCTTGGCGACTCGTCCGTCCTTCATGACGAAACACATGCTGCGCAGGGCCTTTACGTCGTCGAGGGGATTGTCCCGGGTGGCGATGATATCGGCAAGCTTCCCTGACTCGAGCGTTCCCAGGTCCTTGTCGAGGCGCATCATCGCGGCAGCGCCGGTCGTCGCCGCCTGAATCGCCTGTGGTCCGCAAGAATTCAGTCATGCACAGGCAGGCGCGAACCGGCCTTTTTGGTAACATGGCGCGCAAACACGACGATAATGCCGATACGCAACCACAGCGTCCGCTGTATCAGTAATTCGTGCGCTTCTAGGTAAGCTGCTACCCAAACAAGGGGGGATCATGAAGGGACGCCTGGCCGTTGTCGTAACCGCGTTGTCGCTCGGCGCTACTTCGGTGGCCTTAGCTGCGGATCCTCGAGCGGACATGGTTCTGCTTCACGGCAAGATTCATACCGAGGATGCCAGCCATGATGTTGTACAGGCCATGGCGCTCCGCGGCAACACCATCGTGGCCATCGGCACGGATCAAGCGATGAGTGCGCTGGTGGGTCCGAGCACCCGCAAGATCGATCTTGGCGGCCGCGTCGTGTTGCCCGGCATTATCGATGCGCATACCCATCCCGCTGAAAGCTCGCAGGACCTCGGCAAATGCAGCCTCGATGACAGGGCGCTCACGCCATCGGACATCAAGAGCCGGGTCGCGGCGTGCCTCAAGCAGCAACCCGGAGAGCGCACCCAGTGGTTCGAAGTGGTCATGGTCAATCCGTCCGCACTGACGCTTACCTTGGCGGACCTCGACTCGATGCTGCCCGACCGGCCTATGCTGCTCAGCGGGTCGGACGGACATACCGTCTGGGCCAACTCGCGCGCATTGAGTCTCTCGCACATTACGGCCGCAACCAAGGATCCGGTCGGCGGGCATATCGAACGTGATGCCGCAGGCCGGCCGACAGGCACGCTGCGTGACAATGCCGCCGATCTTCCGCTTGCTGCCAAGCCGGCAGCCAGCCTGGAATATGAAGCCTCGCAGCTCAACAAGGCCTTGGACTCCATGCGTGCGATTGGCATTACGTCGGTACAGGACGCCGCCGTCGATGATCACACGATGCAGATTTACAAGCGTCTGTATGACCAGCACCGATTGAACATGCGGGTGCGCGGCTCGTTTCACCTAAAAAACCTTCACGAGCCCGCAACGGTATTGATCGACAAGGCGACCAAGTTTCGCGCGAAATGGGCGATCGATCCCGAGTTTCTGCGCGCCGATGCCGTGAAAATATTTGCCGACGGCGTCATCGAGTATCCGTCGCAAACGGCGTCCCTGCTGGAACCTTATCTCGACGCCAAGGGTCGCCCAACCAAAAATCGCGGGCCTTCTTATTATACGCAGGACAATCTGAATCAAATCGTGACCGCGGCGGATGCCGCCGGGTTGACGGTGCACATTCATGCAATCGGTGACCGAGCAGTCCGCTCGGCGCTGGACGCGATTGCGGATGCTCGACGGCAAAATGGTGATTTGGATAACCGCGATCAAATCGCGCATCTAGAGCTCGTCAACCCGGCGGACTTTCCGCGTTTCAAGGAATTGGGAGTAATCGCCAATTTTCAATTGCTGTGGGCGCAACATGACGATTATGTCGACAATGCAACGGTAAAATACCTCGGCCCAGAGCGTTCCCGGTACCTCTATCCAGCGCGTTCATTGCGCGATGCCGGCGCCAAGATCGCCGGCGGCAGCGATTGGGGTGTCAGCAGTTTCGATGCGTTCGCCGCGATGGAGCATGCTATCACCCGCTCCGAAGCTCGCGGCAAGCCACCGCTGCTGCCGGAACAGAGCCTAACTCTGCAGGATATGGTCGACGCCTACACGATCAACGCTGCCTTTGCGTTGAAGCAAGACCGCACCACGGGCAGTATCGAGGTCGGTAAGCGAGGCGATTTCATCGTGATCGATCGCGATATTTTCTCGATGGACCCGTTCGATTTGCACGATACCCAGGTGACGGCGACTTACCTCGACGGGCGGGAGGTATATGTGGCCCCGGCGCAGATTCGTTGACGGAACTTTGCGCTTCAACGGTTTCCAGCGGCGCACCGCAGGCCTTGGTCAATGGCGCTTGATGAGTCTGCAACCCGCATTGGCTTAGGCGCCGCGTTGCATTCCACCAGAGGTCAATTGTTACGGCATTTCGGGGGCGCTTTCACGCCGATCGTCTTTCGTTGCGACGCGAATATTCGTCACAGTTTTCTCCGTGATATTGCCGCCGGCCGGCGTCCAGTCGAGTCGCCGGTTTACAAACTTGATGCCGCGCATGGGCGGCGTGACGTTTCTGCGTAAGATCGTAGAGGAGAGGCAGACCCCGTCGTGATTTGTTCGACCTTGACCGAGAAGGGCGCGGCAACGGTCGCGCAAGGCGAGGCGAGTTGCGTCGTAAACGGTTTGCCCAAGGAGGCCGTGGCACTTGGCGGCGCCGGGCGCGGCAGCGGATGATCGCATGATCTGTGCCATTTTGAACACGATCTAGTGACATTCATACGCGTGCTCAATTTCAATCAACTCAGGTCGATGCTCGGAATTTGAACCGGTGTGCAAAGCGCGGAACGCTATCCGCAATAGACGGAAACGATTTGCCGAGTGTGGTCCGCAAGAAAATCAATCACGCGCACGACTCTGCGCGGCAATCGCGTGAACGGGTTTTCCGAATTCGAAATGATCAATTGGTGGATCTGGAACACGCGGACCGAAGCACCATGTGAGGACGCCCGATATTGTAATTGGACGTCGACATTCGCAGTTTCGGCCCCCAAGCGTAGTAAATTCGTGGCGGCTGAGTGCAATTTAAAATGTCATTGCTATTTGACCTCACGAGAACTTTGTGCCGGAAGTGCCTGAATTGGCAGCACATAGGCTCTCGGCAAGTCAACATCTGCATTGATAATCGACGTCCATGAGCAACGGAGGCGAGGACACCCCGGCGAAGCACTCGACGGTGAATGTCGCTTTTCGTCGGAATTTCTCGATATACCAATTAGCGACGCGGGAAAAGGGGAGAAAGGGTGCTGTAGAGGCGTCCCGACCGGCTTGCGCCGCAACTGTCACTAATCAGGAGTTAATGCCATGCGTATTCACTTGCAAACGCTGGTGACGTGCGCCGGTGTACTTGCCGCCGTTGCGCTGCTCTTCGTAGAAATCAAAGTGCCCGCAGTTGGGATCGATGATTACGCGTCTGCGGTGCGGGGGTCGCTCGGCGTTTCCCTCGAAGATCTCGGCGTCAATAATGAATTCGGGGAAATCTCGTTTTTGCTGAATGGCGGATTTGCACTGCTATCCGGCGTCTTCGCGTGTTTAGCAGTTGCCAAGCGTCCTCGCAAGCCAATGAGCGGTCGTGACCAAAAGGACCATTGGCAGTCTGGAGATTCTGTGGCTTCGAACTGATCGCGCACGAGCGCGACGGACTTGCGTTTTTCCGGGCACCAGCCATCGGATACGGGATACCAGCGACATCATCGGGAGGCTATCGGGCGAGCATCCCGGCCATTACCCTGCGCGCAGCGGTGTCGCCGCGTCTCGATAAAACCACGCAACGATCGTCCCAAGTATTACGGTCAGGACGCCGTCGTAGACGATCTGCTTAATAACCACGTCCCCCGGCATCGGCTGCACCACGAAGTAAATCATGTCGGTTGGCACGACGGTCAGCAGTGCGACAGCGACGCCAAAGCGCACGCCCTGTAGCAACCACGGCCTTGCCTCGGCGCCGCGCGCATAGATCCACACGAGCGCGCCTGCAAGGATCACATGCGCCACTATCATCAGAGGAAAATATTTCTGCTGGTCACCCTCTACTCGGAATAGGTTGGTCAGCTGCATATAGTCGGGACGCAACAATACGCCGTGTACGACGAAGCTGCCCAGGAACCATGCGACGAAAAGCGCGATCCAAGCGATGATGAATTTCTTGTTCATGGTCTCTCCCTTCGCCTGTAGGCACGGCGCGAGGTTAAAACGTACCGGCCGAACGAAAGCATACGCCGGCATCGGTGCAAGGCAACCCCCGACCCCTTACGGACGTTTTTCCTAGCGCATCGACTGACACAAGCCCGACGGCGGGGAAGCTCACGGGCGTTGGTGGTGTTGGTGGCGCCACGCGCGGGTGCTGGGACAGCATGCTTACGAAGCCGACGACATCTGGTCGCAGCGGCTGACCCGCAAGATAATTATTAGTGCTACCTTCTCAATCTCGCAGCCCCGACCCATTCGGCGCGGCCCGTACGGCGCCGTTGGATCCACGGATCGGACGGTCGACAGCAACGCGAAATCGGCCTTAGAATTCCGGCAGCTTGAACGCAAGTATCTCGTTGTGCAGCGCAAAGAACAGTCTTCGCGACGAGGTGACCGAAAGGGTCAAGCGCCGGACGGATGAGATTTTTTGGTGGATTTGCGCCATCGCGGGAAGAAACTACCGGGCTGGTATCCATGGAAAAGCCAAAGCTAGGAACGCGCGAACCATCTATCGAGCGCGGCGAGTCAGCCAATGCAACGGCGAACGAGCGCCTTTTCGCGGCGCTGTACGTGGATCTTCACAACCTGGCGGAACGCCAACTGAGGCGCAACCCCGGTGGGTCGATCAGTCCAACGACGTTACTACATGAAGCCTATCTCGGGATGTCGGGAAAGGAAGCAGTGTTCCCGGATCGATCGCAATTCATTGGATATGCCGCCCGCGTCATGCGCGGTCTCATCATCGACATGGTGCGCGCGCGGCGTGCCCTGAAGCGCGGGTCCGAGTTCCACATCACGCAACTGCCGACGGAGATCGGAGAAACCTGCGGCGATGAGGGCGAATTATCGAGGCTGTCTGAGGCACTGGATGAATTGGCCGTGCATGACCCGCGGCTCGCCGAGGTTGTGGATCTGAGGTACTTCTGCGGATATACATTCGAGGAAATCGCGGCGCAGCGCGGGGATTCGGCGCGCACGGTTAAGCGCGACTGGGAGAAGGCTCGCCTTATCCTCTTCAGTGGATTGAACGAGGGTTAGCGCGGCCGCGTAGCCAGTGGCGCGTATTGAGCCGAGATTCCGATTCGAACCAAGCGATAACCTCGACCAGGCTCTTGAGTTGCCGGAGCCGGAGTCTGCGCCTCGGATGGTTGGGACGCTTGCGTGACTACGTCAGCGTTGGCGCGACCTGGCAATCAAAGACGCATATGGGTCGCTTCGAGAATTGCAACGGTCTATTCGCCGATGGAGGCTCCGCAACGACTGATAGCCGGGCGGTAAAGGCAAAATGCCAGTCGCGGCCGCCGGTGCGGACGGTGCGCCAACCGGCGCAGACGGTGTGCCTAGCGGCAGCGGCGCGGACGGTGCGCCTAGCGGCGCGCTCGCGGGGACAGCGGCAAACGGTTCGTTCGCCCAACGCGCCAGCGTCGCCGCATCCGGCAACGCCCGGACCGCCGGCTGCGTCAATGTCACGCCGGCCGGCACCTCACCGGTAGGTGTCGACGTTGTCATGGTACTTACCGACCTCGACCTCATCGAGCAGACCGACCGCATCGTCATAACCAGCGGTAATGCGTGGCTGGTTTGTCGAGACGCGCGCCAGTTGCGGAGTAGAGAGGATGGGATTCGCTCGAATCCCGTTCCTCACTTGAACCTTACGCGAGCCTCGACACCGGCTGTTAGTGGCTGATTGATGACGAAATGCGGCTGGCCGGGAATTTCTGCCCCGATCATGACGGCGTCTGCCAGGTTTGCGTGCTCGTTGGTGAGATTCTTGACGAACAGGGCGACCTCGTAGCGCTCGTTGCGCCCGCCGAGCCGGACATCCCCGATGTTGTAAGCCGGC
>Ga0187858_10003500_pt1 | contig 15163 bp, 10 predicted proteins | sample June2016WEW_8_15_FD_133015 | JGI IMG/M metagenome (GOLD analysis project Ga0187858, IMG submission 133015) | Peatland microbial communities from SPRUCE experiment site at the Marcell Experimental Forest, Minnesota, USA - June2016WEW_8_150 | ecosystem: Environmental > Terrestrial > Soil >...
CCCTCGACAAACCCTCGGCTGGATGACACCATCTCAGCGCTTCGCTGAGGCCGTTGCGGCCACCCCATGAAACCGCCAGACATCCTGGACACCTGGGCCGCCGTTCAGAGCGCGCTGATCCCCACCACCAGCGCCATCGCGATCACCGACGCGGTCACCAGCAGCAGGAGGCCGCGTTCCCAGTGCCGGAGCCGGTACGCCGGGGGCAGCACGGTCCAGGCCAGCACGATCAGGAAGATCAGCACGATGGGAAGCAGCATGGCGTTGAGGATCTCGACTGCGATGGCGAGCCCGACCAGCGAGCTGCTGGTCAGCACCAGCACGGCGGAGAGGACGACCGCCCCGCCGAAGACGCCGTAGAAGAGGGGCTCCTGGCGGAACTTGCGATTGAGGCTTCGCGGCGTGCCGGCCACCTCGGCGAAGGCCCAGGCAGCCCCCAGCGAGACCACCAGGGCCGCGATCAGGGCGGCGCCGGCGACTCCCATGGCGAAGGCCAGGCGGCCTCCGGCCGCCCCCAGCGAGGAGGTCAGCGCGGTCGAGATCTGGGCGACGGTGTTGAGCGACCCGGGGTGGCGGCGGAAGAGGCTCGCCCCGGTCGCCACCAGCACCGCGATCATGATCACCTGGGTAACCACCGCGCCGACGGCGGTATCCACGCGCGCCGCCCGGAGGTTGCGCACCGTCATCCCCTTGTCGAGGATCGCCGCCTGCTGGTAGAAGATCATCCAGGGCATGACCACGGCCCCGACGTTGGCGGCGGCCAGGGCCAGGTAGGTGGAGTTGCCGAGGGGTTGAGACGAGAGGAGGCTGCCGGCGAGGGCGCCCGGATCCGGGTGCGCCCGGATCGCGGCCACCAGGAAGGCGAGCTCGAAGAGGCCGAGGCCGAGGCCGATCAGCTCGACCCGCCGGTAGGTGCCGGAGGCGACCACCACCACGAGCAGGAGGGCGGCACCGGGAACGATGAGCTGAGGGGACAGGCCGACGATGCTCGCCACCCCGGCGATGCCCGCGAACTCGGTGACCAGCGCGCCCACGCTGGTGATCAGGAGGATGCCCACCGAGAAGGTCGCCCACCCGCGGCCGAATCGCTCCTTGATCAGCTCGGCATGCCCCTTGCCGGTGGTCAGTCCCAGCCGGACGGTCAGCTCCATCACCAGATACAGGACGGGGATCAGGAGGACCTCGAGGGGAAGGAGCCGGTAGCCGAAGCGGGCCCCGGACTGGGCGGCTGTGACCACGCTGCCGGCATCGGTGTCGGCCAGCATCACCATCAGGCCCGGCCCGATCGCCACCGTGAGCAGCATCCATCGCCGGCCCCGGGAGAGAGGGCGTCGAGCCGCCCCAGCCTCGACGTCGATCACGACCGGAGCGTCCAGCGAGCCATCGCCGATGCCTGCCGTCCGTACGTTCATCGCACGCCGGGGGGGCGCGGCAGCGTCGGAGCGATCGCCCCGCAGACGCGCTGCGCGGTATGGACGGGCACTGGTTCGCGTACCTCCGGCGCCACGGCCGGCCCCAAGGGGTGGCTGGGTCTCCGGCGCCATCCCCAGCGTCCCGCACCGGGGGCGGAACCTCCAGGGCCGGATGTCACGGGCCGATGCGGCCGTCGGTCATCCGGAGGGAGGAGGGCCGGCTAGTAGATGAAGCCCTCGACGTCCGAGAGGGTGGTCACCTGGCGCATGTCGATCTGCCCGGGGATCTCGGCGTAGTTGGCCTCGTCCACGTAGAAATCGCTCGGTCCGTCGACGGCGACCACGTAGGCGACGTGCCCGTAGTAGCTGTAGCCGTTGCCCGAGCCCCAGACCACGATGGCTCCGACCTTGGGCGTCTGCCCGGTCGAGTAGCCCTGCGCCTGCGCGTTGCCGAACCACTCGTCGGCGTTCCCCCACCAGGTGACCTCGCGCAGCGACGCGACGTACCAGGTGCACTGGCCCCAGGGGAAGGAGTCGGGGATGTCGCCGAAGGCGAACGGGCAGAGCACGTCCCCGCATGCACCCCCACCGCCGTGGCCCTGCGCCGCGGCCGCGGCCGCCGCTGCCGCCGCCGCCGCTGCAGCCGCCGCTGCTGCCGCCGCCGCCGCCTGCTGCGCCTTGACCGTCGCGATCTGGCTGAGCAGCGACTGGCGCTGGTCCAGCAGCGAGGCGGCCTGGCTGCCCAGGGAGGCGGCCTCGGCCTTCAGCTGGGACTCCTGCCCCTGGAGCGTCGCCTCGAGGGCCTCGAGATGGCTCTCGGCCGCCCCCGCCTGGTTGAGGTTCCCCTGCTGGGACTGCTCCAGGAGGGTGAGGCGCTGCTGGTCGGCCTGGACCTGGGCGATCAGCTGGCGGAACTGCTTGCTCACGGCGGTCGCGGAGCCCAGCTTCTCCATGAACTCGGCGATGCTCTGGCTCTGGACCAGGCCGCTGACGACACCGGTGCCGCCCGCCGTGTAGATCACCACCATGACCTTGGTGAGCTGCGCCTTCTCGCCGGCGAGATTGGCGGTGTCCACCTGGATTGCCTCGGCGGTCTGGGCCAGCTCGAGGTTGAGCTGGTCGATCTGCGCCTGCACCTGCTGAACCTGGGACTGGGTGGCGGCAACCTGCTCCTGGACCGCGGCGGCCTGGGCGTTGGCGGCGGCCTCGCTGCCCTGGAGCCCCTGGAGCTGAGTGCCCAGCGCGTCGTACTGCTGCTGGAGCTGGGCGATCTTCTGAGTGTAGAAATCGGTCAGCCGGACGTCGGGCCGGGTGACACGTGCCGCGGGCGGCGCGACAGCAGCCAGCACTCCGACGGCGATGACGGAGGTGGCAAGTCTGCGAAGAAGGCGGGTGGTGAGACGCAAGTCCGTATCCCTGACCGGTGTGGGGGCGGAGCTTATCAGCGGCTCCGCGGACCGGGAGGGCGGTTTTAACGGCTCGTCACGCCGCCGTGACGCAGCCTTCAGATGCAGCAGCGTTTGCAATTATTGACGCGAACAACAGGAAGGGCGAAGACCCGCCCCGCGATGGGTCGTCGCGGCTTTCCGACAGCACGCCGAGGTGGACCCCGAGGACTGTGTAGAGTTGCTCGGGATCAGCCAGGGATCATCCAGTGGGAGGAGCGGTCCAGGTGAGCGAGACGCAGGAAGTCAAGCCCGCCGGCTCGGCGCAGCCGGTCCTTGCCCCTCGAGGACTCGAGGGGGTGGCGGTGGCCGAGACCCTGATCGGGGATGTCCGTGGAGAAGAGGGCTTCTACCACTACCGCGGCTACGACGCCACCGAGCTCGCCCGGCACTGCTCGTTCGAGCAGGTCTGGCACCTGCTGCTGGTGGGTGAGCTGCCCGGGCCCCGCGAGCTGCGCTGGCTGCAGGACCAGGCCGTCGCCGGCCGGAGCCTGCCCAGCGGGGTAGCGGACACCCTGGACGAGATCGCCCGGCTGCCCGGCTACACGCCGCTGGGCGCGCTGCGCACCGCGGTCTCGCTGAGCGCGACCGCCCTCAATCTCCAGCCGACCCTCGACCTCACCCCCGACCAGGTGCGCGCCGACGCCCTCCGGATGGTCGCGCTCACCCCGGTGCTGCTGATGCGGATGCACCGCGTCCACCAGGGGCTGGAGCCGGTGGACCCCGATCGTGACCTCGGCTACGCAGCCGCATACCTGCAGATGCTGACCGGCAGGCGCCCGGAGCCGGTGGCCGCGCGCGCCCTGGAGAAGTACCTGATCACGACCATGGACCACGGCTTCAACTCCAGCACCTTCACGGCCCGGGTCATCACCTCCACGGGCAGCGACATGGGCTCCGCGATCACCGGCGCCATCGGGGCCCTCGCCGGGCCGCTCCATGGCGGTGCGCCATCGCGGGCGCTGGACATGCTCGACGCCATCGGAACGCCCGACCGGGCCGAGGAGCACCTGCGCGACGAGGTCCTGGGTGGCCAGCGGCTGATGGGTTTCGGCCACCGCATCTACAAGACCGACGACCCGCGCTCCGTCCTCCTTCATGAGGTGGCCCGCGAGCTGGGCGGCCCACAGGTGGAGTTCGCGGAGCATGTCGAGGCAACCGCGCTCCGGGTGCTGAGCGAGCTGAAGCCGGGGCGGCGCCTCTACACCAACGTCGAGTTCTACTCCGGGGTGGTGATGAACACGGTGGGACTCTCCCGGGACATGTTCACCCCGACTTTCGCGTGCAGCCGCACCGTGGGCTGGACCTCCGCGATCGTGGAGCAGGCGGGCAACAACCGGCTCATCCGTCCGTCGGCGATTTACGTCGGGCCGCCAGCGCCCCGACCCCTGCCCGAGAATTACGCCTACGCCTGACCGCTGATCGACGGCTGAGCTCCGTCCCGGAGCCTGATCTGGCGCGGCCCGTCCCACCGGGGCAGAATGGAGCTGCACTCATCCCCATCAGGAGGAATGCACGATGCCCACACTCGTGCGTCCGGTCGCGCCCGACCCCTACGACCTGCTGCCCGCCGTCCCCGCATTCTCACTGACCAGCGACGACATCGCCGAGGGCCGGCAGCTCAGCACCCTGCACGTCCATCCCAGCGCCGGCGGTAAGAACCAGAGCCCTCATCTGCGCTGGAGCGGGTTCCCGGCCACGACCCAGGGGTTCACCATCACCTGCCTGGACCCCGACGCCCCGACCGGCAGCGGCTTCTGGCACTGGGTGTTGGTCGGGGTGCCGGTCACGGTGACCGAGCTGGCCCGCGGGGCGGGTGCGTCGGAGGCACCCCTCCCACCCGGGGCCTTTCACGTGCGCAACGACTACGGCAGCCTCGACTACGGCGGGGCCGCGCCGCCCCCCGGCGACCACCTCCACCGCTACATCTTCGCGGTGCACGCGGTGGACACCGACAGCCTCGGGCTGGACCGGCTGGCGTCCCCCGCGGTGGTCGGGTTCACGCTCGCCTTCCACACCGTCGCCCGAGCCACCCTCCGCGCCACCTACCAGCGCTGAGGGGAAAGCCGGGTCGCGTCAGCGGCGGACGGGCCTCAGGGGAGCGGCGCGGACCGCCGGCGCGCCCCGACGACCAGGCTCAGAAAGCCGGCCAGGAGCAGCAGCGAACCCGTCAGGAGCGCACCCAGTAGGGAGGAGAGCAGCCCGAAGGATGGGCGGACGAGCCCCCCGACGTCGGGACCGGGATCGTCGAGCTCGTCACCGCGACGGATGCCTCCGCGGTCACCGTGGCCGCCAGGTCGGGGGACGACGGGTCGGCCAGGGATGCCGTCATCTGCAGGCTGCCCGACGCCGACACCGCGTGTCATGGCGCTCACAAGTGCCGTTGGACCCCGGCCGGCGCCAGCCATTGAAGGTGCGCCGCTGTCGGTCGCGCCAGCCAGGGTGCGGTGCGCTGTCAGGCTCCACGCCGCGGGGCGTGGCCGCCCATCGGGGGGACGCGGTCGGCAGCGGGTCAGGCCTGGCTGGACGCCGCCCAGAGGTTGATGCCGCTCTCGGTCGCCAGCCGGTCGATGTCGGCGAGCTCGGTGTCGCTGAAGTCCAGCCGCTCGAGGGCGGCGAGGTTCTCGTCGAGCTGGGCGGCGCTGCTCACCCCGATCAGCGCCGAGGTCACCCGGCGATCGCGGAGCGCCCAGGCCAGAGCCATCTGGGCCAGCGACTGGCCGCGCCGTGCGGCCACCTCGTTGAGGCCGCGGATCTTCGCCAGGGTCTCCTCGGAGAGCATCTCCGGGGTGAGGGAGCCGCGCTGGTGGGCACGCGACCCCTCCGGGACCCCCTTGAGGTAGCGGTCGCTCAGCATCCCCTGGGCCAGCGGGGAGAAGACGATGCAGCCGATCCCCTCCTCATCCAGGACGTCCAGCAGGCCGCCCTCGATCCAGCGATTGAGCATCGAGTAGGAGGGCTGGTGGATGAGGATCGGGGTGCCCAGGCCGGCCATGATCTCCGCGGCCGCCTCCGTGTGCGCGGCGGAGTACGAGGAGATGCCGGCGTACAGCGCCTTGCCCTGGCGGACCGCGGCGTCCAGCGCACCCATGGTCTCGTCGAGCGGGGTCTCGGGATCGTAGCGGTGGGAGTAGAAGATGTCGACGTAGTCGACCCCCATCCGCCGCAGGCTCTGGTCAAGGCTGGCCAGAAGGTACTTGCGGGAGCCCCACTCCCCGTAGGGTCCGGGCCACATGTCGTAGCCGGCCTTGGTGGAGATGACCAGCTCGTCGCGGTGGGGCCGCAGGTCGGTGGCCAGGATCCGCCCGAGGGTCTCCTCGGCCGAGCCGTAGGACGGTCCGTAGTTGTTGGCCAGGTCGAAATGGGTGATCCCGCGGTCGAAGGCGTGCAGCACGATGCTCCGGCTCTCGCTGTGGGGCCGCTCCGCGCCGAAGTTCTGCCAGAGGCCGAGAGAGATCAGCGGCAGCTGGAGCCCGCTCCGGCCCGAGCGGCGGTAGGACATCGAGCGGTAGCGGTCGGACGCGGGGACGTAGGTCACCGGATGGCCCTCCGTGCGGCGAGGCGGCACCGCCGACCGGCGCCGGCGCTTGGTCGCACGGATGTTTGCGCTGCCGCGTGATTGTGCACAGCTATGATACCGGCATGCACATGCGTTCGTGGATCAGGCGAACGTGGCGGTGCGGTCGGCACGGAGATCCGGAGAGCCCATGACCGGAGACGTCGTCAACGATTTCTGCATCCAGGCCGCGACCGTCAACGGGTCGGGGTCACAGTCCTCCAACCTCGTCATCACCAAGGCCCTCTTCCACATGGGCATCCCGGTGGCCGCAAAGAACGTCTTCCCCTCCAACATCGAGGGGCAGCCGACCTGGTACGACATCCGGGTGACGCCGCAGGGCCACCAGGCCCGCAAGCGGACGGTCGACATCCTCATCGCCATGAACCCGGCGACCTGGGAGCGGGACGCCGCCAACGTCCGGCCCGGCGGGGCGATCATCCACGAGGCGACCCTTCCCCGGCTGGGGGCTGCGGCGCGCGACGACGTCTCCTGGTACCCGGTGCCGTTCGCCCGGCTGGCCCGCGAGAAGCTGGAGGCCAAGCCCGACCTCCGCAAGTACCTCCAGAACATGATCTACGTGGGGGTGCTGGCCGAGCTGATCGGGCTCGACCCGGTGGCGATCGAGCGGGGGGTGCGTGACCAGTTCCGGACCAAGCCGAAGGCCGCCGACCTCAACCTGGACGCCATCCGGATCGGGGTCGACTACACCCGCGAGACCCTGGCCAAGAACGACCCGTTCAGGGTGGCGGCGATGGACGGCACCCGCGGCCTGGTGCTGCTGGACGGCAACCACGCCGCCGCGCTGGGCAGCCTGATGGCCGGGTGCACGGTCCTCGCCTGGTACCCGATCACCCCCTCATCGTCACTCTGCGAGGCCTTCATCGACTATGCCGAGCGCTTCCGGGTGGACCCGTCGAGCGGAGAGAGGCGCTCCGTCGCCATCCAGGCCGAGGATGAGCTGGCTGCGATCGGGATCGTGCTGGGCGCCGGCTGGGCGGGCGCCCGGGCCATGACCGCCACCTCCGGGCCGGGCATCTCGCTGATGGCGGAGCTCACCGGGCTCGGCTACTACGCCGAGATCCCCGCGGTCATCTTCGACATCCAGCGGGTGGGCCCCTCCACCGGGCTGCCCACCCGGACCATGCAGGGGGACGTGAGCTTCGTCCACACCCTCTCCCACGGCGACACCCGCCATCCGGTGCTGCTCCCCGGGACCGTGACCGAGGTGTACGAGGACGCCCAGCGGGCGTTCGACCTGGCCGAGCGGCTGCAGACCCCCGTCTTCGTGCTGAGCGACCTCGACCTCGGGATGAACCAGTGGATGACGCCACCGCTCGCCTACCCCGAGGGCGCCATCGACCGCGGCAAGGTGCTCGACGCCAAGGCCCTGGCGGAGGTGGGGCACTGGGCCCGGTATCGCGACGTCGACGGTGACGGGATCCCGTATCGCACCCTGCCGGGGACGCCGGACCTGCGGGCCGCCTACTTCACCCGCGGCTCGGGCCACGACGAGAATGCGATGTACACCGAGAGCCCGGACGTCTACCAGGCCAACATGGACCGGCTGCGGCGCAAGATCGAGGGAGCCCGGACGCTGCTGCCGGCCCCGATCGTCGACGAGGCCGGCAGCCGGGCCGCGATCCTCGCCTATGGCACCACCCATCACGCGGTGGTCGAGGCCCGCGAGCAGCTCGCCGACCACGGCATCGCGACCGATTATCTCCGCATCCGCGGCCTGCCCCTGCATCCGGGGGTCGCCGCGTTCGTCGCCCGCCACGAGCGGGTCTACGTGGCCGAGCAGAACCGGGACGGCCAGGTCGAGGCGCTGCTCCGCCAGGAGCTCCCCGGTGCGCTGGTCGACCGGCTCCGGAGCGTCCGCCACTTCAACGGCGTCCCCATCGACGCCGAGGCGATCAGCGACCCGGTCCTGGCCGGCGAGCTGTCGGTCTCCCCGGGCGCCGCTCGGGAGGCCGCTACGACCAGCCCGGCCTCGGTCGGCTGAGCGAGGAGAGAGAGCGATGGCCGTCTCCATCGAAAAGCTGAACCGTCTGGGGTTGAGTCGCGACGACTACAAGGGCGCCCACACCACCCTCTGTGCCGGCTGCGGACACAACTCGATCACCAACCACATCGTGAAGGCGTTGTACGACAGCGGCATCGAGCCGCACCTGCTCGCCAAGATGAGCGGGATCGGCTGCTCGTCCAAGGCCGCCGCCTATTTCGTGGAGCGAGCGCACGGCTTCAACGGGGCGCACGGGCGGATGCCGTCGATCGCCACCGGTGCCAAGCTGGCCAACCGGGACCTGGTGGTCTTCGGGATCAGCGGCGACGGCGACACCGCCTCCATCGGCCTGGGCCAGTACTGCCACATGATCCGGCGCAACCTCGACATGACCTACGTCATCGAGGACAACGGAGTGTACGGGCTCACCAAGGGGCAGTTCTCGGCCACCGCCGATCTGGGCACCCGACCCAAGCGCGGCCGGCCCAACCGGTACGAGCAGATCGACGTCTGCGCCCTGGCCATCGAGCTCGGAGCCAGCTTCGTGGCGCGCAGCTTCAGCGGCGACGGCAAGCAGCTCGTCCCCCTGCTCCAGGCGGCGCTCGCGCATCGCGGGACCGCGGTCATCGATGTGATCAGCCCCTGCGTCACCTTCAACGACCACGAGGGCAGCACCAAGAGCTACGCCTACGTCAAGGACCACGACGCCCCGGTCAACACCCCCGACTTCATCGCCCCGCTGGAGGAGATCACGGTCGACTACGAGCCGGGGAGCGTCCAGGCCGTCGAGCTGCACGATGGCTCCCACATCTTGCTCCGCAAGATCGACGCCGACCACGATGCCCGGGACCCGATCGCGGCCATGCGCCTCCTCTTCGAGGCCCGGCACAGCGGCGAGATCGTCACCGGGCTGCTCTATGTGAATCCCGACGCCGACGACCTCTGCACCCGTGAGGCGCTTCCTGTGACGCCACTCGCCCAGCTTGCGATCGAGGACCTCCGTCCCTCGCGCGAGCAGTGGGACGCGCTGATGGCGGGGCTGGGTTAGGGTTCGCCAGACCCGCGTCCAAACAGCTCCGAAGAAGTCCCGGAGGATATCCTCGAGCACGTGCAGAGACAGGCCAAAGGGCGGCATCGGTGATCGATAGCGGGCAGTCCGCTCGCCGGCGGAGCCCACGCCCACCGGCGCCGAGCGCAGACTGGGAGGTGGCCGTCGCCCCCCGCCGCGCCGGCGACCGGCGGCGGAGAGGGGGGACTGAGCCGCGGACCGCGCCCACGGCCGCCCTCGGCATGGCCGGGTCGCCCGCCGACCCGCCCTGGCGCCGCCCCTACGGGGTCGCTGTCGCCTGGGGCATCCTCTGGCGGTACGCGGTGCTCGGCGCGGTGGTGCTCGCCATGGTGGCCGGGCCGCACCCCCCGCTGGCGGCGCCGCTGGCGATCGTCGCGGGCGGGGTCGTGCTCGGACTCTGGTTCCGGCGTCCGTGGCCGGCCGCCCTCTGGCGGGCCGCCGTGCTGGGTTGGGTGGCGGCGGTGACCGCGGGCTGGATCGTCTTCCCGATCGTCCTGGCCAGCGCCCTCGCGGTGCTCACGGTGGAGCCATGGCTGCTCGCCCGAGGCCGGGGACGGTCCCGCGACCGTCAGCGGCTGGCCTCGGCGCCCGCGCTCCCCTCCGCGGCCGGGATGGCGCCGGCGGCGGAGTGGCCCCGGGCCAGGCGTCGCCGCTGACCCGGCCTCAGCACGGCCGCTCAGCCCCCCGGGCTGGGTAGTATGCCGCCGTGCACTGGCTCGCGCGCCTCGACGCGGCAGCCACGCGGATGGTGGCCAGCGCGGGGCGCTCCACTCTCGCGGGCCTGGCGGTCGCCTCCCTGGGCCTGGGTGTCATGTGGGGCTTCGGTCACCTCTCCCGGCCCGGCCTGCTGGCCATCCTGGTCTCCGCGCTGCTGGCGCTCCTGGCCCTTGGCAGAGGGCGCTGGCGCCAGGGGCGCGGCTGGTGGGTCGTCCTGGTCGCGATCTGCGGCGTCACCAACGTGCTCTACGCACGCCACTTCCTGACCAACCAGGGGTTGCAGGTCGGCTTCGCCCTCCTGCTCACCGTCACCGCTGCCACGGCCGTCTGGCTGCCGGCCGGGTGCTGTGCCACTGCGCTGCTGGGGCTGGCATTCCTCTCGGTGGTCGGGCTGGCCGCGTCGGTCTGGTCGTGGGGCTCGATGAACCTCGACGTTTTCACCGCGCTCTCGGGCGCCGCGGAGAGCCTGATCCACGGCCACAACCCGTACGGCCCGGTCTTCCGATACTTCGTCGAGGCACCCCCGGGCTACGTGTTGGGGCACTTCGCCTACGGCCCCAGCGTCCCGATCCTGGCGGTGCCAGGCCGGCTCCTTGGAGATGTCCGGGTGATGTCGGTGGCGTGCATGGCGGCCACGGTGGCGGGCATCTGGTGGCTGGCCCGTCAGGGCCAGGAAGCCTCCGACGCCCACCGGGTGGCCGCGCTCGCGGTCGCCTCGCCGCTGTGGGCGGGGATGATCCTCAACACCTGGGTCGACGTCTACATGATGGTGGGGATCGTCTGGTGGCTGGCGCTGCGGCGCGACCATCGCGTCTGGTCCATCGCCCTGCTCTCGATCGGCCTGATGGTCAAGTTCACCTCGCTGCTGCTGGTGCTACCCGCCTTCCTCTGGTCGAGACGGGGCCGGGTGGAGGTCGTCGCCGCCGTGGTGATCTCGGCGGCCGCGATGGTGCCCTTCGCCCTCATCACCGGGGTCCACACCTACCTCTACAGCTTCTTCGGCTACCAGCTCGCGCTGCCCTTCCGCACCACCTCGCTCAGCCTGAGCGCCCTCTTCTACCAGCTCAGCGGCGCCGAGCTTCCCACGGCTCTCCCGCTTCTCCCGGTGGCCGCCGCGATCGCCTGGATCGTCTGGCGGCGGAGGGCCCGCAGCGAGGGGGACCTCGCGCTCCAGGCGGCCGCCCTCAACGTCGCCGCGTTCCTGCTCGCCAAGCAGGCCTTCTTCAATTACTACTTCGCTTCCGAGATCATGCTGCTCGCCGGGATCGCCGGCGCGGGAGTCGCGATCCCCGCGCGCGATGTCGGGCTGCCAGCCGTGGTCGAGGCTCCGCTGCGCGGCCTGCGCCGCCGGTTCGGCACCCGGGCGCCGGGACCGATCGCCGCAGCCGCCGACCGAGAGGCGTGAGCCGGAGGCTCAGGCGCAGGCGGACCGCCGGTACATGACCGCGCCGCCGGCGAGCTCGGTGCGATCCGGGAAGCTGGCTGCCACCCACCGCTCGAACCCGGTCACGGTGGAGAGGCGGTCGGTGGCGAACAGCACCCCGCACAGCTCGGGGTCACCGGCGACCTGGCCCTCCAGCCAGGCGGGGGTGAGACCGCTGTCGTGGAGGCGCTCCAGCGAGGTGTCCACGAGGCCCGGGGGCGCCTGCCGGTCGGCGCCCGCCTGGTTGAACTCGGCGTCGCTGAGTAGCTGGCTCTCCGGAGGGACGAGCTGCTCGATGCTCGCCACCTGGGCGGGCTCGGGGGGAAGGCCCACGACCTCCTGGACCGAGCGCACCAGCAGGGCCCCGGCCACCACCGCGAGGAGGGCTGCCGGCACCACCAGGGCCCACCGCCCGGTGGTGATCTCCTTGTACCAGCCGGCCGAGCGGGAGGCGGCGGCGCCGCCCAGCAGAGCCAGGCCCGGGCTCATGGCGATCATGTAGTGCTGCGCCACCGGGTGAGTGGCCGCCACCACCAGCAGGCCGCAGACGACCCACAGGACCCCGGTCCACACCAGCCGGGGATGGGTGCGCCAGGCCAGCAGCACCCCCAGCGCGGCCAGGCCGACCTCGGGCAGCTCATGCCGGCCCCAGCTGGTGAGGTAGCCGACCGAGATGCCCTGGCCGGCCGTCGAGCCGGTGGGCAGGTGCAGACCGACCACCTGGTTCCAGAGTGCCGGCCATGCCGGGATGTAGGGGAGGAGGAAGGCGGCGGCAACCACGGCGAAACCCGCTAGTGCGAGCCCCAGTGCCCGCCGCGGCCGGGGGGTGCCGGCGAGGGCGAGGACGATCACGGGGACCACCCCCGCATCGAGCAGCTTGGTCAGGAGCCCGACCGCCAGGGCGACCCCGGCCAGGACGGCGGTCACCGCGCGGCCGCGATCTCCCCGGGCGGTCACGGCGCACACGGCGAGCGCCACCGCGAGCAGCCCCAGGGAGGTCGCCGGGCCGTCGGCCTGGAGGATGACCGATTGCTGGACCATCAGCGGGTCGATCGCCAGGATCACGGCGATCGAGACCCCCGCCACCGGTCCCGCCAGCCGCCAGCCGATCACGGCCCCGGAGGCGATCCCGACCAGCGACCACGCCAGCATCAGGGTCCGGGCGGCGCTGATGGACCCTCCGAGCAGCGCCCAGACGGGCTGGGTGAGGAGGAGGAAGGCGGGTGGCTGCGACGAGTAGACGGCGCTGTAGAGGGGATGGCCCGCCTGCATGGCGCGCAGGGAGAGCCAGTAGACGCCCTCGTCGAAGTTGCGCTCGCCGGCGCCGAGCAGGTAGGCACGGCTCGCGACCGTCGCCACCAGGATCACGCCCAGGCACAGCCCCCCGACCAGACGGTCATCGAGGCCGCGCACCAGGCTGTCGCGGGGCCGGGTGGAGGTCACCGGCGGCACTATAGCGAGCCGGCCGAGAGGTGGCGCCGGCCGCCCCGGAGGGGTCAGCCCCTCATCCCCCGGGTGTCAGCCGGCGGCGGGCGACGCTGTCACCGCGGCGACCATCCCGTCCTGCACCCAGACGATCTCCGTGCCCGACTGGTCGACCTCCCGGTAGCGCGCGGTCAGCACCGAGTTGATCTCCGGATACGACTGCCGGGACGAACCCTCGGTGACGACGACCTCGGGGTCCAGCTCGGCGACCCTGCGCGCCACCGGTCCGTAGTTGCCGAGCAGCGCCTCGTCGTTGTAGATCGGCGGCGTCGGCAGGATGAGCTGGAGCTGGTTGTCGTCGTAGAGCCAGGAGTCCGCCGACCACACCACCGCCGAGCTGCCGTCCAGGCCATGGGCGCTGATCCAGGCGGACACGGCGCTGTCCTCCGGGACCCGGTAGTCGAACTGGTCCTGGTAGGCCTCGAGCGACTGGCCGCGGGTCAGCACCGAGGCGGCGCCCCCGTAGTAGTTGAAGACGTTGTGGGGGTTCTGGTTGATGATGTCGACCCAGTCCATGCCGGCCGCCGAAGCTCCGGCGGCGGCCAGCAGGGTGCCCACGACGAGGGCGCCACCGGCCAGGCGGCGGGGGAGGGCGGCACCCATCGGTGAGCGCAGCGGGAGGCTGCTGAGCGCCAGCACGGTCGGGACCAGCGAGGGGATCAGGTAGTGGGCCCAGGGCTGCCTGGCCACGGCAGGGACCAGCAGGGCGGCCCCCGCCCAGACCCAGAGGCCCCAGCGGGGCTCGCGGTCCCGCCGGCAGAGCCAGGCCCCGGCCAGGAGCAGGGCGAGCACCCCGGCGGGGAGGATCAGGTGGAGCAGGAGGTGCTCCGCGCCGCCGCCGCTGTAGCGGTACTGGGTGAAGGGGATCCAGTAGCCCACCAGGGCGTAGGCAACCTTGCCGGCCCCGGCGGTGACGATGGCGGGGATCAGCCAGGCCGCCGTCACCGCCAACGCCGTGGCCGCATACCCCACGACCCGCCGCCAGGTCGCCCGCCCCACGAGGGCGAGGATCAGGCCGAAGGCGCAGGTCTCGGCCAGCGCCGTCTGCTGGTAGCCGATCGCGACCCCCGCCAACACCCCCACCGCAAGCGGCCAGAGCGGCCAGCGGCGGCGGTCGGGCGTGGCCGCCCGGGTGAGCAGGATCGCCCCCGCCCAGGTGATCGGGGCGATGAGGAGGCTCTCGGGGAGGATCAGCTCGGCGTCGAAGAGCGGGGTCCCCAGCAGCACGGCGACCACGAGGAGCGCGACCACGGTGCGACGGCGCGAGAGCAGGTGGCTGCCCAGATAAGCGACGGCCAGCAGGGTCAGCACCCCGGTGACGAAGGTGATCGTGTGGAGGGCGGCCTCGCTGGTTCCGAAAAGCTGGATCACCAACGCCACCGTCCAGAGGTGAATGGGCGGCTTGTTGTTCCAGATCTGCGTGTAGAGGACCTTGCCCTGGAGGAGGGAGCGCGCGGTGGTGACGTAGCCCGCCTCGTCGGTGTACCAGTGCGGCTCAAGGAACGACGGGATCCGCAGCAGCGTGAAGAGCGCGATGGGCCCGGTCAGCCAGAACCCGCGTCGCAGCCGGAAGCCGAGCCGGGAGCGGGCAGCCCCACCGGGTGCCTCCCCCGCTGCCGCCGCCATCGCCGTCCTCCATGGTCACGGCCTCAGCGGCCTTCTCACGTCCCGCCGCCCCTGGCGGACCTCCCCAATCTATCGTCCCGCACTGACCTTGCGCGGCCATTACCGGGGGAGCGATGTGTCATCGTGCCACCCGTGGCCGTCGCGCCGGAGCATTCTCCGCCCTCCGCTGCCCCCCGGGCCCGCGCCGGCCTTCGCCGTCCCACCCTCGGAGGCCTGGTGGTCGGCGCGGCGCTAGTCGCGATCCTGGTGGTCATCTGCCGCCGGGTCGGCGATCCCGACTTCTGGTGGCACATGGAGACGGGAAGCTGGATCATCGATCACGGCAGCCTCCCCAGCCACGAGCTCTTCACCTACACGGTGAGCGGGAAGACCTGGGCGGACCAGGAGTGGGGCAGCGAGGTCCTGGGTGACCTCATCTTCCGCGC
>Ga0187858_10003508_pt1 | contig 15154 bp, 16 predicted proteins | sample June2016WEW_8_15_FD_133015 | JGI IMG/M metagenome (GOLD analysis project Ga0187858, IMG submission 133015) | Peatland microbial communities from SPRUCE experiment site at the Marcell Experimental Forest, Minnesota, USA - June2016WEW_8_150 | ecosystem: Environmental > Terrestrial > Soil >...
TATGAGCAGGGATTGCAACGGCGTTATCTGCATGAGTTCGTCAACAAGACTGAGAGCTATGTGCGCGGTCGCGTTCACGTCAACGGTATGGAAAACTTCTGGAGTCTATTGAAACGCTCACTGCGTGGAACTTATGTTGCGGTCGAACCGTTCCACCTTGAACGCTACGTTGACGAACAAGTGTTCCGGTACAACAGCCGGAAGCTCACAGATGACGGGCAAAGATTTGATCTCGCCGTGCGGCAAATCGTTGGGAAGCGCTTAACTTGGATGCAGCTAACTGGCAAAGAAACTGAGACAACCTCACCAAGAATCTGAAACGGCAGCGGCGTGGAAAGCGCAAAACTCTCGCCTCTATTCTGGATGTTGCAAAATAGCTTCCGGACAACTTGACACAACCTCTGGTAAGAGTAAAATCACTTCTGTCGAGAGTTCCATCCACAGAGGAGAAACTCAATGTATGAAGTCTTTAGCCGCAAGGCCCCGCGAATGGGAACGCCAATGATGTCGTTTTCCAAACAGGGTCAGATCGTGTTAAATACGCTTGCCGCCCAACAATTGCAAAAAGCAACGGTAGAAAATTTACTGCTTATGTGGGACACCGAGGAGCGCAAGATTGGCCTGAAGAGCACTAGCAACAAAAAGGATTCCAGGGCGTACCACATACGCTTCTACGAGCAAGGAAACGGCGGCGGATTCTCCGCCAAGACTTTCTTGGACTATATCGGGATTGATTACTCCCACCGCAGAGCAATCAGTGTGGAAATCAATCCGAATCATGAGATGGTCATTGAGGCCAAGATTCCGGATGAGTATTTTAAGCGGAAAACTCAGCCTCGGATCGTGAGCAGAACGGGGTCGGCTGCAAATAGCTAGAGGCTCTGATTGGCTCAGAGCCTCTAGTTGAAGCCGATTCCACTCAGAACTTGTCGAGAGTCGAGAGGAGACTATGCGGACTTCAAGCGCCCTTAGTGTATCCAAGGACGATCTTCAAGTCCAGAGTTTTATCTCCTTTCCTCTCAACGTAAATCTCTGCTCAGAGCGGGCGGACAGGCTTAGAGCCTACCGCACGAAAGCGCAAAGGCCCTGCTAGCGGGCCGTTTGAGAGGGGGTGATGCCTATCGAACCACCTTAGTACCTTGAAAAAACGATGATACGCACATGCGGCCCGCTCACGACGGGCCGTGTGTGTTTACTGTATACGATTATAAACTGACAGCGCTATGATAGAGCCATATGAAATTGCCACCTCCAGTTACCCTGGGGGGCAGCACGCCAGCGGAGCGCCTCGATCTAGCGCTCCGAAAGGTGCTGACTGTCTCGAAAGAACAGCTGTTGAAGGAAGAATTAAGGGTTAAACAGAACCACGAAAAACGGCGAGAGAAAAAGAAAGGCTAGGGAATCCCTGTCGTCACTAGTGCCAAAATGCTGACGAACCGCTGACACTTTACCAAACAGCGGTTTTACGGCTAAACCAACAAATGCAATGACATCCCGATTGCAGACAGATGGCATCTGAGTTGCTATGAAATGAATGCCGTTCTGTAATCAGGACAGGCAGCAGTTTCCTATGGCGATTTAGGTTACTTTAGTGTAGAAGGTTTGGTTACCTTAGGCATGTTGGCTACACTAGAGGAATCGCCTGTAATGACCGAAGAAGAACTAATTGAGGTGCTGAGCAATTTTACTCAGTATCTCGATGAACAGATTGTGCGACCGGCCGTTGAGGAGTTCAGGTCGGCAATAGAAGGGCTCAATCCCCACAAGCCCAAGAGCTTCTCCGAAATGTTCGGAGAATATTTTCGGGAAGCAGCAGTCTTAATCTTAATTTTTGTCCCGGTTGACTTGCTGATCCCAAGAGGTGAAGGCCAGGGCAGATCGATTAGTGCAAGATGGCTGGCTGCAACACTGCTACTGAGTCTCGCAATGCTCGGGTTTGGCATGTGGCTAGAGCGGAGGAAATGAATGGAATATCCAAGCGTGTTGGCAGCATTGGCAGCATTTTTTGGATTTGTCGCTGTATTGGCATTTGGATCGAAACTTTTTTCGCCTGAACCTCCTCCCAGGGGGGGGGTGCTAGACCGGAGGCAAAAGTCCAAAGTGTCGTTCGCAGAATTCCACCGCGAACGCGTCAAAGAATCTGCCCGTCATGCGGCGGCAGCCTACGGGCAAGAACGCCGCAGCGCATAAGCAAACCCTGTCACGGCAACTTCCAACCTAGCTTTATCCCATGTGATTTGTCAAATCAGTTCATGCCGTTAGGGACGCTTGCCTCTAAAGATTTGAGAGCAAAGGGCTTATTGTCAAAGTATTCCGGAATATGGACTTAAGCTCGATTTTCTGCCTAAATTCCCGTTTTGGGGCGGTTTTAGGGAGGATTTCACTTCTCACATTATTGGGTTCGCTCAGGCCCGCTGCACGCCTCTGTTTATCAAAGAGTACTGGCTGCCCGGCTTTGCGAGTCAGATCATTGTGGCATCGGGCGGGTGGGGACCGCTGTGATGGCGCGCACCGGATGATTGTGATGAAAAATCGCGCTGGCTTCCCGGGTGGGCGGCGGTGCTGCCAACGCGTTTCATTGCGGAACCGCACGATGTGAAGGCGCGTCGGCCCATGGTGCGATCCGTCTACTACCCACCATGGATTACACCAAGAACCCGGTCGTTGGTGAGCTGACCCGATCAGAATGGATTCAGAGCACGATTCATGCCACACTTCATCGATAAGGAGTTCAAATTAGGACACTACCAGGGGTCGAATGAAAACACATCTGAGATGGAGTTTCCCAATCACCGTATGCGCACTGCTCATGGTAAACATCGCACTCCCTCAGGAGACATTGAAACAGGACAGTAGCGCAGCTGTAACCATCGTCACAGCAGGTGATATCTCGGTCACCAGAGCGGCAGGCGGCAAGACCGCAGTGTCAATCAACTTCGTTCCAGGCAAAGCGAAATCAGGCGACACGCGAATTACGATTTCAGGCCCGTATTCCTTAGATGTGAACGGAGGCGTGAAAGAGGTCAAAGGCCTGCAGGGGGTCGAGCTACATGTGCTGAGTCATGAAGAATTGCGATTCGAAGCTCCGGAAATCAGTTTATGGGAACAATCACACAAATTTTCCCAATCCTCTGCATGCAGCAAAATCCCAAAGTTCCCAGGATGTGGAAATCCAGTTTGTGACCAACCTGACCACCCGGAGGATCAGTGCCGGTATAACAGTGACTCCGGCTGTTCCTGTGTGACCCCTGGCGGTGCTCCATGCTCGCAGACGGCGAATCATCCGCAAGAGAGGAAATAAAACAGAAAAGTGGCCAATCTGGGTCGATGAGTGCAATCGCGATATTACAACAGCTACGACCTTGCCTATCACAATCGAGCAATGCGAATGCCGTGTCGGGCATGGCTACTGCCGATACATCCTTTTCGTGTCTTATAATCTCTAACCTGAAGCTACGTGCTTGGGAACCCTCGAATCGAACATCTTGCGAGGTGCGCATGCGGCACTTGTTGGTGGCAACTGCGGTCATTGTGTTCAGTCTGCCTGCACCCGCTCAAACTTCCGCTCCCACGGAGACTCCCTCTCCCGTGCAAAGTCAGACCAACGAGCATCCGTCTACTGTTTGTGTCGTCTCGGGCCGCGTTGTCGCCGCAGCAGAAGGCAGCCCCTTGAAATCGGCACGCGTTGCGCTCATACCTGACCATTCCCGTACTCATGAGGAGATTTACGGGGCGACAACTGACTCGGACGGTCAATTCGTTCTCAAAGACGTTCCACCTGGCCGTTATCGATTCCTGGCGACGCACAATGGATTCGTCGACGAAGAATACACGGGCAAAAGTGCTGATGCTCCGGTGCTCCTGTCGCTCGCGGCAGGACAAAAGATCAGCGATGTACTTTTTCGCATGACCACCGCTGCAGTAATTACGGGTCGCGTGACCAATGATGACGGCGAAGCGATGGTCCGCCTGGAAGTCATCGCCCTGCGCCAACCTAGTGAGGATGACATGGAAGATGAGGGCCCATTTTCCCGGCGGACGCAAAAACTGCGGACTGCCGCCTCGGCCCATACCGATGACCGGGGGCTTTACCGCATTTTTGGTCTCGAGCCAGGCGACTACTACATTCGCGTGACCGATTCTCAGGCACCAGAGAGGGACATGCCCGTCGGCGAGAGCTTTTGGCTTCAGCGGGAACTCGGCAGCGAATATGGGCCGGCGTACTACCCGGGCGTGGCTCAAGTGCATCAGGCGCAGACCGTTTCCGTGAAAGCTGGCGAGGAAGCACAGGCTGATGTGCTGATCCGCCACGTTAAGACGGTCGATGTTGCGGGGCATGTAGTCGGCCCGAAAAGCATGACGCTAGATGCGTTTGTTAACATAGATCCGACGGATGCGGAGGACTTCTCCTCCGCCCACCACGCCACCACGGATGACAAGGGTAGCTTCCGTTTTCGAAACATATCTGAGGGCAGCTACTGGATCAACGTCTACAGCCGAGGCGCGAAAGACTTTGTGTACGAAACTCGGGCGCGCCAGAAGATCGAAGTTGGCAGCGAGAATATTGACTCGTTAACTATTTCTCTCACCGGCGGTACGACCATCCCCGGGCGAATCATCGTCAATGGCACAGCTATAACCGACTTAAACCGTGCGACCGTTGCCTTGAGTCCAGTTGATGCAGACGAGCAATTCGGTGGAATGGGTCGCGTACAGAAAGATGGAACTTTTGAGATACCGTCGGTTCACGATGGCAGCTACGCGGTTTATGTGCGGATACCCGGAGAAGGGCATTACACCAAATCAATACGATATGGGGCGGATGACGTGCTGGAAAAAGGGGTGCAACTCGAAGGAGGCGGCACGGGAGGGAAACTTGAGATCGAAATGGGCTCAGACTGCGCGCAATTAGAAGGGGTTGTCACCGACGATGACGGCCCGGTGATTGGAGCTCGCGTCCGGATCGTGCCCGATGCAGAAACTCCGTACAATGGATTTCGCCGCCACAGTACAACGACCGACCAAGTGGGCAAATTTTCGCTGATCGGTCTCGCCCCAGGAAAGTATCGTGTGGTCGCAAAGTCTAAGCTACCATCCCAAAAAAGCTCAATTCAATCGGAGCCGCAAACTGTGACGCTCGCGGGAAGCGATCACCAGACCGTCCAGTTGACACTCGCCAAACCGCAGCAATAAATTCGACGCCACTGCGTGGCGATTCGCATTCCGGAAGAGCACTCATTCTGGAGCGGCCGTCGGAAATAATTTGGAAATCATTTTTTGCTTCATCTCTGGAAACAGTTAGTGTACTGCCTGATTCTTTTCTACATCCAGCCTCAGGCCTCCCGTGCAGGCAGTCGACAATCCGCGCGGCCTCAACTGTTGCAACCAGGCGATTACACTCAGAACCCGCACTGCGGCAACGTTCTGAGTGTAATCGCGATATTTACGATAGTTGACGTGATTCCAAGGGTGGCCACCCACGCGGGCCGCGGGTGGCGCGAACGACTATAAGGCCGCATCACCCATCTGGCGCGGCGTGATGTGGTCTAGTATTGCTCAGGCGCTTACACGCGAGCGACTGGTTAAGCGCCGACGTTGGCCTTAAGCATGTTGCAGAAGAGTTGTCCTTGCTCGATGGCATCGTCGAGCGCCACATGCGTATGAGGCACGGGATCGAACCACTCCGGGGGCATCGACTGCTTGCCGCACGCTCGATATGGTTTGCGCAGCAATGCCATCGCGTAGGTCTTGATATCAATTGCCGAATAGCCGAATGGGTTCTCCCCCGCGAACTCGGTGAGATACCAATAGACGAAGGAAAAATCGAAAGCGGCCGGGTACCCGACAAACACTGGCCGTCCGCCAAACGCCTTGAGCCAGGCAACGTAGCGTTTCAGGGCGACAGCAGGCGCTTCGGGATTTTGCCGGCAGGCCGACCACGCCTGCGGCTGTGTGGCCCACCATGCGGCGGTCTTGGGATCCGGGACCGATGCGGGCAGCGTTTCCAAGTTGGCGGAGAACGTCCCCAGCAGCTCTTTGTCGGCCAGATAGGCTGCCGATCCAATGCTCAGCATGGAGTGTTTTCCCGCGACCGGTCCGTCGGTTTCTATATCCGTGCTGACGTAGATCTCACGTAATGATGATTCGCTCATGGTTTGCGATTACGGATTGGAGCCGACAAACATGTCCACAAATCTCCCAATTGCAAGCGGTTGGACAGGGTAGCCCTTATTCTCAACGAAATCAAGGTCAAGCTCTTGCAGCGTGAGTATGATCAATCATTACAGCAAGCAAACATTACAGCAAGCAAACCGCGTTCCATCAGTTGAAGCAAACAGGCGATTTCACTCATTGAGAAAAAGAGGGCCGATTCCGGGTCAATGAGTGATATGGGGATGTTACGCCGACGAACCTCGTCTCGCCTTATCAGCCCGGACAAGCAGATCCTCTGCAATTTCATTCCTCGGGGGAAAACCCAGGTAGATCTTTGGGGGTGGGGCAAAGGAGATTTCTGTTCCAAACTTCCCTGGCGAGGCGAGCCTTAGTGTGATCTGGGCCGAAATATTTTGTGGGTTTTTTGAGAAGTTGACATTAATGATGTTGGAGAATGGGACCGTATCCTCTTCGCCGGATTTCTTGACCAGGAGATGATCGCCGCAATCAAATACGTCGTCGACGCAATCCCCCCGGGACGTTAGCATGGAGCAGACGCCGTAGACGGCCATTATGCCGACACCCACAAGCAACATCGGACTTGTTTCGTAAGCCCCGCTCATCAGTAACAAAAATAGAAGCAAACCCAGAAGGCCAAAAAACACAAATGGACCAATCTTGATGGGAGGCGTGTACGGCGCTGAGATCCTTTGCATAGCACCATTGGGGACGTCGAAGCCCAGCTTCCGTGACAAATACGGCCAGCCGATAATTAACGCGCCCCAAAGGGGGAAAAACAGGCACAGGGAGGCAATGGGACTGACCAACCCTATGCCCGTGCCCACCATGAGCGCGAACAGCAACGTGATCGCTAAGCGCCGCAGCAGGAGTGAGTATCTCGCGTAGAAGCTCATTTGATGCCGTATTTCTATGTTCAAGCATAAAGAACGATCCGCCAGATTCAAGTTACTATGGGTTTGGTTTCCCGCTTCGAAGCATTAGGTGGGAGCTGACAGGCGAGACGGACGAAAAAAGCGGGATGAGCCCATCAGTCTTTCTTTTGCCACGACTGAAATGCCGCCGATGTCTGGGCAGCGCTTCTTTCTCGCCTCATCTGGATGTTCTTTCCGCGTAACTGTTGTTATCACGGATAGCGAGCTTCGCTCGCGGGACAGCCGAGGGCGGCTGTCCCGACGTGAGTTTTTCCGCATCCTGCGAAGTCTTGCCCTTTTCGAAGCCAGGCGTTTACAAACTTTATCGCGGCGCGCAGAACGGGGCGGAGCCCCGTCACCACACGAACAGTTCCTGCCTCGGTCTGAAAAGCCTCCAGTTATTTTCCCATCGTCTTCACATCCAGGCTCTTCCACAGATACCAGCAGGCGATCGAGCGATAGGGCGCCCATGGTTTTGCGATCTTCTCCATCACGGCGGGCTTCGGCCACTTGCGTTTCTTGTAATGCTTCTTGATGGCGGCCTGCACGCCGTAATCGCCGGTCGGGAGAATATCCGGGCGGCGCAGGGTGAACATCAGGAACATGTGCGCGGTCCAGACGCCGACGCCTTTGACCTGGGTGAGATGCGCAATCACTTCTTCTTCCGGCAATTCCGGCAGGCGGTCGAACTCCAGGAGGCCGGCCTTGGTCTTCTCGGCCAGATCGCGCAGATACGAGGTCTTCTGGCGCGACAGGCCTACGCCGCGCATTTCGGCGTCGGTCAGTTTGAGGATGCCTTGCGGCGTCAGCGGATCTCCGGCCAGGGCGGTGAAGCGATCAAAGATGGTCGCCGCCGCTTTGCCGTTCAACTGCTGATAGAGGATCGATTCAGCCAGGGCGTGAAACGTGGGCTCGCCGTACTGCATACGGTACGGGCCTACGCGCTCGATAATCGCGGCCAGTACGGGGTCGGATTTCTTCAGGTGGCGGATTGCCTGGTGGTGAACGGATTTGCGCATCGGCGTCGGCTCCTCGCTCGACGGGGAGAAAGTTTAGCACATAGGCGAACAAATGGCGAACTAGAAGATCGGGTAGTAGTGGGTCAGTTCGAGAAACACATTCCCTCAGCGGCTAAAGCCGGAATGAAAATTCGATGCTTACGGCGCGACTGAAGCCGCGCCCCTTCAAAACAAACTCAAATTGAGCCGCTACCGATCGGGTGATCGGGTCCTCTGAAGGCGGCTGTATTCAGATGCCCCACGGTGACCCGATAGGCCGATTTTCTCAGGAGGGAAAATGGAAGTGGACGTCGTGCCGGGAGGCGACGGGTGTGCCGTCGAGGGTGGCTGGCTGGTAGTGCCAGCGGCGCAGCGTGGCCTCAATCTTCTCGTCGATGCCATGGCCGATTGACTGCACAATTTTGGTTTCGACGACGTTGCCCTGGGAATCGATCGTTACCTCGATAACAACGTCGCCCACCACGTCGGCCGGAAGTGCGGCGCGATCCACTGGAGGATTCGGATACACGGTCGGATAGGCGACGTGGACTTCATGGCCGGTAATCGGTCCGTCAATCATGGTGCCTAGCGGCGATCCGGCATGGGAGTTGCGGTCGCCGATTTCCTCGTTGGCTAGCACTTGTTGAGGCTTGGGCGCAGGCTTGGACGGTTGGGACTTCGTCTGCTGGCGGGGGTGCGTCTTGCTCGCGCGCGGGAATAGCAGCTTGGCCGCGTCTGGGTGCTTGTCATGGTTTGCGCCCGATGGAAAGTAAATCAGTTTGTAGGTGTGGGCGCCGTCTCCATAGGCAAGCCAGGTGGGGCTCAGGTCGATGACCCTGGGATTATGGAACACGATCGCGGCCAGCACAGCGAGGTGCGCGGCTATCGACAGTCCTACCGCGCGCTGGCGGCGGAATCTTGAACTCGTGGGCTGCAAGCCGGTGAACACGTCACTCCCTAGTTTACCGGATTGACGTGCGAGGAGAGAAAAAGTTTCGGGGAACGGACGTAACGGTGTCAGGTGTCAGGAAAAACATGGCGCGACTCCCTGACACCTGAGACCTGACAACTGACACCTTGGTTTTACTTGCCCGCCTGCTGTTCGGCTATGTCTCCGATCACGGGCAGCTTGAACATCTGTCCCTGATAGGCCTTGAGCACGAGAATCAGCCAGATGACAAATCCGGCCAGGCTGATCAGCGGCCACACGATGATTGTTGCCCACCCGAGAAATGGGATGTGGCCGATGATACCCAGGATGATCCAGAGCGCTGTCCAGGCGACGGCAAAGAAGATGCATTGAAAGGAATGGAAGCGAATGAAGCGCTTCTTGTTAAATGGCTCCAGCACCAGAAAAATAATCGCCGGAATGATGGTCACGTAGGCGAGCGCGCCGGCCACGTTATCGGCGAGTCCGCTGGCTGCGGGTGCGGACGCATTTTGGACAGCGCCGCCAGCACACTTCTGACAGGTCGCTCCATCCGCCATCTGCGATCCACAGGTTGGACAAAAAGCCACGGGAGCCTCCTTTAAACGACGAGAGGCACGTTATCAGAACGCTCGCCGGTGCGCAATGGCGTCGTTACAGGCATTTTGCGCGTTCACAATCTTCGTCTTCCACGTAGCACGCAGGGCGATCGGGCCGATTAAAATTTCTAATCGATGCATAACTAGCAGGCGTCTCTCGATATGCCGGTTCTCTGGTATATTTCCCGGATTCCCTGGAGTGGTTGTGGGCCGAATTTCCGGCTCGCGCCCGGTGGGGGAAACGGGAGCCGCGTCACCTTTATGGGCCGCATCGCAATTCTCTTTCTCCGGCGGTTGTGGCTGCCCACGCTCGTGTTCGGCGCTTTCTGCCTGATATGCGTCGTGGTGTACATGAGGCTGGAGGGGTTGCGCGCCGTTGACGCATTCTTCTGGATCCTGCATCCGTATTCGATCGAGTACCGCACTGTCCGCACGGCTACCAAGCTGTTTTCGATTTTCGTGTACGTGGGAGTGTTTGCCTTTCAGGTGTGGATCGCGGAGCGGGTGTTGGTCACGATCTTCAACCGGCAAGGTTTGGAGGCTTGGAAATCCATGGTCAACGACGCCAGCATCGCGAAGCTCAAGGATCATTTCATCATCTGCGGATACGGCCAGGTGGGCCGGACGGTGGTCGACCAGCTTACCCGGCTCGAGATTCCGTTTGTGCTGATCGAGACCAACGAGGGACTGTGCCGTGAACTGCTGAATGACGGCGTGCTGGTGATCCAGGGGGATGCCAAGCGGCACGACATACTGCTGCAGGCCGGTATCCAGCGGGCGTGCGGCATTTGCATCGTGATCGACAGTGACGCCGACAATCTTTACATCACGGTCACCGCGCGTTCGCTGAACACCGCGGCAAAGATCATCACGCGCGCCGGCCAGCAGCGCTACGCCAACGCGATTCGCAACTCGGGCGCCGATGAAGTCATCATTCCGGAATATGAAGGCGGCCTGATGACGGGACGAATGATCCAGAGATACTATCCGGCAAAGGGAAGTTTGGAGTAGGGGCCGGCGTGCGCGGTCTTCGCCCGAGGCCTTGTCGGAACTTGGCTCGACGGCTACCTTCCCACTATCATTTCAAGCACGGGATTCTAAATCCAGCGGAGCGGGGAATCAGTGGAGGCTCAGTTTCGAAAGACGCGTGGCCTCAGCGGCTAAAGCCGCAATGAAAATGCAAGGCTTACGGCGCGGCTGAAGCCGCACCCGTTCAAAACAAATTCAAACTGAGCCACTAACAGGGAATCTGCCTCCGCGAGTTTCCCATCTCTTGAAAGGCACGGATGATCACCATTGTTTCGGGACTGCCGCGTTCGGGCACATCGCTGATGATGCAGATGCTGGATGCGGGTGGGCTGCCGGTTCTCTCCGACGGCGAGCGCAAGGCTGACACCGACAACCCCAAGGGCTATCTCGAGTGGGAGCGCATCAAGCAGCTTCCGAAAGATCCCAGTCTGATTGCGGAGGCCGAAGGCAAAGTGGTGAAGGTGATCTCGCAACTGATTTTGTCGCTGCCGCCGGGCCACGACTACCGCATCGTCTTTATGCAGCGTCCGCTGCCCGAGGTGCTGAAGTCGCAGAACGAAATGCTGCGACGGCGCGGCAACGCGGATGCGAATGCGGACACATCCGCCATCGAAGAGGCCTTTCAGCGCCACTTAATCGAAGTCAACAAGTGGCTGGCGGGCAAGGCGAACATGCAGGTATTGCGGGTGCATTATCATCGCGTGCTGCGCGAACCGAAGGCGGTCGCGGAAGAAGTAGCCGCGTTCTTGCAGGTCCCGCTCGACATCGAGGCCATGGTTCAGCAGGTGGATGGAAGCCTGTACCGCAATCGCATGAAGTAGAGCGGAGCGGTATCCAGGCTCAGCAAAACAGGGCACGGATTGAAGCCGTGCCCTGCCCAAAACGGTTGATAAGATGACGCTTACTTCGCCGCTACCAACGAATGAGTGATAGCGTGGACGGAGAGCGCGATGCGGTTCTGGACGCCGACTTTGCGCATCAGTTTCGCGACGTGCGCCTTCACGGTGCGCTCTTCGATGCCGAGGGCGGAGCCGATCTCTTTGTTGGAGCGGCCGGCCACCAGCATTTCGAGAACTTCCTTCTCGCGGTCGGTAAAGGTAATGCGTCCGGCGGGGAAGATGCGGCCTGGCGATGAGCTGACGCGTTCGATGAAAGTCGAGAGCACACGGCGCGGAGCCCACACCGAGCCCTGATTGACGACGCGGAGAGCCTGGATAAACTCGGCCGGCGAGGCGGCTTCGTCGACGTAGCCTTTGGCGCCGGCGGCGATAGCTTTGAGGACACTTTCATCATCCATGCCGGAGCCGGTCACGATGATGCGCAGATCGGGACGGATGGCTTTCATGCTGGCCATGATGTCGTACAGATTCTGGCCGCCGCGGTTGCCCAGCAGGACCAGATCAATGGCTTGCAACTGGCTAAGGTCGGCCAGCGAGGCGGAGACCAACTCGAGATCAAGTTCGCTATCAAAGAGGGCCCGGAACCCCACAAATCGCAGCGGATCGCTCTCCACTACGGCGACACGAATCAACGGTTTTCTGGCGACGGCAGCTTTCATTAAGGTTTCCCTGTTAGGATTGCATCCTGTTCAAGCTTGCCTGAAGTAGCAGAGAATTGGAACGATTGGTGCACGAGACAAATTACCGGGGTAACCCCTAAAGTTAGGCACTAGAGGAGGGTCTTGCCGTGAACCGAAGGCAGATCGAGCGGTATTGTGCAGGGATCCTTGCCGTGGGCATGATGGGAGCGGGGGTGGCATGGGCGCAGGCGCCAGCGCCTTCAGGGCAAACGGCAGCGCCAACGCCAGAGTCAACGCAAACGACGGCGCCACCTGCAGCAACGTATCAGCCGCAGTATCCGGGCGATCCGGCTCGCTCGAAATCGGAAGCGCTGGCGCTCGGCTACATGCGAGTAGTGCTTCGGGCGCAGCGCGAATACAAGAAGCGCCATGACAAGTACGCGGATTCGCTGGCCGCCCTGGCGGGCACGGCATCGTTCACCAAGCGCATGGCGCAAACCACCGACCGCGGAGATTATACGGCCAGCTTCAGTCCTCATAAAGATAAAGGTAGAGATGATAAAGACGGTTTCGTGCTCACCATGACGCCGAACCACATGGACAGCGAACACCGCTCGTTCTACGCGGAAGACGATGGCGTAATTCACGGGGACGATCAGAAGGCTGCGGATCTGGATTCGCCGAAAGTGAAGTGATCGGGTAGTGCGGCTTCGGGCTGCAAGCTACGAGCAAACCGGTCGCCCGCAGCTCGCAGCTTACTTCTGTTTGCTATTCTGATGCGTGCTTAAAATCCACCAAAGCGCTTGGGGGCTGACGCTGATTTCGGCAGCTCTGCAGGTTGTGATCTTCCCGCTTCCGAATCTCTACTGGCTCTCGTGGATTGCGGTGGCGCCACTGATCGTAGCGATTCTGCGGGCGCGTTCTCCACAAGCTCTGCAACTGCACCTCGACGATCGTCATCACGCGCGGCTGCTGCCTGCCACACCATGGCAGGGGTTTCTACTGGGCTACGCGTGCGGCATTCTCTGGTTTGCCGGGACCTGCTACTGGATCTTTGACACTATGCATCGCTATGGCGGCATGCCGATTCCGGCGGCTGCGCTGGCGCTGGTCTTGTTCTGCATGTATGTCGGGCTGTATCACGGAATGTTCGGGCTGCTGCTGGCGCTGGTCGCGGGATCGAATGTCTTTGGATCGAAGATCGCCGGATCGCAGGCGGTCGCTTCGGGAGCATCGATCCGGCGCGCTCTGGCGGCAGCTCCGTTTCTCTGGGTCGCGGTCGAACTCGCCCGCACACGGATTACGGCGTTTCCATGGGAGCTTCTGGGATATTCGCAGACGGGAAACTTTGCGCTCACACGGATTGCGACGCTGGTCGGCGTCTACGGGCTATCGTTTGAAATCGCGCTTGTGAACAGCGTCTTCGCGGCGGCGTTTCTGGCTCCGCGCGAAGGAGCGGAGCAGCGGCGGAAATGGTTGCTGGGGGCGGCGTGTGGGGCGGCGGTGATCCTGCAGACGGGCCAGGTGCTTACGCCTGATCCGTTCTTGACAGACCGCACCGCGCTTTTGGTGCAGCCGAATATTCCTATCCAGGAAGGCGCGATGTGGACCAAAGCTTACTTTCAGGACACGTTGCGGGACTTGACGGCTGTGAGTTTGCATCCCGCCGACGAAAAAGAATCCCGACGTTACGACTTGATTGTCTGGCCGGAGTCGCCTTCGCCGTTTTATACGACCGATCCTGTGTTTCGAGATGCGGTGAGCGCGCTGGCGAGGCAGTCGGGAACCTGGGTGGTGGCGGGATCGATTGGCATTACGCCGGCTATGCACAGTGGAGGGGGAAACTCCGAGATCTTCAACTCCGCCGCGTTGGTCAATCCGCAAGGGGAGTGGGTTGGACGCTACGACAAAGTGCATCTCGTGCCCTTCGGCGAGTATTTGCCGTTTCCGCGATTGTTCGCTTTTGCCGGGGGGCTGACCAAAGAAGTGGGAGAGTTTCAGCGCGGCGCGTCGCGCACGCCACTGGAGGCTGGAGGCGAGCGGCTCGGAATGTTTATCTGCTATGAGTCGATCTTTCCTGACGAAGTACGGCAGGGACCGTTGCGGGGCGCGCAGGTGTTGTTGAACATTTCGAATGACGGCTGGTACGGCGACAGCGGCGCCTGGGCGCAGCACCTGCAACAGACGCAAATGCGCGCGATCGAAAATGACCGATGGCTGCTGGCGGGCACGAATACGGGAATGACGGCATCGGTCGATCCTTACGGACGAATCGTGGCCGCAACCCCGCGCAAGGTGCGCACCACGCTGGCGGCGCCTTACGCGCTAAATTCGGGTACCACGTTTTACACGCGGCATGGCGATTGGTTCGCATACCTGTGTGCGATAATTTCAGCAGGCGCGCTGGTGCAGCGATTTGTATTTTCTCAGGGGCTAAAGCCCCAGTCTGAATGATTTTTGCGGTGCGGCTGAAGCCGCACCCTTTCAAAGCGTTTCAGTAAATAGAGCGAGTGACAAAAAATGCTAGATGAACTGGAACAGCAATACACTTCCTTAAAGACCAAGGTTCACGACCTGCGGGAGTATCTTTGACGCCGGTAAGCTGCGCCAGCAGTTTGCCGAAATCGAAAAGCAGGCATCGGATCCGAAGCTGTGGTCGAATCCTGAAAAATCTCAGCAGGTAATGCGCGAACGGAAGCGCCTGGAAAGCCTGTTGTCGCTGGAAGGCGACTTGGCGCGCCGGACCGACGACATCGCCACTTATTTTGATCTGGCCGGCGAAGGCGAGAACGTCGCGGCTGACTTGCAGCGCGACCTGGATTCTCTCGGCGAACTGGTGGATCGCGTCGAAACCGAGACCCTGCTTTCGGGTGCAAACGACGGGCTGAATGCCATCATGACGATTCATCCCGGGGCCGGCGGAACGGAGTCGCAGGACTGGGCGGAGATGCTGCTGCGCATGTATCTGCGCTGGGCCGAGCGGCAGGGATTCAAGA